>Ga0098074_1000150_pt1 | contig 62061 bp, 60 predicted proteins | sample 32_taG_FD_75064 | JGI IMG/M metagenome (GOLD analysis project Ga0098074, IMG submission 75064) | Marine viral communities from the Gulf of Mexico - 32_GoM_OMZ_CsCl metaG | ecosystem: Environmental > Aquatic > Marine > Oceanic | place: Atlantic Ocean: Gulf of Mexico | collected 2015-07-12 | reverse complement strand
CGATCTCTACGGGCAGGAGATCGAGGTGGCCTTCCACCATTTCCTGCGCGGCGAGGCCAAGTTCGACAGCCTCGATGCGCTGGTCGCGCAGATGGAGAAGGACTGCGACGAGGCGCGGCGGCTGCTGGTGTAGCCCGTCTCCCCCTGCGCAGGGGCGACGAAAGTCTTTATTGCGGAGCGGGTTTGGCCTAACGGCTCGCCTCTATGTCCGAAAAGCGCGATTACAGAGACACGGTCTTCCTGCCCAAGACCGATTTCCCCATGAAGGCCGGCCTTCCTGCGAAGGAGCCGAAGATCGCCGCGCGCTGGGAGGAAGAGGGCCTGTACCGGCAGCTGCGCGAAGCGCGCGCCGGGCGCGAGACCTTCGTGCTGCATGACGGCCCGCCCTATGCCAATGGCGACATGCATATCGGCCACGCGCTCAACCACACGCTCAAGGATATGGTCTGCCGCACGCAGAACCTGATGGGCAAGGACGCGCCCTACGTGCCTGGCTGGGATTGCCACGGCCTGCCGATCGAATGGAAGGTCGAGGAACAGTACCGCAAGAAGAAGCTCGACAAGAAAGCGGTCCCGCCGGCCGAATTCCGCGCCGAATGCCGCGCCTATGCCCAGAAATGGGTCGATGTGCAGCGCGAGCAATTGAAACGCCTCGGCATCATGGGCGACTGGGACAATCCCTATCTGACAATGCAGTTCGACAGCGAGGCGACGATCGTCGCCGAACTGATGAAATTCGCCGAGGCAGGCAATCTCTATCGCGGCTCGAAACCGGTAATGTGGAGCCCGGTCGAGGAAACCGCGCTGGCCGAGGCCGAGGTAGAATATGAGGACATCACCTCCACCCAGATCGACGTGGCGTTCGAGATCACCGAGAGCCCGATCGAGGAACTGGTTGGCGCGCATGCGGTGATCTGGACGACCACGCCGTGGACGATCCCGGTGAACCAGGCTTTGGCCTATGGGCCGGAGATTGAATACCGCCTCATCGAATGGAAAGAGCCAAACGGTGAACCGCAGAGATCCTTGGTCGCTTGGGAGCTTTTTCCAGCTTTTTGTGAGCGCACTGGCGCCAGTTCCGTTCACGAAGGTATTCCTACCGATGGGCCGGATCGATACACGCGAATTGTCGGATCTTGGAAAGGCTCCGAACTCGACGGAACCGTCGCCCGCCACCCGATGCACCATCTCGGCGGGTTCTACGCCAGGCCGCGCCCCTTCCTGCCGGGCGATTTCGTCACCACCGACAGCGGCACCGGTCTCGTCCACATGTCGCCCGACCATGGCGAGGACGACTTCCTGCTGTGCCGTGCCAACGGACTGGAGCCGGTCTTCGCGGTCATGGCTGACGGGCGCTATCGCGACGATTGGGAGTGGCTCGGCGCTGGCGATCTGGACGAGAACGGCAAGGAACGCCGCCGCAGCGTCATCAACAAGCCGTTCAATTCGCCCGAAGGCCCGATCTGCAGCGATTTGCGCGAAGCGGGTGCGCTGCTTTCCGCGAGCGACGATTACCAGCACTCCTACCCGCATTCGTGGCGTTCGAAAGCCAAGGTCATCTATCGCTGCACGCCGCAGTGGTTCGTGCCGATGGACAAGGAACTGGGCGGCGGCGGCACGCTGCGCAGCCGCGCCATGTCCGAAATCGAACGCGTCCGCTTCATCCCCGAAAAGGGCCGCCGCCGGATCGGTTCGATGGTCGAAGGCCGTCCCGACTGGGTGCTGTCGCGCCAGCGCGCCTGGGGCGTGCCGATCACGCTGTTCGTGAAGAACGGCACGGGCGAATATCTGCAGGACCCCGAAGTCAACGCGCGCGTCATCGCCGCGGTGCGCGAGCACGGCGTCGATGCCTGGGACGAGAGCCGCAAGGCCGAATTCCTCGGCGAGGCGTACAATCCCGACGATTACGAAATGGTCGCCGACATCCTCGATGTCTGGTTCGATTCGGGCTGCACGCATGCCTTCACGCTCGAAAGCGGGCGCTGGCCGGCATTGAAATGGCCCGCTGACCTTTATCTGGAGGGCAGCGACCAGCACCGCGGGTGGTTCCAGTCCTCGCTACTCGAAAGCTGCGCCACGCGCGGCCGCGCGCCCTACGACCAGGTGCTGACGCATGGCTTCACCATGGCCAGCGACGGTCGCAAGATGTCCAAGAGCCTCGGCAATACGATCGATCCGCTCAAGGTCATGGAGCAATACGGCGCGGACATCATCCGGCTGTGGGCGCTCAGCGTCGATTCGACCGAGGACCACCGCATCGGTGACGAAATCCTCAAGGGCGCGGGCGACCAGTACCGCAAACTGCGCAACACCTTCCGCTATCTGCTCGGCGCGCTCGACCGTTTCGTCGGCGATATGGGCGATGTCGGCGAAGTGCCCGAACTCGAGGTCTATATCCTTGCGCTGCTAGCCGATCTCGATGGCAAGCTGCGCCACGCGGCGGAGAATTACGACTTCAACGCCTATACGCGGTTGCTGGTCGATTTCTGCAACGAGGATTTGTCGGCCTTCTACTTCGATATTCGCAAGGACGTGCTCTATTGCGACGGGCCGAGCAGCGTGAAGCGCAACGCTTATCGCACCGTGCTCGACCTGCTGTTCCATGCGCTGGTCCGCTATGCCGCCCCGGTGCTGGTGTTCACGGCAGAGGAAGTGTGGTCGACGCGCTATCCCGATGGCGGCAGCGTCCACCTGCTCGAATGGCCGCAGGTGCCGGGTGTGACCGCCGATGGCGCGCGCTGGGCGCAACTGCGCGAATTGCGCGAGGACGTCATGGAAGCTATCGAGCCGCTGCGCCGCGACAAGGTGATCCGCTCGGGCCTCGAAGCCGACGTCGTCGTGCCCGCCAGCGCCGTGCCCGAAGGTTTCAGCGACGCCGACCTGGCCGAATTGTTCATCACCGCGTCAGTCGCGCGCGGCGATAGCGACACGGTGACGGTTACGCGGACAGATGAAAGCAAGTGCGGGCGCTGCTGGCGCCTGCTGCCCAGTGTCGCCGAGGATGGCGACCTGTGCGATCGCTGCGAAGACGTGGTCGCCACGCTGGACGGTGCGGCATGACCCCCCTCCTGCGCAATCGCCTGATCGGCTGCGTGATCGCCCTGGTGATTTTCGCGGCCGACCAGTGGAGCAAGAACTACGTTACCAAGACGCTCGGCATCGACCGGGTGGGTGACGCGATGGAACTGCTGCCGATCTTCGATCTGCGTTTCACGCGCAATTTCGGCGTGTCGCTGGGCATGTTCGAAGCAACCAGCCCGGAAATGCGCTGGGGCCTGGTGCTGGTGACCGCCGTCATCGCGCTGGTGGTGACCGTGTGGATGCTGCGCGAAAAGCTTCTGGGCGACATCCTCGCGCTGTCGCTAATTCTCGGCGGGGCGCTGGGCAACATCAAGGATCGCTACGAACTCGGCTATGTCGTCGACTTCGCCGATCTGCATTTCGGCGATTTCCGCCCGTTCCTGATTTTCAACGTCGCCGATGCGGCTATCACCATCGGCGTGGTCATCGTCCTTGCACGCGCCTTTTTCATGCGCGACAAGGACGAGCAAGAGGTCGACGACCTCATGAACAGCAAGGCGGCCGACGCCGCGGAGAGCAAGTGATGAACCAATTCACCCGTTTCGCCCTGATCGCCGGGCTTGGCGCCATGACCGCAGCCTGCGGCAGCAATGGCCTGCTCAACCGCGACCGCCCCGATGAATTCGCCGTCCAGCGGCAGGCCCCGCTGGTGGTGCCGCCCGATTTCAACCTGGTCCCGCCCAAGCCCGGCGCTCCGCGTCCGGCCGAAGGCAGTGCCGCCGCGCAGACGCTGGAAGCCCTGTTCGGCGGTCCACAGGCGCGCAGCAGTGTCGAAACCAGCGTGCTCGAACGCGCGGGAGCCGCAGACCCCGGGATCCGCAGCGCCGTCGGCGATCCGGCGACCGCCACCGTCGCCAAGGGCAGCGTAACGCGCGACATCGTCGCTGCGCCCGAGGGCGATGGCGCCAATGCCGTCGCCGTAATCCCGGGTTGAGAGCCTAGCTATTTGGAAGAACTTGCCGGCGCCAGTGCCGGCAGATTTCCACGCCGCGTCAGGCAGGCTGCGCTGCCCCGTCCGCCTCGTTGCTTACCAGCAGCTTGTCGATCCGGCGGCCATCCATATCGACGACTTCGAAACGCCAGCCCTGATCGGTGAAATGGTCGCCTTCGTTGGGCAGGCGCTTGAGCACATGCAGTGCGTACCCCGCCGCGGTGCCGAATTCGCGGTCTTCGCCATATTCGATGCCCAGCCGATCGGCGAGCACGTCGGCGGATAGCGAGCCCGAAACCAGCAGGCTGCCATCGGCGCGCTCTGTAACCCCCGGCGAATCGCCCGGGTCCTGATCACTCGCGAAATCGCCGACCAGCGCAGTCAGCAGGTCGACCGGCGTCACGATACCATCGAGATGGCCGTATTCGTCATGCACCATTGCCATGGCGATTTCGGCCTGTTGCAGCACGCGCAGCGCGTCGACCGCGTCCAGCTGGTCGGGGACCACCTCGGTCTTGCTCATCAGCGCGGCAATATCGACCGGCTCGTTGGCGATGAGAAGCGACAGGATATCGCGCACCTTGACCACGCCGAGCACCCTGTCGGGCGACCCTTCGGCCACGGGCAACAGCGAATGGGGGCTCGCGTCGAGCACCGCACGGACCGCAGCTTCGTCCGCCGCAATATCGATCCAGTCGACTTCCGTGCGCGGGGTCATCAGCTCGCGCACGGGCCGCTGGGCCAGCCGGACGACGCCTTGCAGCATCTGGTGCTGTTCGTGTTCGATGACGCCGCTGCGCGTGGCTTCGGCGAACAGCATGTGCAGCTCTTCGGCGGTAACCGCGCTCTGGCCTGCCGGCCGCACGCCGAGCAGCCGGATCAGCAGACCGGACGAGGCGTCGAGCAACCACACCAGCGGGGCGGCGACCTTGGCCAGCACCGCCATCGGCCGCGCCATATAAATCGCGATTGGCACCGCAGCGCGGAGAGCCACCTGCTTGGGCACGAGCTCGCCAACCACAAGGCTGAGGTAAGTGGTCAGCGCGATCACCGTGGCGAAGCCCGCCTGGTCCGCCCAGTCCGCAGGAACGCCGAGCACGGCCAGGCGCTCGCCCACGGGCCCGCCGAGGCTGGCTCCAGAATAGGCGCCCGCCACGATCCCGATCAGCGTAATGCCGATTTGCACGGTCGAGAGGAACTTGCCCGGTTCCGCGCCCAGCGAAAGCGCGATCTGCGCGCCGCGATTGCCTTGCTGCGCTGCCGTACGCAGCGGGGCGGTGCGCGCCGACACGATGGCCAGTTCACTCATGGCGAACACGCCGTTGAGCACGATCAGTCCTGCAATGATCAGCAGGTCGGTCCAGGGAAAAGGTGTCACCCGCGCGTGGCTAGCACAATTGCTCCAAGCTGCCAGCGTTTCGTGTGACTTATCTGCGCCGGGCGCGGAACAGGCGCGCCGCTGGGCGGTTGGCTTGGTTGTGACGTGGGTGGGCGCGTCCGGGATATATCGCCTGGCACCAAGCCCGTATTGGGGCCGCCTGCCACCTCAGAGGAGGAAAACTACATGAAAAAATCGCGCATTCTTACCGCCAGCCTCGCTGCCGTATCGATGATGACCGTATCGGCCTGCGTAACCGACCCCAACACCGGCGAACGCAAGGTTTCGCGGACCGTGCTCGGCACGGCCGGCGGCGCATTGGCCGGCGGCCTGCTCGGCGGCGTGATCGGCGGCAAGACCGGACGCATCATCGGCGCGGCAGCTGGCGGCGTGGCCGGCGGCGTGGTCGGCTACAACATGGATCAGCAGATCAAGGAGCTCGAAGAGCAGACGGCCGGTTCGGGCGTCGACGTCAGCGAAACCGATGGCGGCGAAGCGATCCTGGTCAACCTGCCCGACGGCGTGACCTTCGCCACCGGCAGCTACACCATCACTCCGGGCTTCCGTGACCTGCTCGACCGCGTGGCCTCGAGCCTGACGCAATATCCCAACAGCCTCGTCGACGTATATGGCCATACCGATACCGTCGGTTCGGCCGATTCGAACCAGCGCCTGTCCGAACAGCGCGCGCAGGCAGTGGCGAACTACCTGACGTCGCGCGGCGTCGATTCATCGCGCATCCGCTGGATGGGCTTCGGCGAGACCCGCCCCAAGGTTTCCACCGGCGACAATGTCAACGAACCGCTCAATCGCCGCGTCGAAATCAAGATCATTCCGTTCGACCAGCAGGACATCCAGGCGGCCCAGTCGCAGGGAATGTAACGGGCAAGTCCGACACCCAGATTATCGATCGGGGCCGGCATTGCGCTGGCCCCGATTTCGTTCGGGCAGCTCTTCCAGCCGTTATTCGGGCGGGTTGTCCATTCGCCGTGCCAGCCGCTCCACGGCATCGGCGTGAATATCGGGCGCGCTGACCAATACGCCGAAGTCCCGCGGGTCGCGCTTGTTGTAGTCGAGCTTGCGGCCATAGGCGTCGCTCACTGCGGCACCGGCCTCGCGCGCGATCATACCGGCCGCAGCGATATCCCATTCGAAACCCCAACGCACCGTCGCGACCAAATCCGCTTCGTCCGCCGCCACCATCGCGATTCGCAGGGCAATCGAATTGGGCTGGTCGACCGTGACCAGATCGGTGTCGGTCTTGGGCAAGACATGCGCAGGCACACGCGATCCGGCAAATTCGCGGCGGGTGGAAGCAGTCAGCCGCGTACCGTTGCGGAACGCGCCCTGCCCCGCAACCGCTTGCCATGTCTCGCCCCGCGCAGGGGCACACAGCGTGCCGATCAGTGGCCGGCCAGCGCTGATAAGCGCGACCGAAACCGCCCAGCCGCTGCGCCCCCGGATGAAATCGCGGGTCCCGTCGACCGGGTCCACCAGCCAGATCAGGTCGTGGCCGAGACGCGCCGGATCATCGGCGGTTTCTTCGGACAGCCACCCCGCGGAAGGCAGCAGCGCGCCAAGCTCGCGCTTGAGGAAGGCATCGACTGCGAGGTCGGCCTCGCACACCGGATCACCCGGTTTCTTTTCCCATGCATCCAGCGCATTGCCCGCCCCCGGCCACAGATCGTAAGCGATCCGTCCGGCTTCGGAGACGATGGATTCGAGGCGCTGGCTGTCGATCATGGCTATCGGTCCGCGCCCTGCACCCGAAAGCGGGCCTTTTCAAGCGGGCCCAGACATGCTTATGGCCGGTGCGACTCTTATTCCCCCACGCGCGTCACGCGAAGGACGAAGGATTCCCATGAACATCCACGAATACCAGGCCAAGGAACTGCTTGCGAAATACGGCATCGGCATCCCCGCCGGCCATGCCGCCCTTACTGTCGAAGAAGCGGTGGAAGGCGCCGAGAAGCTGCCCGGTCCGCTCTACGTCGTGAAAGCGCAGATCCACGCTGGGGGCCGCGGCAAGGGCACGTTCAAGGAACTCGGCCCCGATGCCAAGGGTGGCGTACGTCTGTCGAAGAGCATCGAGGAAGTCGAAGCCAACGCCAAGGACATGCTCGGCAACACGCTGGTCACTGTCCAGACCGGCGATGCCGGCAAGCAGGTCAACCGGCTCTATGTGACCGACGGTGTCGACATCGCGCAGGAATACTATCTGTCGATGCTGGTCGACCGCGCCACCGGCCGGGTCGCCATGATCGTTTCGACCGAAGGCGGGATGGATATCGAGGAAGTCGCGCATTCGACTCCCGAAAAGATCACCACCATCACCATCGACCCGGCGCAGGGCTTCATGCCGCACCACGGCCGCGCGGTGGCCTTCGCGCTCAAGCTGACGGGTGACCTCAACAAGCAGGCCCAGAAGCTTGCCAAGCAGCTCTACACGGCCTTCATGGATCTCGACTGCGAGATGCTCGAGATCAATCCTTTGGTCGAAACCGAGGACGGCAACCTGCTCGTGCTCGATACCAAGATGAGCTTCGACGGCAACGCGCTGTTCCGCCACAAGGATGTCGAGGCGCTGCGCGACGAGACCGAGGAAGACCCGGCCGAAGTCGAAGCCAGCGAATACGATTTGGCCTATATCAAGCTCGACGGCAGCATCGGCTGCATGGTCAATGGCGCGGGCCTCGCCATGGCGACGATGGACATCATCAAGCTCAATGGCGCCTTCCCTGCCAACTTCCTCGACGTCGGCGGCGGCGCGACCACGGAGAAGGTGACGGCGGCATTCAAGATCATTCTCAAGGATCCCGCGGTCGAAGGCATTCTCGTCAACATCTTTGGCGGGATCATGAAGTGCGACGTCATCGCCAATGGCATCGTCCAGGCCGCGAAGGACGTGAATCTCTCGGTGCCGCTGGTGGTCCGCCTCGAAGGCACCAATGTCGAAGAAGGCAAGGCCATCCTCGACAATTCGGGCCTCGCGATCGTCAGCGCCGACGATCTGGGCGACGCAGCGAAGAAGATCGTCGCCGAAGTGAAGCAGGCAGCCTGATCGGCGCCTAACGAATTGCCGCGTCCGCTCGTGCGGGCATCATGCCTGTGCGAGCGGGGCGGCCCGATCCCCCGTTCCCGAATATATGCGCCCCCCGCGAACAGCGGGTTTCGCAGGGCGTGCTTTCAGCGAATGCGGGTAAAGCGGAACACCAGTTCCTCGGCCGCTTCGCCGGCGCCCTTTACCCGGACCGCCACCAGCAGCCCGTCCGCGCCATCGCAGCGATAGGTCAATGCGCTGAAATAGGCGGCACATTCTTCGATCGCCAGCAGCGGGAAGGACACCATCTCGTCCTTCTCCTCCCAGCCGGTGAGGTCGGGATTGAAATGCTTGAGCCGGACGACGAGCGATCCGGCGTCTTCGGCAATATACATGTGCTCGGTGAACATGATGCCGCCGGCCGGCCTTTCCTGCACGAAGCTTCCCACCATGGTTCCGCCGCTTGGGGGGAGCCAGCTCTCGTATGCCGCCGCTTCGCCGATCCCGCTGCCGTGCCATTGGCCGACCAGCCAATCGAGCGCTTCCACCTGCGCCGGCGGAGGTATGTGACCCTCCGGAGCGACGCGGGTTTCGTTCGCCTGCGCCGGTGGCGCCATCAGCGCTCCCACGGCCGCGGCAATCGTCCAAACGCGCATGGCTTTCCTCCCATCGACAGGAGGCGAAACTATTCGCCTCGCCAGCCATAGTAAAGCTGCAGGCCGGCACCGCTTGACCCGCCGTGCCGGTCACGCGAGGGATCGTCCCAAGCGCCGCATGGTGGCACTCCGGCTTGCTTGACGTTTACGTAAACGCAAGCTAGGCGGTGCCTACAGTTTCTATCGAGAGGAAGGTATCGCATGAAAATCCTCGTCCCCGTGAAACGGGTGATCGATTACAACGTCAAACCGCGCGTCAAGGCGGACGGTTCGGGCGTGGACCTCGCCAACGTCAAGATGAGCATGAATCCCTTCGACGAAATTGCCGTCGAAGAAGCCATCCGCCTCAAGGAAGCGGGCAAGGCCGAGGAAATCATCGCCGTCAGCATCGGCCCGGCAAAGGCGCAGGAAACGCTGCGCACGGCGCTCGCGATGGGTGCCGACCGCGCGATCCTGGTCGAAACCGACGATGCGGTCGAACCGCTAGCAGTCGCGAAGATCCTCAAGGCGATCGCCGCTGAGGAAGAGCCCGGCCTGGTGATGTTGGGCAAGCAAGCGATCGATGACGATTCGAACCAGACCGGCCAGATGCTCGCCGCGCTTATGGGCCGTCCGCAGGGTACCTTCGCTAACACCGTCGAAGTCGATGGCGACAGCGTCACGGTTAAGCGTGAAGTCGACGGCGGTCTGCAGACGGTGAAACTCACCCTGCCGGCGATCGTCACCACCGACCTGCGTCTGAACGAGCCGCGCTACGCTTCGCTGCCCAATATCATGAAGGCGAAGAAGAAGCCGCTCGAGACCAAGTCGCCCGCCGATTACGGTGTCGATACCGCACTCCGCCTGACGACCACGAATGTCTCCGAACCGCCGGTTCGCCAGGCAGGCGAGAAGGTCGAGGATGTCGATGCGCTGGTCGCCAAGATCAAAGCGCTCGGTATCGCCTAAGTCAGACAGACGAGAAGGAATACAGACATGAAAACCCTCGTTTGGGTCGAACACGACAACGCCAGCCTCGCCGATGCCACGCTGGCGGCGGTTACCGCCGCCGGAAAGCTGGGCGAAGTCCACCTGCTGGTCGCTGGTTCGGGCTGCCGCGCAGTGGCCGACCAGGCGGCGAAGATCGCCGGCGTCGGCAAGGTCCACATCGCCGACGATGAAGCCTATGCCAACGCGCTGGCCGAAAACGTTGCCCCGCTGGTGGCCGAGCTGATGGAACATCACGACGCATTCGTGGCGCCCGCCACCACCACCGGCAAGAACATCGCGCCGCGCGTCGCCGCGCTGCTCGACGTCATGCAGATCTCGGACATCCTTTCGGTCGAAGGCGACAAGACCTTCACTCGCCCGATTTATGCCGGCAACGCCATCGCGACGGTCGAATCCTCCGATCCCAAGCTGGTCATTACCGTCCGCGGCACCGCCTTCGACAAGGCCGATGCCGATGGCGGTTCGGCCGAGATCGAAGAGGTTTCGGGCCCGACTGATGCAGGTCTCTCGAGCTTCGTCAGCGAAGAAATCGCCGAAAGCGATCGTCCCGAACTGACCAGTGCCAAGGTTATCGTCTCAGGCGGCCGCGCACTCAAGGATTCGGAAACCTTCGAACAGGTCATTACCCCGCTCGCCGACAAGCTCGGCGCTGGTATTGGCGCAAGCCGGGCGGCGGTCGACGCGGGTTATGTCCCCAATGACTACCAGGTCGGCCAGACGGGCAAGATCGTCGCTCCCGAGGTCTATATCGCGATCGGTATCTCGGGTGCGATCCAGCACCTTGCCGGGATGAAGGATTCCAAGACCATCATCGCGATCAACAAGGACGAGGACGCGCCGATCTTCCAGGTTGCCGATGTCGGCCTGGTCGCCGACCTGTTCAAGGCAGTGCCGGAGCTGACCGAAAAGCTCTAATTGATTTGTCTGCCAACTGTATTAGACCCTCCTGAAATTACTATTTCGGGAGGGTTTTCTTTGTTGTGGTATAAAACTCTTTTGGTAGCCGCCGTTTCATTCCTGCCCTTGACTTCCGTCGAAGCTGCGGATGAACAGCGGCCGCTAGAAATTGCCCCCTCCACGCCCTGGCAGGTAGATTTCGGCGAAGCGCGCTGCCGCGCGGCTAGGGTCTTCGGGAAAGATGAAGAGCAGACGATCCTCTTCTTAGAGCAATATAGCCCGAGGGACCAGCCCAGGTGGATCGTAGCTGGCGAAGCTATCAAGGATCTCGGCCGATCGCATAGGCTGGATATCGAGTTCGGCCCCGGAAACGCATCCTTCGAAGAAGAGCTGGAAGAGACCATAAGGTTCGACAAGTTCGGACGGGCGTTTCGTGGGTCCCGCATCCGCAAAGACGAACCGGATGCGGACGAGGAGGGCGCCGACAAGAATAACGAACCCGGGCTCCCTCGGCTCGATATTGCCGAAGGAAAGGCGATCGAATGGGTTCAGTTGACGCGAAACAAGCGGCAACCTCAGCGCTTGATGACCGGCAGTCTGGGTCAGTTGTTCGAAATTCTCAACACCTGCATGGACGATCTGGTCTCGACCTGGGGCCTGGACCTCGAAGAGCAAAGCCGCCGCCTAACCGCTCCCAAACCGAAGAACCTTTCCCAAATCGCCTTGCGCATCCAGAAATACTATCCGAGCAAGGCGGAGCAGTGGGGCATTCAGGCCGATCTCAGCATTCGCGTCATGGTGGATAGTGAAGGTCGCGCCACCGAATGCAAGATCACCAATATCACCCTGGCCGAGGATTTTGACGACCGGCCCTGCACGGAATTCATGCGCGTTGCCGAATTCGAACCCGCGCGTGACAGCCATGGCAACCCCATGGCATCGTATTATGTGAGTTCGATCCTCTATCGGATGTAATGAGCCCACTTACAGAACGTAAACGTCGAGCGCATGAATGGTAAGGCCAACGAGTCCGCCGACCAGCGTGCCGTTGATGCGGATGAACTGGAGATCGCGGCCCACAGCGCTTTCCACCCGGTCGGTGATCGTCACCGCATCCCAGCGGCGCACGGTTTCGGACACGAGCTGGACGATCTGGTCGCCGTAGCGGGTCGCGACCCCCACCGCGGTCCGGCGCGTGAAGCGATTGACCTGCCGTTGCAGGCGCTGGTCGTCACGCAGCGCGGCGCCGAGTTCCGCCAGAGTTTCGCCGATATAGCTGGGACCGGTTTCGTCGCCGGAATTGCGAATGCTCTTGATCAGCCCGGCGCGCAGCCGTTCCCACACGCCCTGCCACCAGTCGCCGATCGCAGGATTGTCGAGTAGCTCGTTCTTCAGCCGCTCGACCCGCTCCTGCATCACGGGGTCGTCCCGCAGCCCGCGCGCGAGATCCTCCAGGCCTTCCTCGATCTTATTGCGCAGCGGGTGCTCGGGATCGACCAGCACTTCGGCGAGCAGCTTGTAGAGCCCGTCGATGACCGAATTCGCCAGTCGCTCGTCAAGCCCGGTGAAGCGCAGAACCGCATTCGCGCGCCGGTGCACCATCTCGCGTACCATTGCCTCGTTGTCTTCGAGCACCAGACCCGCCCAGCGGATGATCTTGTCGATGAGCGGCTTGTGACGCCCGTCGGCGATCATCGCTTCCAGCATGCCCCCGAGCAGCGGGGCGACCTCGAGTTTGCCAAGCTGGGTCTTGATCCCGCTGCGCACCTGCGTGCCCAGTCGGTCTGGATCGAGCGATTCGAGCACCTCGACGGCCAGCTCCCCGGCTCCCGCCTGGATCCGCGAATCCCTGGTCGCTTTGGGATCGGCGAGGTAACTGCCGATCGCTCCGGCAAGGTTCATCGACCCCATCCGGCGGCCCACAACCGCCGGCGTCAGGAAATTGTCGCGCAGGAACCCCGCCATCGTATCGGCGATGCGGTCCTTGTTCTCGGGGATGATCGCCGTGTGCGGGATTGGCAGGCCCAGCGGGTGGCGGAACAGCGCGGTCACCGCGAACCAGTCCGCCAGCCCGCCGACCATCGCGGCTTCCGCGAAGGCGTGGAGATAACCCCATCCCGGGTGCTCGCCCAGATACCGACCCGACCACAGGAACAGTGCCGCCATGAGGACGATCAGCCCCGTCGCCGTGCGCCGCATCATCCGTGCGCGATCCGCCGGGATCGGTACGCCGGCAGCCGCCCGGCCCGTTGGCAGTGGATCGCTCACTCCGCGGGTTCGGCCCCCGGCCCGGCGGTGCTATCGCCGATGATGCCGCGCGTATCGTCGCCCTCCTTGTAGGTGAGCAGGCGGTTGCGCAGCCACGGCCCGACGCGCTTCTCGAAGCTGTCTGCAAGGCTGAAACCGGCGGGGACGATCAGCAGCGTGAGCAGGGTCGACAGGATCAGCCCGCCGATCACCACCGTGCCCATCGGCGCGCGCCAGGCGCCATCACCGGACCCCAGGACACCCGAAAGCGCGGTCGGAACCATGCCTGCGGTCATGGCGACGGTCGTCATCACGATCGGCTGGGCGCGCTTGTGACCGGCGTCGATGATCGCGGGCAGCTGGCGGGTGCCCTTGTCCATCTCCTCGATCGCGAAGTCGATCAGCAGGATCGAGTTCTTCGACACGATCCCGAGCAGCAGCAGGATACCGATATACACCGGCATCGACTGGGGTTGGCCGAACAGCCAGACCAGCAGGATGCCGCCCAGCGGAGCGAGCGCCAGGCTGGTCATGTTGACCAGTGGGCTCATCAGTCGCTTGTACAGCAGGACCAGCACTGCGAACACCAGCAGGACGCCCGAAACGATGGCGATCATAAGGCTGCTGATCAGTTCCTGCTGCCATTCATCCTCACCCACGACATCGCGGATGACCCCCTGCGGGAGATCCTGCAGGATCGGCAGCGCGTCGATCTCGGCCTGCGCCTCGCCCTTGACGACTCCCTGCGCCAGATCAGCCCCCACCAGCACCCGGCGGTTCTGGTTGTAGCGCTGGATCGTCGTCGGGCCTGATCCGAAGGAAACATCGGCTACCCGCGAGAGCGGAACCGATCCGCCGCTGGCGGTCTGGACCGGCAGGTTGCGGATCGTTTCGAGGTCCTCGCGCGAGCGCTCGGGCAGCTTCACGCGGATCGGGATCTGCCGATCGGAGAGCGAGAACTTCGCGGCATTCTGCTCGATCTCGCCCATGGTGGCGATCCGGATCGTCTGGCTGATCGCGAGAGTCGTCACCCCGAGTTCCGCGGCGAGGTCCTCGCGCGGTTCGATGATCAGTTCGGGACGGTTGATGTCCGCACTGATTCGCGGGGCCACCAGCGTGTCGATACCTTTCATCTGTTCGACCAGCGTGGCGGCGGTGTCGTTGAGCAGCTCGGGATTCGAACCGGCCAGCATCACTGTCACGTCGCGGCCCGAACCGAACCCGCCCGACTGCGAGGCGAAGCGCACCCTTGCGTCCGCGATCTTGGCGAATTCCGGTGCCAGGGCGCGTTCGAATTCGATCGAAGTGCGCTCGCGGTCGGGCTTGAGCGTGACGTAGAGCGTTGCCTGCCCTTCACGAACGCGTTCCAGCGCGAGTTCGACCTCTTGCTGCGCATAGAGGAGGTCGGCGACCTGATCGGTCACGCGCTCGGTGGTTTCGAGCGTGGTGCCCGGAACCATCTCGATTTCAACCCGGCTGTTTTCATCGTCGATGTTGGGCTGGAACTGGCCGGGGACGATGCTGAACAGGAGAATGGTAAGCAACAGCGCGAAATAGCCGACCCCGAGCATCCAGACCCGGTGATCGAGAAAGCGCGCATAGAGATACTGCCAGGCTTGCGCCATGTGGTCGCCGAACATGCGGACGACGAACCCGGTTATGCGGAAGAATGCCAGGGCGGCGAGCAGGCCGATCGCCAGTGCCAAGGCAAGCTGGACCAGGCCGACGAGCGTAGCGAGGAACTTGACCAGGCCCTGCGGATCGGGATCGCCCCCAGTGATGAGATCGGGCAGCCCCAATCCCTGGATCAGGGAAGACGCCTGGAAAGTCGCAATCGCCGAGATTGCCAAGGCGCCGAGCACGACCAGCAGCAATGCGACGATGTAAAGCCCGCGGCTGCGCGGCCCTGCTATACCCTGCCGAACCGCCAGCATCTTGCCGCGATCGAGAGACCAGCGCAGGATGCCCATGTACCGGTCCATCATGCGGCCCTCGCCATGCGCGGCCTGGCCGTGTGCCTTGAGGAAGTAGGCGGCCAGCATCGGCGTGATCATCCGGGCAACAGCAAGCGACATCAGCACCGCGACCACGACGGTGAAGCCGAAGTTCTTGAAGAACTGTCCCGAGATCCCGGGCATGGCCCCCACGGGGAAGAACACGGCGACGATACAGAAACTGGTGGCGACCACTGGCAGGCCGATCTCGTCAGCCGCGTCGATAGAGGCCTGGTAGGCAGTCTTGCCCATCCGCATGTGTCTGACGATGTTCTCGATCTCGACGATCGCATCGTCGACCAGCACGCCTGCGACCAGCGCCAGCGCCAGCAAGGACAGCTGGTTGAGGTTGAAGCCGAGAAGATCCATGAACCAGAAGGTCGGGATCGCGGACAGCGGGATCGCGACAGCCGATATGGCAGTCGCGCGCCAGTCGCGCAGGAAGAAGAACACGACCACGACGGCAAGGATGGCGCCCTCGATCATTGCCGCCATCGCGCTTTCGTACTGGTCCTTGGTGTATTTGACCGTGTTGAACAGCGGGATGAACTTGACGCCCGGATTCTCCGCTTCGATCTGCGCGATCTTCTCGAGCGCTTCTTCATAGACGGTCACGTCCGATGCGCCCTTGGCGCGGCTCATCGCGAAATTGACGACTTCCTTGTCGCGGACCTTGCTGATCGATGTGCGTTCCGAATAGCCATCGCGCACCGTGGCGACATCGGCCAGCTTGACCGTGCGGCCACCGCCCAGCTGGATCTGCCGCTGGCTGAGCGCGTAGGCATCCTCGCTGTTGCCCAGCACCCGCACCGATTGGCGCGTGCCGCCGACTTCGGCCATACCGCCCGCTGCATCGACATTGCTCTGGCGCAGCACGCCGTTGATCTGGCTGGCTGTCACTCCCAGCGCCTGCATCCGCGGCAGGTCGAGGATAACTTCGATCTCGCGGTCGACCCCGCCGAAGCGATTGACCTCGGCCATGCCTTCGATGCTGAGCAATTGCTTGGCGACCGAATCGTCGATGAACCAGCTAAGCCCTTCGATCGTCATGTCGTCGGCTTCGACCGCATAGATCGCGAGGAAGCCGCCGGAGATTTCCTCCTTGGTGACGCGCGGTTCGAGAATTCCGTCGGGCAGGGATCCACGGACCGTGTCGACCGCATTCTTCACTTCGGCGACCGCATCGTTGGGATCGGTGCCGATCTCGAACTCGATGAAGGTGTTCGAATTGCCCTCGCGCGCGGTCGAATTGAGCGAATTCACGCCGTTGATCGAGCGCACGGCCGATTCGACGCGCTGGGTGATCTGGTTCTCGATTTCGGTCGGCGCGGCGCCGGGCTGCGAAATCGAGACGTTGACGGCGGGAAACTCGATGTCCGGATTGTTGACAACATCCATCCGGGCGAAGCTGATCAGGCCCGCCAGGAGCAGCGCCGTGAACGCCACCAGCGGAATGACCGGGTTGCGAATCGACCAGGCAGAGATGTTGCGGAAGTTCATCGAGTTACCCCTGCTTAGTCGTCGAGCTCGGCGAGCTGCGTCCGGACCGTTTCACCTTCGGTCAGGAAGCCCCCTGCGCGCAGCACGACACGTTCGGAACCGTTCAGCCCTTCGGCGATCACGATACCTTTCGACGTGACCGTGCCGGTGGTCACCGCGCGGCGTTCGGCCTTGTCCTCGCCATTGATGATCAGGACATAAGCGCCGTCCTCGTCGGACAGCACCGCGCTTTCGGGAAGGATCGGCGCGACGACCGTGCCGCTGGCAATGGTTGCAGTGGCGAAACCACCCGGCCGCAGGCCCGGAGCGTAGCTCAGCGCAATGCGTGCGGTGCCCTGGCGATCCTGCTCGCTGATGATCGGCGAAACCTGCCAAACCTGCCCAGTGAACAGCTTGTCGGTGCCGACCGGGCGCACCTGCGCACGCGTTCCCGGCGAGATCGACGCCAGCGCATCTTCGTTGAGCCGCGCGAGCAGTTCCATTTCGCCCCCGCGGGCGATCCGGAACAGTGGCGGCGAACCGGCGCTGACCGTCTGGCCGGGTTCGACATTGCGTTCGAGTACATAACCCGCCGCGGGGGCGAGGATGTCGAGGCGGGCATTGCGCGCGCGCAGTTCGGCCAGCTGCGCCTGCGCCACGCGGACGCGGGCGACGGCGGCATCGCGGGTCGCGGTCAACCGGTCGACATCGGCTTGCGAAACGAAGCCGCGTTCGACCAGCTGCAACGCGCGATCGAGATTGGCCTGGGCTAGATCGGCATCGGACTGCGCGACCTGGACCTGTGCGGAAAAGCTCTGGACCTGCTGCGACTGGACCGAGCGGTCGATCCGGGCAAGCACCTGGCCCTGACTTACCCAGTCGCCGGCATCGACCGGCACCGAGACGACACGGCCGCCCTCGCCCACGACGCCGACCGGCATTTCACGCCGCGCGGCGAGCGAGCCGGTCGCGGTGATTTCACCTTCGACCGTGGTCCGCCCCGGACGCACCACGGTAACCGTGGGCGCCTGCGCGTTTTCTTCCCCGGCAGGGGTCGTCGTGCCACCACGCATGGCGAAATAGGCCGCAATCGCGAGACCGAGGACGATAAGGCCGGCGATGATGATGATCCTGCGGCGATCCGTACGCCGTTTCTCGAGACGCTCGTCTTCGTCGGGATCGAAGTCGACCGTGATCGGATCGCCCTTCTCGGCCATTACACCTGACTCGTAATTCATGTCGTACCCTGCCCCAGAAGCGCTGCGAACGAGCAGTGTATTACATTGCTATATCACTCAGCGCAAGAATTTCGCATGGAGGCGATAGACCCGGGCCCAGCGCAGGGCAATCGACGCTTCGACCGGGGGCCGGTATAGCCGGACGAATGTCGCCCGCGCGCCACAAGCGGCGCTGCCGCATATACGAAGGGCGGGACGTCCTGCGACGCCCCGCCCTGAAAATTCAGTAAGTGACCCGGTTTAGCGGACGCGGCCACGCTGGATGAGATTGGCGATGCCGAGCAGCACGATGGCACCGACCAGCGACATCAGCAGACCCGGAATGCTAAATTCGGTCAGCGTCGAGCCGACCCCGATCAGCGAACCGATGAAACGGCCGACGAAAGAGCCGACGATGCCGACGACGATATTCCAAAAGATGCCCATCGAGGCGTCGCGGTTCATAACCAGGCTAGCCAGCCAACCGATAATCCCACCGACGATAATAGCGATAATCCAAGCCATTCGAATTCCTCCTGTTCTTCCCGTCAACCCGATGTGCCTTCAACGAAAGCATGGGCTGACCGGTTCCCCGAATTCGGCTCGAGGATGAACGCGCAGCGATGGAGGAGTCAAATCGTTCCCGTGACGAATGGCGATCAGTATTTGAGCTGGCGTTCGTAAAGGTCGCGGTAATGCTGAATCCGGGTGACGCGCAGCCCCTGCATGCCCGACCGATCGACAGCGCGCTGCCACGAAGCGAATTCCTCGAGGCTGAGCGAATAGCGTTCGAGCACCTCGTCGATCGTCAGCAACCCGCCATTCACCGCCGCAACCACTTCCGCCTTGCGCCGCACCACCCAGCGCTTCGTATCGGGCGAAGGCAAGTCGTCCACGGTTAACGGCTCGCCAAGCGGCCCGATAACCTGTGCAGGGCGGATGTCCTGGTTTTCGATCATTCTCTACTCTCTGTCGCCTTGGTCCGCGTCGTTCGCGGGATGACCAAGACCTAGGGGGGCGGCTTTTCCATCGCTTAAAGCAGCTTGGTTAACGGTCAGTTTACCTTCTTCATTGCCCTCGCGGCGGGCTTGCCCAAAGGCGTTGAAGCCAGCCTCCACCCGTTCGAATTCATCGCGCAAATCGCGAGTCGCAGCGAGTTTCGCAACCAGATCGGTCCAGCGAAACTGGCGCAGATCCGCGCTTCCGCGCTGATCCGGTAGCGTTTTTTCTTTGGAGCGGCCCTCAAACATGGTCTCCGTACATAGGCCACCCATGGTAAACGGATCGTGAAGGTCGCAGCAGCGCTCGCCAGCCCTTGGTATCTGGCGGCCTCGCGCCAATCCGTGTATGGCCTTGCCATGCCCGCAACCGATATCCTTTCGCCGGACCAGGCCGCCGCTCTGTTCGACCTGCCGCGACCGGCAGCCGAATGCCGCATCGTCGTCGCCATGTCGGGCGGCGTCGACAGTTCGGTGGTCGCCGCGCTTGCCGCAAGGACGGGTGCCGAAGTCATCGGCATCACCCTGCAACTGTACGATTACGGCGCCGCCACGGGGCGCAAGGGCGCCTGCTGCGCCGGCGATGACATCCGCGATGCACGCGAGGTCGCCGAACGGCTGGGCATCGCGCATTACGTCCACGACCACGAGGGCGCCTTTCGCGAAGAAGTGGTCGAGACATTCGCCGACGACTACCTTGCCGGACGGACGCCCGTGCCCTGCATCCGCTGCAACATGGGGCCCAAGTTCACCGATCTGCTCGACATGGCGCGTGAACTGGGGGCGGACTGCCTTGCCACCGGGCATTACGTGAAGCGCGTCATGGGGGCCGCCGGCCCCGAATTGCACCGCGCTGCCGATCCTGCGCGCGACCAGTCCTATTTTCTCTACGCCACCACCGACGACCAGCTGGCCTTCCTGCGCTTCCCGCTCGGCGGCATGCCGAAAGCGGAAGTGCGCGAGCTCGCCGAAGGGTCGGGATTGCGCAACGCTGCCAAGCCCGACAGCCAGGATATCTGCTTCGTACCCGATGGCGACTATGCCAAGATCGTGCGCAAGATGCGGCCCGAAGGCGCACAGCCGGGGGCGATCGTCCATGCCGCGACCGGAGAGCAGCTGGGCGAACACAAGGGCGTCATCCACTATACGGTAGGCCAGCGCCGCGGACTCGACATCGGGGGCCAGCCCGAACCGCTGTATGTCGTCGGCATCGACGCCGCGTCCGCACAGGTCAGGGTCGGGCCCAAGCGCATGCTGGCCGTGACCGCCGCGCAGATCATCGAGACCAACCGCATCGGTCCGCTGCCCGATGTCCCGCTGACCGCCAAGGTGCGTAGCCTCGCCAAACCAGTGCCGGTCACGCTCGAAGGCTCGCTGGGCAATGGGGCCGAAGTTGCGATCCGTTTTGCCGATCCGGAATTCGGCGTCGCGCCCGGCCAGGCGGCCGTCCTCTACGCGGGCGAGAGGGTCGTTGGCGGCGGTTGGATCGATTCGACGACCCGGGTCGCCGCCTAGTCGCGCCACTCCTGCAGGACGCAGCCATAGCCTTCCCGATAGGCGGCGGTTTCCGCTGCGACCAGCGGGAGCGATGCCGTGACGCTCCTGGCCGCAACGTCATCGCTGAGCGAAACCAGCTCCATCCCCGCCAGCCTATCCTTGGCGCAATCGTCCAGGCTGCGATCCGCGACGAAACGGCATGAGCAGCCAACCCGCGCGGCATAGGCAACCCCTGCCCCGCCGGTCTTGCGCAGCCCTTCGCCCCACGCGAGCCACGCCGCACCGAGCAGCACGGCGACAAGCAGGATCGACCAGAACCAGAGGCGGGTTTTGCGAGTGCGGGTTTTGGCCGTTGCCAAGCGGGATTCCTTCATGCGAGTGACGCACATATGTTCATGCGGCCCGCCCCCCTTATCGCGCTTGCGCTCGCCACCTCAAGCCTTGCGTCCTGCGGGTCGTCCGGACCGGCGCAGGAACCCCCGCTCAGCGAAGAAGCGCTCGCTGCGGTAAGCAAGCAGCCCGGCGCGCCCACGCGGCCGCTGGCACGGGCAGCGGACGATCTGTTCACGCGCGAGGGCGTTGGCGAAACCCGCGCGCTGGTGGTTTATCACGGGGGCACCCTGGCGGTTGAGCGCTATGCGCCGGGATATGATGCCGACACGCGTTTCGTCAGCTGGTCCATGGCCAAGACAGTCACCGCGATCATGATCGGCATGCTGGTTGCCGACGGGCAGCTACGGCTCGATGCGCCCGCGCCCGTGCCCCGGTGGCAGCGCACCGGCGATCCGCGCGCCGAAATCACCCTGCGCCACCTGCTGCAGATGCGCGCCGGGCTCGAACATACCGAGGCCGGCGACCCACCCTATGACAGCAGCGAAGTGCGCATGCTGTTCCTCGACGGGCGCGACGACATGGCCGATTACGCCACCGCGCAGCCGCTCGAGGCGGAACCGGGCGAACGGTTCGAATACTCCTCCAACACCACTGTCATCCTTGCCGATATCGCGGCCCGGGCGCTGACCGGCAGCAGCGATCCCGATATCCGCCGGCAGGCGGTGACCGACTATCTCGCCGCTCGGCTGTTCGAACCGATGGGCATGACCAGCGTGGTGCCCGAATTCGATCGCGCCGGCACGCTGATCGGCGGCAGCTTGATCCATGCCACCGCCCGCGACTGGGCCAAGCTGGGCGAGCTGCTGCGCAACAGGGGCTCCTATCGCGGCGAACAGCTGGTGCCGCGCGCCTGGGTCGAGGAAATGGTCACCCCTAGCCCCAAGAGCCCGCATTACGGGCTGCAGACATGGCTCAACCGGCCGACGGGTGAAGACCAGCACCCGCTGATACCTGCCCGCGCGCCCGAATCCGCCTTTTCGATGATCGGGCACATGGGCCAGTATGTCTTTGTTTCGCCCGCGCAGAAGCTCACCGTCGTCAGGCTCGGCCATTCCGACGCGCCCGAGCGCCGCGCCATGCTGCAGCAGCTGGCGGATCTCATCGAATTGTACCCCGCCAGCTAGGGCAGGAGGAACCGGCCCTCGACCACGGTCACACAGTCGCCGGACAAGATCGCCTGCTCGCCATCGCGGCGGCAAGTGGCATGGCCGCCGCGCTGCGACGCTTGGAACGCGGTGAAGCTGTCGCGTCCCAGCCGTTCGGTCCAGAAATAGGTCAGCGCGGCATGGGCGGAGCCGGTAAAACTGTCTTCGTCCACCCCGCTTCCCGGTACGAACACGCGGCTGACGACATCGCTGTCCGAACCGCGCGCAGTGCAGATGAACTGGTCGCTGCCCAGCGCGCCCAGGCCGCGCAGGTCGGGATCGAGTGCGCGCACCTGCGCTTCGCTGTCGAACAGATAGATGCCGTAGCCATCCTCGTTCAGCCACACTTCGGCCGGTTCGGAGCCGAGCAACGCCGCCGCTTCGGGCCATGATCCCGGCGCACTGCGGATAAGCGGCAGCGCCAGTTCGTATGCCGTGCCGGTGCGCGCGACTTCGAGAAGCCCGGCCCTGCGCGTACGGAAGGTGACCCTGTCGCCGCCATCGCGGGTCAACAGCACATGTCCGCTCGCCAGCGTGGCGTGGCCGCACAGGCGGATTTCCTCGGCCGGGGTGAACCAGCGCAGCTCCCACTCGGCCGCGCCACTCTCGTCGCGGACGAGGAAAGCGGTCTCGGCGAAATTGTTCTCTTCGGCGATCGCCAGCAATTCGGCATCGTCGGGCCAGCGCTCGAGCGGCATCACCGCAGCCTGGTTGCCCGTGAACGGCCGGTCGGCGAATGCGTCGACATGCCAATAGGGTATCGTGCGGCTCATGCGTCTTTCTCCAGCTTGGCGAATTCATTGTCTTCGACCAGCGGGTTGTCGGGCTCGTCGACATGGCCTTCGGGGTCGATGTGGATCAGCAATTCGGTTCCGGGAAACTGCGCGAGCAGGTCGGCCTCGACCCGGTCGATGATCGCATGCGCGGCCGCAATGGTCAGCGCCGGGGGTAGATCCACATGGAACTGGACGAAGTCGCGGTTCCCGCTGGTTCGCGTCCGCAGGTCGTGGAGATTGGACAGTTCGGGATGGCGCGCCGCAGCTTCGACGAAGGCCTGGCGCTTTTCGTCGGGCCATTCGCGGTCCATCAGATCGTCGACCGCATCGCTCGCCCCGCGCCATGCGCCCCATGCCAGCCAGCCGGCAATGGCTAGGCCGAACAGCGGATCGGCGATCCCGAAACCCGCATATTGGTCGAGCACCAGCGCGGCGATCACGGCAAGATTGAGCAGCAGGTCGGACTTGTAATGCAGGTGATCGGTCTGGATCGCGAGGCTCCGCGTCCGGTTCATCACGAACCGCTGCCAGGAAAGCAGCGCGAAAGTGAGCGCGATGGCGATCAGCGATACCGCGATGCCTTCCTGCGCCGCAGCGGTGGGCCCGCCCGCCGCCAGCTGCATGATCGCGCGCACCGCAATGCCGAATGCCGAAAGCGCGATCAGCATCACTTGGAAGATCGCCGCGAGCGCCTCGGCCTTGCCATGGCCGAAGCGGTGATCCTCGTCGGCAGGCATCGACGCGATCCAGACGCCGGTCAGCGTGGCAAGGCTGGCCACGAGATCGAGCGCCGAATCGGCCAGGCTGCCGAGCATGGCAGTGGACCCGGTCCGCCAGCTAGCCCAGGTCTTGAGCGCGACCAGTATCAGCGCGACCGAGATCGACGCGACGGCAGCGGACCGCGCGAGCAGGGCGCGATCGGTCGTCATGGGTACAGAAGCGTGTCGGACCACGCCTCTTCCGCAGCATCGCGGACGAACAGCCGGCGATCATGCAGCCGGTACTGGCGATCCTGCCAGAACTCGATCCGCCGCGGGCTGAGCCGGAAACCCGTCCAGTGCGGCGGGCGCGGAATGTCACCTTCGGGATAGCGTTCCTCGAGCGCCGTTACCCGGTCGAGATAGACCTGGCGGTCGGGCAGCGCGCGCGACTGGTCGCTGGCTGCCGAGCCGATCTGGGAGACGCGCGGCCGCGAATGGAAATAGGCGTCGGCTTCGGCGCTGCTCACTTCCTCCAGCGGGCCTTCGATGCGAATCTGGCGGCGCAGGCTCTTCCAGTGAAACAGCAGCGCCGCACGCATATTGGCGCGGATCTGTTCGCCCTTGCGGCTTTCGGCATTGGTATAGAACACGAAACCGTCCGGGCCGTGGCCCTTCAGCAGCACCATACGGACCGAGGGCAGCCCGTCTTCCGACGCGGTTGCGAGCGCCATCGCATTGGGATCGTTGGGTTCGCTTTCCTTCGCTTCGGCGTACCACACTTCGAAGAGCATGAAGGGATCGCTTTGCGGGATGGCGCTTTCGTCGGACTGCATGCGGGCTTTCCTAGGGGGTGGGAGACTTGGCACACATGGAACACGGTTCTGGAGCAAAATTCTGCGCGGGCCGTTGGCGCTTCGAGAGCGGTACAGACAGGAGAATTGCGGTATCCATGATCGATCCCCTATCCCCGATCCCAGCCGTAGGAAACCGCGCGTGCTTGCGCGGTGCCGCTGTAGTGCCTAGCTGATACGCCAAATGGCCACGAACTCTTCAGATCCCTATGCCACGCTCGGCGTCAGCCGCAATGCGTCCGAGAAAGACATCAAGAGCGCTTATCGCACGCTGGCGAAGGAGTTGCACCCAGACCGCAACAAGGACAATCCGCAAGCGTCCGAACGCTTCAGCAAGGTTACCAATGCCTATGACCTGCTGTCCGACAAGGACAAGCGGGCGCAGTTCGACCGCGGCGAAATCGATGCCGATGGCAATCCGGCCAATCCCTTCGCCGGCATGGGCGGCGGCGGGTTCAGGCCCGGCGGCGGCCAACGCGGCTACCGGCCCGAAGACATGCAGGGTTTCGGCACCGAGGACGTCGACCTGGGCGATATCTTCGAAGGATTGTTCGGCGGCCGCGGCCCGCGCGGTGGACCCGGCAGCAGCCCCTTCGGCGGGGCGCAGCAGCGACGCGCGCCGCAGAAGGGCGCCGATGTCGCATACCGGCTGCGGGTCCCCTTCATCGATGCCGCGACGCTCAAGCCGCAGCGGATCACGCTGGCGGACGGCAAGACGATCGATTTGAAACTGCCCAACGGGGTCGAGGACGGGACGCAGATGCGCCTTAAGGGCAAGGGCGAACAGGGGCCCGGCGGACCGGGCGACGGGCTGGTCACGATCGCGATCGACCCGCACAGTTTCTTCAAGCGCCATGATGACGATGTGCGCTTCGACCTGCCGATCACGCTCGACGAGGCGGTTAACGGCGGCAAGGTCCGCGTCCCGACGGTCGATGGCCCGGTCATGATGACGCTCAAGCCCGGGACCAGCGGCGGCACCGTGCTGCGCCTCAAGGGCAAGGGCTTCACCCGCAAGACCGGCACCCGCGGCGACCAGCTGGTAACGCTCGAAATCCAGCTGCCCGATACGCTCGACGAACTTGCCAAGCGCCTCGATGGATGGAAGGACGAGAGCGATCCGCGGAGCAAGCTCGGGGTGTAGCCCTTGTCGCAAAAGGAAATGCCGGACAGCTGGCGACGCGAAATCCAGTCGCTTTCGCCCGAGAAGCGGCGCGAGGAAGCCCGCGATCTGCGCGGTCGGATCGAACAGCAGGTCGGCCCGGGAACACGCGCCTGGAAAGTCGCCAAGCGTGCGCTGATCGGCACCTATAACGATGGCTTCATCCACGCGGGCAATCTGGCCTATCTGTCGATGCTGGCGATCTTCCCCTTCTTCATTCTCGGCGCGGCGGTGTTTTCCGCCTTCGGCGAGGAAGCCGAACGCGCGGCCACCATCAACGCCGTCCTCTATGCGCTGCCGCCAATGGTCGGCAGCGTCATCGAACCCGTCGCGCGCGACGTGATCGAAGCGCGCAGCGGCTGGCTGCTCTGGGCCGGGGCGGCGGTGGCGCTGTGGACCGTGGGCAGCCTGATCGAAACGATCCGTGACATTCTGCGGCGCGCCTATGGCACGCAGGCGACGCATGCCTTCTGGAAATACCGGCTGCTGTCCGCGGGCGTGATCCTCGCCGCGGTCTTTCTCCTGCTGCTCAGCCTGATCGCGCAATTCCTGATCGGCGCGGCGCAGGAGGTGATCGAGGCCTATTTTCCCCAGCTGGTCGACCGCGTGGTGGCGCTGCGGCTGTCGCGGATCGTGCCGTCGCTCGGCCTGTTTGGCTCGCTCTACCTGATCTTCTATTCGCTGACCCCGTCCAAATACCGGCGCAAGCGGTATCCCAAGTGGCCGGGGGTGCTCCTCACCACGATCTGGTGGATCGCGGTGACCACGATCATGCCCGCGGTGCTGCGCAATTTCTTCGCCTACGACCTGACCTATGGCGGGCTTGCGGGCGTGATGATCGTCCTGTTCTTTTTCTGGCTTGTCGGGCTCGGGGTGGTTATCGGCGCGGAACTGAATGCGGCGCTGGCCGAGACGCCCGAAGAGGAACTCAGCCAGACGGAAGAAACCGACGAAGGCCGCCGCGCCGCCCTGGCGCGCGAAATGGAAGAAGAGGAGCATGCCGCATGAGCGGGTTGATGGCAGGTAAGCGCGGGCTGATCATGGGGCTCGCCAACGACAAGTCGCTGGCATGGGGCATCGCCAGGCAACTGGCGGAGCATGGGGCGGAACTGGCCTTTTCCTACCAGGGCGAAGCGCTCAAGAAGCGCGTCGGCCCGCTGGCGGAACAGGTGGGCAGCGATTTCCTGATCGAATGCGACGTATCGGACATGGATGCGCTCGACACCGCCTTCGATACGCTCAAGTCGCGCTGGGAGACGATCGACTTCGTCGTTCACGCGATCGGCTTTTCGGACAAGAGCGAACTGCGCGGGAAATATGTCGACACCAGCCTCGACAACTTCCTGATGACGATGAACATCTCCGCCTATTCGCTGGTCGCGGTGGCCAAGCGCGCACGCGCCATGATGCCCGAGGGCGGTTCGATCCTGACGCTGACCTATTACGGCGCGGAGAAGGTCATTCCGCATTACAACGTGATGGGCGTGGCCAAGGCGGCGCTGGAATCCAGCGTGAAATATCTCGCCAACGATCTCGGCCCGGAAAACATCCGCGTCAATGCGATCAGCGCCGGCCCGGTGAAAACGCTCGCGGCAAGCGGGATCGGCGACTTCCGCTATATCCTCAAATGGAACGAGCTCAATTCGCCGCTGCGTCGTAATATCACCATCGACGATGTCGGCGGCTCGGGCCTCTATCTGCTGTCCGACCTGTCATCGGGCGTGACGGGTGAAACGCACCATGTCGACGGGGGCTACCACGTCGTGGGCATGAAACAGGAAGACGCGCCCGATATCGCGCTCGACTAGCGAACTGCCCTGCGGCTCAGGCCACGTCGGGCCATATCCCGCGCGTGTCGTAAACCGCCTTGCCCAGCCGCTCTTCGGGCGGAATGACCTTGAAGACATCGTGGTCTACCAGCGGGATCAGTACGTCCGATTCCTCTAGCGCGGCGTCGATATCGACCAGTTCGGCGCCGGTGCCTTCGAATTCCGCTGGCAGGGAGCCGGCATAGGGTTCGACCACCTGGACCCGCGCGCCGAATTCGCGGGCAAGCGATGCGGCGACGAAGCGCGCGGGCGATTCGCGAAAGTCGTCGATATTGGCTTTGAAGGCGAGCCCAAGGCAGGCAATCTTCGCATCCGGATGGGCCGCGGCCAGTGCCCGCGCGCGGGCCAGGACGTGGTGCATCTTGGCGTCGTTGGTATCGCGGGCCTGGCGGATGATCTTGGCCTCGTCGGGCGCGCCATGGACGATGAACCAGGGATCGACCGCGATGCAGTGCCCGCCCACGCCCGGTCCGGGGGTCAGGATATTCACACGCGGATGCCGATTGGCCAGGCGGATGACCTCCCACACGTCGAGCCCCTGACGGTCGGCGATCATCGAAAGCTCGTTCGCGAAGGCTATGTTGACGTCGCGAAAGGCGTTTTCGACCAGCTTGGTCATTTCGGCGCTGCGCGCATCGGTGGTGACGCATTCGCCCTTCACGAAGCGTTTGTAGAACGCCAGCGCCTTGCGCGCGCACCGCGGAGTGATTCCGCCGATCGAACGGTCGTTATGCGTCAGTTCTTCGAGGATCCGGCCGGGCAGCACGCGTTCGGGGCAATAGGCGATGCTTACGTCGGGCAGCCCCTCGGTCAGCCCGGGCAGTGCAAGATCGGGACGCCGCGCGGCGATGGCATCGCGCATGGCCTCCGTGGTGCCGACCGGCGAAGTCGATTCCAGGATGACCGTATCGCCCTTTCTTAGGACGGCAGCGACCTGCTCTGCCGCGGCCATGACATAGGAGGTATCGGGGGTGTGGTTGCCATCCTTGGCGAACGGCGTGGGTACCGCGATGACGAAGACATCCGCGGGCGCAACTTCGGTCGAGGCCTTGAGCAGGCCGCGCTGCACGACCGCCTGGACCAGCCCGTCGAGATCGACCTCCTCGATATGGATCTCGCCGCGATTGATGGTGTCGACCACGGTCTGCGTCACATCGACGCCGTGCACCGGACAGCCGGCGCGAGCGATGATCGCCGCCGTGGGCAAGCCGATATAGCCGAGACCGATGACGCACACATCGGGCCTTGTATCACCACGCATGAAACTGTTTCCCTGAACCTTTGGCGGGTTGTGGTAGCGCGTGTCGGTAAATTTAACAGTAACGCCGGTCAGCTGGCTGCGAGCAGATCGGCGATCCGTTCGGCGGCATGCCCGTCGCCGAACGGGTTGTGCGCCTGCGCCATCGCCGCATAGGCCGCCGGGTCGTCGAGCAGACGATTGGTTTCGCGCACTATCCTGTCGGCATCGGTTCCGACCAGCCGGGCGGTTCCGGCAGCAATGCCTTCGGGCCGTTCGGTGGTTTCGCGCATCACCAGCACGGGCTTGCCCAGCGCGGGCGCCTCTTCCTGTACGCCGCCGCTGTCGGTGAGCATCAGGTGGCTGATATCGAGCAGCCGCGCGAACTGCGGGTAATCAAGCGGCTCGAGTAGCGCGACATTGTCGAGCCCGACCAGTTCGGCCTTCATCACCGCGCGCACCTGAGGGTTAAGATGGACGGGGAAAATAACCGCAACGTCCTGCCGAGAGGCGATCGACTTAACCGCTTTGGCGATAGCTTGCATGCCCTCGCCGAAATTTTCACGCCGGTGGCTGGTGACCCCAATGATCCGCCGCCCCGCGAAGCGTTCTTCCAGTGCGCGCAGCCCATCCGCCAGCGCGGGCCTGTTGTCGACGCGCGCGGTGACCCATTGCAAGGCATCGATAACCGTGTTGCCCGTCACGTGGACGGTCGCCGGATCGACGTTTTCACGCAGCAATGCATCCCGGGCGGTCGTGGTCGGCGCGCAGTGCAGCGCGGCAAAACTGCCGACAACGCGGCGGTTCACTTCCTCGGGCCAGGGATGGTGGATGTCGCCGCTGCGCAGGCCCGCTTCTACATGGCACACGGGTATCTTGCGATAATAGGCGGCAATCGCCCCCGCCATCACGGTGGTGGTATCGCCCTGGACGACGACCCAGTCTGGCTGTTCGAGATCGAGCACCTTGCCGATTTCCACCAGCGCCCGCGCGGTGAGAGCATCGAGCGTTTGTCCGGGAGTCATCAAGTCGAGATCGTGATCGGGAACGATGCCGGCGATATCAAGCACCTGGTCCAGCATCTCGCGGTGCTGCGCTGATATGCACACGCGGCCAATAAACCGGTCATCCCGCGCCAGCCGGTGAACCAGCGGGAACAGCTTTATAGCTTCGGGACGCGTCCCGAACACGGTGAGGATCTTGCGCGGCGCGGCCATTGCACTGCCCTAGCCGCAAATGGTTAACCGCGGATAGACTACTCCGGATCGGCCCCGGCTTCCGGCTGCGGAAGCGCGTCTTCCCCGTCGGTTTCGGCAGCGCGCTCGCGCTCGAGCCGTTCCATATATTCGCGCTCGATCATTTCGACGCGTTCCTGTTCGGCGGCTGCGTCTTCATCGATCGTGGCGAGGCGCTTGGCGCGTTCTGCAGCGATGATCTCGCCAAAGCGGACGCCCGCGTCATTCGCCTTGTCGGCATAGGCCGCATTGATCATTTCCTGCGTGCAGCCGGTGAAGCCGCCGGCACCCGTGGGCGAACAGGACATGATCCCGAAGTCGCCTGCCATTTCGAATCGCTCCACGCGTTCGGCCCAGGAAGTGTTCGCCGGGCTTTGCGAGAAGCGCAGGGTTTCGGGGATCCGGTAGCGGTCGTTTTCGGCCTTGCGCGCGCAGACGACGATCTGGTCGGCGGTCGACTGCGGGCATTCGTCATCGCCGTAGACGATCACCATGTTGTAACTGTCGTCGCCCGTCTCCACCGCGTCCTGCGCATGGGCGGCGGCCGGCAGGGCAAGCGCAAGACCGGCAATGGCTATCAGCGATTTCGACATGGGTATCCTCTCGGGCGTTTGCAGGCGAAGCGACAAGACGCTTCGGGCAGTGAACTGGTCATGAAGCGCGAAAGCGGGGGTCCCGGTTCCCGTCAGACACGTTCGGAAACACGGATCGCAGCGCGGCAGCCGAGCCGGATGAGGCCCGACAGCAGCGGGTAGGCTGGCGCACGTTCCGCACCGGCGGCAAGCGCCGCATCACGATGCTCGCGTTCGTCCTCGCGAAATTCCTCGATCATCGCCGCGAGTTCGGGGTCCTCACCGGTCTCCTGCAACCGGTCGAGCTGGCGCGAATAGTGATCGTCGATCTCGGTTTCGACCGCCGCGGTGCAGGCCATCGCGGCTTCGGGGCCGATCAGCGCCGTAACCGCGCCCAGTGCGAACCCTGCCTTGTCCCAGAACGGCTGCAGCGCGGTCGGGCGGACCCCGCGGCGCGCCATCAATGCATCGAACTGCGCGCGGTGGCCCGCTTCCTGCTCTGCCATGCCGGCGATTTCAGCCGAATCGGGGCCGCGATCACCCATCACCGCCAGCTGGCCGGCGTAGATCCGCGTGGCGCCGAATTCGCCCGCCTGGTCGACGCGGATCATGCGAGCGATATGGTCGGGCACCTTGGTCATGCGTTGCGATCCTTCACCATCAGGACAAAAATTGCCAGTGCCGCCGCGCTCGACACGAGGAAATTGTAGCCCGCCAGGCTAATCCCCGCGAGCGTCCAGGCGGGCTCGTCACACCGCACGAGCGGCGTGTTCATGATGTCCTCGAGCGCATTGCCGCTGCCGCCTCCGGCGATGACCGCGCAGGAGGTGATCCCCGGCCACCAACCGTATTCGACGCCTGCGTGGAACAGGCCGATGGCGCCCGACAGCGCGATCGCGAGCGCCGCAAGCCAGATCCACAGCCGCCGCGGCGTCACGGTGTAGGCTAGCAGCGCCAGTCCGACCGCAGCGAAATGCGGCCAGCGCTGCCACCAGCACATCTCGCAGGGGTACAGGCCGAAACCGTATTCCGAGAGATACGCCCCGCCCAGCAGCGCTGCCGGTACGGCAAGCGCGAGCAGGCGGGCGAGACGGGCGTGCTGCGTCAGGAACATGCTGCGCGGCCTAGCCTATTTCGCGCGCGCGGCAATGTTCATCGGGCTCGTGCGGCGCAGCGTCTGCAGCGCGTAATGCAGCTGGAAATCTTCGATCCCCTGCTCTTCCAGTTCCTCGGCGGTCTGCTGGAACCGCGGATCGTCGCGCGCATCTTTCTCCACCGCGTCGTCCTCGATGCCGATCTCGTTGATGAGATGGCCGCGCAGATCCGATTCGCGCATCTGGAAGCGCGCGCGCTTGGCAAGATCGGGATCGGACAGCTGCGGGACGGTAATGTCGGGGTCGATCCCGCCTTCCTGGACCGAATGGCCCGAAGGCGTGAAATAGCGCGCCGTCGTCAGCTTGAGTGCCGCATCGCGGCCGAGCGGCAGCAGCGACTGCACGCTGCCCTTGCCGAAGCTGCGTTCGCCCATCACCACGGCGCGGCGATGGTCCTGCAGGGCACCGGCGACGATTTCCGAAGCCGACGCCGAGCCAGCATCGATCAGCACGACCATCGGCAGGCCGCCGGCGATGTCGCCGCGGAACACGGTTTCGGCGTCATAGGCGATATTCTCTCCGCGGGCGCGACCACGCTGCGAGACGATGCGGCCCTCGGTGAGGAAGAGATCGGACAGCGCGACCGCTTCGTCGAGCGAGCCGCCGGGGTTGGAGCGCAGATCGAGCACCAGCCCGTCGATCCGGCCGGTGGCTTCCGCTTTTATTTCTTCCCACGCTGTAAAGACATCGCTGCCGACATCGCGGGAAAATTCATTGACCATGATATGGCCGATATTGCCCTCATGCAGTTCCCAGGTGACCGGTTCGAGTTCGATCACGCCGCGCTTCACAGAGAGATCGAAGGGTTCGTCGCGGCCGGGGCGGAAGATGGTGAGCTGGATCGAGGTACCCTCGCGGCCGCGCATCTGCGCGACCGATTCATCGAGCTCCTGCCCCACGATCAGCCGCCCATCGAGATGGGTGATGAAATCGCCGGCCTTGATCCCCGCAATATCGGCCGGGCTGCCGCGGAACGGCGAGATCACCTTCACCGCGCCGTCTTCCGCCACGACGGAGAGGCCCAGGCCAGAATAATTGCCGTCGATCATCGTTTCGAGCCGCTGCAAATCGCTGCCGTCGAGATAGCCCGAATGCGGATCGAGCGCGGCCAGCATGCCATCGATCATGCCGCGCATCAGCGTTTCATCGTCGACCGGGTCGACATAGCTCGCCTTGATCCGCTGGTAGACCCCCAGGACCTTCGAGAATTCGGCCCCCGCGCGGCCATCGACCTGCGCCATGCTGGCTGTGGTCGCGGGAATCAGCGCGACGGCGGTCACGAGTGCGGCCGAACGGGCGAGAGCGGCGAATTTCATGGGCGAGAGGACTCCTTTGCGCAGGCCAATCTATCGCCTGTGCGCGCTTAATGCCAGATGAGCAGCATTACGCAGTACGCGCGAGCCGGTTTCGACCAGCGCCTAGCGCAGGTAATCGAGCGGGTTCACCGGTTCGCCATCCTGCCGCAGTTCCAGCGCCACTTCGCCGCCGTGCTGCGGGGCAAGGCCGAGCGGGGACCCCGCGTCGACCGCCTGGCCGACTGCCACGTCGAGCGACGCCAACCCGGTCACCAGGCTGGTCCAGCCATTGGCATGTTCGACGATCGCAATGCGGCCGAAGCCGCGATAGGGCCCGGCGAAGATCACGCGCCCCGCACCCGGCGCGACCACCTGTCCGCTGCCGCGCGCGTCGAGTGCGATCCCCGCCCGGCGCTGGCCGCTGGCACCCGCTTCGCCGAAGCCCGCGCTGATCCTGCCCGCCACGGGCAGCTGGTATTGCCGCGGCGGCTGAGTGGCGCTGGGCTGCGGGCGCGGCGTCGCGGAAATGGTCGCCGCAGCGGGGTTTGCCGGCCGCGCCACCGGTCCGGGCAGCTGCGCAAGCCGTTTGCGCAGCGATCCGGCGGATTCGAGGCGGGCAACCAGCTGGTCGAGATCGATAGCCTGTTCGGCGAGGACCAGCGCGCGCTGCGCTTCGCGATCGGCGCCGCCGGCAGCCTGCTGTGCCTTGAGCCGTTCCTGCGCCGCCAACGCCACCAATTGCTTGCGCCGCTGCAGCAATGTGGCTTCGCTGTCGCGGCGATCGCTTACCGCCGCGCGCGCCTCCGCCTCGAGCGCGCGGGCCCGGTCGAGCTGGCTGCGCAGAGCCGCCGTCCGCTTGCGCACGACCGGGATCGTGCTGTCGAGCACGGCGCGCGTATAGACCAGGTCGCGCAGCGACCCGGGCTGGAGCGCCGAAAGGGATAGCGGCCTGCGCGTCATCGATTGCAGCGCGCCGGCCAGATGCGCCAGGGGCGCACGGCGGGCAGCCAGTTCGCGGTCCAGCTTGCGGCGTTTGCTATTGGCGAGTTGCAGGCGCGCTTCGGCGGCGGCGATACCCGCTTCGGCCTGCTGGACGCGCGCCGCCAGGGCGGCAGCGGCGCTGCGCGCCTTCTGCGCGGTTTCGCGCGACCGCGAGGCGCGCTGTTCAAGCCGTTCGCCGCGAGCGCGAGCGTTGCGCTGCTGCTGCCGCGCGGCATCGAGCGCGGCTTGCGCGTCTTCGACGGTGTCGATCCGGGCGGGCGCCTGCGCGGTGGCGGGCAGCCCCAGCCAGGCCGTGGCAAGCAATCCGGCGATGACGGCGGGGCGGCGCATCGCGGCAATCTGCCCGATCAGCCGCTGCGATGATAGGGGTGACCCGCGATTATCGTCGTGGCGCGGTAGAGCTGTTCGGCCAGCATCGCGCGCGCCAGCAGATGCGGCCACGTCGCCCGGCCGAAGGCGAGCAGCAGATCGGCCGCGTGGCGATCGTCATCGGCATGGCCATCGGCAGCGCCGATCACGAAGCGGCATTCGCGCATGCCGTCGTCGCGCCAACGCTCAAGGATGGCCGCGAGCTTTTCGGACGGCAGATCCTGCCCGCGTTCGTCGAGCAGCACGGTCTTGCACGGGGTTTGCGGCTCGGGAATGCGCCCGCCCGTCTCGGGCAGTTCGGTCAGGCGCAGTGGCCAGGTGAGCCGCTTTTCATAGCGCGCCACGAGCTCCGCTTCGGGCGAGCGCGCGATCTTGCCGCGGGCGATGATATGCAAGAGAATGGCGCACCCCTCCGGCAGGCGATGGTCCGATCGGGCCAACCGGGCGTTGGCCAGCCCTGCTCAAGATCGGTCTGGCGTCAGGCGTTCCCGGCCACAGGCGGCGCATCGCCGAATGCCCACATCCGCTCGAGATTGTAGAAACTGCGCACTTCGGGGCGGAACAGGTGGACGACGATATCTCCCGCGTCGAGCAGCACCCAATCGGCCGCGGGAAGCCCTTCGAGCTTCACCGGACCGAAACCGGCCTGCTTGATTTTCTCGGCCAGCTTTTGCGCGATGGCAGCGACCTGGCGGGTCGAGCGGCCCGAGGCGATGACCATATGGTCGGCGATCGAGCTCTTGCCCTTCAGATCGATGGTCACGATGTCCTGCGCCTGGTCGTCATCGAGCTGCGTCAGCACGAGCTTGAGCAGCGGGTCGAGGTTTGCGTCAGACAAGTCGATCACCTGTGCCGGATTGGAGCCGGCGGATGCCGGGATGGATTGCGCCTGTGTCATAGGCGGATGCGATGCTCCTGAATTGAGAGGCTTGGGCCATGGAAGGACCAACGCGCATCATGGCGCGGTGGTTTCCTCCCCCGACAGTATCAAGCGATGCGTCAGTTGGTCCCTTGGAGGCGGTCCGGTGAAGCGTAAGGCCCAATCGGGATCGGCGCGGCGAATTGCCGTGGCCGACCTTTCATCGGGATCGAAACGCAAGGTCACCAGTGTCGGTGCGCTCCATTCGCCCCTTCCAACAAAGCTGGACAGCGGCACGGAAAAGCGCCTCAGCCAGGCCATCGCGGGGCTCGCGATTGCAGAGGCATCATAGCCGGGCCGCGCGATAACCGCAATCGGCATCGTTCGAGCAATTCCGCGCCAGTCCTTCCAGCGATGGAATTGAGCCAGATTGTCCGATCCCATCAACCAGACGAAATCGTTCTTGCGATAGCGCCGCGTCAGCGCGCCGAGCGTATCGACGGTGTAGCGGGTGCCCAGTTCGCGCTCGATCGCGGTTACCCGGATCGGCGCGCGCCGGGCCTGCGCCATTGCCGATCGCACGCGCGCTGCGAGCGGCGCCATCCCGGTCCTGGGCTTGAGCGGATTGCCCGGCGAGACCAGCCACCACACTTCGTCGAGCGCGAGCGCGCGCAAGAGGTAGAGCGATATGCGGCGATGTCCGCCGTGGGCGGGATTGAAACTGCCGCCAAGCAGCCCGATTCGACGCCGCGGGCCCGTCAAAGCGCTCCGCCCCGGAATTTGTCGTTCTTATACAATGGCTTGCCCGCTTCGACCCTTGAAGATTCTAAGCCCTTGGGAATATTGGACTTCGTTTCGGCAAGCAAAATCGATCCCCTGAAAGATTGTATAAAAACGACTCGTCCCATCGATGCTTCGGTTCGTGGATTTTGTGGGAACCGCGATTCGATTTCATAACCATCGTTTGGTAGCCCGGCTGTGGGACGTGAAAAGACCATAAGGGACGGGTCGTTTTGAGCAACAGCAACGCCATCATTGGCTTGGCGAATCGCGTGCGCAGCTGGTTTCCGGATCGCGAATTCTTCATGCGATCCGAAGGCCAAGTGCGCTTCATAACCATATCCTCCAAGGTCCAGATGACGGCAGCAGCGCTGGCGCTGGCTGCGCTGGTGGTATGTGCCGCGTCGGTCGCGATTGCCGGCTGGACGCAGTATCGCGCGGAAACCGAGCGGCTTTCGCTCCGCGACCGCGAAGCCCGCGTCGCCACGGCCGAAGAACGCGTCGATGCCTATGGCGCGGACATTGCCGCGGTGAAGGACGACCTCAACCGCCGCATGGAATTCCTCGAAGCGATGGGCGAGGCGCTGCCCGAGGACCTCAAGGCATTCAGCAGCGTCAGCGACAGCGCGTCGGAGGCTGCCGAGACGGTCGAGAAGGTCAGCGCAGCCTTTCCCGAAGCCGCCGAACTCGCCCGCATCGAAGCACGCCAGCTCGCACTGGTCGAAGGTCTCACGCATTATGCCGACTGGCGCGCCCAGCGCGCTGCCGCGGCGCTCGAGAAGCTCGGGCTCGATTCTGCGAGCATGATCCGCACCGCTGAACGCGGCGCTATGGGTGGTCCGTTCGAAAACCTCGCCACCGAAGCCGATGGTTCGATCGACCCGCGCTTCGTGCGCCTCGGCCTGTCGATCGCACGCATGGATGCGCTCGAGCGTGGCCTCGCGGGCGTGCCGCAGGTGACGCCGGCGCATAAGGACATGATTTCCAGCGGCTTCGGTTTCCGCCGCGATCCGTTCAACGGCGGCGGGGCGATGCACAAGGGCCTCGACTTCCGCGGGGCCATCGGTACGCCGATCAGCGCCGCTTCGGACGGCCGCGTCAGCTTCGTCGGTTGGAAGGGCGGCTATGGCAAGACGGTCGAGATCACGCATGGCAACGGCCTGATGACGCGCTATGCGCATATGTCGCGCTTCAACGCGAAAATCGGCCAGCGCGTCGCCGCGGGCGAAACGATCGGGGCCATCGGCAATACCGGCCGTTCGACCGGCCCGCATCTCCACTTCGAGGTGCGTATCAACAATCGCGCGGTCAATCCGCGCACTTTCCTGGAGACCGCTCCTGATGTTCTCGAAGAAATCCGGCGGAGCCCCAACCCCGCCCGTACCAAGTAATCCGGGACGCGAGCGCATGGCCAGCAAGAGCAATTCCACCTTCTCGGTCCTCGGATCGGACCTCGCGATCACCGGCGACATCACCGCTTCGGCAGATTTGCATGTCGATGGCGCGGTCGAAGGCGATATCGCCTGCTCCGCGCTCGTCCAGGGCGAAACCAGCACGGTCAAAGGCGCGATCAAGGCGGAAACCGCCCGGCTTGCCGGCACCGTCGAGGGATCGATCACCGCGCGTGAACTCGTGATCCTCAAGACTGCCAAGATCACCGGCGACGTCTTCTACGATGCGCTCACGATCGAACAGGGCGCTCAGGTCGAGGGACGCTTCGCGCATCGCAACGCCAAGAGCGGCGCGGCTACCGCGCCGTCGTCAAGCTCGGCAAAGCCCGAGCTGACCGTCGCCGGCTGACCTCTAGCCCTTGCTACATCACGAGGCCGCTTGCGTGCGAACGCAGGCGGCCTTGTCGTATGGTCAGCCGAGCACTTCGGCGCGCAGCGCCTTGCGATCAAGCTTGCCGATCATGGTCTTGGGCAGATCGGCACGGATCACCACTTCGTCGGCACGTTCGTGCTTGCCCACGCGGGCATTGAGCCAGTCGCGCAGTTCCTCGCCGGTCGCCCGAGCGTCGGCGTTGAGCGTGACATAGGCCACCGGCGCTTCGCCGCGATAGGAATCGGGCCGTCCGATCACGAGCGCTTCCTTGACCGCCGGATGGTCGAGCAGGACGTCTTCGACCTGGCTGGGGAAGACCTTGAACCCGCCCACCGCGATCATGTCCTTGATGCGATCGACGATTTCGAGAAAGCCGTCGCTGTCGAGCGTGGCGACATCGCCGGTGCGCAGCCAGGTCTTGCCCTGATGCTCGACGAACACGTCCTTCGCTGCATCGGGCCGGTTCCAATAGCCCTGCATGATCTGCGGACCATGGAGTGCGAGTTCGCCCGGCTCGCCTTCCGCCGCGAGGACGGTGGGATCTTCCTTGTCGAGCAGCAGCACTTCGGTCTGCATGACGGCCTGACCGATGGTCCCCGGCTTGCGTGTGCCTTCGTAGGGATTGGTCGATATCACACCCGAACTTTCGGTAAGCCCGTAGCCTTCAACCAGCCGTACGCCGGTCCTGGCTTCGAACTTCTCGCGCAGGGGCGCCGGGAGCGGTGCGCCGCCCGAGATGCATACTCGCAGGCTCGACACATCGGTCTTGTCCAGGTCGGGATGGTCGAGCAGCGCCTGAAACATCGTCGGCACGCCCGGAAATCCGGTCGCCCCGTGCTTTTCGATCGTCTGGAGGACCTGTTTGGCATCGAACCGCGGGACCATGGCTATCGCCGCCCCCGTCACCACCGCGTGGTTGAGCAGCGCCGTGTTGGCAAAGACATGGAAGAACGGCAACGCGCCCATGAAGACCTCGTGCGAAGGGTCGCCATAGGGATTGAGCCCGGCAACCTGCTGCGCGTTGATCGACAGATTGGAATGCGTGAGCATCGCGCCCTTCGGCGTCCCCGTCGTCCCACCGGTATATTGCAGCAAGGCCAGCGCCTGCGGGTCGATCTCGGGCAGCTTGCCCCCGTGCTTTCGCCCGCCCTCGAGGAATTCGTCCCAGCGGAGGACCGATTCGCCATAGTCGACGCGCGCGATCTTGCTGCGCGCGAACACGCGCATGGCGAGCCCTTTGGCAAACGGCAGCATCTGCGCCAGCGAGCTGACGACCAGCGTCTTGAGCGCCGAACCCTGCAGCACCTTCTGCGCAGTGGCGTAGAGCTCGGGGACATCGACGGTAACCAGCAGGCGGGTGCCCGAATCGGCGACCTGCTGCTCGAGTTCCTCGACCGAATAGAGCGGCGAGAAATTCACCACCACCGCGCCCGCCATCATCGCCCCATAATAGGCGACGACATAGCTCGGGACGTTGGGCAGGAAGAGCCCGACCCGGTCGCCCGGGGCGATCCCGCGCCGCTTGAGCGCATGAGCGAAGGCCTGCGCATCGCGGAACAGTTCGCCATAGGTGAAGGTGCGGCCGAGAAAATACAACAGGGCCGCATCGGGGCAGGCCTGCACCGTCCGCGCGAACATGGCGGGCAGCGCCAGCGGTTCGAACGTGGTGTTCCAGGGCACCGGATGATGGTTCGGTAGCTTGCTTACATCCATGTCAATAGCATGGAGTATTGCGTCTCAAACGCAAGTAAAAAGGCGGGAAAAGCCAACGCTTTCCCCGCCTTCGAATGCTTTTCCCCGATGCGTCAGGCGGGGCCGGTATCGCCCGGCTCTCCGCCGTCTTCGCTCGTCCGCTTGGCTTCGAGCCACGCCGCGGCTTCGGCTTCCTGCGCGGCTTCGGCAGCGGCCTTGACGTTGGCTTCGCGTTCAGCGTGCAGTTCCTCGATCAGCTTCTCGCGATCGCTGCTGCCGCTGGCCACCACCGGCGCGGCTTCTTCATCGTCGACCGGCAGGTTCTTGGCCGCCTTGGCCACCACGGCGTCGAGTTCGCGCTGCGAGCACAGGCCCAGCGTAACCGGGTCCTTGGGCTGGATGTTCTGGATGTTCCAGTGGCTGCGTTCGCGGATCGCGCCGATCGTGTTGCGCGTGGTGCCGATCAGCTTGCCGATCTGCGCATCGGAAATTTCCGGGTGGTTGCGCAGGATCCAGGCGATGCCGTCGGGCTTGTCCTGCCGCTTCGATACGGGGGTGTAGCGCGGGCCCTTGGTCCGGCTGACCGCCACCGGCGCACGCTGCATCTTGAGGCGATACTCCGCGTCGGCCTGACCCTTTTCGATCTCTTCCTGCGTCAGTTCGCCAGCATGCACCGGGTCACGGCCCGTATACTTGCTGCCCGCCAGATCGTCCGCCATCGCCTGCACTTCGAGGATATGGAGGCCGCAGAATTCCGCGATCTGTTCGAACGACAGACCGGTGTTGTCGACCAGCCAGGTGGCGGTCGCATGCGGCATCAGCGGTTTGGGTTGGTCGGCCATGGAAATGCCTTTTCTCGTCTTGCGAAAATAGAAGGGCCGCCCCTCGCGGGACGGCCGTTATCCTGCCCATCTAGGCGAGAGTGCCCGATTGTACAAGCGAAAGCCTCAGGCGCTCGGCAATGCCTCCGGCTCGAGTGCAGCCAGCCCGGCGAGGAACTGGCCCGTCGCCGCACTCCAGCTGAAGCCCGCGCCATAATCGGCGCAGGTCTTGCGGTCGCAGAACAGCGCCGCGGCGATCGCGCGGTCGAGGTTTTCGCTCAGCGCACCGACCTGTTCGGTGACGATATCGCGCGGGCCGGGGACGGGAAAGGCGGCGACGGGCGTGCCGCAGGCCAGCGCTTCGATCATCACCAGACCGAAGGTGTCGGTCCTGCTGGGGAAGACGAAGACATCCGCTCCGGCGTAGCATCCGGCAAGGCCGGGTCCCGTGCGGCGACCGAGGAAGTGCACCTCGGGGTGATCCGCCCTGAGCGTTTCGAGCGCCGGGCCGTCCCCCACCACGACCTTGCTGCCGGGATAGCCATTGGCGAGGAAGGCGCCGATGTTCTTTTCCACCGCCACCCGGCCGACATAGAGCTGGATCGGGCGCGGCAGGTCGGCGAATTCGGGTGGCGGCGGCGCATCGGGCGTGAAACAGCCCAGATCGACGCCCCGGCTCCAGCGATGCAGCTGCGGCAGGCCGTGCGCGCGCAATTCCGCGCTGATGCTCTCGGTCGCGACCAGCACGCGCCGCGCGGGGCGATGGAACCACTCGATATACCGCCAGAACCACTGCGCGGGCAGGTGCGTCCGACTGGCGAGGTAATCCGGAAATTGCGTGTGATAGGCGGTGGTGAAGCGGATGCCCCGGCGCGTGCAATAGCCGCGTGCGGCCATGCCCAGTGGCCCCTCGGTGGCGATATGGATCGCTTCGGGGGCAAAGGTGCGCAGTCTTTCGCCGACCACGCCCGGCAATGCCAGCGCCAGCCGGATTTCGGGATAGGTCGGGCAGGCCACGCTGCTGAACTGGTCGGGCGAGATCACCAGCACCTCGTGCCCCTGCGCGCGCAAATGGTCGCAGGTCGTGGTGAGCGTGCGCACCACGCCGTTCATCTGCGGCAGCCAGGCATCGGTGACGATCGCGATGCGCTGCGGCGCGACAGCCGGGCAGGCCGCACGAGTGCCGGCGGCAGCGAGTTGCGCGGTCACGCGGCCTCCGGCACTGACGGCGTGACGTCACTTTCGCAGCGGTTGCGCCGCGCGACTTCGTCGGGCCAGTGGAGAATTTCCATGCGGCCGTCGGCATGTTCGACCAGCGCATTGCACCCTTCGACCCAATCGCCGTCGTTCCAATATTCGACGCGCTTGCCGCCATATTCGAAACTGCGGAACTCGGCGGTGTGGATATGACCGCAGACCACGCCGTCGACGCCGCGCTCCGCCGCCGCGCGGGCGACCACTTCCTCGTATTTCGAGATGAACTCGACCGCGTTCTTGACCTTGTTCTTTGCCGCTTTCGAGATCGACCAATAGGGCAGGCCCAGCCGCTTGCGCGCGGCGGCCACCCAATTGTTGAGCTTCATCATCACGTGGTAGAGCGCGTCGCCGACGAAGGCGAGCCAGCGGTGCGCCAGCATGATGGTGTCGAATTCGTCGCCATGCAGGACCATCAGCCGGCGCCCGTCGGCGGTGTCGTGGAACGCGGCGCGCATGATTTCCACTCCGCCGAAATTCATGCCGCTGAACGGGCGGACCATCTCGTCGTGATTGCCCGGGATATAGATGATCCGCGTTCCGCGCTTGGCACGCTTGAGGATGCGCCAGACAATATCGCTGTGTTCGGGCGGCCAGTAGACCTTCTTCTTCAGCCGCCAGCCGTCGATGATGTCGCCGACCAGATACATGGTGTCGCTGTCGGTATGGTCGAGGAAGTCGATCAGCAGTTCGTGATTGCAGCCCTTGGTGCCGAGATGCACGTCGCTGATCCAGATCGTGCGATAGGTGCGTCGCTCTTCGAGCCTGCGTTCGGGCACGCGGGGCTTGATCGAAGGAAAATTCGCAACCTTGTGCGCGGCGTCGAAATGATTGGGCAGATCGTTCATGGGCCGGACCCCCTGATGGGTTACGGCCCTAGTCCTGGCACATGTTTGTTACGGGCGATTCACAGTGGAGTTACCGATAGGCGACATTGCGACAATCCCGAGTCGTCCGGGGCCTTACGGCAAGCGTCAAAGGGTCTCCGCCCGGTCGGTCAGGTAGCAACCCGCCTCAGTCGCCGAACACCTCGAGCACGATCTTGCCGATATGCGCGCCTTCTTCCATCCGCGCATGCGCCGCGCCGGCTTCGGCAAGGGGGAAGGTCTGGTCCATCACCGGGGCGACCGCCCGTTCTTCGAACAGCGGCCAGGCATGATGATAGATCTCGTCGGCGATCAGCGCCTTGAATTCGTCCGACCGCGGCCGCAACGTCGATCCGGTCAGCGACAGCCGCTTGCGCATCACGGTGGCCATGTTGATTTCCGCCTTCAGCCCGCCAAGCACGGCGATCGTGACGTGACGGCCATCTTCGGCGAGGCATTCCATGTTGCGTGCAACATAATCGCCCGAGACCATGTCGAGCACGACATCGACGCCTTCGCCATCGGTGAAGCGCTTGACCTCCTCGACGAAGTCCTGGGTCTTGTAATTGATCGCCAGATCGGCGCCGAGTTCGCGGATGGCCGCGCACTTATCGTCGCTGCCCGCGGTCGAGATCACCTTCATCTCGAAGGCCTTGGCGAGCTGGATCGCCATGGTCCCGATGCCGCTGGTCCCGCCATGCACCAGCAGCGTTTCGCCGTCGCTGGCCCAGCCGCGCTCGAACACATTGTGCCACACGGTGAACAGCGTTTCGGGAATGGCCGCCGCCGTATCGAACGCCATCTCGTCGGGCAGGCGCAGGCTGTGTGCGACATGCGCCAGGCAATATTCGGCATAGCCGCCGCCGGACACCAGCGCGCAGACGCGGCGACCCTGCACCTCGGGTCCGACACCGGGGCCGGTTGCCACCACCGTACCCGACACTTCGAGCCCGGGAATCGGCGAGGCGCCCGGCGGCGGCGGATAGAAGCCCTGCCGCTGGATAACGTCGGGGCGGTTGACCCCGGCATAGGCGACCCGGATCAGGATCTGGTTGGCGCCGGGCACCGGCACGGGCAGCGTTTCCGGACGGAGCACTTCGGGCCCCCCGGCCTCGTCGAATCCTATCGCCGTCATCGTCTCGGGCAAATTGGCTGCCACTCGCGGACCCCCTCTAGATCGGTTGCTGCGCGCTTTCCCCCGGCACGCCCGCCGCGCAATACCTCGCGTTACCGTTGACAGCAACCACCCAGAATTGCGACATTGCTGTCAATGGAAGATGACGCGAGTCCACGCCCGCGAGGCGACGCCGCCAGCCAGTTGGCCGGCGAAGACCTGGCCCCCTATTCGCAAAGCGAGCTCGCCGCCCGCATCGCCCTGCTCGAAGCGGAGATCGCCCGGGTCGAGAAACACCGGCAGGCCGCAGCCGCGCATCGCGACGCGGCCGAAGCGTTGTTCGGGGCGAAGGAATAGTTGCCGGTGCCGGGGCTGAAAAAGCCGGGTTCCGTACCCATATCACGCCCGCATACAGCTTTGGCTAACTTTCGCCGCATAGGCTGTCTAATGTCCGCTTCGCGCAAGTCCCACGAGAAAGATATCTGAATGCCCAGCTTCGCCGCCAATCTCGAGAAGACCCTTCACGCCGCGCTCACCGACGCGGGCGAGCGCCGGCACGAATATGCCACGCTCGAGCACCTGCTGCTGTCGTTGATCGACGACGAGGATGCGGCGCAGGTCATGGCGGCCTGCGGCGTCGACCTGGCCGAGCTTACCGCGGTGGTGAAGCAATATCTCGAACAGGAATACCAGTCGCTGCAGTCGGACGAGAGCGCCGATCCGCAGCCGACTGCAGGGTTCCAGCGCGTGATCCAGCGCGCCATCCTCCATGTCCAGTCATCGGGCAAGGACACGGTGACCGGCGCGAACGTGCTGGTTGCGCTGTTTTCCGAGCGTGACAGCTACGCGGTCTATTTCCTGCAGCAGCAGGACATGAGCCGCCTCGACGCCGTCAGCTTCATCAGCCACGGTATCGGCAAGGGCGGCAAGCCGGTCGAAAGCCGATCGCCCGAAGGCGCCGAAAGCGGCGAGGCGCAGGGTGACGACAAGGCGGGCGACAAGGGCAAGAAGGAAACCGCGCTGGACCAGTTCACGGTCAATCTGAACAAGAAGGCCGAGGACGGACGCATCGATCCGCTGATCGGCCGCGGGCCGGAAGTCGATCGCACGGTCCAGATCCTGTGCCGCCGCAGCAAGAACAACCCGCTCTACGTGGGTGATCCCGGCGTCGGAAAGACCGCCATTGCCGAAGGGCTGGCGCGCAAGATCGTCGAGGGCGACGTTCCCGAAGTGCTGCAGGAAGCAGTGATCTATTCGCTCGACATGGGCGCGCTGCTGGCCGGCACGCGCTATCGCGGCGATTTCGAGGAACGGCTTAAGCAGGTGGTCACCGAACTCGAAGGCATGCCCGAAGCGATCCTGTTCATCGACGAAATCCACACGGTGATCGGTGCCGGGGCGACCAGTGGCGGAGCGATGGATGCGTCCAACCTCCTTAAGCCCGCGCTGTCGAGCGGCGCCATCCGCTGCATCGGTTCGACCACTTACAAGGAATTCCGCAACCACTTCGAGAAGGATCGCGCGCTGTTGCGGCGGTTCCAGAAAATCGATGTGAACGAACCCACCATCGAGGACACTGTAAAGATCCTCAAGGGGTTGAAGACCGCCTTCCAGGACCATCACAAGGTTACCTATACCGCCGATGCGCTGAAGACCGCGGTCGAGCTGTCGGCCCGCTACATCAACGACCGCAAGCTGCCCGACAAGGCGATCGACGTGATCGACGAAGTCGGGGCGATGCAGATGCTGGTCCCACCCAGCCGCCGCAAGAAGAAGATCACTGCGCGCGAGATCGAGGCGGTGATTGCGACGATGGCGCGGATTCCGCCCAAATCGGTAAGCAAGGACGACAAGAAGGCGCTCGAGAACCTCGAACGCGATCTCAAGCACGTGGTCTTCGGGCAGGATGCGGCCGTCAAGAAGCTGGCGACTGCGATGAAGCTCAGCCGCGCGGGCCTGCGCGATCCGGACAAGCCGATCGGCAGCTTCCTGTTCAGCGGCCCGACCGGGGTCGGCAAGACCGAAGTCGCGCGTCAGCTCGCCAGCATCATGGGGATCGAGCTCAAGCGCTTCGACATGTCCGAATACATGGAACGCCATAGCGTCAGCCGGCTGATCGGCGCACCCCCGGGCTATGTCGGTTACGACCAGGGCGGCCTGCTGACCGATGCGGTTGACCAGAATCCGCACAGCGTGCTGCTGCTCGACGAGATCGAGAAGGCGCATCCCGACCTGTTCAACATCCTGCTGCAGGTGATGGATAACGGCCGGTTGACCGACCATCACGGCAAGACGGTCGATTTCCGTAATGTCGTGCTGATCATGACCACCAATGCCGGCGCGGCCGACATGGCCAGCCAGGGCATCGGTTTCGGTGACGTGTCCAAGGAAGATGCGAGCGAGGAAGCGGTCAAGCGGATGTTCACGCCCGAATTCCGCAACCGGCTCGATGCGATCGTGCCGTTCGGCTATCTCGGCAAGGACACCGTCGCGCGTGTCGTCGACAAGTTCATCCTCCAGCTCGAACTGCAGCTGGCCGAACAGAATGTCGACATCCAGTTCGACAAGGAAGCCCGCGCATGGCTGGCCGACAAGGGCTACGACCGCCTGTTCGGCGCGCGCCCGATGGGCCGCTTGATCCAGGATCGGATCAAGCAACCGCTGGCCGAGGAACTGTTGTTCGGCAAGCTGGCCGACGGCGGCGAAGTTTCGGTGACGATGAAGGACGGCAAACCGGCCTTCGAACTCACCCCCGCCCCGCCCCGTACCAAGCGCAAACCGGCCGCGAAAAAGAAGGCGGCGGGCAACAAGAAGCCCGAAGCCGATGCCAGCGAGGAAAACGGCGGCAACAGCTGACGGGGCATTTCGCATCACATGAAAGGGCGCCACCGGGAACGGTCGGCGCCCTTTTCGTTTGAGTCGGAGATGAGTGCTGCCCCCTTCTCCTGGATCAAGCCCGAGCCGTGGGGCATCCATGTCGTCCCCGCCGATTGCTGGGTCGATCCCAGCCGGGCCGTGGACAAGGCGCTGGTGACGCATGGCCATGCCGACCATGCGCGCGGCGGGCATGGCCAGACGGTCGCCACGCCCGAGACGCTGGCGATCATGGAATTGCGCTATCGCACCGGGGCCGAGGACGACGCCGGCGAGATCCCGCATCAAGCGGTGCCGGTCGAGTACGGCGAAACGATCCGCCTGCCGGGCGGCGTCGATGCGACCTATATCCCCGCCGGCCACGTGCTCGGCAGCGCGCAGATCCTGCTCGAACACGCGGGCGAGCGGGTAATCGTGACCGGCGATTACAAGCGCCGCGCCGACCCCACCTGCCCCGCATTCGAAGTTACCCCGTGCGATATCTTCATCACCGAAGCGACCTTCGGCCTGCCGGTGTTCTGCCACCCGCCGATCGCCGAGGAGATGGCCAAGCTGCTCGACCGGCTGGCCGCGCATCCCGACCGCTGCGTGCTGGTGGGCGCCTATGCGCTGGGCAAGGCGCAGCGCGTGATCGCCGAACTTCGCGCCGCGGGGCATCGCCAGCCGATCTATCTGCACGGGGCGATGGAGAAGATGTGCCGCCTGTACGAGGAGCACGGGGTCGATCTGGGTGAATTGCGGCTGGTGGCCGATCACAGCAAGGAGGACATGCGTGGGCATGTCGTGGTCTGCCCGCCCTCGGCGCTCAACGACCGCTGGAGCCGCCGGCTCCCCGAACCGATCACCGCCATGGCGAGCGGGTGGATGCGCGTGCGCCAGCGCGCACGGCAGCGCAATGTCGAACTGCCGCTGGTCATTTCCGACCACGCCGACTGGGGCGAACTGACGCGCACGATCGAGGAAGTCGACGCGCAGGAAAACTGGATCACGCATGGCCGCGAGGATGCGCTGCTGCGCTGGTGCCAGCTGCACCAGCGCCGTGCCAGGGCGCTCGCGCTGGTCGGCTATGAGGACGAGGATGACTGATTTGCTTCCCGCCTCCATCGCCCGCCCCCGGACATAGCATGGAAGAGTTCGCCGCCCTGATCGACGCGCTGGTCTATACGCGCAGCCGCAACGAGAAGCTGCGGCTGATCGCCGAATATCTGCGCGCGACGCCCGATCCCGATCGCGGCTGGGCGCTCGCCGCGCTGGCCGACGGGCTCGACTTTCCCGCGGTCAAGAGCTCGACCATCCGCAATCTGCTAAAGGACCGGGTCGATCCGGTGTTGTGGACGCTCAGCCGCGATTTCGTGGGCGATACCGCCGAAACCGCCAGCCTGCTGTGGCCCTCGCCCGATCGCGAACCCGATCCGCCTTCGGTCAGCGAGAGCGTGGACCTGCTGTCGGCGATGAACCGCAAGAGCGTGGTGGCCGAACTGCCGCGCCTGCTCGACCGGCTCGACGCCGCAGGCCGCTATGCGCTGCTCAAGCTGGCCACCGGCGGCATGCGGATCGGCGTATCCAGCCGCCTCGCCAAGACGGCCTTCGCGGAGGCCTTCGCCGTGTCGGTCGACGAGGTGGAGGAATACTGGCACGGCCTGGAGCCGCCCTATACCGCGCTGTTCGACTGGGCAGCAAAGGGCCAGCCGCCGCCCGACATCGACAATCTGCCGACCTTCCGCCCGTTCATGCTGGCGCATCCGCTGGAAGAGACCGTGGTCGACCTGGGCGATTACGCGGCCGAATGGAAATGGGACGGCATCCGCGTCCAGATCGTACACGCGGGCGGGGAAACGCGCATCTACTCCCGCTCGGGCGACGACATTTCCTCGACTTTTCCCGAATTGCTCGACGTGCTGCCGTTCCCCGCAGTGCTCGACGGCGAATTGCTGGTGCGCGGATCGACGCAGGGCGGCGAGGAAGGCGGCGCCGCCAGCTTCAACGCGCTGCAGCAGCGGCTCGGGCGCAAGACTGTCAGCAAGAAGATGCTGCGCGAATTCCCCGCCTTCGTCAGGCTGTACGACGTGCTGCTGCTCGATGGCGAGGACCAGCGCGAACGGCCCTGGACCGATCGCCGCACCACGCTCGAAAAGCTGATGGGGCGGCTGCCCGACAACCATTTCGATATCAGCCGGGTGGTGGAAGCACGCGATTTCGACCATCTCGCGCAAATCCGCGAAGGCAGCCGCGACGACGCGATCGAAGGGCTGATGCTAAAACGCAAGGACAGCCCCTATATCGCCGGGCGGCGGGTCGGCTATTGGTACAAGTGGAAACGCGATCCGCTGCTGGTCGATTGCGTGCTGATGTATGCCCAGCGCGGCAGCGGCAAGCGTTCGAGCTTCTTTTCCGACTACACCTTCGGATGCTGGGACGGCGATCCGGACCAGGGGGCCGACCTGCTGCCGGTGGGCAAGGCCTATTCGGGGTTTACCGACGAGGAACTGAAAAAGATCGACCGGCATGTGCGGCAGCACACGGTCAACCGCTTCGGCCCGGTGCGCGAGACCGAGCGCAAGCTGGTGTTCGAGGTCGCGTTCGACAGTGTCCATGCCAGCAAGCGCCACAAATCGGGGCTCGCCATGCGCTTTCCACGCATTCACCGGATCCGCTGGGACAAGCCGCCGCACGAAGCCGACCGGATCGATGCCCTGCGCGCGCTGATCAGGGACTGACCGACAGAACCTTTGCGCGCGAAGTTGCGCCGCGCACAATCCGACAGCGTGACGTCGCGACCCCAAGCACCCGCGCCACCAGTTTCTCCGTCGCTGCATTCGCCGCGCCGTTTTCGGGCCGGGCCCGGACTTTCACGGCGACATGATCGTTTTCGAGCCTGATCGATTCGCTGCGCGCGCCGGGCGTGACGCGCAGCGATATCTCGCCCGCGCTGATCCGCGATGCCAGAGCGGCGCGGTCGGGCAGGTCAGCGCTGGGTCGCGGCATCGACCGCGGCGGCGTGATGCCGGGCATTCTCGGCATAATGCGCCACGCCCATCCGCATGCCCGCGATCGCGGCATCGTCGAGATCGCGCATCTTGCGCGCGGGACGGCCGCCCCACAGTTCGCGCGCGCCCATGACCTTGCCTTCGGTCAGCATGGCGCCCGCTGCCAGCATGGCGTCGGAGCCGATTACCGCCTTGTTCATGGCGATCGCGCCGAGCCCCACGAAACCGCGGTCCTCGACTCGGCAGCCGTGGACCATCGCCATGTGGCCGACGAGGACGTCATCGCCGATGAGGCAGGGTGCGCCATCGGGATCGCCGGGACGCTCGGGATCGCAGTGGACCACGCTGCCGTCCTGGATGTTCGAGCGCTCGCCGATGACGATCCGGCTGACGTCGGCGCGCAGCACGCAATTGTACCATACCGAGCTGTCGGCCCCGATCTCGACATTGCCGATGATCGTGCAACCGGGCGCAATGAAGGCGCTGTCGTGGATACGCGGCGTGTGGCCGTGGATCGGGATGATGGTTACGCCGGGGCGGCTTGCAGTCACTTCGCGCTCTCCCATTGCTCTTGCGTGAGCGAATACTGGATCGTCGGATTGTCCTCGGCCGGGAAGGCCGGGTCCGCGAAATCGAGATCTTCGCGGCGGACCATGCCGAGCTTTTGCATCAGTTTCCAGCTTCCGGCATTGGCGTGGCTGGTCAGCGCCACGACGTGCGGCGCCGCGATGCGTGTGAAGGCCCAGTCGAGCACAGCGCGCATCGCCTCTTCGGCATAGCCGCGCCGCCAGCGGTCCTCGCGCACCAGCCAGCCGATTTCGTGATCGCCGACATTGGGCGCCAGCGGATTGTCCACGCGCTTGATCCCGCAATGGCCGACCATTTCGCCGCTCGCCTTTTCGATCATGAACAAGAAGCTGAAGCCTTCGCGGGCATACATCGCCATCGCCTTGGCGTGCTTCGCCTCGATTTCGTGCAGTTCCTTGACCCCGCCGAGCCGCGCCATGACCGCCGGCGTGTTGAGCAGGCGGTCCTGTCGGGCGGCGTCGCTTTCCTCGATCGTGCGCAGGATCAGCCGGTCGGTTTCGGCGATGATATCAGCCACGATGGGCTGTCCAGGATGCGCGATCGACCGAATAGACGATGATGACCGGGTCCTCCTTGTCGAACTCCGTATTGTCGAAATCGAGATCGTCGCGGCGGCGCATTCCCAGCCGCTGCATCAACCCCCAGCTGGCCGTGTTGCGCTGAACCGTCATGGCGATCACCTCTTCCGCATCGAACCGGTCGAAGGCAAGATCGAGCGAGGCGGTAGCAGCCTCTTTCGCATAGCCCCTGCCCCAGGCGTCTTCGCGCAGCCGCCAGCCCACTTCCATCATGCCGAGCGGGCCGCCCGCCTGATTCGAACGCTTGAGACCGCAGAAACCGAGGATCGCGCCATCGCTGCGGCGCTCGACGCACCAAAAGGTGTGGCCATGTTCGCGTTCGTAGGAAAGCAGACGCTGCTGCGCCGCATCGCGGTTCGCGCCATCGCAAACCCCGCCCAGCCAGCGCATTACGCCGGGCGTATTGGTCCCCTCCCAGAAGAACGGCCAGTCTTCCTCACGCCAATCGCGCAGGATCAACCGGTCGGTCTCGTGGCGAAACTCAGTCATTGAGCAATTGGGCGGCGCGCGGCGCGTGATAAGTCAGCACCCCGCTGCACCCGGCGCGCTTGAAGGCCAGCAGCTTTTCCATCAGCAGCGCATCGCGGTCGCCCACCCCGGCGGCCGCGCCGACCTCGATCAGCGCATATTCGCCGCTGACTTGATAGGCGAAGACAGGCACGCCGAATTCCTGCTTGGCGCGCCAGATGATGTCGAGATAGGCGAGGCCCGGCTTGACCATCACGCTGTCGGCGCCCTCGGCGATGTCGAAAGCGATTTCGCGCAGCGCCTCGTCGCCATTGGCGGGGTCCATCTGGTAACTTTTCTTGTCGCCCTTGAGCAGGCCGCCCGAGCCCACCGCGTCGCGGAACGGGCCGTAGAAGGCCGATGCGTATTTGGCCGCATAGGCCATGATCTGGACGTTGGGATGCTGGTTCATTTCCAGCGCCAGGCGGATCGCCTTCACGCGGCCATCCATCATGTCCGACGGGGCGATGATATCGGCCCCCGCAGCGGCCTGGTTGACCGCCTGGTCGACCAGCACCGCTACCGTATCGTCATTGACGACATAGCCGGCCTCGTCGAGCAGCCCGTCCTGGCCGTGGCTGGTATAGGGGTCGAGCGCGACATCGGTGAGAATGCCGATATCGTTGCCGCAGGCATCGCGGACCGCCTTGATCGCGCGGCACATCAGATTGTCGGGATTGAGCGCCTCGGCCCCATCGTCGCTGCGGCGATCGGGCTGCGTGTTGGGAAACAGCGCGATGCAGGGGATGCCCAGATCGACCGCCTCCTTCGCGCGTTTGGCGATGTGGTCGACCGACCAGCGCGACACGCCCGGCAGGCTGGTAACGGGTTCCTCGACCCCGGAACCATCGGTGACGAACAGCGGCCAGATCAGATCGGCGGGCGTCAGCACGGTTTCGCGGTGCATGGCGCGGCTCCAGCCGCTGGCGCGGGTGCGGCGCAGGCGGGTGGCGGGGTAGCTTGCTTGGGTCATCGCGCGGCAATGCCGCATGCGGACGCGCGGTGCAATCTCAGCCCTTCTTGGGCGGGCCGAGCTTGTCGATCTCGCGGATCGGTTCCTGCGCCGCGACTTCGGCCGCAGTCTGCTCGAGCGCAGCAAGCGCGGCGCCGGGTTCGACCGTCTTGATCCGCGCCAGCGCTTCCCTGAAGCGCCGCAGATCGGCGCCGGCCAGCTGTGCGCGCGTGACATATTGCACCGATGCCGGGTCGATCGCGCGGCCGCCGCGGTACATTTCGTAATGGAGGTGCGGCCCGGTCGACAGGCCGGTCGAACCGACATAGCCGATCACCTGCCCGCGGCGCACGGCCTGGCCGCGATTCACCGCGATGCGGCTCATGTGGCAATAGCGCGTGTCGATCCCGCCATCGTGACGCAGGCGCACGGCATTGCCGCAGCCGCCCATGCGGCCCGCGCCGGTGACGCGGCCATCGGTGACCGCGACGATCGGCGTGCCGTGCCGTGCCTTGAAGTCGAGCCCCGCATGCATCCGGCGATAGCCGAGGATCGGGTGGCGGCGCATGCCGAAGGCCGAGGTCGTCCGCCCCGGTACCGGCGCCATCAGCCCGCCGCGCTGTTCGCCCACGCCCGAGGCTTCGTAGAATTCGCCGTCCTCGCCCCAGCGCATCAGCTGGACGCGCGGCGTGTCGTCGCGCTCGAGCCCGGCATAGAGCAGTTGGCCCGCCTGCCGATCGCCGGTCGCGGCGCGCCGGTGTGCGACGATGAAATCGAACGTGTCGCCCGCGCGGATATCGCGGTCGAGATTCACATATTGGCCCAGCGTCTTGAGATAGGATTGCACCGCGCTGGCGGGGGCGCCGGCCGCGCGCGCCGAACGATAGAGGCTGTCGCCCACCGTGCCGCGGATCCGCAGCGGGGTCTCGTCTACGCGAATGGCTTTCTGGGTCAGCGCCAGATCGGCGCCCTCGGTGAAGCGGCCAATTTCGAGCGCGAGGTCGAACCGGGCGCGGAAATCGAGCGCCTCGAGCGGGCGCGGCGCGCCCGGTGCCGTACGGCGGCCCAGCGTGATTCCAAAGGTAGTCCCCGGCTGGATTTCCTCAAGCGGGACCGCGCCGCCCACCAATTGGGCGACTCTTGCAGTGTCGTCGCGGCCCACCCCGGCACGCCGTAGCATACGTTCGAGGCTGTCGCCGCGTGCGAGCGTGGTCACCAGTTCGAGCGTGGGGCGTTCGGGCGCCGCCGCGAGCGGAGCAGCCAGCGTGGTCGCGCCCATGCGCCGCCCGCTGTCAGCACCAAGCGCGAGCGGCAGGATCATCTGGCTGCGGTATTCGTCGCGCACGGCATCGTCGACATGGGCCGATGGCGCCGCCTCGAGCGGGGCAAAGCTGGGCCAGAAGGCGAGTGCGACGGCGGTCAGCCCAACGAACGTCCCTACCCCGCGCACCCAGCGCCGGCTGCCGATATCGCTGCCGAGATCGGGCGCAAGGTCCAGCCCGGCCAGTCGTACGGACAGGCGATCGCGCACCGTCGTCCACGAAGTGGCGGCGCGCGGTTCGTCGGCCAGAATCTGGTCATGCGCCAGCGCGGCCGCGTGGGGGCCCTGCGCGGAGGATGCCGGCAAAGCCTGTCCATCATCGGTGTCCGCTGGGAACCTGTACACGTGCTGTGTCCCTTCCGTCCGGAGATCCGGCTCTACCGCGCGCGCACGGCCTGATTGGTGCGCGTCTGCCCGCCTTGCTTGGCAAAACAAAGTAAAGGCAGCCTTAACTTGCGGCCATGCGAGTCGAGCTTGCGACGAGCCGAGCACAGCACCGGCCGGGTGGTTGCGCGCTGCGGCGCGGACTGCCACCTAGGGCGCGTGCAGCGCAGCGCGATCAAGGCGGTCCTCGGGCCCACGAACACCGGCAAGACGCATCTCGCGATCGAGCGCATGGTCGCGCATTCGAGCGGCTGCATGGGCTTTCCGCTGCGGCTGCTGGCGCGCGAGGTCTACGACCGGGTCCGGGCGATCAAGGGCGATGATGCCGTCGCGCTGATCACGGGTGAAGAACGGATCGAACCCAAGAATGCGCGCTATATGTGCTGCACCGCCGAAGCCATGCCGCGCGACGGAGCCGGGGCGGCATTCGTGGCGCTTGACGAAGCGCAGATCGGTGCCGATCGCGAGCGCGGCCATATCTTTACCGACCGGCTGCTGAACACCCGCGGCCGTGAGGAAACGATGCTGCTCGGCGCGGCCACGCTCGAACCGCTGGTCCGCCAGCTGATCCCCGAAGCGGAGATATCGGACCGGCCGCGGTTTTCCACCTTGACGCATATCGGGCCGCGCAAGCTCTCGCGCCTGCCGCCGCGCAGCGCGATCGTGGCCTTCAGCACCGACCAGGTCTACGCCGTCGCCGAGATGCTGCGGCGGTTTCGCGGCGGGGCGGCAGTGGTGATGGGAGCACTCAGTCCCGAAACCCGCAACAAGCAGGTCGCGCTCTTCCAGAGCGGCGAGGTCGACTACATCGTCGCGACCGACGCGATCGGCATGGGGCTCAATCTCGATGTCAATCACGTCGCCTTTGCCGGGCTGACCAAGTTCGACGGCGTCCGCATGCGCCGTCTGCTGCCTGCCGAGATGGCGCAGATCGCCGGACGTGCGGGCCGGCACCAGCGCGACGGCACTTTCGGCACGCTGTCGGGCATGTCGAAGCATGGCGCGGCGCCCGAGTTTACCGAGGAAGAGGTCTATGCGATCGAGGAGCATCGCTTCGCCCCGCTGACTCATCTTTTCTGGCGCGATCCCGAACCGCGCTTCGATTCGCTGGCTGCGCTGATCGCCGATCTCGAGACGCCGCCCGACGACCCGGTGCTGCGGCTTGCGCCCGAGGCGATCGACCTGGCCACGCTCAAGCGGCTCGCCGACGAACCGGCGGCCGCCGCGGTTCGCGGACCGGGCATGGTGCGCCGGTTCTGGGAGGCCTGCTCGCTGCCCGATTTCCGCCAGCGGGGTCCCGATGTGCATGCGCGGTTCGTCGCGCGGCTATGGCAGGATCTCGGTCGCGGCTATATCGGCGCGGATTACGTCGCGGCGCGGATCAGCGAACTCGACAATATGTCCGGAGACATCGATACGCTGCAGGGCCGTATCGCTGCGATTCGCAGCTGGGCCTATATCTGCCAGCGACCCGACTGGGTGCTGGCGCGAGACGAGATGGCCGCGCGTGCGCGCGCTGTCGAAGCCAAATTGTCCGACGCGTTGCATGCGCGGCTGACCGAACGATTCGTAAACCGGAGGACCGCAATCCTGATGAAATCATTGGGCCAGGATGCCGGCATTTTGCCGATCGAAATTGGCGAGGATGGCGCCGTGACCATCGAGGGCGAGGCGCTCGGCCAGGTCGAGGGACTGCGGTTCAGCGTCGATCCGGCCGCACGCCACGAGGATCGCCGGATGCTGCTTGCCGCTGCCGAAAAGGGCTTGCCCAAGCTGCTGGGCGAACGCGCCGAAGCGCTGGCCGCATCGGACATGGCCGAGTTGGAGCTGGCGCGCGGCGCGATCCGCTGGAAGGGACAGGTCCTGGCGCAGCTGGAGCAGCGCGAGGGCACGGTGTACCCGTTGATCAAGCCCGCACGCGAAATTACCGCGCTGCCCGAAGCGGCGCAGGCGAAGCTGGTGGCCGCGCTGGAGAGCTGGCTGGCCGGCAAGTTGGCCCCGCTCGAAGCGCTAGAGAAAATGCATCACGCGGCAAGCAACCCCGATGCGGGGTCGCAGGCGCGGGCGCTGCTGCTCAACCTGATCGCGGGGCATGGCTACGTCACCCGCGAACAGGCCGGGCTGGAGCATCTGCCCAAGGAGATGCGGCCCTTCCTGCGCAAGATCGGCGTGACCTTCGGCGCGCTCGACATCTTTGCCCCCGCCCTGCTCAAGCCGGCACCGCGGCAATTGCTGCATGCGCTGGGCCGCGATCGCCGGCCACTGCAGGAAGCGATGCTGCCAGTACTGGGCGAGATCAGGAAACTGCCGTCCGGCTACCGCCATGCGGGGACGCAGGCGATCCGGATCGACCTGGCGGAGAAGATCCTGCGCGCCGCGCACGAAACGCGTGCGAAGGCGCAGGCCAAGGATCGCCGGCGCAAGTTCGTGCTCGATTACGCGCTGCCGGTTTCGATCGGGCTCGAGGAAGGCAATATCGCGCGGCTGCTCGGCAATGCGGGCTTCCGCGTGCAGCGCGCCCAGCCGCAGGCCGAAGGGCAGTTCGGACCACCCCGCCCCGATCGCTGGGAATGGCGCCCCTCGCGCCGCAAGCAGGAACGCACGAAACCCGCCCGGCCCAGCGAGGGCAATGCCTTTGCCGCGTTGGCAGATCTGGTCCGCTGATGGCGACCGCTGAATGAGAATCGACCGGCTGCTGTGCTACCTGCGCTTCGTACGCACGCGCAGCGCTGCACACCGGCTGGTCGACGAAGGGCACATCCGCCGCAATGGCGAACGCGTCACCCGCGCCTCGCGCGATATCCTCGAAGGGGACGTGCTGACATTGCCGCTCGGCAACTCGGTCAGGCTGGTCGAGATCATCGCGCTTCCCGAACGGCGCGGTGCGCCGCGCGAGGCCCGGGCGTGTTATCGGGAGCTTGACCCGGGCGGATAATTCCCCCTAGCAGCGCGGTCTGGAATGATTTTCGAGGGATTACGCTACTCATGACCTATGTCGTCACCGATGACTGCATCAAGTGCAAGTACACCGACTGCGTCGAGGTCTGTCCGGTCGATTGTTTCTATGAAGGCGAGAACATGCTCGTCATCAATCCGAGCGAATGCATCGACTGCGGCGTATGCGAGCCCGAGTGCCCGGCGGAAGCGATCCTGCCCGACACCGAGGACAATCTCGAAAAATGGCTCGAGCTGAACACCAAGTTCAGCGCCGAATGGCCGAACATCACCCAGTCGAAGGAACCGCCCGCAGATGCCGACGAGCACAAGGGTGAAGAGGGCAAGTTCGAGAAGTTCTTCTCGCCCGAACCCGGCGAAGGCGACTGATTGCCGCGCCGCGTGCTGGCTGACCTGAAAGCGGCCTGGCAGGCCGGCAGCGCAGACAATATCGGGATCGTGGCCGCGGGCATTGCGCATTACGCGCTGCTTGCGCTCGTTCCCGCGCTGGGGTCGCTGGTGCTGGCCTACGGCCTGTTCGCCGATGCCGCGACGGTGGCTTCGCATATCACGCTGATTTCCGCGCAGCTGCCACCTTCCGCGGCCGAGCTCATCACCGACCAGCTGGAAAGCGTGGCGCAGGGGTCGAGCGGTGCCCAAGGCGCCGGTTTGCTGGTCGCGCTGGCGATTGCGCTGTTCGGGGCCCGCAATGGCGCCCGCTCGCTGATGACCGGGCTGAACATCGCCTTCGGCGTCGACGGCCCGCGCGGATTCCTTGGGGGCAATCTGATGGCTCTTGCTATCACTGCGGCTGGCATTGCCGGCTTGGTGCTGACCGCGGCAGCCAGCGCTGCGCTCGCCAATATCGCCGGCATGTTCGGCAGTATCGCCAGCTTTCTTCTCCTGCTTGGCGCCGCAGCGCTTGCCGCTGGTCTGCTCTATCGCTTCGCTCCCCATGCCCCCGCCCCCGCCTGGGCCGCGATCGGGCCGGGCGCGTGCTTCTTTGCGGTGACCTGGCTCGCGGCAACCGCCGCCTTCGGCTTCTATGCCGCGAATTTCGGCAGCTACAACGCGACCTATGGCGCGCTCGGCGCGGTGGTTGCGCTGATCACGTGGTTCTGGGCCACCGGCTTCCTGTTGCTGCTGGGCGGCGAGCTGACCGCACTTCGCAACCGGCGCAGCTGACACGCGCCGGGCGATTTCCGCCGGACTCGCAATTTACCACAAGCTGTGCTATATAATGCAACAACTGCGCCGGTTTGCTCCCGGCCAGGTGTGAGAATTGAAAGGGCAGGTCACCAGCAACGTCACCACCGGCGCCCGACCGCATCCCGCCAAGGGCTGCGGCCAGAGGCTTCGGTCATGCCGTTGCTGGTCGTAGGCTGCTCGGACGAAAGGAAAGATTGCATGGCAAGCAAGGCTGATGCCTTCGACGTTGGCGATTACGTTGTTTACCCCAAGCACGGCGTTGGCCGTGTCATCGAACTGCAGAGCGAGGAAATCGCCGGCATGCAGCTCGATCTTTATGTTCTGCGCTTCGAGAAGGAACGCATGACGCTGCGCGTTCCGGTCAACAAGGTCGAATCGATCGGCATGCGCAAGCTGTCGAGTGACAAGACGCTCAAGGAAGCGATGGAAACGCTCAAGGGCAAGCCCAAGGTCAAGCGGACCATGTGGAGCCGCCGTGCGCAGGAATATGAGGCGAAGATCAACTCGGGCGAAATCGTCCTGATCGCCGAGGTCACGCGCGACCTGTTCCGCCCGGATGACCAGCCCGAGCAGAGCTATTCGGAACGCCAGATCTTCGAAGCCGCCTCGAGCCGCCTCGCGCGCGAACTCGCCGCGATGGAAAAGACCGACGAGCCGACCGCGCTCGAGAAGATCCTCGACGTGCTGCGCGAACATGCGCCGCAATATTACGAGAACACCGAAGACGCGTAAGCGTATTCGCAATCATTCGGAAAAGGGGCGCTCACCAGCGCCCCTTTTTCGTTCAGCATCGCAATTGGCAAAGCATCTCTGCCAAGCGATTACATTTGTCGACGAACGCGGTCGACAAACTGCTGCGATAGCGCGAGCCTGGTGATCCGCATTCTGGAGATCACCGATGACCCGCCTTCTTTCCCCTTATTCGCGCGGTCTGGCCGCGCTCCTGCTGTTCGCCGCAGTGCCCGCTTTCCCGCAGCCCGGTTCCTCGCGGCTTGACGAGGGGATGCCGATACCAGCCGCATGGTCCCCCACCGAGGCATTCGACGAGGTCGTGCTGTCGGGGGCAGACGACGTCGTGGTCTCGCAAGGGGATCGCTGGCGCATCCGGGCTTCCGGCAACCGCGCGGTGCTCGACGACCTGCGGTTCGTCGTTGAAGATGGCGAACTGCTGATCGGGCGTCGCTGGCGACGCACGCCGGCGGCCGGGACGGCGCGGATCGAAGTGTCCGCCCCCGCCATAAGGCGCGCGCATCTCGCCGGCTCGGGTCGGCTGACCGTATCCGATCTCGATGGCGAGACGGGCCGGGCCGCAGTCAGCGGGTCGGGCGAACTCGCGATCGAACGGGTCCGCGTGGGCAGGTTGGCAGCAAAGATCGCAGGCTCGGGCGACATGCGGCTGGCCGGCCGCGCGGCATCCATGCAGGTGCGGATCGCCGGCAGCGGCGATCTTTCCGGCGAAGCGATGCAGGTGACCGACGCGGAGCTGGCGATCGCCGGGTCCGGCGATACCCGGCTGCAAGCCAGCGGACGCGTTTCCGCCAGTATCGTCGGTAGCGGCAATGCCGCAGTCACCGGCACGCGCGATTGCACGCAGAACCGCATGGGATCGGGCCGTTTTACCTGCACGCGGTGATCTGCTTTGCCCGTTTCCCCCACATGACTTGAAGCTTTGGCCATGCTGTATTATATCAGCAACACGCACCAACCGGTTTAGGAGGATCCATCGCAATGATACATCGAGTGCTCAAAGGCTTCGCCCCATTGGCAACGCTTGCAGGAGCGATGCTGGTATCGGCATGCGATGGGGTGGACATCCAGATCGGCGATTCCGACGGTGTCCCGCTGGCCGAACTCGACATGACCGGCGCGCCGCCCAGCGAACTGGTGTTTGCCGGCCCCGACAAGGTCATCGTCACCAAGGGCGACACGCTCGACATCGACGTATCGGGTGATGAGGATGCAATCGCCGAGCTGCGCTTTTCGCTCGATGGCGATGCGCTCGGTATCAGCCGCAAAAGCAGCGACTGGGACGGTACCGGTATCGCGACCATTCGCGTGACCACGCCCGATATCAGCACGCTGGTGCTCGCCGGATCGGGCGACGTCGAGGTGGCATCGATGCAATCGGCGGCAGACAGCGCTGTCACCATCGCCGGTTCGGGCAAGGCCCGGATTGCCGATCTCGATGCCAAATCGCTCGACCTCACCATTGCCGGATCGGGCAATTTCGAGGCATCGGGCAGGGTCGACCAGCTCGACCTGACGATCGCCGGTTCGGGCAAGGCCGATATGGCCGGCCTGCAGGCGGGCGGCGCCGACATCACCGTTGCCGGATCGGGCGATGCCGAATTCGCTTCCGACGGCAGGGTCGAAGCCTCGATCATGGGTTCGGGCACGGTCACGGTGAACGGACGCGCCGATTGCACCGTCTCCTCGATGGGTTCGGGCAAGCTCAACTGCCGCGCAGCCAGCACGGCGGCGCCGAACGACGAGCCCGAGGCGGAAACCGAGCCGCAAGCCTGAGTTGATCGACGGCCAGGCGATTATCGGCTAGGCGGCGCAGCGAAAGGAATTCGCATGCGCCGCCAAGCTCTCATCCTGCTCTTGCCCGCCACGCTCATGCTGGGGGGCTGCCTCGCGAAGGCAGTGGTCGACGTCGCGACGGCGCCGGTCAAGGTCGTCAGCAAAGGTGTGGATCTTGCCACCACCAGCCAGTCCGAGGCTGATGAAAAGCGCGGCCGCGAAATCCGGCGGCGCGAGGAACGTCTCGCCAAGCTCGAACGCGACTATGAGAAGCAGCTCGACGATTGCGAGGATGGCGATCGCCGGGCGTGCGATGACGCCCGCGACACCTATGCCGAAATGCAGCAGATCATCCCCTCGATCCCCTACGAGCCCGAGGACGACTGATCGGGCGGCGTCGCCGCGCGCTGCAAACGGTCGTTGATCGCGATGCCGATGCCTTCTGCGGGGATCGGCGCCACCGCGATACGTGGTTTGGGCGATCGCGCACCCAGGTGAAGACACGCGTAGAGCCGCGCAGCCGCTTCGGCCAGGTCGCCGCTCTCGGACAGCGAACAGTCCCCGGCGATGTCGCCGAACCCGATCACGAAGTCGTCTGGCGCAACTTGCGTCGCCATCAGGCGGACCGGCTTGCCCGGCGCGTAATGGCTGGCGAGCTGGCCGGGTGCCTCGATACCCCCGCCCGCGCCCGTGCCCGCGTCCAGTTCGACGGGCCCGGGGCGCAGGATTTCGACCGTCCCGTCGCCGCGCACGGCTGCGATCGTCGATTCGAGGCCGCGCTCGCATTCGCCGCCATCGAGCACCGCTTGGATCCGGCCATCGAGCGATGCCAGCACATGCGCGGCCGAAGTCGGGCTGATATAGCCGCTGCGATTGGCCGAAGGCGCGGCGAGCGGCAGGCGGGTCTCCTCCAGCACTCGGCGCATGACCGGATGGGCCGGCATGCGCAGCGCGATCGTGTCGAGCCCGGCAGTCACTGCGGCAGCGAGGCCCGCTTCGGACTTGCGCGGGAGAACGAGAGTGAGCGGGCCGGGCCAGTATGCCTGCGCCAGTGCTTCGGCCTGCGGCGAGAAGGCGGCGAATTCGCGCGCCGCGTCGAGGCTGGCGACATGCACGATCAGCGGATTGAAGCTCGGTCGCCCCTTGGCCGCATAGATGGCGGCCACGGCGGCTTCGCTGTCCGCCCGGGCAGCAAGGCCATAGACCGTTTCGGTGGGGACAGCGACAAGGCCTCCGGCACGCAGAGTTTCTGCGGCACGTGCAATGCCACTTTCCTCGACCCGAAGCGTTTCCGTAACGTATTTGCCCCTCATGCGTGCGCGCTATATCTGCACGCCAGCCAAAGCCAAGAGGAACCGAAGTGACCTATACCCCCGCCACCCAGGACCAGCTGCTCGCCATCCGCGTAAACGCCGGGATCGAAGAGCTGGCGCAATCCGAACGATTTGCTGCCGCCGAGCCCGATATGGTCGAGGCGATCGTAAGCGGCATTGGCGAATTCGCTGCCGGCGAATGGGCCCCGCTCAACCGGGTGGGCGACCTCGAAGGCGCCAGGCTCGAAAATGGCACGGTCCACTTGCCGGATGGCTTTGCCGAAGCTTACGAACATTATGTCGAGCAGGGCTGGAATGCGATTGCCGGCCCCGTCGAGTTCGGCGGCCAGGGCCTGCCCTTCACGCTGTCGTGCAACGTGCTCGAGAATCTCGGCACGGCCAACATGGCGTTCAACCTGCTGCCCATGCTCAGCGTCGGCGCGATGGAATCGCTCGAACACCACGGGTCGAAAGAGCTGCAGGAAAAGTACCTGCCCAAGCTGGTCAGCGGCGAATGGTCGGGGACGATGAACCTCACCGAACCGCAGGCAGGCT
>Ga0098074_1000149_pt1 | contig 62575 bp, 60 predicted proteins | sample 32_taG_FD_75064 | JGI IMG/M metagenome (GOLD analysis project Ga0098074, IMG submission 75064) | Marine viral communities from the Gulf of Mexico - 32_GoM_OMZ_CsCl metaG | ecosystem: Environmental > Aquatic > Marine > Oceanic | place: Atlantic Ocean: Gulf of Mexico | collected 2015-07-12 | reverse complement strand
CCTTGCTGCCGACGTCACCTGTCGGTCATATCGGGCTCTACCGTGATGAAAAAACGCATGAACCCGTGGAATACCTGGTTAAGCTGCCCGATGCGAAAGACCGTCATTTTATTTTGGTCGATCCAATGCTTGCGACCGGAAATTCGGCCGCTTATGCCGTGGATGTTTTAATCAGGCATGGCGTTGATAAGGGGAACATTTCCTTTATGGCGCTTTTAGGGGCGCCCGAGGGCATTACAACTTTCCGAGAGCATTATCCCGATGTCCCTATTTATATTGCGGCGCTTGACGAAAAGTTAAACGAAAAAGCTTATATTGTGCCTGGTTTAGGGGATGCGGGCGATCGCCTATTCGGGACAACCTAGCGCTGCGCCTGAAGTCGAGAGTTTTGTGTCATATTCAGTTTTACCACCCGCCAGACCAAGGACATTTTTATAAGGGGCGTCTGCATCAGGGTTATGACCGGCTTCGGCTAAAAAACGTTTAATTAAATCTCCGCGAAGACGATTTCCGAAACTGTCTTCTGCTGTACGCGTTTCGTATAAAGCTTTCACTTTATTTTCACAAAGCTTGCGGGAAAGAGAAGGAGCAACATATTTAGCCGCACGTCTGAATTTACTTTCCAGACCAAATTTTAATCTGTCCAATTTGTGACTATATTGCATTTGCTTTACTTCTGATAACAAACTTTTTTGGCCGCGTGGACAATTTCGTCGATTTGCGGCAAGGCCAGTTGTTCAAGATTGGCGGCGTATGGCATTGGGACATCGGCACCGGCCACGCGGATGACAGGGGCATCGAGATAGTCAAATGCATGTTCGCCAATCAGGGCAGCAATTTCAGAGCCAATACCGGAAAATGCCCACCCCTCCTCAACCGTTACGATACGGTTCGTTTTCTTGACTGATTCTAAAATCGTATAACGGTCGAGCGGACGGATGGAGCGTAGGTTGACGACTTCGGCGCTGATACCCTCTTCTTCAAGCTTTTTAGCGGCTTCCAAGGACTTTCCGACCATGATGGAGAAGGCAACTATGGTGACATCTGTGCCTTCACGTTCTATTTTGGCGCGGCCGATTGGAATGGCGTAATCTTCGGATGCAGGTACATTATCGAAGCTTTGGCCGTACATAATCTCGTTCTCGAGGAATACTACGGGGTTCGGGTCACGGATGGCGGATTTCATCAATCCTTTCGCATCAGCGGCGGAATATGGCGCAACGACTTTCAAGCCCGGCACATGAGCATACCATGAGGCATAGCACTGGGAGTGCTGTGCGCCCACACGGGCGGCAGCGCCGTTGGGGCCGCGAAATACGATAGGGCAACCAAGCTCCCCGCCCGCCATATAAAGTGTTTTACCAGCAGTATTGACGATGTGGTCGATGGCCTGCATGGCAAAGTTGAAGGTCATGAACTCGACAATAGGCTTCAGGCCGCTCATGGCTGAGCCGGACGCAATGCCTGCAAAACCATATTCAGTGATCGGCGTATCAATAACGCGTTTTGGGCCGAATTCATCCAGCAAGCCTTGGGAGACCTTATAGGCGCCCTGATATTCGGCGACCTCCTCGCCCATCAGATAGACACGGCCATCGGCGCGCATTTCTTCGGCCATGGCATCGCGAAGGGCTTCGCGGACTGTGGCGGTGTACGTGTCTTGCGCGAAGGCGGCTTCATCGAATGGCGGCGGCTCCAGCACTTTGCCTTGGGCGTAGAGGATGTCACGATTTGTGATGGCCTTTCCTTCATGTTGCTGGGCGGTTGAGGGAGCAGCAGGAGCATCCTCCGCTTCATCTTCGCCCGCAGCAGCCTTAGGAGCGGCGGGCGCTTGTGTGTCGGCATCTGTGATATCATCGGCGCTCTCGCCCTCCTCCAGCAACATGGCGATGGCGGTATTTACGGCCACACCTTCTGTGCCCTCGGCGATAAGGATTTTACCGATTGTGCCTTCGTCCACGGCCTCGACTTCCATGGTCGCTTTGTCGGTTTCAATCTCGGCAATCACATCGCCCGGCTCGACCTTATCGCCTTCGGATTTCAGCCATTTGGCCAGATTGCCTTCGGTCATGGTCGGCGAAAGGGCGGGCATTAGAATTGGTGTCGGCATGGTGTCATCACTCCTGATAGTCAAACCTGATATTAATTTTGTAAATCTATGCCAAAGCGGCCGGAAGCCACATCTTTGATATAGGATATTTTTTCGTTTAAGACCGCGTCATTGCGGCTATCGGCATAGCGGCGCAGAGTTGCAGACGCGCTCATGAGATGCGCGAAGGTCTCGGCGCGGTCTTCTTCGGGGGAAGATTGCGCGTAGGCGCTCACGAAGCCGCTGGAGCCGCTGCCGAGCTTCCATGCGCTATTCGCGCTGCCGTAGCCTTTGAATTGCGCATTCCAGTCCGGATCATTCGTGCTGCGGTTTTGTGTGAATTCCATATAGTGAAAAAGCTCGTGGAAGAAAATATGTCTCTGATAGGTCGGATCATTACCGCCCATAGAAAGCATCATCGTCTTGAGCGGCGGTACGGGTATACCGCCAATCATGCGACCGCCCGCCTTGGCTTCGCCGCAGAGCAGGACATAGCGCAGACCGATCTTCGAGATCGCAGCATCGGATAATTTTCCGAGAGCTTCGGCCACGCCGTTTGCCGCCTCTTTTAACGCGGACTTGCTAAGCGCAGTACAAGTATATTTACCGGGATTAACAGTGGTCTCGACATAGGCCAATGCCACATTCGAGCGACGCAAATTGCTTGCGGCCTCGCCGGACACCATATCAGGGCCAACCAGTTTGATCTCGGGGATATAAAGCTCCTTCGCCGCGGCGCTTTCTTTGGCCGCCCAATCGGCAGCGTGCGCAGAAAATGAAGAGCAGACAAGCACGAAAGCAGCAAAAATTATGGACGCAAATTTCAGCATACCAACTACTCTTTAACCTCGATCAAAACATCCGTCCAAAGCTCCGCAGGATCAGGCTCCGGGCTTTCTTGGGCGAACTGGGCGGAGTCATTCACCGTGGCTTTTATTTCCTTGTCGATCTCTTTAATTTCGGCCTCGTCAATGCCCGCTTCCTGCATCATGTTCTTTAATGTGGAAATCGGGTCGCGGTCGTCTTTCATGGATTGCAGCTCGTCCTTCGTGCGGTATTTCGCAGGGTCGGACATAGAATGACCGCGGTAGCGGTAGGTCATCACCTCAAGGATATACGGCCCGTTCCCAGAGCGCACATAATCCAGCGCCTGACGCGCGGCGGCTTGCACTTTGAATACATCCATACCGTCAACTTGTTCACCCGGAATGCCGTAGCCTTCACCGCGGCGGTATAGCTCACCTGCAGAGGAACGCTTCACAGAGGTTCCCATACCGTATTGGTTGTTTTCAATGACGAATAAAACAGGCAATTTCCAAAGGGCGGCCATATTATAGGTCTCGGCAACCTGCCCCTGATTGGAGGCACCATCGCCCATATAGGCCACGGCCACGCCGCCGTCTTCGTTGTATTTATGTGTAAAAGCGAGCCCTGCCCCGATAGGAATTTGCCCGCCAACGATACCGTGACCGCCGTAAAATCTTTTTTCTTTAGAGAACATGTGCATCGAGCCACCCTTACCGGCAGAATACCCCCCGCTGCGCCCTGTCAGCTCGGCCATAACACCTTTCGGGTCCATGCCGCACGCCAGCATATGCGCGTGATCGCGATAGGCCGTCACAACACTGTCTTGTTCTTCCTGAACGGACGTAATACCCGTAACAACGGCTTCCTGACCGATATAGAGGTGGCAGAATCCGCCAATTAAACCCATGCCGTAAAGCTGCCCTGCCTTTTCCTCGAAACGGCGCATCAGCAACATTTCGCGGTATAGCTTAACCATTTCCTCCGGTGAAGGGGACGGATTGGAATTAGATACGGTTTTCAATTTGGGTTTGTCTTTGTTGTTTTTACCTGCGGATGCCACGAAAGAATTCTCCTTGCAAACTGCTTATGAAGCCAAGGGTATGTGTTAGCGCATTTTCCAAGGGTTTTCCAGTGTAAATATGACTTTGCATGCTGCGCTGCAACACACTAAAAGCACTGGAAATCCAGCGCTCTTGCCCTGTAATTACATTAGCAAAACATACAAAACCTATTGGTTCAGAATAACAAATTCATTGGGAGATTTATAACCGAGCACAACGCGCACGCGCTCCTCTAGCAGATCCGAATTCACACTTCCCGGACGCATCATAACCACTTGGCGTTCAAGCTTTTGCCGCTGCGCGATTGTAGTATCCAGATCAGCCTGCACAGCCTCAATTGATTTATCAAGCGAAACAAGCGTCGGGTATGAACGACTGCCCTGCAAGCTGTGATACATGAAATACGCGCACAAGAATAATCCGAGCATTAAAAAAACGGAGTGCTTACTGGAAAGATAAGGGTGCGTGTTGTTCATACCCCTAGTGAATCACAAATGATTCGTACTCGTCAATTGAAAAAATTGTTTAGAGTCAATGACTTAATGAGAACACAATAAGAACAAAAACAGCTAAAGGATTCAAAACATTGATATTTTTCACAAAGCGTCAATAGAATCTTTTTTTTCATCCAGAACTTTGTCTATCGCAGTGTTCCAGATGGCTGGCCTATCCTCATCACGCAAGTAAACCGGATCAAATGGAATGACATTCCAAGCCCCGCGCACTATTTCGCGGTTCAACTGAAGTGGAGACCAGCCAGCGTAGCCCGTTAATATGCGCACCCCGCCCATGGTTTCGGGATTGGTAACAATATCGTTATAGGCGCTCATATCGCGCTCTTGTAATGTGTCGGCATTTATAAGGCGAAAGCCATTTTGCTCGGCTTCATCAGGAATGAGTAATGTGACAACCTGCCCCACGCCGACGGGGCCGCCATAGTAGAATTGTCGCGCCAGCGGGAAACGTGATTGCAAATTTTGAGCCCCCTCTTCTGATAGTTTTTTGTTCAGAATAAAACCATGCGCGCCGTAACCGTGATGGGACTGTAAATAGATCACCGTTTTTTTCGAACGGCTCGCCCTGCATCAGCCCCGAGGCGGCCAACACATTGCCCGCCTGTGACGGCCAGAGTTTATACATGATAGTCGGCGTGGCAATCAGCAGGAGCGCAAAGAACAAATATATGCGCGCTTGGCGGGGCGTGGTTTTCAGCTTTTTCAAATGCAAAAAGGGCATAGAATGAATATGCCCTTCCTACAAAATTTATCAATAATATTTTCTTACGCAGCTTTTTTCAAAGAAGCGCCGTAAGTGCAGCCGCCGCGCAAGAACGAAGCCCCTGCATATTGGGCAACGGGGCCGAGCTCTTCTTCAATGCGCAGCAATTGATTGTATTTCGCCATGCGGTCAGAGCGGGAAAGCGAGCCTGTTTTGATCTGGCCCGCATTGGTGGCCACGGCCAAATCGGCGATGGTGGCATCTTCCGTCTCGCCGGAGCGGTGGGAGAGCACGATACCAAAGCCAGCCTTTTTCGCCATCTCGATGGTCTCGAGAGTTTCGGAGAGTGTGCCGATCTGGTTGACCTTTACCAGCACAGCATTTCCTGCCTTTTCGCTAATTCCGCGAGAGAGGCGCTTGGCGTTGGTGACGTAAAGGTCATCGCCGACAAGCTGGACTTTATCGCCCAGTGATTTGGTGAGCGCGCTCCAGCCCTGCCAGTCGTCTTCGTCCAGACCATCTTCGATTGAGACGATCGGGTAACGCGCGCAAAGATCTTCGTAAAGCTTAACCATGCCCGCGCTATCGAGAGTCTGGCCTGTGCCTTCGAGGACATATTTGCCGTCTTTGTAAAACTCGCTGGCGGCGCAATCCAGTGCGATCACGATATCTTCGCCCGGCTTATATCCGGCAACCTCGATGGATTTCATGATATAGCCCAGCGCATCATCGGCTGATTTCACGGCAGGCGCGAAGCCGCCCTCATCACCCACATTGGTGTTCAGCCCAGCATCGGAGAGCTGCTTTTTTAGCGCGTGGAAGACTTCCGCGCCGGCTCGCAAGCCATCAGTGTAATTCTCCATACCGATCGGCATGATCATGAATTCCTGAAAATCAACAGGATTATCAGCGTGCGCGCCGCCATTGATGATGTTCATCATCGGGGTTGGAAGTTGATGCGCAAATGTGCCGCCGATATAACGGTAAAGCGGCATATCCAGCTCGGCGGCCATGGCTTTGGCTACGGCCATGGAAACGCCCAAAATGGCATTCGCGCCTAGTTTGGCTTTGTTTTCCGTGCCGTCCAAGGCGATCATGGTATGGTCGATATAAAGCTGCTCCTCGGCATCAAGACCACAAAGCGCTTCGTAAATGTCCATGTTCACGGCATCAATAGCCTTTTGCACGCCTTTGCCGAGATATTGTGATTTGTCGCCATCGCGAAGCTCAACAGCCTCGTAAGCGCCGGTGGAGGCGCCAGATGGCACTGCGGCGCGGCCCATGGCATCGCTTTCAAGGTGCACATCGACCTCGACGGTTGGGTTACCGCGGCTGTCCAGAATTTGTCTTGCGTGAATATCAATGATGGCGGTCATGGGTATGATTCCTCTGTTTTGTGGCTTTGAATTCGTGCGTTTCTTTTAACGCGCACGCGCCAAAAAGAAAAGATCAAAAAAGCAGCCTTATGGATAGTGTGTTAACGAAACCTAAAGTTTTTTAAGATACTATCAGGAAAGGTCGCGCAATTTTATCCACGGGGAGCCACTATGAGCAATATTCTACAACTTATCGAAGCCAATAAACAAAGCATGCTAACAACGGGTTGTGCGGATACGGCGCGGGACATCGGCTATAGTTGCGATTCCCCTTCCCCCTTCTAAATTAGGCAATCAGCTTATTAAATCCGCCTTTAACGACGGTATCAATCGCCATTAATTTTTCCAGTATTTGCGGCAACTCCGCCAGCTTGACCATATTCGGCCCATCCGATGGCGCGTTATCGGGGTCTTGATGCACTTCCATAAATAATCCGCCCACACCTACGGCCAGCGCGGCGCGCGCCAGAACGGGCACCATTTCACGGTCACCGCCCGATGATGTGCCCTGCCCGCCCGGCTGCTGCACCGAATGAGTAGCATCAAAGATAACGGGGTAACCAGTTTGCGCCATAATCGGAAGGCTGCGCATATCAGAGACAAGGGTGTTATAACCGAAACTCGCCCCGCGCTCGGTAAGCAAGATATTCTCGTTCCCGCTCTCGGAGATTTTCTTGGCGACATTGGCCATATCCCACGGCGCAAGGAATTGCCCTTTCTTCACATTAATCACCGCGCCTGTTTTGGCGGCGGCGATGAGCAAATCAGTTTGGCGGCAAAGGAAGGCGGGAATTTGCAGGATGTCGACATATTTGGCGACTTCGACGCACTGCGCTTCGTTGTGAATATCGGTCAGCATCGGCACGCCGAATTCTTTTTTCAGATCGGTAAAGATGCTTAAAGATTTATCAAGCCCGAGGCCGCGCTTGCCAAATAGGCTGGTGCGGTTGGCTTTATCGAACGAGCTTTTATAGATAAAGGGAATGCCAAGCTTATGCGCAAGATTGCTGAGCGCGCCGCACATCTCGAACGCATGATCGCGGCTCTCCATCTGGCACGGCCCCGCGATCAACGTGAAGGGCTTGTCATTGGCGATTTCTAACTGGCCGACTTTAACTTTTTTATTCATCTTCATTCCTGTTTTGTAAAACGTGCAATTGTTTTAACAGGATATTGCGCGAATGGGAATAATGTCTATCCCTGTTTGCACAAGAAAGCTAAACTAATCGGCTTTGCTCCAGCGCCGCCTTGATGAAGGACACGAAGAGCGGGTGTGGGTCGAAGGGCTTGGATTTTAGCTCGGGGTGATATTGGACACCTATGAACCAAGGGTGGTCTTCACGTTCGCAAATCTCGGGCAGCTTGCCGTCGGGAGATAGGCCTGAGAAGATCATGCCGGATTTTTCCAACTGGTCGCGGTAGGTGATGTTGACCTCATAGCGGTGACGGTGGCGCTCGGAGATATCGGTGCTGCCGTATATTTCGGCGACTTTGGAGCCGTCTTTCAGCTTGGCCGGATAGGCCCCAAGGCGCATCGTCCCGCCGAGGTCGGCATCTTCGCCGCGCTTTTCTTTTTTATTTTCTTTTTCCCATTCGGTCATGATGCCGATCAAATGTTCGCCGCCGCCTTCGAATTCGGACGAGGTGGCATCTTCAATGCCGCAAAGATTGCGCGCGGCGTCCAAAATAGCCATTTGCAGGCCGAAACAGATACCGAAGAACGGAATTTTCTTCTCACGCGCATATTTTACGGCGTTGATTTTACCTTCCGCGCCGCGCTCACCAAAGCCGCCCGGCACCAAGATGCCGTGCACACCTTGAAGATGGTCTTCGGGATTATCTGTCTCGAAAACCGAGGATTCGATAAAGTGAAGTTCCACCTTGACCTTATTGGCGATACCGCCATGGATCAGGGCTTCGTTAAGGGATTTATAGCTATCGGCCAGATTGGTGTATTTCCCGACAATGGCGATTTTGACTTCGCTTTCGGGATTTTTCACGCGGCGCACGATACGCTCCCAAGTTGATAGATCAAGTTCCTGCACGTCTTCAATACCAAATACCTTCATGACTTGCTTATCCAGCCCTTCGGCGTGATAGGTTATAGGCACTTCGTAGATCGTGGGCACATCGAGTGCCGGAATGACATTTTCTTCCGGGATGTTACAGAACAAGCCGATCTTGCGGCGCTCCTCTTCCTCAATGGGACGATCAGCACGGCAGAGAAGAATTTGAGGACGTATGCCATAGCTCATCAGTTCTTTAACAGAGTGCTGGGTCGGCTTGGTTTTCAACTCGCCCGCTGCCGGAATATAAGGCAGCAAGGTCACGTGAATAAAGAGCGCGCGTTTTTCACCCACTTCGTTGCCGAATTGGCGAATGGCTTCAAGGAACGGCAAGCTTTCGATATCGCCGACTGTGCCGCCGATCTCGCATAAAACAAATTCCGCGGTGCCGTCTTTTTCGGCAATAAAATCTTTAATTTCGTTGGTGATATGCGGGATAACCTGAATGGTTGCGCCAAGATAATCGCCGCGGCGTTCTTTCTGCAACACGTTGGTATAAATACGCCCTGTCGTGATGTTATCAGTGATGCGGGCGGGAACGCCTGTAAAACGCTCGTAGTGACCAAGGTCAAGATCGGTTTCGGCCCCGTCCTCGGTGACATAAACCTCGCCGTGCTGGAACGGGCTCATCGTGCCGGGGTCGACATTCAGATACGGATCCAGTTTGCATAAACGAACACTATAGCCCCGCGCCTGTAATAATGCCCCGAGCGCAGCGGAGCCGAGGCCCTTTCCCAATGAGGAAACCACGCCGCCTGTAATAAATATAAACCGTGTCATGCTATTTTATTTTTCTTAGAAGTTACTCGGCAATAGGTGCTGAAGGAAGTTCGTCATCGCTTGTGTCCGCGCCTGATTTTACGGCGTCAGCAGTTGCATTTTCATTGTCCAGCTCTTCTGGCGCCACAAAGGATTCCGCGTTTGGCTCAAGTGGTGCTATGCCCTCTTCGACGCTGGACTCAATGGCTGCCGGCTGATCGTCCAGAACGTTCAAGATGCCTTTATCCGCGCTGGTTTGCGCGCCGGCCAGAATACCCAAAATCAAACTTGTCGTAAAAAACGCCGCGGCGCAAATGGCCGTCATGCGGGAGAGGAAATTTGCTGTGCCGCGCGGAGACGCAAAATTACCGGCTCCACCGCCGCCGCCACCGCCGCCGCCAATACCAAGCCCGCCCCCTTCGGAGCGCTGCATCAACACAAGGCCGATAATGCCAAGGGCCAAAAACAAATGTATGACTAATACGACTGAATCCATGATTGTATCTTTTTCTGTCTTAAAATTTATATCGCTTCGGCAATTCCCAAAAAGCTTCGTGCCTGTAAACTTGCCCCGCCAACCAAAGCGCCGTTCACATCGGGGATATTCAATATATCGCCCGCATTTTCAGGTTTTACCGAACCGCCATACAAAATACGAATATTTGCGCCATCTGCAAGCTTTTCTTTTAACTTTTCACGAATCGCCGTGTGTATTTCCGCAATATCGGCGCTGGTCGCAACCTTGCCTGTCCCGATGGCCCAGACGGGTTCGTAAGCGATAACGACATTGCGGTCATTGGCCCCTTCCGGCAAGCAGGCTTCAAGCTGGGATAGAACGACTTCTAATGCCTTGCCTGACTCACGCTCTTCTTCGGTTTCTCCGATGCAGATGATCGCATTCATGCCATTTGCCAACACTTTTGCGGCTTTAGCTTTGACCATATCATTGCCTTCCTTGTGGAACTGGCGCCTCTCGGAATGGCCAACGATTACGTACTGGCAGCCGGATTCCTTCAGCATTGAGGCCGATACATCGCCTGTAAAAGCGCCATTATCCTGATCGGAGCAATCCTGCGCGCCGAAGCTGAGCAGACCGTGGCCCTGGACAGCGTGACGAATGGTAGTCATATATATATAAGGGGGGCAAACTAGAAATTCGCAATTTTTAAGAAGCTGCTCATGCACATGGATACCATTTATCGTATCGGCAATGAGAACTTTGGCATCCTCGAGCGAGCAATTCATTTTCCAGTTACCTGCAATCAGCTTTTTCATGGTCGTTTATTTCCTCTGGAATGCTTGGAAGTAATCTATTTGTAATACTTTCGTACAACTTTTGTGCATAGGATTGCAATGGATGTTGCCCGATTATCCAGAGCATCTTATAGTGGTGCCGATTTTAATAAACAAAATTAGGAAAATTCCATCATGGTTATGCAGGCAATGCACAGTGGCAAAGGCTCGAAAGTTATCAAACTGTTTTTCTTCGCGCTATTGATCTTAGCGGCGGGAGGTTTGGTTTTGACCGATGTCGGCGGTTTCTTCCGCGGCGGCGTAAGCCAGTCCGATGTGGCCAAGGTTGGAAATAAGACAATATCTATAGCCTCGTTCGATCGCTCTGTGCGCCGAACATTGTCGCGCATGAATATGCCGCCCCAGCAAGCCTATCAAATGGGTTACATGGACCGCATCTTGGGCTCTGAAATCCGTATGCATGCGTTCCAGCAGATTGGGCAGGATTACGGCGTCCGTATCGGGCGTGAGACTATTGCAAAGCAGATTAATGCCATGATCTCTCCGCAAATAGGCGATGTGGAAGACAAACAACAAGCGTTCGAGATGATTTTGCAGCAACAGGGCTTTACCGAGCCTGAATTTGTTAGAACCGTATCTGCAGAGGGCACAGTAGGTCTACTCGCACAGGCATTACAAAATCAGCACATGGGCGCGTCCGAGCGCTTGGCGCAAGATATGTACCAGTTCCAGAATGAGAGCCGCGATGTGGAATTCATTACGTTTTTACACAGCGATTACGATGATATCGAGCAGCCAAGCGATGAGCAGCTTCAGGAGATGTATGAAGCGACGAGGGAAAACTACGCTATATCCGAGAACCGCGATATTACCGTAGGTATTATCGACGATAGCGCGATGAAATCCAGCATCGAGATCACCGAAGATCAAGTGCGCGGTATTTATGAAGATGAAATTGCAAGCTTCACCATTCCTGAAGAACGCGTTCTGGAGCAAGCGATCTTCGAATCCGAAAGCGCGGCACAGAAAGTCGCCGATGCCGTTCAAGAAGGCAAAGCCATAAAAGCAGCCGTAAGTGATATCACCGGCAATCAAGACGCCTATCTGGGTGAACAGGCATTTCAGGAAGATGGCTTAATTGAAGGCATATCGGATGAAGTATTTGCCAGTGATAAAACCGGAGAGGTTTTTGGCCCTGTTGAAAGCCCGCTAGGCTGGCACGTACTTGTGCTTAAAAATATAAAAGAGCCGCATGTAAAATCTTTCGAGAGCGTCAAAGATGATCTTCGCAATGACATTTTACAAAGTGAATATGCTGATCAGAAATATGCCGTAGCTGGAGAAATTGATGACATGCTCGCCGGGGGGGCCTCACTGGAAGAGGTCAAGCAGAATTACCCGATGCAATTAATCCGTGTTGAAGGCATAACGACTATGGGCGCTATGGCCTACTCCCCCCACCCACTTGACCAGTTTGGCGAGGATGCAACGCTGGTTACCCAGCTTGCTTTTGAATCCTTCGAAGGAGAAAGCGCGCCAGTAAGTGAACTGACCGATGGCCGCACCGCGATTGTGCATGTTGATAAGATTACTGAAAAATCCTATACGCCATTTGAAGAAGTCAAAGATGACATTCGCGAAAAATGGATTAACGACCAGCAGCGCGCCAGCAACACAGAATTTGTAAACGAGCTTCTGATGAGTGCAAAAACAGAAGGTCGCGCATTACAGACAATTGCAGACGGGCAAGACAAAGCTTTGCTCACCGCAAAAAGTCTAAAGCGTAACGATGAGATAAAATCACCAATGACCCAACCCGGCACCGCGCAGATATTTAAAGCCGGCCTTGATAATATGCTCGTCTTTAATATTGAAAACGGCCTTGCCATTGGGAAGGTCACAAATTTTGATTACCCGGAAATCGCCGACATCAAAGAAGAAGAGCTGGCAGCATTACAAAGCGCTATAGCGCAAGATGCAGCCGATGAAACCATTTCCATGTTCTACGAAAACAAAATCAGCGACATGAATGTGAAGGTCAATGAAGAGGTCATCCGACGCCTGTACGGCCCAAGCGAAAACAGTATGTAACTTAGGCAAATAAGCCCAATGAAAACAAAATTCCAACCAAGCGCACAGGATTTCTCCACGCATTTTGCAGAGGAAAAATCCCAGATTGTACATTGCTGGATTCCGGCGGATCTGGTTACGCCTGTTTCTGCCTATTATAAATTATGCGCTCAAGAAAATAAAAACACGTTCTTGCTGGAATCTGTTGAAGGCGGAAATGTTCTGGGCCGTTATTCCATCATCGGATTTGATCCGGATTGTCTTTGGTCTTTCGACAAAGGCCATATAAGCACTAAAAAAGCTGGTGCTAACTGGATTAAACAAGACAGCGATGCCCCTCTAAACTCGCTAAAAAAGCTGGTAGAGAGCTGTCATATTGATGTCGAGCCTGCGGATGTGCCGCCAATGGCCGTGTCAGGGATTTTCGGCTTTATGGGATACGACATGGTGCGTCTTGCCGAAGACGTACCGGACAACAACCCCGATACGCTGAATATGCCCGATAGCATCATGATGCGCCCGACGGGATTGGTGATCTTTGATAACGTCAAAAATATGATGTGTCTTGTTGTTCCTATCTACACGCATAAAGGTAATAGTGATAGTGAAGATGCCAAAAGCGTATATAACGCCGCCTGTGATAAGCTGCAGGGACTTATTGCCAAGCTTCGTATGGGCTTGGAAATAGAAGAAAAGACAACCACCCTTTCAACACCGCTTCCAGTGAGTTCCAACACGACCGAAGACGAATATTGCGCCATGGTCGATAAGGCCGTGGAGTATATTCGCGCCGGAGAGATTTTTCAGGTCGTACCATCCCAACGCTTGAGCGTGGATTTTGATTTGCCCGCCTTCGAGCTATACCGAAGCCTTCGCCGCTTGAACCCCTCCCCGTTCTTGTTCCATTTCCAGTTCGAAGATTTCGCTCTGGTCGGCTCCAGCCCAGAAATACTGGTGCGGGTGCGTGATGATATGGTCACTATTCGCCCGATTGCAGGCACCAGAAAACGTGGCAAGGACGCCGCCGAAGATAAGGCTCTGGCCGAGGATTTACTCTCCGACCCTAAAGAGCGCGCAGAGCATTTGATGCTGTTGGATTTGGGGCGTAATGATGTTGGCCGCGTGGCCGAGATCGGCACCGTCAATGTAACCGATCAGTTTATTATCGAATATTATTCCCATGTCATGCATATCGTATCGAATGTGACAGGTACACTGCGCAGTGATTTGGATATGTTTGATGCGCTGTTCTCGGGCTTTCCAGCCGGAACGGTGAGCGGCGCACCGAAAATCCGCGCGATGGAGATTATTGACGAGTTGGAGAAAAACCGCCGCTCCTATTATGGTGGCTGCATTGGCTATATTTCGGGTAACGGCACGATGGATACGTGCATTGCCCTGCGCACCGCCCTCGTAAAAGATGGAAAAATGTATGTGCAATCCGGCGCTGGCGTGGTGGCCGATAGCATTCCAAAATCGGAATATGAAGAGACCTTGAATAAGGCTATGGCTTTAGTGCGGGCGGCAGAAAATGCGATTGACCTACATAGCCCCGATGAGCGCAACAGCCAAGAGATGGCCGATTAATAATCACTATATGGGCTAAAGCTATGGATAGGCGGAGATGCCTGTAGCTTCCAGTTCTCTACAGCATTTTTATCAACCTTAACAGTGACAGGCGCACCCGCGGCAGCTCTAATTTCCGGTTTATGGATTACAGCACTAACGGGGACAAATTCAAATCCGCGCGCCGTAGCATCCGGCATCCATTGCTGTAAGGCCTTTACCGTGTGGGCTTTGGGATGACCGATTGCGATTGCCATACCTTTACGTATGGCAACCAGTTCCAATTGATGCAGCGCCTTGCGCACAGAATCTATTGTGTCGTAATGATCCAGAAAGACATCCCGCTCGGCAAATGGCACATTATACTGCGCGGCGGTTTTTGCGGCGATAGAGCTGGCAATTGTTTTAGAATCAACAAAGAATAAGCTCTTCTCCGCTAACTCTTCCATCACCCAGCCCATCGCCTGGGTATCTTGCGTTAGTTTCGAGCCCATATGGTTGTTAATACCGACATAGCCGTCAAACGCATTGAAAATATTATCCCGCAAGATTGCTTTAAAATCTTCTTTGGCCATGCCAGTACGAAGCCCATGCGGCCCTAAATCCAGATCAGGGTTCATCGGCTCCATAGGAACATGGATAATTAGCTCATGGCCTTTATTTTTGGCTGGGATTGTGAATTCCTCCAATCTTTCGGCATAGGGCAAAAAGGCCAGCGTGAGCGGTGCGGGCAAATCTATAATGTCCTGCGTATAGCCACGTGAGAGCCCCATATCATCAATAATAATAACAAGTCTCGGATTATCACCTGGCTTAAGCGCAGGTTCGGGCGCTTGCCAGCTTTCCTTTTGAGGGGATGGAGGAACAGTTATTGGCGCCTCCCCAAGAGGTTCTTCTGGCGGCACGAAGGCATCAGGCTGAGGGATTACGGCGCTGAAATCGAAATATGGCATGACCTCGGGCTCATCTGCGAGTGTAGGATACTTTGTAGGCTCCGCCACAGGCACGGCAGGTGCGGTAATTTGAATGGCCACAGGGCGCGGCGCCGAGATGGGCTGGCGGTACGCATCAACGCCATCGACAATAAAGACCTTCACAAAAATCATAAGACCAAGTGCCAAGGCAGTGAAGTATGCTGTATCTGAAGAACGGGGACCACGAAACATTTTATCAGAATAACGCCAAGACTTTTAAAATGGAACAGATGAATATATTTCTATACACTCATTCTCTAATACACTTGCATTTTACGCGATACATTAGCATATTGCGAGGCAACAAAGGGTGCGTTTACCATGTTGGTAATGATTGATAACTATGACAGCTTTACATATAACCTTGTCCAGTATTTCGGTGATCTGAAATTGGAATGCAAAGTTGTGCGCAATGATGCGTGCTCTATGGATGACATTCTGGATATGAATCCGCGCGGCATTATTATCTCGCCGGGCCCCAGTGATCCCGACCACAGCAATCTTAGCCTTGAGAGCGTACAGGTGGCCGCCTCGAATAACATCCCGCTGCTGGGGGTTTGCCTTGGTCATCAATGTATCGGGCAATCTTTTGGCGGCAAGGTTATCCGCGCGCCAGAGCCGTTGCACGGAAAAACATCAGAAATCACGCATGATGAAAAGGGCTTGTTTGCAGATATCCCCTCCCCTTATACAATTACGCGCTATCATTCCTTGATTGTCGAGCGCGACAGCTTGCCGGATAGCTTGAATGTTACGGCGCAAACCGATGATGGCCTTATTATGGGCCTCTCACACAAAAGCCTGCCCATTCATGGCATACAGTTTCACCCAGAGAGCATAGCCACACAGCATGGCCATAAATTGCTGGAAAATTTCACAAGGTATCTATGAGCACAATCGTAAAAGATTCAACCATCCGCCTAAAAGACGGGCAACATCTAACCGAAGCCAATATGATGGAATCGATGCAGGCCATCATGGATGGCGAGGTCAAAGAATCTGACTTGAAAGAGTTTCTGCTGGCGTTATCAGCCAAAGGCGAGAGTGTTGCCGAGATCACTGGCGCCGCGCGCATATTGCGCAAGAAAGCCGAGACCATCAAAGCCCCTCTGGATAGTGTGGATTGTTGCGGTACGGGCGGGGATAAATCGGGCACATATAATATTTCAACCGCCGTCGGCATTGTGGCTGCGGCTTGCGGTGTCCCCATTGCCAAACACGGTAACCGCGCCGCCACGTCAAAATCCGGCGCTGCGGACGTTTTGGAATCGTTAGGCGTCAATATTGACCTGCCGCGCTTTGCGCTGGAGCACGCATTGAAGGAATACCGCTTTGCGTTTTTAATGGCGCCGAATCATCACCAATCCATGCGCCACGTCGCCGCGGTCCGCAAGGAAATAGGGGAGCGCACTGTATTTAACCTTCTCGGCCCGCTTGCCAACCCTGCCGGAACGCGCCGCCAACTGCTGGGCGTATTCGACGAGAAATGGGTTATGCCGGTGGCCGAGACCCTGAAGAAACTTGGTACCAAACGCGCATGGGTCGTTCACGGTACGGACGGGCTGGATGAAATATCCATCTCCGCGCCCACAAAGATTGCCATTCTGGAAGAAGACGTGGCCATTAAGGAACAAACCATTACGCCCGATGATTTCGGTTTGAAAACACATAACCTTGCCGATCTTAAAGGCGGGGATGCTCAGCAGAATGCCATGGCCTTGCGCGCCGTTCTGCAAGGGGAGAGCGGAGCCTACCGCGATATTATTCTGGCTAATACGGCTGCAGTGCTGATGATTCATCAAAGCTGCGATGATCTGAAAAGCGGTGTAGCCAAAGCGAAAGACGCCATTGATTCCGGGTTCGCGTGGGATAATTTCCGCGATTATATCGCCTATAGCCGGGTTGCCGAAGATAACGCAAAAGACGCGATCGAGAAGAACAATGGCTGAGACGGTAACAACATTCGCAGCGGGAACACCTGATGTCTTGCAAAAAATATGCACACGTACTGTATCCGATTTGGCTCTGCGTAAAGAGCAAACCACCCTGAATGAGCTGAAAGCACGCATTGAAAATGCACAGCCGTCGCGCGGTTTTATAAATGCCTTAAAAGCAAAACAAGCGTTGGGCAAACCCGCTCTCATTGCCGAGATAAAAAAGGCATCACCCAGCAAAGGCCTTATCCGAGAAAATTTTCAGCCGGCTCAGCTAGCAAAAGCCTACGCAGATGGCGGCGCTGCATGTTTATCTGTCTTAACCGATACACCGTTCTTTCAAGGCAGCATGGACTATTTACAAGAGGCCAAAGCGGCCTGCGCCCTGCCCGTTCTTCGCAAGGATTTTATGTTGGATGCCTATCAGGTTTACGAAGCACGCGCGATTGGAGCGGATTGCATCTTGCTTATTGTGGCCGCTTTAGAAGACGGACAAATGCAGGATCTATATGATTTGTCGAAATCTTTGGGCATGGATGTACTGATTGAGGTTCATGATAAAAAAGAATTAAAGCGGGCCCTGAAGCTATCCCCCGACATGATCGGCGTTAACAATCGCAATCTAAAGACCCTTGAGGTTAATATACAGACCTCTCATGATCTGGCCGATATGATGCCGGAAATTTGCCTCCGCGTAGCCGAGAGCGGTATAGGGACACATGCTGAGATAGAAAAACTGCAGCGCTCCGGTTACAATACTTTTTTGGTTGGTGAGAGCCTGATGCGCCATAATAACATCACCAAAGCCACGCGCACCCTTCTTGGAACAGAATAAGTTTCAAGCAATTTTCTTGACACAAAGCGAGAACTAAAGTAGAACATAATAAGGACACGCGAATCAAATCCAAGGAATTCGCTCCCCCGTTCATACAGCGACTAATAAAGTTAAGAGAGATTTGATGCTGACTAAAAAACAAAAAGAGTTGTTGATCTATATCCACGAACATATGGCTGATGATGATATTGCCCCCTCCTTCGAAGAAATGAAAGATGCGCTGGGTCTGAAATCAAAATCCGGCATTCACCGCCTCATTACAGGTCTGGTTGAACGCGGGTATCTTGAACGCCTGCCACACCGTGCGCGCGCTTTGGCCATAAAAAAACTGCCCGATGGATTAAAGTCAGGCGAAAATACGGCCACCACAGTCACGCAAATGCCAATGCGGCACATCCCAGATACCATGATGGAAATTCCACTCTATGGTAAAATTGCAGCCGGTACGCCTATTGAAGCCATCCAGCATGAAGGCAGTAATGTTTTTGTGGCACAAGACATGATGGGCGCGGGCGAACATTATGCCCTGATCGTAGAAGGCGATTCCATGATCAAGGCCGGCATTCACGATTCCGATACCGTAATTATCCAGCGATGTAGCAGTGCCGAGAATGGCACGATTATAGTGGCACTGGTCGATGGGCAGGAAGCGACACTCAAACGCTTACGCCGTGCGGGCAACAAGATCGTATTGGAACCTGAAAATGACACATATGAGCCGCAAATTCTGGAGCCCGAACGCGTCCAAATTCAGGGACGGCTCGTCAGCCTGATGCGCAGTTATCACTAATATTTACTTTCTGGATATTGAACGCTCCATGCGCGGCCGTTACTACGCTCACCCTTCACGGTTTTTATAGCTATATCAGGCTGTAAATAAACGCTGTGCGCACCATTGTAATAAGTATCGAACTTATCTATTACGCGCGCACCGCAGGGTATGCGAAGCGGATCTTTAGCAATGAGTAAATCTGCCCAAGCGCAGTCCTCAACGTGACTATATGGCTTGAGAGAATATGCAATTTTTTTATTCTCTACTATGACATGGCACCCCCTGTCGTCACATTCATACGGCCATTCCCTTGGCCAAACTTGGGCGCGCCCGCCTTCCACGCCCCAAAGTTGCTCCCAGTTTTCACGCACAAATGCATCACTTCGCAAACTGTTGATACGTATTGCGCCCGCGTGATCTTTTAAGGCGACCAGACTTTGCTCCGCTGACACAAGAATTGAGGGTTGCGGCTGAAGCGATATAAACGGCAATATTAATAAACATAGCCCCGCCCCCAAGAGCCGCAATTTTCCGCGCCATAAAATAAAAAATATAAGCCCCATGGCAAGCGGCACAAATAGCCAGAAAGAAAATACCGGTAAACGCCAGACCGCACCTTCCATATTGGCAACGAAATCAGAAACTTGCAATATCTGGTCGATACCTAAACCAATCAGAGTAAGAGTGGCGCCCTCAAGCCCGAGCGGCATCACGATCAGGCTCAAAATAATAAGGGGCATAATCCAGAAAGCCATAATGGGAATGGCCACCATATTGGCCAGAATTCCGAGCGCGGCAAATTGCTGGAAATGGAATAGCGAGAACGGCGCAGTAGCAAAAGATGCAATCAAGGACGTCATGCAAACACTGATAAAATAAAAGGCAATTTTTTTCGGCCAAGTGGCATTACGATGAAACCGCGAGAGCAACGGACGGATTTTATCATAGAAAGCCACGAGCGCGGTCACGGCCGCGAAGGAAAGCTGGAAACTTGCAGAAAGCAAACTATAAGGCGAGACGGCCAGCACAATAAGCGCTGCAAAGACCACCAGCCGCAAGGAGAAAGGCGAGCGGTCAAAGATTATGGCACTAAACACCACAGCACTCATAAGCATGGCGCGCTGTGTCGGCACGGTTGCCCCGGCCAGAAACATGTAAACCAGCCCTCCGAGCATGGCCAGAACTGCGCAATATTTCTTGATAGGATAATGCAAAGCGACATCAGGCATAGCGGCCAGCGATAAACGCGCAAAGAAAAATATCGCCCCACACACAAGTCCGAGATGCAATCCCGAAATTGCCAGCAAATGCGCGAGGCCTGCGTGACGAAGGGTTTCCTGATCTTCGTCGCTAATACCCGCGCGCTGGCCATTCATCAGAGCTGTAGCAATATTGGCTTGCGCACCAGAGAGATGTGTATGAACAGATGCCGTAACTTTGGCACGCAAACTCTCCACAAAACGGGCAAAACTCCAGCCCGTTTGCTCATCAAGAACTTCAACGCGGGAATAAATGAACCCGACAGCGCCTATACCTTGAAAAAAAAGATGCCGCCGGAAATCAAATCCGCCCGGCGCGACGGGGCCGGAGAGCGGCATTAGTTCTGCAAGTGCAGTGATATGGTCGCCCACTTCAATCCCGTAATCCTTACGCAACCGCAAGCGAACAAGGCGCGGTGTATCACTCGCCGCCAAATCCTCAATATTTAAATTCCCAAGGGTAACGCGGGCATCGTAATCTGCCTTCATAGTCTCTAGTGACTGTACAGTTCCAGTAATTGTTACAGGACCGATATCACGGTTGAGCATCGGTGTATGAATACGAGCGACTTGATAGAGCGAGGCGTTAAAACCAATCGCCGGAAGCAAAAGCAATGCAAGACACCATAGCCGTACCCCGCGCTGTTCCTGCGGAATTAATATTATGCTGGCACCCCCCAACAATAATGCCATAACACCAAATAACGCGGGCGGATCATATGGTAATAGAAAGTATATGGCTATACCGAGCCCAAGAAATACAGGCGACCAGAAGAAAAATCGCCCGTGTTGCAAAATGAATTGCGCTTCGATAAAAGCTTTAATGCTTGTTACGTTAAAATTCTTGCGTGGCGGCATACGTAGACGCGGCGCTTTTACGCTATTATATTTGTCTATGCTGATCATTGCGTCTTGCTTGAATTTCTTGGCAAATTCTTCTAAGTTCGTTTCAATTCTTTCACACGAAAATTGAATAAAGCACAAATACCAGCAAAAAAGATAGGTTTTTCATTATGAGCGTAGTTACACGGTTCCCCCCTTCCCCGACCGGATTTATGCATATCGGTACCGCCAGAACTGCCCTGTTTAATTGGCTGTATGCCCGCAAGCATGGCGGAAAAATGTTGTTCCGTATTGAGGACACCGACCGCAAGCGCCACAATGAAGACGCCGTTGAAAATTTAATCAAGGGATTGGAATGGCTGGGTCTGGATTGGGACGGCGATATTGTCTCGCAGTATGAGCAGCGCGAGCGCCATGCCAAAGTGGCCAAGGAATTGTTGGCCAAGGGTAAGGCTTATTACTGCTATTGCTCTCCTGAAGAGTTGGAGACAATGCGCGAAGAAGCCAAAAAAGAAGGCCGCATGAGCTTTTATGACCGCCGCTGGCGCGATGCTGATGCATCTAGCGCACCGGAAGGGATCGCCCCCGTTATTCGCATTAAAGCCCCGCTCGAAGACGCAACAACAGTTCATGATGCAGTTCAAGGCGACGTCACAATCAATAATGAGCAATTAGATGATTTCATTATTCTGCGCTCCGACGGCAGCCCGACCTATATGCTCTCTGTCGTGGTGGATGATCATGATATGGGCGTGACGCATGTCATACGCGGCGATGACCACCTTAACAACACATTCCGCCAAAACATTATTTATGACGCGATGGGCTGGAATAAACCGACTTACGGCCACTTGCCCCTTATTCTCGGACCAGATGGAGCGAAAATGTCAAAGCGCCACGGCGCCGCCAGTGTCGAGGAATACCGCGATATGGGGTATTTACCAGCCGCCATGCGCAATTATCTGGTTCGTCTGGGCTGGAGCCACGGCGATGACGAGATTATCTCAGACAAACAAGCCAAAGAATGGTTCGATTTATCCGGCTGTAACAAAGCCGCGGCGCGGTTTGATTTTGCCAAGCTGGAAAGCATAAATGCACATTATATCAAGGAAACAGACGCAGATGAATTGATAGAGCGTGCCCTACCCTTTTATCAATCACGGCATGGCATTGAGCCGAGCCCGCAAGCGATTGCCATGATCAAACAAGGGATTGAAGAATTAAAGTCGCGCGCGACCACGCTTTTACAATTTGCTGATGAATCGGTTTTCTATGCCAAGAGTGTTCCATTTTCCTATGATGATAAAGCAGCAGGGCTTTTAAGTTCTGACGCTGCGCCCATTCTTAAGGCATTATTGGAAGGCTTTGAAGCCCTGCCTAAACTGGATGATGATTCCATCAAGGGCTTGTGTAAAGACGTCGCCAATGATCACGCGGACGGTAAGATGGGTAAAGTGGGTATGCCGCTTCGTGCCGCCATTACAGGTACAACCGTATCCCCTTCTATTTTCGAAGCCTGCGCAATATTGGGCAAAGAAGAAACATGCGCGCGCCTGAAGGCCGCCATTGATTGCATTGAAAACAGTGGTACAATACAAAAAACCGCCTAGAAAATAGGCGGCTATACCTTTCCTGCACAACGCTTCATGATATCTTAATCATTACGGCGCTATTATCTTATTTCTGCGTAACCAATCATGCAATAAAAGGACACAGATTCTCATGAGTGAGACAGACAAGACATTTACGCTTACCAATGACCAGACAGGCGAAAGCTTTAAGCTGCCTGTGCTAGATGGCACACAAGGACCGAGCGTTATTGATGTTCGCAAGCTTTACGCAGAAACCGATCATTTTACATTTGACCCGAGTTTTACCGCCACCGGTAGCTGTAAATCGCGCATCACCTATATTGACGGTGATAAAGGTATCTTGCAGCACCGTGGATACAAAATCGAGGATCTGGCCGAACACAGTACATTTTTAGAGGTCGCCCATACGCTTCTTTACGGTGACCTACCAAATCAAAAAGAGTTAGATAAATTCACCAACGACATCACCTATCACACGATGGTGCATGATCAGGTTAACTATTTCTACCGCGGGTTCCGCCGTGATGCGCACCCTATGGCCGTTATGTGCGGTGTGGTTGGCGCGCTGGCCGCTTTCTATCACGACAGTCTGGATATTTGGGACCCCGAGCAGCGTGAAATTTCAGCGCACCGCCTGATTGCAAAAATCCCGACATTGGCGGCCATGACCTACAAATATTCGGTCGGTCAGCCATTCATGTTCCCGCGCAATGATTTATCATTCTCCGAGAACTTCCTGTATATGACTTTTGCAGTCCCACCTGAGCCATATGTGGTGAACCCTGTTCTGGCGCGGGCCATGGACCGCATTATGATTTTGCATGCCGATCACGAACAAAATGCCTCGACTTCGACCGTACGCCTGGCCGGATCATCGCAAGCAAACCCGTTTGCCTGTATTGCCGCGGGTATTGCGTCCCTTTGGGGACCTAGCCATGGTGGAGCCAATCAGGCCGTTCTAGAGATGTTAGACCAGATTGGTGACAAGAAGAACATCCCCGAATTTTTGGAACGTGCCAAAGATAAAGATGACCCGTTCCGCCTCATGGGCTTTGGGCACCGCGTTTACAAAAACTTTGATCCACGCGCAAATGTTCTTAAAAAATCCTGTGATGAGGTTCTGGAAGATTTGGGTATCAATGATCCGCGCCTTGAGTTGGCGATGGAGCTTGAACGCATTGCACTTGAAGACGAATATTTTGTCGAGCGTAAGCTGTTCCCGAATGTTGATTTCTATTCCGGTATCATCCTAAAAGCCATGGGCTTCCCGACTTCAATGTTTACCGTGCTGTTTGCTGTTGCGCGCACAGTCGGTTGGGTATCGCAGTGGAAAGAGATGATCGAGGAACCGTCCTTACGTATCGGCCGCCCACGTCAGCTTTACACAGGGCCAGAGGCACGCGATTTTGTGCAACTGAAAGACCGCAAATAAAGACACACAAAAAAACGGCCTGATTGGCCGTTTTTCTTTTTCGCTTATATTGGAATTAAGCTTTTAAAGCCGCCTTGGCAGGCTCTTCGGCGCTTTGCTCAGAAGCAGCGCGCGCCTTTTTTGGACGCTTTGATGCCTCTAGCAGATTTACAATATACCGCGCCGCCTTATCGGACGGCTTTTCAGTTTGCTGGACGCCCATTTTTCTGCGTATCTCTTCAAAACCTCGTTCCTGCTTTTGAATTACTTCCCCATCTTTAAATAACTTCACGACTTCTTCGCTGATCGATTCAGAATGACACCGCCCTTGGATGAATTCAGGGATAACTTCTTTATTCAGCATAATATTTCCAAGATGGATATGCTTTACCTTAGTCAGTAAACGGACAATCCAGTAAGTCACAGGATGTGTTTTGTATACAATCACATGCGGGCGCCCTGTATACGCGAGTTGCAATGCAACCGTCCCGGATACGGCAATGCCAACATCCGTAGCGGCCAAAGCATCGGCCTTTTTAGAAAAATCACTATCAATATAAGCCGGGATGCCAATATCTTGCAGCAGTTGCACGACATCGAATTCCAAACGGTCCAGTGTCGGCACAACCAGATGTAAATTATCAACCTGTTCGGCTACATACATGGCGGTTTCTTTAATCACTTTACCATGATTGTTCAACTCTTCCTGACGGCTACCAAAGTAAAGACCAAGCAAATTTACATCATCGGCAATTTGATGTGATTTACGGAATCTTTCACGGCTACCCTTGGTGATCTCCCCATCTGTAATAGGATGGCCGACATAAACAGAGCGAAGTTTGTGTTTTTTGAAATATGGCGGCTCGAAGGGGAAAAGGCAAATCATGGCATCGAGATATTTTGCGACCGCTTTGGCGCGCCCGGGGCGCCATGCCCATACAGTGGGGGCCACATAATGAATTGCTCTGGTTTTGACTTTCTTCCGTTTTTTTAATTGCTTGGCGACAGAAAAATTAAAGTCGGGAAAGTCCACGGTTATTAGGGCATCAGGGTCTAGTTTTTCAATTTCCTCGACGATACCATTGCGGATTTTAAGCAATTGCGGCAGGCGCATCGCTGCTTCCCAAACGCCCATGACAGTAAGCTCATGCATAGGAAGCAATGAGTTAAGCCCGGCCTCTATCATTTGATCGCCGCCAATACCCCAAAACTGTGCCTCGGGGTCTTTGGCCTTGAGCGCATTTATTAGCTTGGCGCCTAGAAGATCGCCTGATGGTTCACCTGCAATAAAAAAATACTTCATAATTATTTATAATCCGTGAGTGTTATACCCATAACAAAAATCTTATGCCGGTCCGCGAGCTCTTTTATTGCGTCAGGGTCGATAAGGAGACTATTTCCAGACTCTATGACAATACCGGATAGACCATGATCGGCGGCAACCATAATAGTATCAGGCCCAATGGTCGGCAAATCAAGATATTTATGCTGCATAGGCTTACAAGTTTTCACCAGCACAGCACCGCCCCCCTTACGAAGATAGGCTTTACAGCGCTTTATCAATTCATCTGTCCCCTCCGCGCCTTCCACACCGATAACGTAACTATTTTGTATAATTACTGATTGTCCGATATCAAGGCGGCCGATTTCTTGTGATACCGTCACGCCGCGGCGAATTGATTCCATCTCGGCTCTATCCGGCTTATGCTTACCGATAAGACCGGACGGTGTTAGTAAATCCTGCATAAAATTTTGTATGCCATGAACGGCAAAACCTTCGCGGTTAAGTTCATCTTTTAATAGCTCGAGAATGTCATTGTCACCGCGTGATTTAAAACCGATGCGGGCAAAAAATTCGGCAGTTTTAAAATCCGGCTTTAATTCCGCGAGCGAGGGCCTGCGAATATTCCCGATCAAAACCAAATCGTGGACATCATGATCTTTCAGGGTTTTCATTATTTTTCCGGCAGCGCCGATTGTTCCCCACATATGTTCCCGCCCTTTAACGGCGGCCGGATTCGTCTGACCGTCAAAGGCGCAGACAAATACATCTATATCATACTTTTCACAGCACTCGGCCAGTTTAACAGGCAGCAAACCGCCACCGGCAATGATACCCAGTTTTTTTATACCGGATGGAAGATTGGGATGCCCCGTTTCTATGATTTTTTTGGAGGATGACATAAGGGATGTTTCGTTTTTGCCTTGGCGAAATCAATTATATTACCAATTACTTTATCATCACCATATTCATTTTCCAGCTTTTCTATACGCTGCTCCAATGTACCCTCATCATTAAAGAGCTTATTGAAGGCCTTTTGCATCGTGCGGATAGTGTCTTTGGAAAGCCCTTGGCGCTCCAGCCCAATCAAATTCAAGCCCATGAGGTGGCCACGCTCGCCCTTAACGCGTCCATAAGGAATGACATCGCTATCAACACCGGTACAACCGCCGATAATGGAATAGGCGCCCACGCGTATGAACTGATGCACAGCCGACAGGCCGCCTATGATAGCAAAATCACCGACTTCTACGTGACCGGCAAGTGTACCATTATTTGCCACAATAACATTATTGCCGACAATACAATCATGAGCGACATGCGCACCAACCATAAAGAGACAATTGTCACCAACAATCGTTTCATTGGCCCCTGTAACAGTGCCCGGGTTCATTGTGACATATTCACGGATCGCATTATTCTTACCAATTTTCAGGCGTGTTTTCTCACCATTAAATTTAAGATCTTGCGGGGGTTGGCCTAAAGAGGCGAACGGGTATATGACACAGCGCTCGCCAATTTCTGTTAATCCGGCAATAACAACATGTGATTTTAATTCACATCCATCCCCGATAACCACATCAGCGCCGATTACACAGAAAGGGCCAATGGATACATTCTCGCCAATTTGGGCGCCGTCTTCGATGATGGCTGTTGGATGTATATTTTGTGACATAAAGGATAAACTCATATTTCGGTTATTGTTAGATAAACTATTTAATGAAACGTATTACGGCACTGCGCAAATCAAGCTTTATTACCAAGCATTACATGTTGGCTATTTATCGGAAAGCATGGCGCTAAAATTTGCTTCCGCGCAGAGTTTTCCATCCACCATAGCCTTGCCGGAAAATTTCCAGACAGCGCCACGTGATTGCACCTTCTCGACATGGATATGAAGGCTATCGCCCGGAGTTACCGGCTTGCGAAATTTTGCCCCGTCAATCGTCATAAAATAAACAATTTTACCCTCGGCCTCAACGCCCAACGAATTGACGACCAAAATAGCCGCGGTTTGTGCCATCGCCTCTATAATCAGAACGCCGGGCATCACTGGTTCACCGGGAAAATGCCCCATAAAGTGAGGTTCATTCATTGTTACATTTTTCAGTCCAACAGCACTTTGACCGGGCACAAATTCCAATATACGATCAACCAATAAAATAGGGTAGCGATGCGGAATCATACGCATTATTTGTTTAATATCTATAGGAGCCCTGCTGTTATTCTCACTCATCTTATGTCCTTAATCGTTGCTATCGATTTTTTATCTAGTTATTAGAGGTTTTACTTTTAACCAGTTGTCCAAGTTTTGCAACCTGTCTCATAAATTGGCGTATAGGAACAGCGGGCGAGCCCATATATTCTTCGCCCGCGGGTACATCACGCATCAAACCGGACTGCGCGGCTATACGTGCGCCGGAGCCTATTTTCAAATGTCCGGCCGCTCCGCTTTGCCCGCCCATGGCAACAAAATCGCCAAGTTCGGTGCTGCCTGAAATACCGACCTGCGAAACGATAATACAGCCACGGCCTATTTTCACGTTATGGCCGATTTGGACTAGATTATCAATCCAGGTTCCAGCCCCGATTATGGTGTCAGGGCCCGCACCGCGGTCAATGGTTGTGTTGGCTCCGATCTCGCAATAATCATGAATTATTACGCGCCCCAATTGCGGCACTTTGATGTGCCCTGATGGGTCGATTGCAAAACCGAAACCATCTTGCCCTATTCTGGCCCCCGGGTATAAACGGACGTGATTGCCAATACGTGAGTGCGTTATCGTCGCATTTGAACCTATACGGCAACGATCTCCGATGGCCACATTCACGTCAATGACAGCTCCCGCCTCTACCCAGCAGTCTTTACCAAGCTTAGCGCCGGCCTTTATCACGGCGCCAGGCTCAATAGTGCACCCCTCTCCTATCTCCGCACTGTTATCTATATGCGCCGACGGTGAAATACCTGCCTCGGGCTTCATATCAGGATAGAATGCCTGAGCAGCGCGCGCGTAAGCTTTATAAGGAGAAGCAGAAACAAGCAATGCTAGTCCCTCTGGAGCGGACGAGGCCGTTTTTTCCGATACAAAACAAGCGCCGGCCTTGGTCGCCAGAAAGGTGTTTTTATATTTTATATTTTCGAAAAAACTAACGTGGTGTTTGGCGGCTTGGTCTAAAGAAGCAACATCGGCAATAATTTGATCGGACGCGGCATTTACGAGTCTGGATCCTGTAATTTCTGCCAGTTCTTCAAGGGTAAAGGTGCGGGCTTTTGTAAAAAAATCAGGATCGGCCATTCTATCTCTTATTCGGAAAGTTCGAGGGGAATATTTGTTATGCTCGCATTTACGGCCGTCATAACCTCTTCCGAAATATCGAAAGTTTTGGCAACCAGCACAATATTTTGACGTGTCAAAACAATGTCATAGTTCTTTTCTTCAGCTTTTTGAGCGACTATTTTCAATATTTCGCCGCGCAATTTTCCAGTTGCCTTCACAAGCGCTGTCTCGAGTGTGCGCTTTTTCTTTTGAACCAATGATCCGGTTTCTTGCAATTGAACCTGAAATTTTTCACGTTGTGACGTAAACTCTTCCGGACTCATATCGCCGCGCTTTTCCACAAGTTGCTTTTCGCTATCACGGAGTTTTTGCTCATAGCCTGCAAATTCATTTTGCAGCTTTTCGCGTTCTGCCTGAACCTGTTTCTGGATGCTGAGTGCTGCCTGGCTTTCGGTCAAAAGGCGTTGCACATCAACCACAGCGATTGAAACCTCAGCCTTAGCTGGCTGAGAAATAGTCAAAGCCAGAAGAAAAATGAAAACACTATGTAATATTACACGCACAAGCATGGTTGAACTCTTTTCGTTATATAACCTTGGTTTATATCTCTATGACTAGAAACGGGTTCCGAAGTTAAAGCGGAAATTCTTTTCTTCATCATAGTCTTCTTTGACAACAGGCACCGAAAAATCAACACGAACCGGGCCAAACGGGGAGCGCCAAGACATTCCCAAACCTAAACTAGCGCGAATTGCATTTTCATCAACCACGCTCGGGTCATTAACCTCAACTTCGTACAGCGATCCGGCATCACCGAATGCGTGGCCAAGAATACCAAGCTCCTCAGGTAAACCAACCGGAAAGGAAAGCTCTGCCGTACCGCGATAGAAACGATTACCACCCAGGGCATCATCTGTCGTAATATCACGCGGGCCTACGCCGGCCTGATCAAAACCACGCAATGTGGCGTCCCCTAGATAATAACGCTCGTTAATGGCAACGGTTTCGTCACCATAGCCTTCAATTGCGCCCACTTCCCCCAGAACGTTGAAGACAACTTGATCCATAACAGGATAATAGTATGAGGCGCCTGTTTTACCGGAGACATATTGGGAATCGCCGCCAAAGCCTGTGACCTCTGTATCCAGCCACAAATACCAACCCTCGGTCGGGAAAATCACGCTGTCACGGTTATCATAAGTCAGGCGTTGAGAGAGCGCCAAAGTATCGCGGACGCCTTCCTGCTCACGGATAAACCGTGATGCACGACCATCTACATTGTCAATTTCATTGGTTTCACCACGGAAGCGAACCGTCTGGCGCCAGCGCTCGGACCAAGGGTAACCGATACGCAGCGCACCACCTGTACGGGTCTGATCAAAGGAGCTTTGATCCTGCAAATCCCGAGTAACATGGAACAAATCAAAACCTGCAGAAACATCGCGGTTCAGGAAGTAGGGTTCTGTGAATGAAAGGTCAAACTGGGTACGCTCACCGGCAATGGTGGCGCCCAAAAGCAAGTCCTGACCTTTGCCAAGCAAGTTGCGCTCGCGGATACGAACATCCGCTAAAGGTCCGTCAGATGTTGAGAAACCAGCACCCACAGATAGCTCACCTGTAGATTTTTCGGCAACGTCAACATCGACAATCGTCTTGTCAGGCGCAGAGCCTGGTTTGGCATCCATTTGTACATTTTCGAAGAAATCAAGATTACGGATGCGTTGCTCGGAACGTGCCAATTTAGAGCGGTTGAACGGATCACCTTCAACAAGCAGCATTTCACGGCGCACAACTTTATCAAGCGTACGTACATTTCCGCTCACGTTGATACGTTCAACGAAGACGCGCGGGCTTTCGCTGATTTCGAAAGTAATATCAATGCGCTTATCGGCGCGTTGACGATTAACCTGCGGACGCACATTCACAAACGCATACTGCATATCGCCAAGCTTGTCAGTCATGGCATCGACGCTCTCTTGCACGCGGTCTGCGTTATACCAGTCATCTTCGGCAAACTTGATGGTCTCGTTCAGCGTCGCTGTGTCCAGATCACGAATGCGGGAGTCGATATTAATCTTGCCTACCTTATAACGCTCACCCTCTTTCAAAGTGAAGGTAATAAAGAAGTGGTCACGGTCGCTGGATAGCTCGGCAATAGCAGAAACCAGTTCGAAGTCGGCATAGCCCTGAGCCAGATAGAAACGGCGCAATAACTCCTGATCATAAGAAAGGCGGTCGGGATCATAGCGGTCATCGGCCGTAATAAAACGGTACCATGCCGTTTCTTTTGTGCTGATTTCAGAGCGCAGGCGATCATCGTCATAGCGCTCGTTACCAACAAAACGGACACTTTTGATCTTGGTAATCGGGCCTTCATCAATTTCGAAAACAAGGTTTACACGGTTTTGGTCAAGGCGAATAATTTTCGGCTCGATATTGGCAGAGAAACGGCCATTGCGGCGGTAAATCTGATAAAGACGACTGACATCGGCCTGCACTTTAGTGCGTGTAAAGACCTGACGAGGGCGCAGCTGTATCTCGGGCTGAAGTTCGTCATCTTCCAGCTGGTCATTGCCTTCAAAGGCGATCTGGTTGATGACAGGGTTTTCAACCACGTTGACAACAATCGTGTCGCCGCGCTGGTCAATGGTCACATCAGCAAAAAGACCTGTCGAGAACAGGCTTTTCAACGCCTGATCAAGAGATTGACGATTTAGCTCTTGCCCGACTTTTAAATCGAGATATGACATCACCGTGGATGGATCAATCCTCTCTGTACCGCTGATTTCAATCTGTTCAACATATTGTTGGGCGCGCGCAGTTGAGATTTGCGCGGTAAACATTAAGAAAGCAAGCAGGTATAAAGTAAACCTGGACACCGAAATAATCATATTTTTTCTCGATCCGAATTATTAAAACGTTTGAATTTTTCTAGCACGATAATTGGCCAGAGAATAGGAAAAAGTATACTCAGATAAACATCCGAATAAAATCATCAATATTAGCAAATAACATGATTCCTATGAGCAAGACCAGCCCAATTGATAAAGCATAATCCTGAATGCGCGCCGATAGCGGGCGCCCCATAACGGCTTCATACAAAAAGAACACAAGATATCCACCGTCCAGAACAGGTATCGGCAAAAGATTTATAAAACCGATTTGTACAGAAAGCACCGCAATAAGCATAAAGAATGTATACCAACCTGAATCAACGGCTTTTCCGGCTATCTTGCCCATAGTTACCAAACCGCCGACTTTTTGTTCGCCATCATCCCGAAAAAACGCGACCCTTAGAAAACGGATTGATTCGTCAATAAATTTATATATTTGCGCCCCAGCGTAATAAAAAGAATCAAACAAGCCGTGACGGATATAATACCGCTCTTGCTCCCGTGTAAGTTTAAGCACTTCAAACCCTTTACTCTCCGGGTCGCTCCAATCCTCATTCATTGAAGCCACGGGATAGACTTTAAAATGATCTTGCCTCTCCTCGGCGAAACGGATTTCAATAGTAAATGGCGTTCCAAGATGTTTTTGAATCTCCGAGCGCGCTTTATCAGGCCGACCTTCAACAGATACGCCCTCAACGCTTGTAATCTGATCGAGGTTAACAATAGGAAAATTCGTGGCCCCGACCCGCCCATGCTCTCGGTATACGCCTTTACCATCATGATAGGAAACGCGGCGCGAAGTTACGGGCACATCAAAAACCTCATCACCCCGCCGGATTGTAAATACCATATCCGTATCAGGCTCCCAGCTTTTCGCCCAAACATCCTCAAAACGAACGATTTTCTCGCCGTCTAACTTAAGGATTTCATCCATTGGCTCCAGCCCCGCGTCATAGGCCGCCGTGCTCTCTGCCACCGCATAGATGATAGGCCGGGTTGAGCCCTGCCCCGATACAAAATAAAGACTGGCTAGAATAAAGACCGCCAGAATGAAGTTGGCCATAGGCCCCATCACAACGATCAAAATACGCTGCCATAAAGGTTTAAAGCAGAAAGCGACTTTGCGTTCGGCTTCAGTAAAGGCTCTTCGCTCCTGTTTTTCCTTATCCCAAAGCATGGGCTCCGGTGCGCTATCGTAGCCAAAAAGCTCTACATACCCTCCAAGAGGAAGCATGGAGAATGACCATCGCGTATTCTGTTTATCCGTTCGCCCGAAAAGCTCCCGCCCGAAGCCTAGAGAAAACTTTGTAACCCTCACTTTAAATAACCGCGCAGTCAGCAAATGACCCATTTCATGAATAAAGACAACAAAAGATATGCAAAAAACCAATGCAACCGTATAGGTTACAAAGTTTTCCGCAAATTGTTGGGCGAGCGCTAAAAAGCTATCCATACCAAAAACCTGATACTTATTTTCATCGAATATAATATTATCAGAAAAGAAAAACGGGCGCAGCTATACTTGCTTCGCCCGCTTCTTTATTTTTATAAATTTCCGATTAAAGTACGAGTTGTACAATGTCATTCAGATTGGCAAAAACCATCAATCCGACAAGGAATACAAGCCCGAAACGGAAGGCATATTCCTGAATTTGCTCCGGTATCGGCTTACCCAGCGCGGCTTCGAAGGCGTAAAAAACCAAATGACCACCATCTAACATAGGTATTGGAAATAAGTTAATCAAACCGAGGTTGATCGACAACAATGCGGTGAAAAGGATCAAGGCTATAATGCCCTGCTGTGCCATATCACCAGCAACTGCGCCGATACGAATTATACCACCTAGCTCTGTTGCGCTTCGAGTGCCTGTAATCATTTGCCCAAGAGCTTCTAGCGTTCCGGCGGTAATGACATAAGTTTGTTTCAAAGCTTCATTCGCTGCACCCAAGGGACCAAACTTGACAAATTCATTACCCTCACGCGCCGAGACAAACAAAATTCCATTTTCTTCACTTTCGGCATCAAACAGCCCCGCATTTTGTTCCTTAACAGGCAGAACGATAAGAGTATCAGTCACAGAGCCACGCTCAATAATAAGCGTAAATTTCTCGCCAATGCGATTGCGCAAGGCTTCTTGCTTTCCTGCGATGTCATCCTGTTCGTACGTAATACCGTCAATGCTGGTTATATTGGATATCTGAATGGCATGACGCGGGCTTATAAGCCCCAGCAGGCCCCGGCTATGGCGGAAGCCAAAGCGGTCTTCCTCCTCGACCTTTTTCGGCTTGGCGTAAATATCAACGGTCTGGCCATCACGGTTGACGACAAAATGACGCTCTTCATCCAGAGCGATCATCATCGATGTACGGATATCTTCAAAGCTGTAAATTTTCTGGCCATCAATAGACACGATCTCGTCATGAGGCTCGAAGCCATATTCTTCAGCACTGCTTCCACCAATAATGGCCGCGGCAACAGGCGGGGTTACAGGCTTTCCGTTCATCATATAAAGGCCGCCGAGCAGAAGGAAGGCAAAAATATAGTTAATAGCAGGTCCCGCGAATACAACTGCCGCGCGCTTCCAGACAGGTTTTGAAAAGAACGCAGTTTGGCGCTCCTCTTCGGTCATTTGTCGCACTTCGCCGTTGTCACCTTCAACGTTGTCGGTATGACCAGCGCTGGCTGGGTCAACATCACCATATAATTTTACGTAACCACCTAGCGGGATATAAGAAAACTTCCAGCGCGTCCCGTTTTTATCGTTCCAACCAAAAATCTCTTTCCCAAAACCGATTGAAAAACTTTCGACACGAACGCCACACAATCGCGCAATGATATAATGCCCCCATTCATGCACAAATACCAAAAGGCTGAGAACCAGGATAAAGGTACCGCCGTAAATCCAGAGGTTGTTCCCAAAGGTTTGAAAAAGTTCAAGAAAATTCATATTATTGATACCGTTCTATTTGTTAAACTTGTGTCTATGTAATTTCTGGTGGTTATACGTACATGCTTATCAAGCATAATGACATCATCCAGAGTTGAAATATTCTGCTTTGTTATACTATCAAGCGCGTATCTTATACAATTTATAATCTCACCAAAACCCATTTTGCCATTTAAAAAACCCTCTACAGCAATTTCATTGGCTGCATTCATGGTTATGGAATGATATAATCCTGAGTTTAAAGATTCATAGGCTAAAGGGATCGCCGGGAAGCGTACATCATCTCGATCAAAAAAAGTAAGTGAAGAAATAGTTTTAAAATTCAATCTTTTACCTGAAGTAGTTAATCTCTCGGGATAAGAAATAATATTTGCAATAGGCGTGCGCATATCACTTGCCCCCATCTGCGAGAGAACAGACCCATCATTATATTCCACCATAGAATGAACCAAGGATTGTGGGTGGATAATGACATCGATTTTATCGGCGGGCATATCGAACAAATAATGCGCCTCGATTATCTCCAATGCCTTATTCATCATGGTCGCACTATCTATTGATATTTTTGCCCCCATGACCCAGTTAGGATGCGCCAAAGCTTCTTGCCGCGTTGCCAGCTCGATCTTCTCCTTGGGCCACTCCCAAAAAGGACCACCCGACGCTGTTAGTATCAAACGCGAGATAGCCGCCCTATTATTCTGATCAAAGACCTGAAAGATAGCATTATGCTCACTATCTACCGGAAGGAGCTGTACACCGCACTCTTTGGCACGTGCTATCACAATCGGCCCCGCAGCCACCAAAGGCTCTTTATTGGCAATTGCAATAGCCTTCGAGCCATTCATGGCGCGCATCATCGGCTCAAGTCCGGCCATCCCGACAATCGCCATCATAGATATGTCAGCTGGTACTTCCGCATGTTCAAGTAAGGCAGAGCGCCCTGCCCCCACCTGAATACCAGAGCCGGATAATTCTGATTTCAAAGCATCAAATTTACTCTTATCCGCAATGATCGCATGCGTAGCCTTCATTAGCCGCGCAAGTTCGGCCAGTTTACTGACGTTGGAATGAGCAGTTACGACCTGAACATCGAAACGCTCTTTGTGCGCCAGAATGACATCAGCGGTGCTCTGGCCGATAGAACCGGTTACACCGAAGATATTGATCTTACGGGGTTCAGACATGGCGTAAAACATACTCTATGACATAGAAAGCCAAAGAGGCGAGCAGCAGGGAATCAATACGGTCAAGAACGCCGCCATGCCCTGGAAGAATGGTGCCCGTGTCCTTAACTGCGGCTTTGCGCTTCATCAAAGACACAAGGATATCACCCATTTGGCCACATAAGCCGACCAAAGCACCAGCAAAGAAATAAATCACAACATAAAAGAGTTGAAGAGCATGCTGTTCGGCCATAAAAGCCATATCAAACCCGGCCATAATAAGGGCAGGACAAAGCATGGCCCCGATCAACCCCGCCCATGTTTTATTCGGGCTAACGCTTTTCGCCATTTTAGGGCCGCCGAGTATCTTCCCAAAGAAATAGGCGCCAACATCGCTTGCGATTACCATTACCAAAAGCAACAAGGCCTGCGCGTTTTTATCGTTACCGATTAAAAAGAAGGCTCCAAAACAAAGACACAAATATAAAATCCCCAAAGGGTAGACCACAGTTCTTTGCGTCAGCTTCCTTGCGAGGTCAAACCATTCTTTTTGAGAAACTATAAAAAAGCCTGCTATCAGTATCCAGAACAGCCAGCCGCCAGCATATATGGCAAAAAGGCTGATCGGCGCAACAATAATAGCGGTTATAAAACGGGTACGGAGTTTTTTAAGATCAAATCGTGACAATGAGAGCACCTTTAACGATTACCCTTCCGAAGCTTTCAAGCCACCAAAGCGGCGGTCACGCCCCCGATATTCGGAAATCGCGGTTTCCAAATCCGCCTTATCAAAATCCGGCCAGAGCGTTTCTGTAAACATAAACTCGCTATACGCGCACTGCCATAACAAAAAGTTGCTGATACGCTGCTCACCGCTCGTGCGAATAAGAAGATCTGGATCCGGCATCCCTGCGGTTAATAAAGAACATGTAAACATATCCTCAACTTCATCATCATCCATGGAGGCTACATTGTTTGTTGAGGCCACTTTGCGCACAGCCTGTAATATATCATGTCGACCGCCATAATTCAGGGCGATGGACAGAAAAATCCCGTTATTTTCTTTAGATAGCTCCTCAGCATTCTTAATTAACTCTATGATATCATTGTCAAAAGCCGATACATCCCCAATAACACGTAAGCGAATGTTATTCTTCAACAACTCTGCCGTTTCTGAGTGCAGGTAATAGCGTAATAAACGCATTAATTCTTTTACCTCGCCTTCCGGGCGGCTCCAGTTCTCCGAAGAAAAGCCGAATAAGGTAAGGTACTTAACGCCAAGTTCCCCGGCAGCACTAACAGTCCGTTTCAGTGCTTTGGCGCCCTGACGGTGGCCAATACTGCGCGGAAGACCGCGGCGCGTTGCCCAACGCCCATTCCCATCCATAATAATGGCTATATGGTTAAGCGTTCTTGAGGTTATGTCTGCGTCTGTTTTTTTGATCATAGTTCTACGCTCCATGCTATGTTTAAGGTCTCATTATTCCTTAAACTTGCATGATATCTTTTTCTTTATCAGACAACATTGTGTCAATTTTCTGAATTTTTTCATCTGTAAGTTTTTGAACTTCATCCGATTGACGCTTTAAATCATCTTCAGATATCTCGCCGTCCTTTTCCATTTTCTTCAAGGAATCCATGCCGTCGCGACGCACATTGCGTACAGAAATACGGGCACTTTCGGCATATTTACCAGCGATTTTGGACAGCTCGGCACGGCGCTCCTCATTCAGATCGGGAATAGGAATGCGGATTGTGGTGCCTTCGGGCTGCGGATTCAAACCAAGGCCTGAATCACGAATGGCTTTTTCTGTGGCCTTTACTAACCCGGCATCCCAGACCTGAACGCTTAGCAAGCGCGATTCAGGAACACTAACTGTTGCGACTTGATTGAGCGGCATCTTACTGCCATAGGCTTCGACGTTGACCGGCTCAAGCAAATTTGCAGAGGCCCGGCCGGTACGCAAACCGCCAAATTCCTTGTAAAGATTATCAACCGCGCCATCCATACGGCGTTTTAATTCGGCTTTATCAAAAGACATGTTTCTCTATCCCTTCTATTTAATATTGGAATCTCTTATTTACCGTTATGCACGGTTGTGAATTTCCCTTGACCTTGCACGACCTTAGCGAAATTGCCCGGCTCGCGCACGGAAAAAACCACAATCGGTATATTATTTTCGCGCGCCAGCGAGATCGCGGTGGCATCCATAACGCGCAGATCCTTGGTCAGCACATCAATATAGCTAATATCAGAAAAATGCGTTGCATGAGCATCTTTTTGTGGATCGGATGTATAGACACCGTCCACTTTCGTACCTTTATAGATGGCCTCGCAATCCATTTCCGAGGCGCGCAGTGTCGCCGCTGTGTCCGTTGTGAAATATGGATTGCCGGTACCGGCGGCAAAAATGACAACGCGCCCCTTTTCAAGATGGCGCATGGCCTTGCGGCGTATATAAGGCTCGCAAACCGAATCCATGCGAATTGCTGATTGCACGCGCGTATCAATGCCAAGGGTTTCAAGCGCATTCTGCAGCGCCAAGGCGTTTATGACAATTCCGAGCATGCCCATATAATCAGCCGTGGTGCGGTCCATCCCTTGCGCTGCTCCGGATACGCCGCGGAAGATGTTTCCTGCTCCCACAACAACACATACTTCGGCACCCAATTGCACAACAGCCTGAATATCTTCTGCCACGCGCTTTACAGTGGCCGGATCAAGCCCGTATTCGCTCGAGCCCATCAAAACCTCGCCCGACATTTTCAGCATAATACGCTTATACTTCAAATTTTTTACTGGCTTAATCGGCGTTGACGGTTCACTCGCTGGCATAATTTTCTCTCTTCATAAAGGATATCTATACTCTAGGCACTGCCACACGACAAAGCAATCATGCAGCACAAAAAACCCACCATTTTCTATTACACTTAAAGCCGCGCTGTCAATTGTAGACCGTCATAGGCGGGCTCGTAGCCTTCAGGTAGTTCATTGAGAAGCGTCTGGTAATCCATACCAAGGGTCAGGCTGGTCAAAATCACACGCTCCGCGCCGATATACTCGTTATAGGCATAAATTTGATCCAGATTAATATGCACCAGGTTATCGGTATGCTTATACCCCGCTGCGTCCACCAACCAGGTTTTGACACCTTTCAAAATATCAAGGCCTTCTTTAGGAATTCTGTGAATATCAACGCTATAGGCAAAATCGCCGAAACGGTATCCTAAAGTTTTGCAAGTAGTGTGATCTTGTTCAAAAGGAATAAAATCAATATCTCCAATGCACATAGATGTGCAATAAGCGGACTTTTCTATCAAACGCGGCTCTAATATTTGAGGGTATATCGGATCCCCCTCGTTAAGAAAGTGGGGATAATTACGCTCGAAAACATTAAGCGTCTCATCATTGGCATAGATAGGCACAAGCGCCTTATTCCGAAACCGGAACGTGCGCAGGTCGGCAATGCCATCGACATGATCGCCGTGGTAATGCGAAAAGAGCGCCGCTGTGACATTCTGGATGTTCTCGCGGTTTAACTGCGTGCGAAATTCGGGACCGGTATCCACGATCAAAGTTGTAGCTTCCGATTGCACCGCGATGGAGCAGCGCGATCGGATATTTTTAGGCTCACTCGGATCGCATATGCCCCAGTAATTCCCAGCTGCCGGAACGCCTGCCGAACCGCCACAACCAAGCACTGTAACTTTCAAGGAACGGGTCATTGGGGGGGCACCCATGTGTCTTTTGCTCGGGAAAAAAGGGTAAAGAAATTCCGTGCCGTGATACCAGCAAGTTCCTCTGGCTCTATACCGCGCAGATCTGCGATAAAGGCACCGGTTTCGGATACATAGGCCGGTTGATTGGTGCGTCCGCGATGCGGCACCGGGGCAAGGAACGGCGCATCTGTTTCCACAAGCATGCGCTCCAGCGGCACGGATGCGGCTACGCCACGCAGCTCATCTGCCGCTTTGAACGTCACAATACCCGAAAACGAGATGTAAAAGTCGAAATCAAGCGCATCCTCGGCCAAAGCGGGTCTGGACGAAAAGCAATGCATGACGCCGTTAAGTTTCTGCCCCGCGCTCTCCTCTCGGATAATGCGCGCCGTGTCTTCCTCGGCATCACGGCTATGAACTATAAGCGGTAGGCCAGTCTCCAGACAAGCGCGGATATGTTTACGGAACGAAGCCTGTTGGTCTTCGGGAGTGGAGTTGTTGTAGTAATAATCCAGCCCACTCTCGCCAATCCCGATAATTTTGGAATCAGACTGCGCCATTTCAACGAGCCGCTCTTGCGTGATGGCCTTTTCACTCTCTAGCCCGGCATCATGCGGATGCGTACCAATTGAGCACCAGACATTATCAAGCGCCTTGGCAGTTTTAAGTTGATCGGGGAAATCACCACTGATTTGGCAGGAAATGGTCAACATCCCGTCAACGCCTGCCTCGTGGGCGCTCCGCACCAGATCCTCGGGTGAACCGAAATCGCGAATGCGCTCATGGGTCAAATGACAATGGGAATCGATCCACATTAGCTGGCAGCTTTCTGTTGTTCCTCTTCTTGCTCCATGATGCGAGGGAAAACACCTTCGGGCTTTTCAATTGCAGTGCCGCCCTTCAGCGCATTCTTGGCATCAATATGAGCCAAATAGCGCTGATCAGCTGCGGTTTCAAGCTGATCGAGAACTTTATTGGCCGCTTCGGGCGTGACAGGCAGCATGGCAATCGCCAGACAACGAATAACCTCAGCCAGTGTATAGAGCACAACCTCCATTCGTGCAGGATCATCCTTTTTTAACTTCCACGGCGCCTGTGCATCAATATAAGCATCGGCAGCGCGGGCGATGGTCATGGTAACCTCAAGACCCTTGTGGAATTCAAAGGCGTGGAAATGACCACGCATTGCGCCTTGCAGATCGGTGTATGCTTTCTCCAGCAAAGCCTTGTCATCCGCTGTTAAATCACTCTCGTTTACCGTAGGGATTTTAGCATCGCAGTTTTTGTAAATCATCGACAGTGTCCGCTGCGCCAGATTACCAAGGCCGTTGGCCAAATCTGCATTAATGCGCTGCACGGCATGATCATGGGAGAAATTGCCATCCTGCCCGTGCGGGATTTCGCGCATCAGCAAATAGCGAATGGCATCAAGCCCGTATATGTCAACAAGCCCGTCTGGGGAGAGCACATTGCCCAGCGATTTGGACATCTTTACGCCCTGTACATTGATGAAACCATGCGCAAAAATGGTTTTCGGCAGATCAAGTCCCGCCGACATTAAGAACGCCGGCCAGTAAACGGCGTGAAACCGGATTATATCTTTGCCAATAACGTGGTAATCCGCCGGCCAGAAATCCTTGAAGCTCTTCGCATCTTCATCGGGATAGCCCACAGCCGTGATATAATTGGTCAACGCGTCCAACCAGACATACATGACATGGTCTTCATCATCCGGCACAGGAATGCCCCAGCTCAGGCGTTTTTTATCACGTGAGACCGATAAATCCCGTAAGCCGCCTTTGACAAAAGAGATAATTTCGTTGCGCCGCGAGACGGGTTGAATAAATTCAGGATGCTCCTCATAGAGCTTTAAAAGCTTGTCTGTATAGCTGGAGAGTTTGAAAAAATAGCTTGGCTCCTCAACCCATTCGGCCTCGGTGCCGTTCGGGGTCATCATGTGCCCCGTTTCCGGGTCTTTGGTCAGTTCATCCTCGGTAAAATACCCCTCTTCACGCACACTGTACCAGCCCTCGTATTTATCAAGATATATATCGCCCTTCTCGTACAACTTGCGCCAGATGGCTTTTGACGCCTCGTAATGGCGCGGCTCGGTGGTGCGGATGAAATCATCGTTGCTGATATTCAGCGTTCCGGTCATCTTCTTAAAACCGGCCGCATTGAAATCGGCAAATTCCTGCGCGCTCATATTGTTCTTCTCGGCCGTCTTATGCACTTTCTCACCGTGCTCGTCGGTACCGGTCAGGAACGTGACATTCTTACCATCCAAGCGCTGAAAGCGCGCCATGACGTCGGTCAAGATCGCCTCATACGCATGCCCGAGATGCGGCAGGCCGTTCACGTATGAAATCGCGGTGGTAATGTAAAAATTGTCTTTGCTCATGGCTTTGCTCTTTCTTTACGCGGTAAAAATCGAAAATGCTTTCAAGACAGCATGACGTTTTTCCAAATTACCACGATTGACGGTCTCGAAATGATCCTGAAGGGTATCGCATAAGCGCATCAGCCCTTCAAGAGAGGAATTTTGTATCACAGTATCAAACAAATCCAAAGATGATAAAGGCCCGTTCGGCAAATTGCGCCCCCGCGCTTTGGCAATCGTCAACTGCCGCGCAATCCAGAGCATGACGTTCTGGAACATCATAAAACCGTGTGAATTATTGGGGCGCGCAAGATCCTCGGCCACGACATGGATTTGCGAATATTTCCACTCGGGGTAATCCTCGAACATTGTAATCACCTTGCCCATCACATCAAGTCCACCCTGATCGATCAAATCTAGCGCGCGGCCAATGCTGGATTCCGAGAGAGTATAAAGTGCCTGTAACTCACTTTGTCCCAGATGATGGCCTTGGCGCTGTAAAAGGGCCTGAAAATCCTCAAGACTCAGAGGCTGAAAATTGATGACGCGTGCGCGCGAACGGATCGTCGGAATCAGTGCACCAAGGCGGTGCGCCATCAAGACCAAGAGTGTATTATCCGGCGGCTCTTCCAGGATTTTCAATATAGCATTCTGAGAACTGCGGTTCATTGTATCGGCATCATTGATGATGACAACGCGCCAACCGCCTTCAGCTGCGGTCATACGCAGGAAAGGCGCGACCTTTCGAATTTCGGCGACCTCCACACTGTCCTTTTTGCGCCCCTTGGCATCATCATAGAGGCGGTCGACAATCTTGAAATCGGAATGCCCGCCCGCGGCAATGCGCCGGAAGGTCGGATGATCTGGCGCAATGTCCATGGAACCTGCTGGCTCCTTCTCCGCAGGGCCAAACAGCGCGTCCTGATTGGGGTCGGCTATGTCCTGCGCCAATAAAAACCGCGCGACACGATAGGCGAAGGTGAGCTTGCCAATCCCCTCCGCACCGGCAAAGATAAGGGCATGAGGCATTTTATCGGCATTATAGAGCTTTAAGATGCCTTCTTCCTGCAAATGATGGCCTAAACAAAGTGGGTTATCCTTTGGAAGTGTTTCGGCCTCAGGCACCGCATCCGTGTCATTTACGGTCAGGTCGGTTCCCTGAACCGGTTCATCTTGCACATCATCACCGAATAGATTCATGCCGCCCCCAGCCTTTCTGACAGCGCAACCTTAATTTTGTCTGCAATTTCATTCACAGGCTTATCCGCATCAATGACACGGAAACGCTGCGGCTCACGCTCGGCTATATCAAGAAAGCCCGCGCGCAGTTTTTGATGGAAGGCTATATCGAGATTTTCATAGCGGTCCTCACTGCTTTGCTCATCGGCCAAGCGGCGAGTCGAGCGCGCCAGTCCGTCCTTGACGTCCATATCCAGAAGTAATGTTAAATGAGGTTCAAAGCCATCCAAAAGATCATTATTTAGCGCCTCGATTTTTTCGAGCGCCATCCCTAGCCCATAGCCTTGATAGGCGCGCGTAGAATCGGTGAAGCGGTCACTGATAATTATTTTTCCGGCTTCCATGGCAGGCTTGATCAACGTACGAATGTGGTGGGCGCGTGCGGCGAACAATAACAGGCATTCTTCCAGCGGTGACCAATCCCCGCCATCATTGCGTACCAGCAAATCGCGGATTTTCTCGGCTTCCGGTGTACCGCCCGGTTCGCGCGTTAGAACGACATCATACCCCTGCGTGCACAAATAATCAGCCAGCAATTTTACTTGCGTTGATTTACCGGAGCCCTCGCCGCCTTCAAAAGTGATGAAATATCCCTGATTTTGTCCCATAAAACGCAGTGTAAAAGGTTACGCCGCCCCTGCAAAGAACTGTTTCGCCTTTGCTATAGTTTTTGCAAAGAAACCTTGAGCTTTCACATCGTGGGCGGCCAATAATGGAATTTCCTGGATTTGCTCACGCCCCGGAACGGAAACATGAAGCGTACCCACCTGATCACCTTTAGCGATAGGGGCAATAAGCGGGCTGTTATAAACCGCCTCGACGGTCAAATCCGTGGAGGATATTTTGGGGAGCGTTAAAATCACCTCATCCTGCACTTGAAGAGGCACGATATTTTGCTTGCCGTAAGCCACGTGTGCTTCGGCTACATTTTGGCCGGTAGTAAATGCTGTTTTGTTTGAAAAGCCCTGTAAAGCCCACTCCATGAGGCGAGCCGATTCTTGCGCACGCTCGGTTTCGCTTGTTAATCCATTTACGACAAGCACAACACGGCGCCCTTCTGGGCTAACGCCAGAGCCAATCAAACCATAACCGCCATCTTCGGTATGGCCTGTTTTTATACCGTCGGCACCCATATTGCGGAATAAAAGAGGATTGCGATTATTCTGTGAAATTTTATTATACGTAAATTCCTTTTCGGAATAGATGGAATAGTATTCAGGAAAATCTTTAATAATACGCTTCCCGAGTGTTGCCAGATCGCGCGCTGTTGAATAGTGGAGTGGATCAGGCCATCCGCTGGCATTGGTGAAGTTGGAGTTTTCCATACCCAATTCTTTGGCTTTCGCGGTCATGGCGTATGCGAAAGCGTCTTCAGTTCCTGACAATCCTTCAGCCAACACAATTGTCGCATCATTACCTGATTGCACAATAACGCCGCGTATTAAATCTTCGACTGCTACGCGTTTGTTGACCTCAACAAACATTTTGGAGCCCCCCTTACGCCAAGCCTTTTCACTTACCAAAAACGTATCGTCCATTTGAACATTGCCGGCCTTTAGCGCGTCAAAAACCATATATATCGTCATAACCTTGCTCATAGACGAGGTCGGCATGCGGGCATCAGCGTTTTTTTTCATCAAAACCGTGCCGGTATCGTAATCAACGATAATAGCCTGCTTGGCTACCGTCTCCACCTTGCCTTGTGCCAGCGCAGGAAAGCTTGAGAGAAAAATTAAAGCGGAAAAAATAACAACAAAACGCATATTTAAGTCCTTAATAAGTGAGAATTAGATCGTTAGTAAAACAAGCTTGCCAGTATTATTCAACCATGATGATAGCTTTATCATTTCCGGCACGCACGAGGTTCGACAATATAGAGTCAGCCGTAGAAACATCCGTGGCAGGAAAACGGACACGGTAGAATTGTTGGCCGCGAATGGTCGCGGGCGTCACCTGCGCTTTACCATAAACACCAAGCTTGGAAGCCAAGCGCTCGGCATTCCCCTTATCCGTAAATGATCCGGCCTGAACATAAATAGTTGTGGGTTGAACCGGCACTTGTTTCACGACGGGGTCAGGATAGAACCTTCCGCCAACATTATGACCGCTCACGCCTTGCGGGGGTTGTAAGTCGGCAACCTCAACAGACTGCACTGGAGCGCCCGATGTTGTAGACGCAGTTTGATATCCTGTTTTAGGCTCCATCGGCGCCTGCCCCGTGGGCGGCGCAGGCATACGGCCTGACATAACACGCTCATTCATAGCAACTTCTATACCGGACGTATCCTCGCCGCGGCGAGCGGCCTCGGCAATGGCACGGCTTTCTTGAGACAAAACCTGAATTTTCACACGCGCCGTGCCTTGGTTTTTAAACCCTAAAAGCTCGGCTCCGCGCTTTGATACATCCAGAACGCGGCCTCGGGAAAAAGGACCGCGGTCATTAACGCGCAAGACAAGAGAGCGGCCATTTTCGAGATTGGTTACACGAATTAGGGAAGGAAGCTGAAGGGTTCTATGCGCGGCTGTCAATTCATTCTGATCAAAGACCTCGCCGTTCGCAGTCGGTTTTCCATGAAAATTCGGACCATACCATGAGGCAATGCCACTTTCTTCATGTGTATAGCTCTCTACTGGGCGATACCACTTTCCGGCGACCTTATAAGGATTGCCAACCTTGAAATTGCCTTGGGATTTGGATTGTCCGGGAACCGTTTTTGCGACATGAGAGGCCAACTCGGCCTCGGCACATGCATTCACTAACAGTAAGGCGGCAAATGCCAAGCATAGGGAAAAATATTGTTTCATGGGCTCTTCTATTTATTTTAATGACACCTGTTATTTCAAAAATCAGTATGCGATGGCATCGGCCAACAGGCCGACAGAGGTTGCAAAATAGGTAGATTTATTCCAGCGCATAATAACACGGTAGTTATCATAGGCCAAGAACGCAGGACCATCTATACCGTCTGGAATAACGATAGAGGCCTCCATACCGGGCGCCGTCGGAATCGGGGCGCCATTCGGCAGCATTACGCCCATACCTTTCCATACTTCAAGTGATTTTTTAATATCTAGCGATGCTTGGGAAGATGAAAAATCAGCAGGTAATTTAACCTCTCTCCCCCAGCGCTCATCTTCTTTCCAACCGTGACGGCTCAAGTAATTTGCACTGGATGCGAACACGTCAGGCAATGATGTCCAGATATTACGGCGACCATCGTTATTGCCATCCACGGCATAGCTATTGAAACTTGAGGGCATAAACTGGTTCTGCCCCATTGCCCCCGCCCATGAACCCTTCATATTGGCCGGATCAATGTGACCTTCATCCAGAATTTTCAGTGCGTTCATCAGTTCGGAGCGAAAAAATTCGCTGCGGCGACCATCATAGGCCAGCGTTGCAAGCGCAGGAATAACTCCAAACCCGCCCGTATTATTTCCATAGCTGGTCTCTATCCCCCAAAGCGCGACAATATAATTGGCCGGAACACCGTAGGCATTCGCGGCACGTTCTAACTCGGCACGATGTTCGCTGTACATGCGGCGCCCTTGGTCAATGCGCGCTTGTGAAATCACATTGGTTTTGTATTTTGCAAATGTCATTGTTCCTTCGGGCTGCTTACGATCCAGCTCGATTATCCGCGGGATGGGTGCATTTACATCAGACAGCGCAGCGTCAACAATAGACTGGCTCACTCCCTTTTTGATTGCTTCGGCGCGCAAGCCCCCCAGCCAGACATTAAAGGGCTGGGGATTGGCAAAAGCTGTTATTGAGCCGGAAAGCAATATAGCTGTGGTTAAAGCAAGTTTACGGATCATTATCTATCACTTTCATATCATTAAATCAGGATGCGCATTTTCATACACATAGGAGCACATAGAATAAAAAACATCCCGCAAACCTAAAATTCTTCAAATTAACACTAGACAGGAATAGCAGAATATCGTTAGAAATTACATTCTGATTTCACACCTACTCACACATTCTTTTGGAGAGATGGCAGAGTGGTTGAATGCACCGGTCTTGAAAACCGGCATGGGTGCAAGCCCATCCAGGGTTCGAATCCCTGTCTCTCCGCCACTAAACAAGCCCGCCGTATTCCGGCGGGCTTTGTTATTCTAGGTCGGCGCCGACCATTTCCGTGATCATATCTTCCAAAGTAATTTCTGGCTGCCAATGCAATACCTCTCTTGCCTTGGTGGCATCACCGCAGAGATGCCCCACATCAATTGGACGGTAAAAGGCAGGATCGATAGCGATAAGCACACGCTGCGTTTTTGCGCAGATGCCAACCTCATCAGCCCCCTGCCCGCACCACTCAACATTAATACCGACACAAGAGAACGCCTTTTCTGAAAACCAGCGTACGCTCTCCGCACGGCCGGTGGCGAGCACATAATCATCAGGTTTATCCTGTTGCAGCATAAGCCACATACCGCGTATATAATCCTTGGCATGCCCCCAATCCCTGCGCGCATCAAGGTTGCCCAGCTTTAAGACTGTATCGCTGCCTTTCTTAATAGCAGCCACAGCCTTTGTAATTTTACGGCTGACAAAACCCTCACCGCGTAGCGGACTTTCATGATTAAAAAGAATACCGTTGGAAACATGCATGCCATAGGCTTCGCGGTAATTACACACCACCCAATAAGCATACAGCTTGGCCGCGGCATAAGGGCTGGCTGGAGCGAAGGGTGTGTTTTCATCTTGGACGGCGGCGGCTGAATTACCGTACAGCTCGGAACTTGAGGCCTGATAAAAGCGGCAGGTCTTTTCCAGCCCAAGAATACGAATGGCCTCCAACAATCGTAAAGTACCCAGCGCATCTGCATTGGCGGTATATTCCGGCGTATCAAAACTGACTTGCACATGACTTTGTGCGGCGAGGTTATAAATTTCTTGCGGCTGAATATCCTTAACCAAACGAACCAAATTCGTGCCATCAGTCATATCACCATAATGAACATGAATATCGTGCAAAATATCTGCTATACGCTCGTTACGATCCAGCGATGCACGGCGCAGCATGCCATGCACTTCATAACCACGCTCCAGTAAAAAGCGCGCTAGATAGGCCCCATCCTGCCCATTAACCCCTGTAATAAAGGCTTTCCTTTTTATCATGCCGCACTCTCAATCTTTTTAAGAGCGCTAAGAGACGCCCAACTTCCCAAATCCGTCCAATCAAAATTAGCCTTTAGCACTTGCCCTTCTGCTGTAAGCTCGCAATAAGCTTTATCAAATGAGACTGAGGTAAGATTTTTGTAGGCGCCCAAACCTTCATTTAATAATGCGTTATATAATTTAGGCATGGTAAGAGCCGCGCTTTGCAGGAATTGTGGCACTTTTAATAGGAATATGCCGGAGTTCCAGAGAGCCCCCCGTTTGATAAGATCCTCAGCTTTCGCCCTCTCCGGCTTTTCATGGAACAATACCGCACTTTCAGTCTGCATCAAATATCCATAGCCGCTATAAGGGTGATCGGGTTCTATACCAAAATATGAAATCATTTCACCCCGTTCAGACGCTGCAACTATGTCGGATACGAAAATATCAATATTGCCTATGTAATGGTCGCTAGGTAAAATAAGCATGTGTCCATACCCAATTTTTTTCGCATAGAGAGCAGATAAGAGTATAGGGGGCGCAGTGTTGCGCATGGCAGGTTCCAAAAATACCTTAAAAGGCGCGCAACTTATGCTGCCAAGCTGTTCTTCAATATGCCCCTTGTGCTTGACATTGCCAACAATCACGGGCGCTGCAAAATGTTGTTTATTTGCAACGCGCAATACTGTTTGCTGGAGTAGACTTAAACTATGATGTGCGAGCGCGTGAAACTGCTTCGGCTTTGCGGAAGTCGATAATGGCGCTAACCGACGGCCTTCACCGCCGCACAAAATTACCGGTAATATCGCCCCCTCACCCAGATACAATTAACTAAGCCTTATTTTTATCGATGAATTTCTGAAAGGCGTCCAGCGTTTCTTTGCTGACATGGTGCTCGATCCCTTCGGAATCCATCTGTGCTGTCTTTTCGCTTACGCCCAATGCCAATAAGAAACGTAAAACGAGCTCGTGGCGCTCTTTGCAAGCTTCGGCTAAAGCTCTTCCCTCTTCCGTAAGAAATAAAGAGCGGTAAGGCTGGCTATTGACCAACCCCTCCTTTTTCAGGCGTGAGACAGTTTTATTCACTGTGGCATGGGAAACACCGAAACGTTGCGACAAATCCACAACGCGTGCCTCCCCATTAACCTCGATCAAGTCGGCAATTAACTCAACATAATCCTCGGCGGTTTCTGTTTGATGCTCTTCCCTGATTTTTTTAAACCAGGAAGCCTGTTTTTTAGGGTCGGCAAGCTCATTAGTTATATCCATACTTAAACCTTACGTGCAAAATGTCGCATAAATCAACTTTAAAAGCCTAAACTTAAAAGTGTTGCCTTGGCTACACTTTCCACTATATAATAGTGTTATGATAAAAATAAAGCGTCCAAAAACACTGTTCTTATTATCATTCGTGGCAATAACATTTGTCATGGCCGCGCTATTTATCAGTGCTGACGCCGCCGAACATAAAGGCACCGAAGCGAAAGACCAACGCCTCTACATTGTGACAACCACAGCCCATATTGCTGATTTGGTAGCCAATATAGCAGGTGACAAGGTACGCATTCATGCGCTAATCGGGCCGGGAATAGACCCCCATCTTTTCCGCCCCCTGCGCTCTGACATTATGAAACTGAGCCGTGCAGACATAATCTTTTATAATGGCCGTCATCTTGAGGGGCAAATGGCCGAATTACTTCAAACACTTGGCAAAGCCAAGCCTGCCGTTGCGATTGGTGACCAAATGGATAATTTAATTCTATCGGAGGATGGGGCTTTTGATCCACACCTGTGGATGGACGTTAATAACTGGATAAAAGCAACCGATATTGTCGCAAATGTTCTTAAAGATGAGCTCCCCTCATATGACAAAAGTTTCACCGATGCGGCCGAAAATTACAAAGCACAACTACGGTCATTGGACAGTAACATTCGTAGAGAAATCACAAACATTCCGCTTAGTAAGCGAATTTTGATAACTGCACATGATGCCTTTGCCTATTACGGTGAGGCGTATGGCATTGAAGTTATAGGCATACAGGGCATATCGACGGCCAGCGAAGCTGGGCTACATAAAATCGAAACCATGGTCAATCTTGTTAGCCAGCGCCAAATCCCGGCCCTTTTTGCCGAAACATCGGTTGGTGATCAGAATATTAAGGCCATCATTGAAGGCGTTAAAAGAAAAGGCCATAGTGTAAGTGTGGGCGGAACTTTGTATTCGGACTCGCTAGGCGCAGCCGATAGCAAAGCGGGCACGTATATAGGCATGATGCAAACCAATACCGAAAAAATTGTTCAGGCTCTGAAGCCCGCCATAGTGCCTGCAAAACAAAGTAAAATAACAGCAACCTCCAATTAAAATTATGATTCATGTCAATCTCCCCCCCGCCCCTTTCAGTTAAAAATTTAGAAGTCCGCTATCATGGCCAGGACAAGATAGCATTGGCACCCCTGTCTCAAGATTTCGAACAAGGGAAAATGACCGCAATCGTTGGGCCAAACGGTGCCGGAAAATCAACACTAATCAAAGCGTGCCTTGGGCTTACCTCCAAACAAAAAGGCGTAGTAAGGTTTTTCGGTGAGCCTTTACAAAAAAAACGCCGTAAGGTTGCCTATGTGCCGCAGCGCTCGGGCATTGATTGGAATTTTCCCATAAACGTGCGTGAGGTCGTGCAGCAAGGTCTTATTTGTGATTTAAAGCTTTTCCAGCTACTGACGCCCAAATCACATAAAGAGATCGCCCTGCGCGCGCTAGATCAGGTTGGTTTGGGAGATTTCAGTGAAAGACAAATAGCCAAACTATCCGGCGGACAACAACAAAGAATGTTTCTTGCAAGAGCCTTGGCGCAAAGCATGATGCAGGATGGTGCTGACTTATTCATGCTGGATGAGCCATTCGCCGGAGTGGATGCTTCTACAGAAAAAACAATTATAAGCGTCTTAAAACAGCTAAGCCTTGAAGGAAAGACCATTATAGCCGTACACCATAATTTACAAACGGTAAGCGATTATTTCGATAACGTTGTTTTGCTTAATACTTCTTTGATCGCTAGCGGGTCGGTTGACAAAGTTTTCACCGATGAGGCGATCAGTCGCACCTATCTTCCATTAGCCGATCCGGCCTCTCGTTTAGCGGTGTAAATGACCTCGGTATGGATATAGGATTTAACACAGCACTGGTATTATTAAGCGTCCTTAGCCTTGGGGCGGCCTGCGGTATTATCGGCGCCTACATTATGCTGTATAAAAAATCGCTGGTCTCCGATGCTGTCTCGCACGCCACACTTCCCGGTATCGGTATAGGGTTCATATTGGCCCTTTGGGCAGGCTTGGACGATGGGCGATTTTTGCCTTTCTTACTTATGGGAGCCGCATTCACAGGATATCTAGCGTCGAGAATAATCCAATGGATTAGTGCCGAAACCCGCCTTACTGAGGATAGCGCCATCTCATCAACATTATCGTTTTTCTTTGGTTTAGGAATCGTATTTTTTAGCCTGATACAAAACTTGGAAAGCGGCAATCGTAGCGGCCTAGATAGTTTCCTTTTAGGGCAAACCAGCGGGATTAACTATTCAGACGCCCTTATTATAAGTTTGGTAAGCCTTGTAGCGGCTATACTAGCCATCACCCTCCATCGTCATTTTATTATCCAAAGCTTCGATGCAAATTTTGCAAAGCTCAATGGTCCACGACAAGGCTCCATTGAAAGAATGCTCTCTATTCTTATGCTTGTGATTGTATGCACAGGCTTAAAAACAACAGGCGCAATCTTGATTCTCGCACTCCTGATTATTCCGGCAGGAAGCGCCCGTCAATGCAGCGATAACAATAAGCCTATGATTGCCTTAAGCGCTGCATATGGTGTAATCAGCGCTTTATCGGGCGCTTTGTTATCAGCAAGCTATGCAAATATTCCGACTGGGGCTTCTATAGTTATGTGCTCTTTTGTAATATTTGCAGGATCGCTAATGATAAAGTTTGCCACCAAAGCTTTATGCAGCAGAGTGAAGGGCCCCTCTTATGATTGAGAGCGCATTTTTCAATATTGATTTACCGGCATATATAGTGGCGATGCTATCCGGGTTTAGCGGCGGTCTTGTCGGCGCGCTCCTCTTATTAAGAAAGCAGACCATGATGGCCGACGCCCTCAGCCATAGTATCCTGCCTGGACTTGCACTCGCCTATATTGTGACGGGTACTATGGGCGCTCTGGCACTATTTAGCGGAGCTTTTGCCTCCTGCCTATTCGCTGGAGCACTTATATACGGCATACAGCGCATGACGACACTGAATGCCAATATGGCCATGGGAATCATTTTGACATCCATGTTTGCATTCGGGGTAATCCTACTGGAGCTTTTTATTGGGGGCCGCGTGCACCTTGATACCGAGCATGCGCTCTACGGTGCTCTTGAGCTTATATATTGGGAAGATCCAGGAAATTTTGCTACGATGCCCGAACAAATCATAACGTTATTCATCGTCAGCATCTTGGTCATCTTGATTATAGGACTTGGGCACCACTATTTAAAATTGGCCATGTTTGATCCGGACTTTGCCAATGTTAAAGGCATCTCAGAGCTTAAGATATCTGCCGTAATACTTGTTATGACAGTTATTGTGGCCGTGGCGAGCTTTGATGCCGTGGGCTCGATACTGGTGCTCGCCTTGTTTGCCTGCCCCCCTGCCTGCGCACGCATGATTACAGATCAATTCTCCCGTCAGATTATCTGGTCGGGCCTAATCGGCGGCGCCTGCGCTATAGGCGGATATCTCGGCGGAGCCGTGCTCCCCCCCCTACTAGGTTTCGAAAACAGTTTAAGCGCTGCAGGCTCCATCGCGGTGCTTGCGGGACTCACGCAATTGTGTTTTATTGTCCTTGCTCCTGAATACGGCGTTTTGGCTCAAACAGAGCCCAAGCAGAAAAAGTCGAAAAACATGGGGCAATAATTCTTGACAGAATAAGGATTATAAGTATATTGTCCCAACTTAATTCACAAAACGGGTATGAAATCCGCGTGAGAACGCGCTTCTTCCCTTAGTTACAGAGATAAAAAAATGTTTGCAATTATTCGTACTGGTGGAAAACAATACCGCGTCGCTAAAGACGATAAACTTGAAATCGAAAAACTGGATGTCAAAGATGGCGATAAGGTTGATTTCGACGTTCTGTTCGTAAGCGATGGAAATACAATTTCGACAGGTGAGCCGCTTGTTAAAGGCGCGAGCGTCAAAGCAACGGTTCTTGGCCAAAAGCGCGGCCCCAAAATCACGATCTTCAAAAAGAAGCGTCGTCAGAATTACCGCCGCAAAAAAGGCCACCGTCAGGATCTGACACTCGTTCAAATTACAGACATCAAAGCCGCCTAAGTCTGATAAAGACCCAAGCGCATAGCAGGAGATAAAAAATGGCACATAAAAAAGCAGGTGGTAGTTCCAGAAACGGTCGTGATTCGGCTGGTCGTCGCCTCGGCGTTAAAAAATTCGGTGGTGAGCAAGTTATTGCTGGTAACATCATCATTCGTCAACGCGGTACAAAATATCGCCCGGGCAAAAATGTCGGCCTTGGTAAAGACCACACAATTTATGCATTGGTTGATGGCCAGGTTGTGTTTACACGCAACACATCGGGCGGCAACCCAACCGTGAATATCGTACCGGCCGCCAATGATGGCAAAGGCGCCAAAGCGGCCGAATAAACACGGTAAACGTTAAAAAATTCAGGAGAGGGGAAGCGCTTACGCCTCCCCTTTTTTAATGAAAGAAGCCAGCGGGCAAAAAAATGAAATTCCTCGATGAAGCAAAAATATATGTAAGCAGCGGTGACGGAGGCAAAGGATGCGTGTCCTTCCGCCGTGAAAAATATGTTGAATATGGTGGACCTGACGGCGGAAATGGCGGCCGAGGCGGTGATGTAATTTTCGAGGTTATGGATAGTCTTAATACGCTCATCGATTTCCGCTACCAGCAACACTTTCGCGCACCCCATGGTCAGGGCGGTATGGGACAAAACCGCACCGGAGCCGGCGGCGATGATATTATTATTAAAGTGCCTGTTGGTACACAAGTTCTAGCCGAGGATAAAGAAACAATTCTTTTCGACTTCACCAAAAAGGGTGAACGCGTAACTTTATTGCGTGGCGGGGATGGAGGATTCGGCAACGCTCATTATAAAAGCGCAACCAATCAGGCTCCAAGAAAAGCCACGCCCGGCTGGCCTGGACAGGAGATGGGGATATGGCTACGCCTGAAACTGATTGCCGATGCAGGGCTCGTGGGCTTGCCGAATGCCGGAAAATCAACATTTCTGTCTGTCGTATCCAACGCAAAGCCAAAAATTGCAGACTACCCTTTTACAACGCTCGCGCCCAATCTCGGCGTTATCAAAGCAGGTGAGCGTGATTTTGTGATCGCCGACATCCCCGGCCTTATTGAAGGAGCGCACGAAGGTCACGGCCTTGGCGACCGCTTTTTGGGTCATGTTGAACGCACGAGCGTCATTCTGCACTTAATTGATTCGACGCAGGACGATATCATTGCAGATTATGAGACCATTCGAAATGAGTTGCTGAAATATGGCGGCGGCATTGAAAATAAGGAGGAAATCGTTGCCATCACAAAGATTGATTCTCTAGGACCTGAGCTGGCCGCCGATCAAGCAAAACAGCTTGAAGAGGCCATAGGCAAAAAAGTGTACCAAATTTCCTCTGTTGCCGGAGAAGGTACAAAAGAGCTTCTATATCTTTTAGCCGAGACCATTCACAAAATCAAAAATCCAGATCATGATAAAGATGGAGCCTTTGACCCATGAGCGGCGACGCACTGGACCGGATCAAAGACAGCAAAAGAATAGTCATCAAAATCGGCTCTGTTTTAGTAGCCGATAGCGAAACTGGGCTTGTTAAGCAAGACTGGGTAGATGCCTTTGCCGGTGATATTTGTACCCTCATTAGCCAAGGCAAGGAAATTGTAATCGTTTCATCTGGCGGCGTAGCACTAGGGCGGCGTACAATCGGCATCCCTGCGGGAACTCCGCCACAAAAAATTCCGCTAGAGATGAAGCAGGCCTCCTCAGCAGTTGGGCAGTTCCACCTTTTTAACAGTTATTATAAGGCCTTTACAGCGCTTGATATTAAGGTCGCCCAAGTCCTGCTCACTATGAGTGAGACAGAAAACCGCCGCATGCATCTCAATGCCCGCGAGACACTTCATACATTAATCGAGCGTTCGATTGTTCCGATTATTAATGAAAACGATACGGTATCAACGGCGGAGATTCGTTTCGGGGAAAACGACAGCCTCGCCGTGCGGGTAGGTCAAATGATCGGCGCCGATCTGGTCATATTACTCTCCACCACCGACGGTCTTTATACTGCTAACCCCGATCAAAACCCCGATTCGCAGCATATTGCCGTTATTGATAAAATCGGAGATGAACATATAGCTATGGCTGGCGATGCGATACCCGGCCTGAGCACCGGAGGTATGAAAAGCAAAATTCAAGCTGCAATCAACGCTAATCAAGCCGGAATATCACTTATCATTGCCGAAGGACGCGCAAAAAACACTTTAAAACAACTTATTTCTTGTAAAGATACACGCTCAACCCTTTTTAATGCGCAAGAGACCAAATCAAATGCGAGAAAACGATGGATCCAAAGTCATATTCGCCCACAAGGCAAGGTTTTCATCGACCAAGGCGCCGTTTTAGCTCTCAAAAGTGGAAAAAGCCTGCTTCCAATCGGCGTAAAGTCTATTGAAGGTGATTTTAAACGCGGCGATGCAATAACGGTTCATGATGAGCAAATGACCCATATTGCGACAGGTCTGAGCGCTTTCAGCGCATTAAGTGCTGTAAAACTCATCGGCCATAACAGTAGAGATATTGAAGATATACTTGGTTATGCGGGGCGCAAAGAGCTAATCCACCGCGATGACCTTGTCTTAATTACTTAACAACACAGCTCTTTTCGGGCATTCTATAAGCCTGATTACAATAAGAGGACCGCAATGTTACGTACCGATACGCCTAAGGCCATCCATCTAAAAGATTATAAACCGTCACCCTATCAAGTATCGCATATAGATTTGAATTTTGATATTTACGATGGCTATACAAATGTGACCTCGGTTATAAGTATGTCTAATAGCGCGGATAATAAAGATGACCTTTTTTTACATGGCGAGGATGTAGAACTATTAGCATTAAAAATTAACGGCAAGACGATCAGTACATATAAAACCGATGACCAAGGCTTAACAATCCCCTGCCCCTCTGAAAAAGAATTCAAGCTTGAGATAAAAACCAAAATAACCCCCGAAAGCAATACACGCCTAGAAGGTCTATACAAATCAGGCGATAATTACTGCACACAATGTGAGGCAGAGGGATTTAGGCGCATTACCTATTATCTTGACCGCCCTGATATCATGGCCACCTATACGACCCGCATAGAAGCTGACAAAGAAAAATATCCTGTCTTACTATCGAATGGAAATAAAACAGATAGCGGCAGCGCGGAGGGCGGTAAGCATTTTACGATATGGCAGGACCCCCATCCAAAGCCCTGTTACTTGTTTGCTCTGGTGGCGGGTAAGTTTAATCATATCCATGATACTTTTACAACCGTATCAGGACGCAAGGTTGACCTCTACATATATGTTCGCCCCGGCGATGAGGATCAGTGCGCGCACGCAATGGAATCTCTTAAGAAATCGATGAAGTGGGATGAAGACGTTTATGGGCTAGAATACGATCTTGACCTGTTTAATATCGTTGCCGTCAGCGATTTTAACATGGGCGCGATGGAGAATAAATCCCTGAATATATTCAACACCGCCTTGGTACTTGCCGCGCAGGAAACGGCAACGGACGCAGATTTCATGAGGGTAGAGAGTGTTATAGCGCATGAGTATTTTCACAATTGGAGTGGAAACCGCGTCACCTGTCGCGACTGGTTCCAACTTTCCTTGAAAGAAGGGCTCACCGTATTTCGTGATCAGGAGTTTTCAGCCGATTTGCACTCGCGGCCCGTGCAGCGCATTGACGATGTTACGCATTTACGCCGCCTGCAATTTGCGGAAGATGCGGGCCCCCTCGCCCACCCGATCCGTCCCGAAAATTATATTGAGATAAACAACTTCTACACTATGACCGTCTATGAAAAGGGCGCCGAAGTGATCCGCATGTTCCGCACCATTCTAGGTGCAGAAGCATACCGCAAAGCCACAGACCTATATTTCTCAAGGCATGACGGCGACGCAGCGACCTGCGATGATTGGATCAAATGCATGGAAGATGCATCAGGCAAAGACCTAACGCAATTCAGGCTTTGGTATTCTCAGGCTGGAACACCGCGCGTAACTTTCGAGGGGCATTATGATCCGGTCAAAAAGATATACTCAGTAGAGCTAAGCCAGAAGATTCCTGACACACCTGGCCAAAGCGGTAAAAAGCCAATGCATATTCCGGTTGCAATAGGCCTCATTGATCAAAATGGCAATGACTTGATCGATACGAAAATACTGCATTTAACCGAAAGTCAGCAAGCGTTTACATTTGAAAATATTAACAGCAAACCCGTGCCATCTGTACTGCGCAATTTCTCTGCGCCTGTCATTCTCAGCACCAATCTAACCGATGATGACTATGCTTTCTTGACCAAGCATGAAGTTTATGACGGCTTTAACCGTTGGGAAGCGGGGCAATATTTGCACCGTAAAGCACTTGAAAAATTAACCGGAGCGTTTGAAAGCGGTGAGACCAAGCCTGACATCAATCAAAATTACCTCGAGAGTTTCGCAGATATCTATATTAATGCTCTAAATACGGACATTACGAGCGATGAACGCGCCTTATTAGCACGGACCATGCATTTGCCGGATATTAGCACAATCGTACAATCACGCGAAAATGCTGACCCAGTAGCGGCCTATAATGCGCGTCAATATCTGCTGGCCGCCATTAAGCGCACCCAAAAACCGCTATTACAAAAGATTTATAAAGCGAATGAAGAAAAAGGGGCATTTTCTGTCACGCCTGACGCAATAGCGCGGCGTGCACTGCGTAATGAAGCTTTATCTATTCTTACAGCCACACATGGAACAGGGTGCGCAAAACTGGCCAAGGAGCATTATTTCGCAGCCGACAATATGACGGACCGTATGGCCGCGCTTATGGCGATAGCCCCCAACGCTAACCCGGAACGCGAAGAGGTGCTTGAAGATTTCTATAACCGTTATAAAGATTTTCAGCTGGTTATCGATAAATGGTTCTCTGTTCAAGCCAGCAGCGTGCGCCCCGATATAATCGCACATTTACAAAATTTACGTCATCATCCCGATTTTAATATTAAAAACCCGAATCGCGCCCGCTCTCTCTATGCGGCTTTTGCTATGAACAACCCCTCCAGCTTTCACGCGCAAGATAGTTCTGGCTACAGCTTTTTGGCCGATGCTATAATTGAACTAAATAGCATTAACCCGCAGATTGCAGCGCGACTGCTTACCCCAATGCGCGATTGGCGCAAATATACACTGGATAGGCAAACTAAAATGAAAGCAGCTCTAGAGCGCATTTTGGAAACGCCGAACTTATCACCAGACGTATTCGAGATCACCAGTAAAAGCTTAAAGTAAGTTTTCTTGCAAAGCGCACTAATCCTGTTTATGTATAAATGAAAAAGATGAACAGGATATAAAATGGCTATTAAACTTTCAAAAGAATTGCAGGAGGCCGTCGCATACGCCCGCTCTGTTAAACCCACTCAGTCTGGTGCCTATAAGGCGCTGCGAGCCTTGGACCTGACGTCCCTAAAGGGCGACGAAACTACAGCGGATATAAATGAGCTCGTTAACAAGGCCGAGTTGCATAATTTGGCCTCAGTATGTGTTATGCCTAACAAAGTCCGCGCAGCCAAAGCGGCACGTGCCTTGAATTCCAGCGTGAGAATAGCAACAGTTGCTAACTTTCCTGACGGCATCCACCATACAGGCACTTCAGTAATAGCCACCCCTGAAAGCACAGCAGCCGCAATAATCAAAAACAATAGAAATGGGGCCAACCAAAATGACATAGTATTGGATTTTAATGGGTTTCAGGACGCATCAAAATCCAGAGACGCTGATCGTCTTGAGCGCATAGGCTCGTTACTGCAAAGTTGCCGTGAAAATGCAGGGACTTCGACTATGAAAATCATTATCGGCACAGCTGCATTTAATGAAAGCGCTATGCTGAGAGATGCCTGCGAGTTTAGTGCGGGTTTTCAGCCTGATTGTCTAAAAACCGACACAGGCTTTCACCCTAATGGCGGCGCCAGCCTTGAAAAGACTGCTATAATGATGGAAGTCGCAAAAAAATATGGTCTGGGTGTGAAAATTTCAGCCGGCGTTAAAGATGAATTCCATGCCGCACAGTATCAAGCTCTAGCCGAAGCCATATTCGGCTATGACATCTCAAATAATCCCAATATTTTTCGCATAGGAGCCAGTAGCGTCTTGCCGCGGCTACTACATTTTGCTCATAATGGAAGTAGCTTTGATAAGCTTCAAGGCGATGCACCGATACCACAATATTAGATAAATGCCCGATTTTACATTAGAAGAACAATACGGAAATATAGTTTGCGGCATAGATGAGGTCGGCAGAGGGCCCTTGGCAGGCCCTGTCGTGACCGCTTGCGTTTATATTCCAACCGAAAAACGCGGCTTATCATTTATTAGCGGCCTTCAGGACAGCAAAAAACTCACACGCATAAAATTGGAATATCTAGAAGCCTACATTAAAGAGCACTGCATTTGGAGCGTGGCAGAATGCACGGTTGACGAAATTGATAGCCTGAATATCTTGCAGGCCAGCTTAAAAGCCATGCAGAAAAGCTTTGTCGCTATACCTTTTGCTCATAGAAAAGGCATGAGCGCTCTCATTGATGGCCATATCCTACCTATGAATATGCCCTGTCCTGCTTATGCCATTAAAAAGGGAGATGATCGCTCCAGCTCCATTGCCGCCGCCTCTATAATTGCAAAACTGACCCGGGACCGCATCATGGAAAACCTTCACATTGAACACCCTCAATATGGCTGGAATACCAATGTCGGCTACCCCAGCCCAGCACATAAAGTAGCGATAAAAAATCACGGCATTACTATTCACCACCGCAAGAGTTTTGCCCCGGTTCGCGAGTATTTAGCGGCGAACGCCGCTTAAAGCGCTGCAGGCAGTGTTTAGACTCATCAATCAAGAACACATCGTAAACATTTGACTCTAAAGAAAGAATAGAATTTTTTTCTTGACGCGGAGTCGGTTTTGACTCATGATTCGACCTTCAAAAACAAAGAAAGATGCACTATGTCGAGTCAAAAATATGACTTACCCACAGATTCAATCATGATGGGTGATTGCATAAAAATCATGAAAAACCTTCCTCATGAGAGCATAGATTGCATCTTTGCCGACCCCCCTTATAACCTACAATTACAAGGGGAATTGCACCGCCCCAATAACTCGAAAGTCGACGCCGTCGATGATCATTGGGATCAGTTTGAATCCTTGAAGGCCTATGATGATTTTACGCGCGATTGGCTCGGTGCCGCACACAATCTTCTGAAACCTGATGGCAGTATATGGGTTATAGGCAGCTATCACAATATATTCCGACTTGGCTCCATACTACAGGATATGGGATTTTGGATATTGAATGATATTGTCTGGCGAAAATCTAACCCTATGCCGAATTTCCGTGGACGTCGTTTTTGCAATGCCCATGAAACTATGATCTGGGCCGCAAAATCACAAAGCTCCAAATACCGCTTTAATTATGATGCCATGAAATCTTTAAATGAAGACAAGCAAATGCGCTCAGATTGGTATTTACCCCTTTGCACTGGCGAAGAGCGCCTGAAAGATGAAACAGGCAAGAAAGCCCACCCCACTCAAAAACCAGAAAGTCTTTTAGCGAGAGTTCTAATGGCCTCCACTCAAAAAGATGATGTTATCCTGGATCCTTTCTTTGGAACTGGTACAACGGGCGCTGTAGCAAAGAAATTAGGACGAAAATATATAGGTATTGAGCGTGAAAGCACTTATGCAGCTGTTGCAAGAGAGCGTATCAAGAACATCAATGCCCTGGATGACAACCTTGTAAAAATCAAGGAAAAGCGAGAGCAACCGCGCGTGCCTTTCGGCTGGCTAATTGAAAAGGGACTCCTAAAGCCCGGCGCCGTTCTCAGCGATGCAAAGAGGCAGCATCTGGTGACGGTTCACGCCGATGGCAGCGTCATGGCACAAAATAGAATAGACAGGGTTCGCGGATCGATCCACAAAGTCGGCGCCGCCTTACAAAATGCCCCATCATGCAATGGCTGGACATATTGGCATTATCAAGATGGTAAAACGCACAAACCAATAGACACACTCAGGGAACAAATACGTTCCCAAATGGTTGACTAGTTATGTGCGCAGATAAAAATTATATTTTTATAGAAGGGCTCGAAGTCCTAGCGTCTGTAGGCATTTACGACCACGAAAAACAAGGAAATCAGTCTCTGATTATATCCTTAGAGGCAGAATGTCTAAACGAAACAACTTTCTTTAGCGATGACATTAATGAAACAATAAACTATGAGAAAATAGTTGCGACCATAGATAGCACTCTTGAAAAACAGCATTATAATCTTATCGAAACGCTGGCAGAAACGATTGCTGCTAACTTATTGCGTATGGACCAAATTCATGCGCTATCTGTTGAAATTAAAAAGCCTAGTGTATTAGGCATAAACACAAATGGCATATTAGGCATTAGAATAAACAGAAGAAAATCGGAATAAGTATTAAACCTGCCTCTAGCCTTATTATTGATTGCGGCGCTCTTTAAGCTTATCAAATTGCTCTTTCAAACGCACATCAAAAGGTTTTTCTTCAGATTTTCGTACAAAATTTTCAAAATATAGCAGTTGTTCATGCTGACTGTCCGCATAGATTTCATACCCCTCAAGCATGGCATAAACAGTAGCGCGTGTACGCCCATTCATAATTGTTTCTGTGCCCTTGTAAGAGAAAACACGTATTTTCATCACAATATATGCATCCCTTAGAGCATACATGACTTTACGATTGCGGCGGTTCTCAGGCACTTGAAGAAATGCCTCCATTTTCTCATCAATATATCGACTTGCGGTGCGCTGCTTAACCAGAACACCAGTAAGATTAAGAGGCTGATTGAGCTCTACAAGGAGAGCACTCGGATAACCTTTTACATCACGGATACGCGATGTACTGTAATCACCACATGTTCGTTTCTGCATATCATCGGAATAAACTTCAAACTTGCGGATACCATCAATTTTATAATCTGGCATGACTTCAAATGTTTGTGTAGCAGGGTCATAGTCGCCAAAACGCAGAGGCTGCTCGAATTTAAAACGATCTGGAAATGTTTCGACATTTTCGAGCAAATGGTTACGCGCTCTCTCGCGAACGCCTTTCCACTCGAGTTCATTAAATACATATTCTGTATAAATATCGCATTCATTTATACGCAGGAAATTATCCACGGCAGTATCATCGTTAATATCAAATTTATTGAGGCGCCAGTATAGCTTTGAGAGCTTATCAATAGTCACGTCATCGTAAAAATGCTCAAAATCCGTTACCAGTCGCTCTTCTTGCGCAT
>Ga0098074_1000148_pt1 | contig 63595 bp, 50 predicted proteins | sample 32_taG_FD_75064 | JGI IMG/M metagenome (GOLD analysis project Ga0098074, IMG submission 75064) | Marine viral communities from the Gulf of Mexico - 32_GoM_OMZ_CsCl metaG | ecosystem: Environmental > Aquatic > Marine > Oceanic | place: Atlantic Ocean: Gulf of Mexico | collected 2015-07-12 | reverse complement strand
TAAACCTTGAAAATAATGCTATTCTTGAAAAAATAAATAGCTACATCGCGGTGTATGGGAATAGATGTGTTGGTGAGTTGAAATTGGAAACCATTACCTATCAAGAAGATCCTATTTCTTTTATTTCAGTGATTAAATCGTATGTAAAACAAGGAGCAGATAGCGCTAATTTTCATACGGATGAGCAAAACATTCGATTGAAAGCTGAACAAAAGGTGAAAGAATTTTTGAGAAAAAAATGGATGAAACGAATAGTATTTCATTTCTTTCTTAAACGTGCTAGACAAACGGTTAGTGATAGGGAAAACTTAAGGTTTGAACGCACAAAAGCCTTTGGTATGATTCGCAGAATGGTGAAGGCCTTGGGATTGAAATTGGCAGCTGAAAATTGCATCGAAGATCCGAGAGATATTTATTTTTTGACGAAACAAGAATTGTTTGATTTTATCAAAGGTACTAGTGTTCAAGCAAATTTGAAGGAGTTAATTGCCTTGAGGAAAATTGATCAATTGTCGTTTGAAAATGAACAGTTGGCAGAACGAATTGAATCGTACGGCATCGTTAATAGCGGTAATTCATTTGAGAGAAAAGATCAAAATGAAGAGTTTACAGGTGATTTTTCTGGAGTACCATGTTGTGCCGGAATTGTTAAAGCGAAAGTTCAAGTCATTCATCATCCATCAGAAGCAGAAAGTTTGAATGGAGATATTTTAGTTACGTCCAGTACAGATCCTGGCTGGGTGTTATTGTTTCCAACTGCTTCTGGAATATTGGTCGAAAGAGGAAGTTTGCTGAGTCATTCCGCGATTGTATCTCGTGAAATGGGAAAACCTTGTATTGTTGGAATCAATAATTTATTGCAACATTTAAAAACGGGTGATTGGGTTGAAATGAATGGAAGTACAGGTGAAATCAGAAAATTAAACGACCATGAGTAAAAATATTGAACAAGTAGATTTCTCATTGATTCGCTACTCCAATGTTTGGGAAGACGCAAATGTATTGCTGAATGGTTTACAAATGAAAGGTGGTGAACGTGTGCTATCAATTGCTTCAGCAGGAGACAATGCTTTTGCTTTACTTACTGCCAATCCAGAAATAGTTGTTGCTTTCGATATTAGTTCGCCTCAATTGCACCTTGTTGAACTAAAAAAATGTGCGATTCAAAACTTAACCCGTGAACAGTGTCTTCAGTTTTTAGGTTTCATGCCTTGTGAACACAGATTGAAACTTTATGCTGAAATTGAACATTGTCTAAATCCAGAAGCCAAGCAATATTGGCAAAATCATTTAGAAGGAATTGAAGGAGGAATCATTCATGAAGGAAAATTTGAAAAGTATTTTCAATTGTTTAGTCAGAGGGTTCTTCCATTCATACATTCACGACAAAAAGTGAAAGAATTGTTTCGACCAAAATCACAGGAGGAGCAAAAGTTGTTTTTTGATAAAAAATGGAATACATGGCGATGGAGATTGTTGTTTAAATTATTTTTCAGCAAATGGTTTATGGGGAAAAAAGGGCGTGACAAAGCTTTTTTAAATGAAGTTGCTATCAATGTTGGAAATGAAATTTTCAGGAGAGCTGAAGTACATTTGAGTTCTACGGATTGTCAATCGAATGGAATGCTTTACTATATCATGACTGGATCTTATGGCCCTTTTTTGCCGTTCTATTTACAAGAAGAAAACTATGATACGATTCAACAGAACTTATCCAAACTTCATCTATTTCAAGGTTTTCCAAATGAAGCAATTGACAAGTTTGGAACCTTCGATGCGTTCAACTTGTCTGATATTTTTGAATACATGAATGAATCTACATTTCAAGAATCCATTAATTCCTTGCAAAAAGGAGCGAATCAACAGGCAAAATTTGCTTACTGGAATTTACTGGTTGATCGTCGAATATCAAAAGTAAATTCCTCGGATTTTGAATTTATGCGTGAAAGCTCTGATTCACTTTCTTCAATTGATAATGGTTTTTTTTATGGATGTTTTATAATTGATAAAAAATTGTCGTGATGGAATTATTGTACGCCGCACTTCTAGGTATTAGTTTTCTTGTTTTATTCGCTATTGGAGAATTACTGTATCATAAAGTCAAATTGGGCGTTGAATGGACTCGTAAAATTGTACACATAGGAACGGGAATATTGACCTTGTTGTTTCCTGTATTTCTTCAGAACCATTGGTTTGTGCTGGCTTTGTGTGCATCCTTTGCAATCATTCTTCTTATTAGTTTGAAATTTGATGCTCTAAAATCGATCAATGCAATTGAACGCAAATCCTACGGGAGTTTGTATTATCCGTTATCAGTGTATTGTTGTTTTTTGTTTTATCAATGGTACGATACTCAACAACACAATGAAATTGCCCTTTTGTTGTTTTATATTCCAATTTTATTACTCGCAATTTGTGATCCTTTAGCAACTTATTTTGGGTCTCATTTCCCATTGAAAAAATTCACTATTAACAATGGCACAAAATCGATTGGTGGAGCTTTAGGTTTTTGCTTCGGAGCGATGATAATTTGTTTGGTTTCATTTTTTTGTTTTGACATTCCTTTCAATATCCTTTTTGTCGCGAGTATATTGTTCATTTCTATTACAGCTACAATTGCTGAGTTTTTCGGCTCAAGTGGAAGTGATAATCTTTTGATTCCATTTGTTGCAGGAATCACAACTTTTGTTTCTTTTAACTACATTTTAGGTTATGCTGAGAATTGAAACCATAGAGGTTAGAAAGCTTGCGGAAATTGCTTTTCGATCAATTGTTGAGAAGGTATATTCCTCAAATGAACTGAACTTCAAGACGAAGTGTCCGTATCTTGGAAACAATGTTCACAAAAGTGTCATTGTACTTTTGAATGAAGAAATTTCTGCTTTTGCAACACTGTTTATCAATGATGCAATTGCTGAAAATAGCATTATGACAATCGGAAATTTTGAATGCATAGATAACGATGTCATAGCTAAATGCTTATTTGATTGTATCGCAGAGGAAAGCAAAATCATGCAAATTAAAACTGTAATTGGACCGATGAATGGTTCGACATGGGAAAAATACCGCTTATCGAAACCTTCAAAACATCCTATCTTTTTAACGGAAGACCTTTATCCAAATTACTATCACACATTGTTCACTAAAAATGACTTTGTAGAATATGAAAGATATGTTTCCAATAAACAAGAACTTTTTATTCCAACTGAAGAACAAAATACTTGGTTTGAAACGTTCTTAACAGATAATAATCTATCATTTTCGTATGTTTCAAAAATCAACTATGTTTCTGAGCTACCAAGAATATTTGAGTTTTGTCAAACGAGTTTTGAAGGAAACAAGTTGTTTTCTCCAATTTCCAAGAATGATTTCATTGAGAAATACACTCAATTTGAATCAATTTTACATCCCATTTCAGTAATGCTAGTCGAAGATTCCGCAGGTAAGATTGTTGGACTTCTTCTCACCATTCCAAACCTCTATTCAAAAAATGAATTGATAGTAAAAACGATGGCTGTTCATCCAGATTTTCGTTCAAAAGGAATTGCAAATGCTTTTGGAATAGAATTAATGAATAGGGCTAATGAGCATCAGTTTGAAACGATTATTCATGCTTTTATGCATGTGGAGAATCATTCAACAAATGTTTCAAAGAAATATCATGGAGAGGTAATTAGAGAATATGTCATATTTAAAAAGAAATGAAAAAGTTTAGAAAAATAGTAGCATACACAGTTGCAATTGGATTATTGATTTTAATTGGACTTATCTTATTCAGTCCCTTTAAAAAGCAAGATGGAAGAATTGATCCTTTTTTAAAATGTTCCATAGATATTCATGTTCCTGTTGATAGTGTTTTTCGTTACCTTGGAAATTCAGATAATGCAAGGAATTGGTCGAGCTTTGTTGATCACATTACACCGGTTAATTCTGAAGAATTCAAAGATGGTACAATTGGTTCAATCCGCAGATGTTTTGTTCAAGAAGATGAATTAGGAATGAGATGGGATGAAGAAATAATAGAAATTGAAACATTGAAAAAACGAAAATTGTCCATTTTTAATTTAAAGGATTTTCCAATTGAAGCTTCAGGATTGGCCAGTGAACAAATTTATACAAAGTTGAATGATTCGATTGTGAATTTATCATTTACCTTGTTTTTTGATACAGAATCGCCTAATCTTTATACTCTGATGAAAATGAAGATTGGTAGTTATCGCGTGAAATATATATTCGATAAAAATTTGGAAAGAATCAAGCGTATTTGTGAAACAAATGCTGTTTTATCAGAATGAATGAATCTAATAACATAACGCAATTATTCTATAACTCAGCAGAAAAATTTCCTACTAGAATTGCCATTATAGATAAAAACACTTCGGTCAATTATCAAATATTGGCATCAGAAGTAGCATCAACTGCTGCTTATTTTAGTGCCAAAGGAATTAAATCGGGTGACCGTGTCTTGGTTTTCGTTCCGATGAGTATTGATTTGTACCGCATTTTATTGGCATTGTTTAGCATTGGTGCTACAGCTGTGTTTTTGGATGAATGGGTCAGTTTAAAACGCTTGGATTTATGTGCCCAAATTGCAAATTGTAAAGGTTTCATCGGGATTACAAAGTCACATTTACTGCGCTTTTTATCGAGTTCCATTCGAAGAATTCCTATAAAACTGAAAATTGGTGGCAGAGCGACTTGTAGTACAAAATTTCCACTTGCCGTTTCAAAAGAGTTACCTGCACTTATTACATTTACAACAGGAAGTACTGGTACGCCAAAAGCTGCCGTTAGGTCACATGGATTCTTGAAAATACAATTCGACATTCTTCAAAAAAAGGTTGATTCTAAACCGAGCGATATTGAAATCACAAACTTACCAATTGTATTATTCCTAAACCTGGGAGTTGGTGCTACGACGGTTATTTGTAATTTTTCTCCGAAAAAAGCCAATCAATTTGATTATCAAAAGCTTTTTGAAACAATTGAAGCAAATGAAGTGTCGAGAATCGTTTTTTCACCTTACCTCCTGAGTGAGTATTCTAACTTTTTAGAAAACACGAAGAGAACTAACAGCTCGATAGACCAACTTTTCACGGGTGGTGGACCGGTTTTTCCTTTGGAAGCAAAAAAGATCATCAAATGCTTTTCAGTGAGCAAAGCTGAGGTCATTTTTGGTTCCACAGAAGCTGAACCAATGTCTTCTATTCCAATGGAGGAACTATCCAAGCAAGATGTATTGATGGATCAGGGATTAGCAGTCGGTTTGCCTCATCCAGAAGCTGAAATAAAAATTATAGCATTTGTTGACGGTCCTTTGACGCAATTTGAAGAATTGCCAAGAAATACGGTGGGAGAAATAATTGTTGCAGGGAAACATGTATTGGCCAATTATCTAAATAATCCAGAGGCAATCCGTCGAAATAAAATTTTCCAAAATGGAAAAGTGTATCATAGAACAGGTGACAGCGGGTATTTGAATGATAAAAATGAATTGTTTCTTACGGGAAGGTGCCAAGGAATCATCCACTTGAAAGACCGAAGTTTTTACCCATTTATCATCGAATATGAATTAAGTCAACTCAAAGGAATTGAACTTGGAGTTGTCGTTGAACTCGAAGGTTCTTTGGTAGTTGTGGTCGATAAGTCAACAAGAAATCCGCAACCAATAAAAAAAATAGAAACGCAAATCAAATCTCTTGGATATCCTTCAGAACGAATAATTTGGACGAAAATACCACGAGATCCGCGACATCATTCTAAAATAGACAGTGAAAAACTAAAAAGTCAACTTTCTAAAAAGTGATTGTGCATGTGTAAAAAACTAATTCTTTCCTATATTTGAGCGTCTTCCATTTGGTAGGCGCTTTTTTTGTTGAGTTTGAATGTTATGAACGAAAAAGAATATACCTTTATGCAAATCTTTTATAATATGAAAACATTAACTGTTTTGAGCCTTTTGTTTTGTTTTACTTCTTTAACTAACGGACAAACTTATATTAAGCCAAGAGTTTTGGGTGTTCTGAACGAAAATTCTTGCAATAACACAGTAATTTGTGAAGTTTACGGTAAACCTGAATTGTCACAGTTAGTTTTGAATGACAATTCTGGAAACTACGATGATATTAATGATAATGATACAATTAGCAATTTTTGTATAGATAATTATCTAGGCTCAGCGAATTATAAAATTGGGTTAGTAACGTCAAATGGATATTTATCTCATGTTGGGTTTGAAGCAACACATTTACCTGTTCACTTAAATTATTCGATTGTTGATTATGTAGCACCTACAACAATGACATCAACTGATGGTTCTTTCACAATTCAATTTGATTCTTCAGATGTCTTAACATCTTATGACTTTCAATTGGGAGATAATAATTGGGTCGTTCCCGATACAACTCAGCTAGATGAGTTTTCTCTTCACTTTAGTTCAATTTCATGGGGATATCAATTTATAGGCATTCAAAACCCACTAAGTGCACAAGATTTCACACAGTTCAGAGTTTTTATTGGTGAGATGAATGATATTTATGTTAATACTGGATTGGAATTCGATTTAGCAATGAAACATGCTGATGGTAATTGTGATGGATGGATAATTGTCCAGCCAAATAATACAACAGGTACTACACTATCTTCATGGAATGATAATACTTCTACAATCGGACTAAAGTCTGATTTGTGTCCAGGTATTTATTCTGCTTATACTTGTGAAATGATCAGCGGTGAATATGTTAAAGCTTCTATAGATACGTTTGTCATAGCGGATAATGGTACCGCCTACATTGACTCTAATATTTATACAAATGTTCAACAAGATACTTCATATTTTTATACATCAAATTGTGAGTTTGATTTCAATTCAGCTATTGATTCTGTTACATATGTAGAAGATACTGTTTTTTCAGATGGAACTTTAACAATTGTGACTTTTGTTATGACGGCTTATCAAGACAGTTCATTTTATAGTATATCGGATTCATTAATTATGTTGAATGACTCACTTATTATGTTGGATGTTGTTATATATTGTGATGGTATTTCTACAAATAAGAATGCTAAGTCAAATGATAATATTGATGGAGTATTTAGAGCCAGAAGAATTGCAATGTTAAGAGGTGGGGATTCACCTAATTTTATACAAAGTAATATTGGTATTAGCGAAGCGGAAATAAATGAAACTAAAGTTTATCCAAATCCAGCTACATCAATGCTTTATATTGAAAACGAATTCTATGAAAATTTAGGTTATCGTATACTTGATTTGAATGGTAAAAATTTAATGAGTGAATTAAATCCAGTTAGTAACGTAACTTCATTTGATATCTCCCATTTAGATAATGGATTTTACTTGTTGCAAATAATTTCAAACAGCATTGTACAAACTAAACGTTTTATTAAGAATTAATATTCAGTTTCAAGTATGTTGATGTTCAAAGTTGGACTATATCTGATAATTGAAGGTGACATAACTTGAATAAAAAAAATAAAAGATTAAGTTTCTTTTTATATTTGAGCGTCTTCCATTTGGTAGGCGCTTTTTTTGTGCTATGAAAAAATTATCAATAAAATCTGGACTACTTATAACAGGAATCGTTGGATTTCTTATCTCTTTGTTGTGGATTGAATTGCGTACCAGTCTTGAATTCAAAGATGTGTTGATGTGGCGAGCGCTTGCTGTAGGTGGATTCATGATTTATTTGTGGTTGACTGAAGCCATCGAAATTTATGTTACGGCATTGATTCCTTTGTTGGTTGGAATGCCGTTGGGAATCATTGATGATTTGGACATCGCTAAATCGTATGGAAATGTCAATATTTACCTGTTTTTAGGTGGATTTATCATTGCACTTGCTCTGGAAAAACATGATGTTCACAAGCAAATTGCGAAGCGAATCATCAAAGTTGTTGGGAATTCCAAAGCACGCTTGTTACTTGGTTTTATCTTAAGTACTGGGTTTTTAAGTATGTGGATTTCAAATACTGCTACCGCATTAATGATGTTGCCAATGGGATTGGCAATTCTAGCTGCAATGCCCAAACACAAAAAGAAAAGCAAATTTGGACTCTTTTTATTGTTGTCAATTGCCTATTCCGCAAGTGTAGGAGGAATGGCCACCTTGGTTGGATCTCCACCGAATGGTATTATGTCCTCAATTGTTGCGAGCGAACCATATAACATTAAAATTGAATTCATTGATTGGATGAAAATTGGAATACCATTGAGTCTTATGATGATGTTGGCTGTTTACTTTGTGTTTTACTTTTTGATGGGAAAAGAGCGCAATGAAAAGTTAGACACGGAATTATTGGGACATGAACCTTGGACAATCACTCAAAAAAAAGTACTTGGAATTTTTGCTTTAGCGGTTATTTTGTGGTCCTTTAAATCATTAATTGCAACATACCTTCATTTTGATTATCAAGATTTATTTCCAGCCATTCTTTGTTCTGTCTTGCTTTTTATTTTACCTAAAAGTGATCAGAAAGATTCGAAAATATTGCATTGGAAAGACACGAAAAATGTGCCTTGGGGAATTTTAATTCTTTTTGGTGGTGGTATTGCATTAGCGAAGATGTTGGAAGCGAATGGGGTCATCACCATTGTTGCGGATGCATTCATTCAATACAAAGATTTGGGAACAGTTGCAATCATGACAATTGTGGTAACCGTAGCAGTGTTTGGAACAGAACTAATGTCAAATACTGCTTTGGTGAATGTGTTTATTCCAGTTATCGCGGCTTTTGCTATGCAGTCAGATTATTCGGTTGTTCAATTATGTGTTCCAGTTGCCCTCGCAGCCAGTTGTGCATTTATGTTGCCTGTTGGAACGCCTCCCAATGCAATTGTTTTTTCTTCCGGTGAAGTGAGGATTAGCCAAATGGCACGTTATGGATTTGTTTTGAATGTAATTGCGGTAGTGTTGATTGTGATGATGGCGACTCTTTTCTTGTAAAGTGAAAAGTGTGATTTTTTTCTCTGTGGAACTCTGCTTATTTCTCTTCGAGCCTCTGCGTGAAAAGGTCGAGAGCTATAGTATTTCCAGTCCTCAAACCCAAAACTGATTATCCTACGTATATTTGTCAAAAAACAATCTTAATGAAAATTCTTCTTTCTCCTGCAAAATCAATTGATACCAATCGAGCAATCGCTGTACCAACAGTTTCGCAGGCACACTTCTTGGATGAGTCGGAATATTTGATCAATAAATTGAAAAAGTTTTCTGCTACGAAAATTGCAAAAATGATGCACATTTCGAAGGAATTGGGAGAATTGAATTACAATCGTTACCAAGAATGGCATCGACCAGAAGCCGTAGTTGAAAATGTTGTTCCTACCGTGACGGCTTTTACTGGTGAAGTATATCGTGGCCTTGATGTAGAATCATTTACAGCTAAAGATTTCATGTTTGCTCAAGAATCATTGCGCATTCTTTCAGGATTATACGGTATTTTGAAACCACTCGACTTGTTGTATCCATATCGTTTGGAAATGGGGACTTCGTGGAAAGTGACACCAAAAACCACGAGTTTGTACAAGTATTGGGGAACAAAATTGGCTGATTTCTTGAACAATGAAATGACAGATGGAGAAGTGGTCATCAATTTAGCTTCAAGCGAATACTTCAAAGCAGTAGATCAAAAAGCATTGAAAGCAACAATGATAACTCCAGTATTCAAAGAATTAAAAAATGGAGAATACAAAGTGGTAATGACTTATGCAAAAAATGCGAGAGGAGTAATGACACGTTATATTATCAAAAATGGTTTAACAAATCCAGAGGACATCAAATTGTTCAATGAAAACAATTATGCATTCGATGTCAACCAATCAACTGATACTGAATGGGTGTTTACGCGTTAAACGGCAGAATACCATCGACTGATTTCAGAAATAACACGTGTTCCTTGCTCCAAATGAGGAATGTGTCCACAATGCTCTAACAACATTATTGTGCTTTCACCTGTTATCGATTCAGCGATTAATTCAACTTGTTTCTCTGTCCCATATTGATCGTTTTTACCCTGAAGAATGATTGTTGGTGCCACAACTCCGTGGATGTCTTTGCAAATATTCCATGTTTTAAACGCTGGTAAATTCCACGTATGTGCCCAAGCATAGAACAAATCATTTGTTTTTTCGCCATGAAAGCGTCGCAAACCATCTAACTTTCCAGCTTCAAATGCCTGAATCGCAGGTTCAATTCCTGCCAACGTTTCTTTTTCCACAATCACATGAGCAGCCATGCTGACAATCGCTTTTACTTTTTGTGGGAACTTCGCAGCAAAGAGCAGTGCAATAGTACCACCATCAGAATGACCCACTAAGATCACTTTTTTCTCAGGTGAAAGGACTTTTTCCAATAATTCTGGCAATTCTTTCAAAGCGTAGTCGTGCAAATAATGTTCATCTCTTTTCTTTTGAAGTGGCGATGAGTTGCCATAACCTTCACGTTCGTAGATAATTCCGTTTAATTGGAGCGCATTACACAAATCTTGAGGAAATGATTTCCATTGTTGAATAGAACCCAATGCTTCATGCAAAAACACTAGAACAGTGTTCTCATCTACTACTTTCGTTGCGTAAATTGGTTCAACAGCAATCTGCGCATTGGATAATTCAATAGTTTTCATGGATGACGTTACATAAAAAAAGGAACTTGCTCTCACAAATCCCTTTCAATCGTATTTAGAATAAGATAATCTCTTAGTTTTTCACTCTCTCAACGTAAACTCCAGTTCTAGTGTCTACTTTGATTGTCTCACCATTATCGATAAACAATGGAACACGAATTTCTGCTCCAGTAGCAATCGTTGCAGGTTTCATTGCGTTTGTTGCAGTATCACCTTTGATTCCTGGCTCTGTATACGTAATTTCTGAAATGATGTGCATAGGTAATTCAACAACCAATGGAGTTTCTTCCTCAGCATGGAACAAAATGTTGCAAATCATTCCTTCTTGTAAAAACTCTGGTTTTTCAATCATAGATTTAGGAATGTTTACTTGCTCAAATGTTTCATTATTCATGTAAACATAAGAATCACCTTCTTCATACAAATACTGATATTCACGGTTTTCAATACGTACAATCTCAATTTTGTGTCCAGCAGAGAATGTATGATCCAACACTTTACCTGTTTCAATTTGACGAATTTTTGTACGAACAAAAGCAGGACCTTTTCCTGGTTTTACGTGTTGAAATTCAATGATTTGAAATAATTTATCATTGTGCTTGATGCACAAACCGTTTTTAATATCTGATGTATTTGCCATTGTGTTTGTTTTGATACGCTCTAATGATTTTACTTCATTTTAGAGTCGCGCAAATATATGAAATTATTTAAAATGGAAAAGACTTCCAATCTGGCTTTTATGTATATTTGATTAAAACTATCAAGCATGAAAGAGTATTGGCAAAATTTATCGACTGGAAGAAAAATAAAATTGATTGTTACAATCGTAGTATCACTATGTGCAATCATATTTGCAGCACGAAATTGGCGCGAAACTGAAGTGATTTTAGTTTTTCTAAAGGTGAAAATGCCTTTGACTTTAGTCATTGTTATTTCAGCAGCAATTGGTTTTGCCATCGCATCCTTGTTTGATTATCGAAAATTTAAAGCACGTGATGCCGAAATTAAACGATTGAACAATAAGTTGTTAGAACAATCAGAAGCGCCACGCTTGAAAGAATAGTGCGGTTTTGTTCAAAATTAGTACAACTTACATTTTATTTCTGGGGATAAATTACATACCTTTATACTATCAGTACATCTCGATGAAGAGAGCAGTGACTGTATCCGTTTTTCGGAGCCCATATGGTAATTTCTTGAAGCTTAAAATTTTACCATAAGAAGCGTCTTAGTTGAATAATGGCGGGCCACATCCAATTTATTGGATTACTTATGTAACAGTGGATTACAAAGTTCAGCGGCAATTCTAATCTTGTTTTCTGGAGCTTCAGAAAACAACGTCATATGGGTTTTTTTTATTCCTCCAATGAAAATAGAAAGTGAGTTAAGTTGTCAATCAATAGAATGTCAACTGGAACACGCAATTCCGCTTCACCAATCTCAAATTTGATGGAATATTCACTTTTTTCTTCTCCGTTGGAAGCGGCAATGGTTTTTTGTTCGAAATCCAATAATTCTTTATACACTGGAAACGGAATCATTAAACTTGACACCATTCCATCGCCGTAACGCATGTAGTATATTTTAACAGTATCGTCAGTAATTCTGGCTGTGAAATTGTCCATTGCAACATAATCATCTTCGACCAATACTTCGGTTCTAATAACTAGCTTATAGTTTGTAGAATCTTTGTAGCGTTCAAGAAGTGACGTGGATTCTTGGCCAAATAGGGAAGATGTTCCGAAGCACAAGAATATTAAAGCAATACATGTTTTCATTAGTTGACTTCTAAAATTTTGACTTCGGTTCTACGGTTGTCTTGATGCTCGTCTTCTGAACAAGACACACCATCCTTGCATTTATTGATCAATTTTGATTCACCATATCCTTTGGCGACAATTTGAGATTTTTTCACACCTTTCGAAAGCAAGTAATCAACACAACTTTGTGCTCTAGCTTGCGACAAGCGTTGATTGTACGTTGCGCTTCCTCGTGAATCTGTATGTGCACTTAGTTCAATTCTCAAGTCATTTTTCACGATGAAATCCGCTAACTTGTCCAATGCAGCCATACTTTCTGGTCGCAAAGTGGATTTGTTTAAATCATAAAAGATGTTTTCCAATTTGAATTTTTCTCCTTTTTTAATCGGCGTTAATTCCAATTGCAATTCAATGATTTTACCGTCCTCATGTGAAGTGTTAAATGATTTTTGATCGTCAATGTAGCCTTTTTTAGCTCCATGAGCGACATAGTCCTTGTTGCGATCAACATTGATTGTCACCAAACCATTTTTATTGGTCATCATAACCGTGTCTTTGCCAAAATTGAAGTTAGCAATAGATGTCGTTGCCATGTCAATTGGTTTTTTGGTGTCTTTGGCAATGACTTTTAGAGCAATTGTAATTTTCGTTGGCAACAAAATCAATTCGCATCTAAATGTTGTATCAACATTCACATTTTTAGTTGAAAGTTCCACCGGATTTTTCAATTTGAAGTCTTGCTTTTGAGTCGAGAAAGTATATAATTCATCTTTTTTTACACGCAAATGCAATTCACCATCCGAATTCGAATAAAATTCTTCTTCCTCACCGGAATTAGTGTTGATCAAAGTAATTGGATGTGAGGGAACAATTTCATTCTCTTCGTATTTTTCAAAAACTTGAACAATAACATCCATGTAAATTTCAACTTTGTCAAAAGCATAAATGCCATCTACAGCATTTTCACGATTTGAGGAAAAATAACCCGCCAACCCTGTTGAATCAGTAATTAAGCCAAAATCATCGGCTGAAGAATTGAGTGGATATCCCATGTTTTCCACTTTTTGTGTCTTTAAATTCGCCTCAAAAATATCCAAACCACCAACACCAAAATGTCCGTTTGAAGCAAAGAACAATTGATCGCCATTTACAAAAGGGAATAGTTCATTTTTATCCGTATTGATTGTACTTCCAAGATTTTCAGGTTGTGACCATTGTCCATTTTCAAAGGAACTTTTATAAATGTCAGATCCTCCGATTCCACCTGGCATATCAGAAGCAAAATAAAGTGTCTTTCCATCGTGTGAAAAGCAACCATGTCCAACATTGTACTCTTTGCTATTGTATGGGAATGGTGTTAAATCATTCCACTTTTTACCATCGAATGAAGAAAAGTACAAACCAAGTGAGATTGTTTCCTTTCCTTTTTTCATTCCCAAGAAATTCTTGGTAATTACCATTAAGTTTTCTTCTGTATTAAAATCAACTGGACCATCGTGGGCTTTTGATAAAAATTTGTGTTTGAGTAATTTCCCATTTTCAATCAAAGTATCATCTTCAATTTTTGATTGCAACAAACTGATGTAATAAGCATCATCCCAACCGTATTTGCCCCTTAAAACATCTGCATTTTTTGATTTCGTAGCATATACTATTCCATCTTGGAAGTAGGTTGGACAGAAATCACCATAGAGCGATGAAATCTGTGTTTTTTGAAGAATGTATTGCGCTGAATCTTTAAATAGTCGGTTAAACGATGCTTTTTGGTTGTAAAGAGAACTGAAGAACGTATTGTTGGGATATATGACATGCGCTTCATTGATTTGACTTTCGGCTTCGGAATAACGTTTGTCAAAACGCAAGGCTTGAATGTACAACTCATGATCTTTCTCGTTGAATGCCTTTGATTTTTTTAACTGTTCAAAATAACGAACAGCTTCTTTCATTTCATACAAATGAAAATGAGAAATTGCAGCTTTACGGGTGTTATCTATGTGACATTTTTTCGGTTTTTTAGCACATTTTGCAACCAATTCATCAAACATTTCAACACATTTTGAGTATTCTTCTGCTGCGAAGAATTTGTCAGCCGTTTGTTGTTTGAGTTGAGAAAGACCAATGAATGGAATAAATACCGAAAAGAAGAATGCGTAGTGTTTCATAGTTAGAAGTAACGTGGAGATGTGTAAACAGATTTCTTTGTCTTAAAGTCATACTGAATGAAAACTTCATGAGATCCTGATTGATATGTTCGAAGTCCATTGATAGGGAAGTCGTAAGCATATCCAATTGTCAAACCTTTAACAGTATAAGCAACATTGACACCAGCTGATTCATTGAAGCGATACATGATTCCCGTCCATAATTTTTCATATGACAACAAACTAAGGTTGACATCAAAGGTTACAGGTGCTTTTGGAGTGTACTTGATAAGTGTTGACGGTTTTAATTTGAAGACACTATTTAAATCAAAGACATATCCTCCAGAAATAAAGAAATGTCGCACATTTGCTAATTCGACGATGTCGTTGACACCTGATATTTTTGCTTCTAAAACACGCGGTGAAGAAATCCCAATATAATGTTTCTTCGAGTAATAAAAGAAGCCAGCACCAACGTTTGGTTTTGTCGTAGAGAATTGTTGACCATAATAAGGATCCGTTGGGTCGTTTACTTGAGATTTTGTGAAATCATACCCCAAAACATCAACACCGACTGATAATCCACCTGCCAATCGGCTTTCATTTTTCTTATTGATTTGGATGCTTCCACTAAAATCGGCAAAAACTGCTGTTCTAGATCTGTTTCCAATTCGATCGTTGACCAAATGTCCACCAATTCCCATTGACTTAAAGAAAAGTGGGGCGTGCACACTAAACCATTGCGTCATTGGAGCACCTTTGTAGTTGATCCATTGAAACCTTCCCATGGCAACTGCACTAATCGCATCTTTACTTCCTGCATACGCAGGATTAAAATAAAGAGGATTGTACATGTACATCGACATTTGCTCATCTTGTTGTCCAAACGAAACAGTGGAACAAGAGCAAATTATGAGTAAGCTGGATAGCAATTTTCTCATCTTCATCTGTTTAATATTGAACTTCTAAATATCCTTTGAAAGGCGGTGTATTGTCTTCATCATTCAAAGTTATGATGTAGAAATATGTTCCAACGGGTACTTTTCCGCTTGAACCGATCGTTGCACCATTGTTCACCGTTCCATCCCAATCATTTTTGTAAGGACTTGCAGTATAAACCAAATTTCCCCAACGATTGTAAATTTCAACAACCGCTTCCGTAAAGTTCTCCAATCCATGTATTTCCCAATAGTCATTGTGACCATCTAAGTCGGGAGTTGTTAAATCTGGAATGAATAAACATTTTGCATTTGGAGCAACACTCAAATACGTTGAATCAGATCCAAAACAACCATTTGTATCTGTCACAGTGACATAGTACCATCCAGTGTTTTCGGGAGTCGTTGCATAAATGGTGAAAGATGAATTTTCAGTGTACAATCCATCCGGTCCGCTCCATGTATAAGATTCTCCTCCAGATGCTGTGAAATTGACATCTTCACCTGGACAAATTACAGAATCACTTACAGCGGCAATAGTCAGTACATCCGTTACAATAGAAACATATACACTATCACTATTCGCACAATTCTCCGCATTTATTCCAGTTACCGAATACCAACCTTGATTTTGTGCAGTTGCAGAAAATACATTCGGATTTTGAGCTGTGGAACTAAATCCATTTGGACCATTCCATTGATAACTATTAGCACCCGATGCATTCAATGAAATTGTAGATTCACCGCAAAATACACCACTCGAATTACCTGCTATTGCATCAACTTGCGGTAATTGTACCATGATAAGCTCAATCGAATCTGAGTTGACACAACCCGAAGCATCGGTTCCAGTTACAACATAAATTCCTTCATTGATTGAAGTAAAAGGTGTTAAAGTGATGGATTGGGTAGTTGCTGAAAATGAGTTTGGTCCATTCCAACTATAGGAAGATGCTCCATTTGCAGTCAATTCAGCGATTCCATTCTCACAAATGGTCGAATCGTTGTCCAAAGCTGAAATTGAAACTGAAGGTAAAGGTAAAACCGTGATATTAAAAGGATTCGAAGAAGCACTGCATCCTGGAATACTCGCTACAACAGAATAGCTATTTACACCAGTTGAGCTGGTAGTAAGCGTTACTGGATTCTGGGTGTTATTTGTTCCATTGATACCAGGTCCTGACCAAACAAATGTTGCCGTTGGGTCGGTATGACTAGCCGTTAATGTAACACTTGTTCCAAAACATGGAGTGGTTGTGTTAGCTACTATCGTTGGATTTTCAAAGTTCAAGACATTAATATTAAATGTAGAATCCAAAGTACAACCGTTTCCATCGGTTACAGTTAAAGTGTAATTTCCTGACACAACATTTGTCAAATTCTGTGTAGTTGCAATTTGAGTCATTGAAACATCAGCCCAGCTATATGATAATGTCGGAACTCCAGCCGCAACAACATTTGTAATACTTCCATTGGCTGTTCCGCAATCAGCTGAAGAGACTGTTACGCCAGCATTGAGGGTAGGAGGGTTATTGACAACAACATTAATGTTTTCAGAATCTGTACATCCATTCAATGTTCCGGTTACGGTGTAATTCGTTGTGGAACTTGGACTCACATTGATTGTAGCAGTGTTTTGACCTGTGTTCCATGAATAAGAGGTGGCGCCCGTTGCGGTTAAGTTCACTGATTCACCTTGACAAATCACGGCTGAATTTCCATTATTGATGGCAATGGCAGGTAAAGGTTTGATTTGAACATCCACTTCCAATGTTTGAGTGTAATCACATAATCCAGTAACAACGCAATAATAAGTCTGAGAAGTACTTGGAGTCACATTGACAGATTGAGATGTACTTCCATCATGCAACCAGTTATAGGAGGAAGCTCCCGGAGGTGCGACTAAAGTCACAGATTCACCTGGACAAATAGGTGGAACGTCTGCAATATCAGGGAATTGAACACCAGATTGAGCAGAAATGGTGTAATTACAAATATCACCAGCGTAACCATCAATCATTAAGTAATAGTCATTCCCAACCGTTAGTCCGTTTCCTGTAATTGTAAATCCAGTAGAGCTTTCTTCAAAGTTAGATACAGGAACAAAGTTGGTACAATTGGTTCCATCAAAAATTTGCATTTGAATTCCACCAGATGGATAATTTCCAATCCAGCAGTCGAAAATAGAAACATTTAAAGTTGCCGTAGTTGAAGATGCTGTAAATTTTATCCATGAATTATTTTCAATATTGACATCTAGCAAAGGAGAAGAATACGGCCCTGGTGTAGTTCCTGGAAATGGATAATATCCAAAAACACCTCCAGAATTGGTTCCGTCAGCTAAATTTACTCCTGCTTGCGTTTCATTGTTTCCATGCATGTTTCCAGGTCGATCCGCTGTGTATGCTCCTGAAGTTGAAGCACTATAACCATTTAAGTCACAGATGTACAACGCGTTGTTGCAATTGTCGTTTGTTGCTGTTGTTACACAGAATCCGAATGTTCCTTGTTGTGTATTAAATCCCCAATACCTGAGGTAAACAGTTGCTCCAGGCGTTAAACCATTTGCAGAAATCAAAGGAAGCATGTCGTGTCCACTTCCAGGATAATTCGGATAATCATCACTACATGCAATTTGTGTCAACGCACTACACGATCCTGAATAAAGTGCCATTACTCCATCTGTTATTGCGCCACCTCCAATATTTGGTTGTGCATTGATGTGTATGTTTCCAGATGCAGGAACTGTAATCGCAAACCAAACATCTGCTGTACTAGCGTTGTATCCTCCAATCATTGCTCCACCTCCTCCAGCGCAATTGGAAGGTGTCGGAGCCATTGCTAAAGGTGTTGAAGTTGCACCAACATTTGTAAATTGTGCGTATTGACAATTTGAAGTGACTGGCGGCATTTGAATAGCATTACATGGATTGTCATTGGAAGGAGTTGGTGTAACTGTTCCCTGGATGCAAATCGTAAAATCACCATTTGTTCCTATAGCAAAATCATAGACGCGGATGTAGTACGTTTGTCCTGTGACCAATCCTACTAAATTGAATTGTTCGTTCATTGAACTTCCTGCAGCGTTGTTACACGATATCGAAGTAAGAGATCCGCAAGTTCCGCTATATACTTGAGCGACAACATCGATGTTTGTTGTAGGAGCAACAGTAACTTGCTGAACGCTACTTGTAGCAACAAAAGAATACCAAACATCGTCATCGGCGCTTCCTGAACAACCTGGCAAAGATTGAGTCGCTCCTACAGTTGTTCCCGCTGTTGGGACACATGAACTATTGATATTCAATGGAACGGCATTCGCACAATTGTCGTTTGAAGGAGCAGGAGGTGGGTTGGTCACACAAATGGTGAATGTTCCACTTCCAGAACCTGCGAAATAATGATAAACTCGAATGGTATAAGTTGATCCAGGAACTAAGTTCGTTGCATTGATTGTTTCTTGACCTCCATAACCGGCGTCATCTTTACAAGAAAGAGTATTCAATACTGCACAAGCGCCAGAAAAAAGTTGAACAACGGCGTCCATTCCACCACTCGGTACTACATTTATTTGATGCGAACTTCCTGTTGCTACAAAGCTATACCAGACATCATCGTCGGCATTTCCGACACATCCAGGAATTGTTTCTGTTGCTCCAATGGTTGTTCCATTCGATGGCGTTACACAAGTTGCCGTAACAGAAAGAGGTGTTGCAGAAGAACATCCATCAGATTGAGCATGTAGGAATGTGTAACAAAATATGATTGAAAAAGCGAGTAGTAATTTTTGTGCCATGATTATTTTGATTCAATGAATTGAATAGGGGTCAATTGGTGATTTAGTAAGAGTTTCTTTACATCTACAGGTGAAAACAAGGTTTCTTTTTCGGAACGTTCTGGGCGAGGCAAGAGGGCAATGAAAATTTCACCGTGGTTGGTTTCGTCTTTCATTTTTACCTTTGCAGAAGCAACACCGATAATGGAAGCTAGTTCAGTTTCAATCGAAGAAATTTCTTGCTGATTTAAGGTTCCCTCAAAATAGTAAATGTAGTCTTGGGCAACGGAACAATAATGAGTCCCCAAAATAAATAGTAGTGGCAAAAATCGTTTCATACACATGTAGAATGATATTCACGAGTAGTGAATTAGTACAGAGCAAAAATAAGGGAATTTTGGAGAAAAACGAAACTATTGATTTACCTATAAATGGCTAAAACATTACACGACAATATGTTTCACTTTGTAGTTTACTACTAAAACGTTTTAAGGAAAGAATGTTAATTTATTTTTTGAGTAAAATAAATCCATGTTTTTTACCATCAAAATGATTGTGAATTAAGACATGTGTTGCACTATCGTTCATTTTGTCTTCTTGCTTTTTCAACTTCTGAAGGGCGTAAAACAATCCAAATGCACTTGCCGTTTTATATTCACCGCAATATTCTTTAAAGCTTGTAATTTCAGCTTTGTTAAATTCTTTTTTCAGGTTGGAATACCAATGCTTTGTGCGATTGTCGCCATTGATTCCTTGTACCAGAATGTCAATGTCCTCCATTTGAAGGTGATGCTTCTGAAGTAACTGGTGAACAACAATGATTAAATCATCTTCGCTAGGAAATGAAATTTGTGCTACATCAACTATTTCTGCTAAAGCATTGCTTGAGTCATTGCTAAGAACGAACATGGTTGCTCCTTCACCACAAATTGATCCAGGTGAATTCGAATGCAATAACTGGGAATTATCAATGATCTCAGTTTTGTAATGTCCCTGAAGCTTTTCAATGTTGTAATTGTAGGAAGAGATTTCTTCTACTGCACCAACCAATAGGCTTGCATCTGCTGATCGTTTTTCTAACACTAATAGTGCATCGATTAAAGCGTTTTCAAATGCGAGGGAACCATTTACATGTGTAGAGTTATAACCTCTGTTGGCAGAAATAACGGCCAATTGGCCTGCTACTGCATTCGGTGTGCTTTGTACAAAGTTAGTTGGAGTTAAAACGCCTTCTTCGTATTCAACAATTTGATTGAGGAATTTCACACAATCTTCTAATCCACCATTTGCCGTACCAATAATAATTCCTTCTAAATTTGGATTTCGCTGAATTAAAGGAAGTCCAGCGCCAATTCCCATCCTGACAGCTTTCCCCATTCTTCGCAATTGTCCAGCTGGAATAAACTCCAAATAATTGGGTTCAATGGCTTCCATTTTACCTGAAGTATGCAATTGAAAATCACCATTTTCAAACGACGAGTCAATTGTTTTTTGAGGCGATATGGCATAAACGTCTTTTATGAACATGCCGAAAAAATTAAAGAGGTGCAATTTCCGCCAAAACCAAAAGAGTTGGAAATGACCTTGTTAATTGATCTGTTTTCTATCAATGATTGAGTGACTTGAAAGTCAAACTCATCAATCGGATTTTCACAATTTAAAGAAGGATATACCTCAGAATGATTGATAGAAAGAATACTAAAAATTGCTTCCAAAGATCCGGCAGCACTCAAAGTATGTCCTGAATAAGATTTTGTAGAACTAAACGGTGGTACTTTGTCAAAGACGTGTGAAAATGCAAATGATTCAGTAATGTCATTGTTTGGTGTTCCTGTTCCGTGTGCATTGATACAATCAATTTCATGAGCTTGAATTCCAGCTTCATCTAAAGCACTTGTCATTGCCGCAATTGGTCCAAAGGCTTCATCAGATGTTGCCGAAGGGTGAAATGCGTCATTGGCATTGCCAAATCCAATCAATTCGGCGTATTTCTTTTTATTTTGACACGATTCTTCTCCTTCAAGTACAAGGTAAGCAGCTGCTTCACCTAAAGTCAAACCATCACGATTTTTGTCAAATGGACGAGAAGGAGCTTCGCTTAAAATACGCAGGGCATTGAAACCATTGACAGTGTATTTTGATAAACAATCTGCACCTCCAACAATTACACGTTTTGCACGACCAGTTTGAATGAGACGAGCACCGACTAAAATCGCATTTGCCGAAGAAGAACATGCTGTGTTGATGGTATCCGTGTATCCTTTGATTTGGAATTTTTCTGAAATGTACTGAGTATGATTCGACCCTTCGTAGGAATGAATAAATTCAGATGCCTCAACTGCCTGATTGGCGTCTTGGAACAATTGATCTGTATAGCACATTCCGCCAACCGTACTGGATGAAATAAATCCTGTTTCGAAGTTGGTTAAATCTTCTTGGGATAACTGCGCATCTTGAATTGCTTCATTGAATGCATGCAAGGCAATCAACGTAGTGCGAGTGACACCTGATTCATGGATTGAAAGCTTGTTTTTAAGCTGCTCATCACTTAGCTCAATTTCAGCAAATGGCATTGTTGCAACATAAGCAGATTGAAAATGATGCGCTTTACCAATTCCAGTTTTTCCAGAACGAAGCGAAGAATGATTTTCTGAAATGTTCGTTCCGAGAGAAGATATTGCCCCCATTCCGGTGATAAATACCTTGCTCATGGTGATTACTTAGTTCTGTTTGCCTCGATGTAAGCAACAATTGTGTTTACATCTACTAAGATTTGTCGACCCTCAGCTGGGTTTTTGATTTTAATTCCATATTCACGGTCCAACAATACAATTAATTCAACCGAATCAATAGAGTCCAATCCTAAATCACCACCAAACAATGGTTCATCGTTTTTAATGTCTTCTGGAGTTGTATCCAAAAGATTCAAATAAGTGATGAGGTGATTTTTAAATTCTAAAATTAATTCTTCTGTAGTCATCTGCTGCTTATAAATAGTTTTGTAATCTCAATTTGATAAATGTCAATAATTGACACACGAAAGTAAACATTATTAAGTAAATGAGTGTTCCACTTAGTTCGCTCCAACTTCCATTTTTCAAAAATAAGGTATAGAATCCGTCTAAGCACCAATACAACGGTGATAATTTGCCTATTTGTTGCAAATAATCAGGCATAATGAAAGTTGGCACCCAAATTCCTCCAATTGCAGCGAAGATGATGATCGAAACAGCACCGAACCCATTTGCTTGCTCCTGAGATTTGGCATACGTTCCAATGAGAATGGCGTAGCTTACAGCAGCAAGTGCTGATAAAAATGAAACAAGAAACAATTGAATCATTGCATCCGGTAATACTAATTCAGGCAAACCAATTAACGGAAAAACGAACATTCCAATACAAAACAACGTGACCATTTGTGTCATTGCCACAAAGACAAATACCAGCATTTTACTCCAAATAGTCAACATAAATGCTGAAGGAATGGTCTGTAAGCGTAAAAAACTTCCTGAAAGTCGCTCTTTTACCAAATTTCCACCAAGTGTAATAACCATAAAGAACATGGCAAAAATGGTCCAAGCGGGAATGTTGTGCTGTGTGGAATTTGGAATAATGTCACGACCATTTTTTCCTGCTACTTGACTAATGATTTGAGTTTGTCGACCATTCATTTCTTTTTCGATATGGGCTGGAATTGAATCGTAATCCATATCGCGAAATAATTGCTCAACCATTGCTTTGTTCTCCAATCCAACCAAAATTGTTTGAAGGTTGGTGGTCAATGTCATCCTAAAATTTTCTTGTAGAACGGGATCGTAATAAAATGTGATTGTTGGTTGTTCAAGCTTACCGTCATTTTTCCCTTCACCAATTCCAAATTCTGTCAACATAACATTGGATACATGACTGGCATTTCCATTGATGTTTTTTGTGAAGTCACTTGGAATGTACAATGAAATTAGTTTGTTGTGATCCAAGGTTGCATTTTTCAAATCTTTGAAAGCAATGCTATCATTGACTTCTATCGTAAAACTGCCCGATTTCTCTAGTACGTCGATAAGTTCATCACCAATGTGACCTTCATCATTGTTGATTACCAAAAGATCCATCTGATTCTCATTGACCAATCGAAAAGTTGAATCTTGCACAATTGTGATGATAAACACCAACAATATAGGCATGATGTAAAGGATCAATAATCCAATTTTATCGTGAATTAAGAGCTGAATTTCTTTGAGTATGGAAGCACCGAATTTCATTAGTCGCGTAAAGTATTACCAGTTAATTGAATCAGCAGTTCTTCAAGGTTCTCGACTGAATTCTGAGTCAATAAATCGCCTAAATCTCCGATTCCAATGATTTTACCATGATCGAGTAAAGCAATTCTATCGCAAAATCCTTCAGCTTCTTTTAAATGATGAGACGTATAAATAATTGTTGTTCCCTTCTTGTTTAATTCTTCCAACAAGTTGATGATTGCCACTTTACTCTGAACATCAACTCCAACTGTTGGTTCATCTAGAAACAGGATTTTCGGATCATTAATCAATCCGATGGCCAGATTAATTCTTCGCTTCATTCCTCCGGAGAAGGTTTGAATTTTTTTGTTTTGAACATGATCCAATCCAACAGCCTTCAACAAAAAATCGATTTTTTGACGCAATTTGTCTGATGGGATTTTATGCAATTTCCCGAAATATCTCAAGTTTTGGATAGGTGTCAACTCCGCATAAAATGCAAAATCTTGTGGAACAAACCCAATTGATGGAAGAACTGATTTTGACGTCAGTTTTTGATTGTCAACTGAGTAAATAATGTTACCAGAATCTGCTTTCAGAATGCCACAAAGCAATGAGATTAACGTTGTTTTTCCAGCTCCATTTGGACCGAAAAGTCCGAACTTTTCACCCTGCTGAATCTGAAATGAAATAGAATCAAGTGCCGGAGTGGTATTTCCCAGAAACTTCTTGGTAAGTTGATTTATTTCAATTATTTCGGCCATTATTTCAGTTTTATACGAGATAACTGTTGAAAAGCATCTTTTTCGACGCGACTGATTTCATTCAGAATATCGGCACATTTATCGTAATCAGCCTGATCTTTCAAGCGACCTTTGTAAATTCCAGACATTTGTAGAGCACTATCTCTCCATAAATCACCTGCTTTGGTCAATTTCTCAGAAACTTCCAATAATTCTTTGTTGTCAAATAGTTCAGAAACTTCCTCTAAAAACGCTGCGTAAATAAATCGAAATCCACCGCCACCAGTACCAATTTCTTCTTGCATCCGAACAATTTGTCCAAGATTCAATGCAGCTTGTCGTTCACCAACTTTATCCTTCCAACCTCGAATTTTTTTCGCTGTATAGTTTATTCCTTTGACACCAGCGACACCTCCAGGAATGCGCAACATATCACGACAATTGCGTTTGATTCCTTTTATGATTGCTTTTTTAAGCTGTTGTTCAGAAATTTCCGGAATGACAGTTGGATAGTAAATATGTCCTTTGGGTGCATAAATTCCTTTTGCAAAACGTACTTTGTTTAAATTTTCTGCAGATAAGGTCGTTGTTGTTTCCATAACTGGATCACTAACCAAATAAGTATCACCTTCTTTCCCAAATACGATGAGATTGTGAGCATTGAAGTGAAAACGGTATTCAGGTGGAAAGTAATCCAAATGAAAAACACCCACTTGACAACCAACAGGGATATTTTCTGACAACTTTTTATCTAAGAATGCTTGTGCCTCTTGTTCTGATTTGAAGCGTTTGCTGGTCATTTGAATTTTCAAGGCCTTACACGTGCGCTTAAAGATTGCGCCAGGCATTGTTCGAAATGAAATTGCCGGACCATTGTTCAATGAAAGAAATGGAATGTGAATGTAGAACAATCCACTTCCGATACCAAAAGCCATTGGCTCGGAAATTTGTTGAACACCATGGTTTTTTAATAAACTCATAATGACTCCATTTTCACAATGAGCCGTTTGGTGGTGCTTAAAATTTTCCACAATTAATTGATTTTGGTAAGTTCTGAAACTTCAATTTCAAATGCTTCAGCATATTTTGCCAGTTTGGCTGCCGATAATTTTTTAAAAACTGATGGTTTAAAATGACGCTTGATTTGCCATTTATAAAATCCAGTATATCCAGCTAAGACTGTTAAATCCATTAATTGAACTTCCATGAAATAAACAATTGGACTAACTTTTCCATCTTTTACTTGTTGCAATGCCTCAGCTTTTCGACGCTCAATTTCTTCCCAAGCATTTTCAAGTGCTACAGCTTTTGCTTCCCAACCTGTTGAAAGGTCAGTCTCGTATTTCCCTTCTTCATTTTTGACATAGCACAATTCACGTGTCATTTTTGTCAACGTGCTTTTGTCTTGAGAAAGTTCACTTTTTTTCATTAACAAACAGTTAATTGCGCATATACATAAGAGAAACGAGCACTTTCTGGTACTCCAAGTACAATAGTTTCTCCTTTTTTCAATTGACCACTATTGAATAATTCGTCTAGAATCATATAAATTGAGGCAGCTCCAACATTTCCTTTTGTAGAAAGATTGGTAAACCATTTTTCCAACGGAATATCCAAGCCAGCTTCTAGGAATGAATCGTGCATTTTATCTTGGAAGAAATAACTTGAGATGTGAGGTAAGAAATGATCGACATCAGAGGAGTTAATTCCATGTCTTTCAAAAATCTCTTTCAATTTTTTTGTCCCCAACTGATAAATGTTTGAACCTAATAATTTGACATCTTGTTTGATGCTGAAAATAGATTTTTCATTCAATTCTTCAGGAGAGAAATCTAAGTATGATTTTAATTCTCCATTTTCCAACTTATCAGCTCCCATGTACATACATGCTTCTTTTTCATTGGCAAATGAGAATCCTTCAATCCAGTCGATTTTCAATGAAAGACCCTCTTCGTTTGGAGTGTTTTGCATTAAAAATGAACCAGCACCATCAGATAACATCCAACGTAAAAAGTCCTTGTCAAACGCCAAAATCGGATTTTCTTCCAATTCGCTCATTTTCTGAATTTCTAATTCAAAGACATCTGATCGCAAAGAAGCTGAAAGACGCTCAGAACCAGAAGCTATTGCTTTTGTGGCTTGTCCCAATTTGAGCGACATATATGCATATTTAAACGCATGCATTCCGGCACAACACACACCTGCAGGTGAAACAACCTCAATGTTTCCAGATTCTGGAAGCCAACCGTGAACCATTACGGCATGAGAAGGCATTAATTGATCAGGACTTGATGTAGCGCAACTCAATAAATCTACTTCTTTCAACTCATCTGGTCGATCTGCAAATAAATTGCGAATTGAAAGCGCCGCCATTTCTGAATTTGTATGCGTAGGAGTACCATCCTTTTGCATTGCATAAAAGCGGTTTGTAATTTTGTTGTTACGTAAAACGATTCGTCGCGACTTAGAAGCTTGTTCATTAATCTTCCCTAAATAATCTTCCATTTCATCATTTGAAATTGGATTATTTGGTAAGAAAGTCGCCGTGCGAACGATATATACTTCAGGTAAATTCATGTTTATTCAAAATCGAAGGACAAAAATATGGTTTTTTCAATTAATATCGTGTACCTTAAGGTAAAGATATGTACGACAAATTACGTAATCTGGATGCATGTGAATTACTCAACACCCATGAAGTAACGTTTCTTTCGTTTGACAGAAGATTGGGTAAATGGAAAAATGAGGATGAAATAAAATGTCAACAATAGAGGTGAGACAATGAAAAGGACAAACAACAAATAGTATTTAAAAGCGTTCACCCAAAAAGTTCTTCGTGATCCGTTTGCCGTTTTCTTTTCAATCAACGCTGCCCAGATGTTAAAGATTTTTTTAGCCTTTCCTTCAATAAAAAGAATACTTGTTTTGATGTTGACTCCTTTATGAGCAATAACAGCATCTTGGTACGAATCCAATTGATTTGCATGGAAGTGTTTGTTTAATATGTCGCCATATTTTGAAACACCTTGAATGTCTTCATCACTCACACCAGGTTTTGGGAAAATTCCCCATTTTTTGGTTTTTTGACCTGTTAACATCCAGTGAAGAATTGTGATAACACTGATTAAGTTTGATACTTTATCTTCTAACGCTATGTTTCCAACCAATTTTCCTCCTGCATTTTTAATCAATTTCTTGACACTTTCTTGAGAGTTTAACCACATGTTGCGCGATCCAATCAATGTTACAACAGGAGTGTTTTTCAGAATTGCTTGAAATTTTTCATGTTTCAATAGTGATGTGGCTGGAATAGAAGGCGACAAAAACCAAGGTTGATAGGCGAAAATGATTAAATCATATTCTGAATATTTGAATTCTGGAGCGACAATTGGGCGAGGATTTTCCAATACGCAATCAGGCATACAATCGAAAAACACATCCGTTGTCCAAGGAAATGGAAATGCATCTTTCGGTTGAACAATAACATGATCAAATTCTGAATCATGAAGTTTGGAACAGAAATTTTGAACTATCTCAGTTAATTGACCAGATTGAGAGTAGTGTACGGTAAGAATTTTTTTCATGCAAACACTAAATTTTTAAGTGTGTTGATTTTTTTGAATAATTTGAAACAGCTGTTTTTACTTCCTTGGGAAGATGATTGTAATTCTTTTTAATAAAAGCGGCGTCTTCAGAAATTTCATTGTTGTATTTCAACATTTTTGGTGCGTTCTCTTGAATGATGATTCTTAAAAAGCGCAATTCCGCATTGTTTGGTTGTGCTTGAATACTCGTTTCTAATAGCGCTTTGCCTGCCTTGAATTGTTTTAATTTATCGCCTGGTGTTTTGCCAAATTCTGAAAGTTTCATTTGAATTGTCCCCAAATATGCTTGCTGTGTTACATCCTGTTTAGATGTAGCAATTTTTTTTTCCAATGCTTGAATTTCAATCAAAGTACCTTCAGAAAGTACCTTGAAAAAATCCGTTTTTGAGAATGTGCTTACTGCTATTGAGAGTATTATAAATAATTGTGACATATTTTTTCTTTAGGGTTTACCAAAAGTTGAACCAAAGTTACTGAATTTAAAAAAGAATCCAATCCAAGTTTTTGTTGATACATGGATGGCATTGAATAAAATTGAGATAAAATGTGCATATTTGATAGAACTAAAAGACTGAAATATGCCGATTCGTATGGTTGAGGACGATCCTCAAGGAAAAAAACAATCTAAAAGAAGCGCAAACGCAGGTTCATCATCTAGTTCAACTGGTGGATTTGGTGGAGGAATAGGAAGTTTAATAGGAACATTATTGCCTTACTTGATTCGAAAACCTAAATTACTGATTGTCGTTGTTATCGTTGGAATTGCGGTGTATTTTTTCATGGGTAAAGGATGTTCCGTTTCTGGATTGATGAATGAAGGAAGTGTTTCACAATTCATGCGTGGAGGGGAACTGAATAAGGAAGTTTATGAACAAACGGAAATCTTTGAACCTCTAGCTGATAACAAAAAGAATCCTCTTCCAGAAAAAGTGAGTTTACAGAAATATTGTCCAACTCCAATGAATCAAGGAAAACAAGGTTCATGTGTTGCTTGGGCAAGTGCGTATGCAGCGAGAACAATAATTGAAGCGCAAAGAACAGGTGAGAATCCAAATTCCATAAAATTTTCTCCTTCGTTCATGTACAACCAGATTAGTTTGGATCACTCGACATGTCAAGGTTCCTACATTAAATTGGCAATGGACAATATGATGGAAGTAGGGGCCGTGCCATTTAATTCCTTTGCATATACAGATCGAGATTGCAGCAAAGAACCGAGTCAATCCTTGAAAGCTTCTGCTAATGCTTATAAAATCAAAGGATTTCAACGTTTAACAGAAGAAGGGCAATCAAAAGCGGCGGAAGTACTTGCAATGAAACAAAACTTGGCAAAGGGTTCTCCATGCATCATTGGCATGATGGTTGGTGGTTCATTCATGCAAAATATGATGGGGAAAGAGTTTTGGAATCCGACTTCAGCTGATTACAACAAGTCAGGTTTTGGTGGACATGCCATGTGCATTGTTGGATACGACGATTTCTACGAAGGTGGTTCATTTTTAATCATGAATTCATGGGGAACTGAATGGGGAAAAGGAGGTTTTGCTTGGGTAAGATATTCTGATTTCAAAGAATTCAATGTTGAAGTTTATGGATTGTATCCAATGGGCGATGCAAGTAAAAAAGCTGTTTCAACATTTACAGGAAGTTTTGGATTGGAACTAAATGCAGGAAGAAAAGTTTTAGCCTTGCATCAAATCAGTGGAAATTATTTCGAGACTACGGGTAAAATTGGTGTGAACGATAAGTTTAAAGTGGAATTCACAAACAATGTGGAATGTTATACCTATGTTTTTGGAGAAGAAACTGATGGTACGAGTTATGTGCTGTTTCCATATACCAAAAAACATTCTCCTTATTGTGGTATTACTGGAACGCGATTGTTTCCAAGAGATTATTCCATGGTTCCAGACGCCAAAGGTTCGAAGGATAAAATTGCTGTGGTCATAACACATGAGCCAATTGATTACGATGCTTTGAATGCAAAGATTACTGCTGCGAAGGGAGGAAGCTATGAGGAAAAATTAAGGAATTTATTGGGGACAAATCAACAGGTTGCTTTTACTGGCTCTAAAACAATAGAATTTAGCTCCTCGGCAAATCAAAAACAACCGTTTTATTTTGTCATAGGAATCAATAAATAATTCAGCGTTGAAACAATTTCTTTTGAGTCAGACATCATTGAGAACTCATGTGAATCAATATTGTACATGGCTCATTTTTGGGTTAACCTTTCTTTTTATTGTGTGGAAGGCAGTTACGATTCCAATCACTCACGATGAAGTAGCAAGTGCATTGTATTATTCCAAATTCAGTTTTTGGGAAATTGTTTCATTATCGAATGGTGATCAAAACAACCACATTTTGAATTCCTTGCTTACAAAATGGAGTGTGAACATTTTTGGATTGAAATTGTGGGCTGTTCGACTACCATCTATCTTATCTTTTCTAGTATATGCTTACGCCGTCATTGGATTGTTGAATTATTTGTTACCTAAACATTCAAAATTCTATATCGCTGGAGCATTATTGTTTGTATTAAGCCCTTATTTGATTGACTTCTTTTCACTCAGTCGTGGTTACGGCATGGCAGTTGCACTTACTACACTTTCCATGTATCATTTAGTCAAGGGAATAAGCAACAAGAGAGCATTGAATTGCTATTTGTCAATAGTTTTTGCAACTCTCACATGTTTTGCCAGTTTTTCATCAATCAGTTTTCTGTGCGCTACGATAGCAATTGTATTTGTGTATTTAATGGTTTTTGAAGATCGAAAATGGGTTCATATTGGGTGTTTTACTGCGCTTGTTTTTATCATTGGAGCTTCAATGTTTGTTCCTCTTTCTGTCATTAGCAATGCTCAACAATTCAGCTATTGGTCCAACAATGGTTTCATTCAAGATACTCTGATGTCCTTAGTGCGGTTATCCCTATATGGATCCAAAATCTTTTTAACGACAGCTGTGATTACCTGTTTTTTTGTCATTGTCTTGGTCATTGGATGTGCTTATTTCTTGATTCAATTTCTTCGCTCAAGAACCACCTTTTTGAAACCAGCATTGATTGTGTTTGTTGTATTGTTTTTAACTATCTTAATCAACGTGCTCCAATCTTGGATGTTGAATTTGCCCAATTTAAATGGTCGCATTGCTTTGTTTTTTTATCCGCTCATTGTTGCAGGTTTGATTGCCAGTAAGCCTATTTTTAATTGGATGCATTCAAAGGTAAAATGGGGGATTGTTGTCATTGTGATAGGATTGGGAATTCATCACATCTTTGATAATTCCAATAAGAATAACGTCTTAGAATGGAGTTATGACGCTTACACCTTTGAAGTGTTAAATTTGGTAAAGTCTAATGAAAAACAAGGCAACGTTCGTTTGGATATGAATTGGCTATTTCATCCGTCGCTGACATTTCATCACAAAGTTGATCACTTTTCGCAGATTCGATTAGGACCATATTCCAAAGAAATACAAACGAATTCAACAGCAGATTACTACTATTGTAAAGCAGAAGATTATTTACAATTGGAAGCAAACTATACTATTTTAGCTAAATTTGAGGACAATTGGCTCTTGAAGCACAAATAAAGACGATTCATACAATGCAAACACTTTCAATTCATTACAAACAATTCAATCATTATTCAGAATTGCCTGAGAGCGATCAGTCAATGGTGAATCAAGCGTATGAAATAGCAAAAAATGCCTATGCTCCTTATTCCAAATTTCATGTTGGTGCTGCTGTTTTATTGGAAAATGGTGAAATTGTTTTAGGAAGCAATCAAGAGAACATTGCGTTTCCTTCGGGATTGTGTGCTGAACGAGTTGCTTTGTTTCATTGTGGGGCAATGCATCCAACGACCAAAGTTGTAAAAATTGTCATTGTAGCAAAAGGTGATTTAGTTCCTATGGATAAAATTCTTTCCCCTTGTGGTGGTTGTCGACAAGTGATGTTGGAAACGGAAGTGCGACAAAGTGCTCCCTACGAAGTCATTTTAGTGAGTCAAAACGGACAAACAATTGTATTTAATTCTGCATCGGATTTATTGCCTTTCGGATTTTAGGCACGCATAGAAATTACTGATAACAAAGGAATCCAACAATTGCGTTGATTCTTGAACAATTACTGTCTCACTTTTCCCATTTTCACGACATTTAAAACAGAGTTTTTTATATATTTGCCACGTATAACTTAATGAAGAGTATAATGGCGGTGAGATCTCCGAAAAAACCAACGGCTACGACGAAAAAGTCTGCAGCTGCAAAAACGTCGAAATTTTCGAAAGAAACGTATATCAAATGGTGGAAAGACATGTTGTTGATCCGTAAATTTGAAGAAAAAACAGGTCAATTATATATCCAACAAAAATTTGGTGGATTCTGTCACTTGTACATTGGTCAAGAAGCAATTGTTGCAGGTACAGCAAGTGCTTGTCGCGAAGGTGACAAACACATGACAGCTTACCGAGATCATGGTCATCCAATTGCATTGGGAACAGATCCTAGAATTTTAATGGCTGAGTTGTATGGAAGAACAACAGGTTGTTCAAAAGGAAAAGGTGGTTCAATGCACTTTTTTGATAAGAAAGTTGGTTTCATGGGTGGACACGGAATCGTTGGAGCTCAAATTGCGATGGGAGCAGGAGTTGCTTTCGCTGAGAAATACAATGAAACAGGAAATGTTGTGTGTGTTTCTATGGGGGATGGAGCCGTACGTCAAGGGGCGTTACACGAAACATTCAACATGGCTATGAACTGGAAATTACCTGTCATTTTCATCATTGAGAACAACAATTATGCAATGGGTACTTCAGTTGAACGTACAACGAACGTAACTGATTTGTCTAAAATTGGTTTGTCATACGAAATGCCTTCGAAAATTGTGAATGGAATGTCGCCTGAAGCAGTTCATGAAGCAATTGCTGAAGCAGCTGAACGTGGAAGAAAAGGAGAAGGTCCAACTTTGTTGGATATTCGAACATATCGTTACAAAGGACATTCAATGTCTGACCCACAAAAATACAGAACGAAGAAAGAAGTAGAAGATTGGATGGAACAAGATCCAATTGATCACTGTTTGAAAGTGATAAAAGAGAATAAATGGATGACTGCAAAAGAAATCACTGAAATTGAAGAATGGGTGAAAAAAGAAGTTGCAGAGTCGGTTGAATTTGCTGAGAATTCTCCGTATCCAGAAGCACATGAATTGTACGAGGACGTTTACCAAGAGCCAAACTATCCTTACATCAAAGAATATTAATTTAAAAATTACCTAAAGGTTTAAGATATTATGGCTGAAGTTGTATATATGCCGAAATTGAGCGACACCATGACGGAAGGTGTTGTTGCTGAATGGAATAAAAAAGTAGGTGATGCTGTTTCTTCTGGTGAAGTATTGGCAGAAATCGAAACAGATAAAGCGACGATGGAGTTTGAATCCTTCTACGATGGTGTGTTATTGCACATTGGAGTAGAAAAGGGACAAGGAGCACCGGTTAATTCAGTATTGGCTATTATTGGTGAGAAAGGTGAAGATGTGAAAGCTATTTTAGAAAATGCTGGAGCTGGAGCACCTGGAGCAAAAGAAGAGAAGAAAGAAGAAGTGAAAGCTACTCCTTCTCCAGAACCAGTTGAAGCAAAAGCAGAAGCACCAGTTGCACCAGTGACTCATGTCGCTGAAACTCCTGCTGCACCAATTGTAGCTGCAAATGGCGATAAAATCATTGCTTCACCATTGGCAAAGAAAATGGCAGCTGACAAAGGAATTAATTTGAGTCAAGTTGCAGGAACTGGAGATGGTGGAAGAATCATTAAGAGAGACATCGATCATTATGTTCCTTATACACCAGCAGATCGTCCAGCATTTGCTGCCGCTCCTGTAGGAACAGAATCGTATACTGAAGTTCCTAACTCTCAAATGCGCAAAGCCATTGCGAAAACGTTATCGGCTTCAAAGTTCTCTGCACCACATTTCTATTTAAAAATGGAAGTGGACATGGACAATGCGATTGCGGCTAGAACTGCTATTAACGCACAGGATGGAGTGAAAGTTTCATTCAATGACATGTTGATCAAAGCAGTTTCTGTGGCGTTGAGAAGACATCCAAAAGTAAATGCTGATTGGATGGGAGAATCGATTCGTTACAATAACCACATTCACATCGGTGTTGCGGTTGCAGTGGAAGACGGATTGGTTGTTCCAGTTGTGAAGTTCGCTGATTCAAAAGGTATTGCACAATTAGGGGCTGAAATCAAAGATTTGGCTTCAAGAGCAAGAGATAAGAAAATCAAGCCGGAAGAAATGCAAGGAGGAACATTTGCCGTTTCAAACTTGGGAATGTATGGAATTGAAGACTTTACGTCGATTATCAATCCACCAAATGGATGTATTTTATCTGTTGGACAAATTAAGTCGACTCCAGTTGTGAAAAACGGAGAGATTGTTCCAGGTAACGTAATGAAATTGAGCTTATCTTGTGATCACCGCGTTGTGGATGGTGCAATTGGTTCAGCGTTCTTACAAACCTTGAAAGAATTATTGGAAAATCCTGTTACAATGTTAGTGTAATAGTTATTGAATAAATTGGAAAGGGAAGTGAAAGCTTCCCTTTTTTTGTGACGAATTTGTTTTAATTAAAGTGGCGCGTAGTGCAAAATTACGTACTGTTTATATTTCGTAACTTGTGAAGGATTAAAGAGTCAAAAAACGTTTAAAATTGTGAAACAATGAAATATTTAATAATTTTTATTCTGTTAGCAAATACCAGTTACAGCAAGGCGCAGACATGGCATACATTTTCTATGTTTGATACGTATGAAGAAGCACCTTTTTTACAATTTGTAATTAATCCTTACAAAAATGATATTTGGTTCGTTGGATACACACAGATAGCAGTTCTTGAGAGCGACGGACAGTTTCAAGTTTTTCCAGAATCATTTTCGCCACCATTTCTTTGGGGGGGCGATAAATATATGACGTTCACACCTGCACATGTGTATTATGCTCATAATAACTATGGATTATTTAAATTTGACAATTATGTTCCTCAACAGCAATATAACTTTACTGACTATTATGGTAAATTGTATTCTAATAATGATACTATATATATTGTAGGGGTTGAATACGGGTCTAATAATCTAACTGCTGTATTTGATGGAAGTGGTGGAATTCTTACTGACCGTAACGGTTATGATCTAGCTGTGAAAAACTCTTTTTTATATGAAGAACGTGGTTCAAATACAACAATTGTATATTATCCAGATGAAACAAATAATTTCATTCCTATTTCAACAACAGACCCACAATACCTTGGTGGTCAATACAATGAAATGAAGTTTTCTCGTTTAACTGATACTTTATATGTTGGAGGAAAGACAGGAATAAGTTTGGCTTACAACTATGATTTTTTTGATAGTATTACTCCGAATAACACAACCAACATGCCTAGTCCGAATGTTTTGGAAATGGAATGGGATATGAATGACAATTTGTGGGCTGTTTTTGGAACACCCACTGATGAGGCTTTTGCCATTGCACGGCTGGAAAACGATACATGGGTAAACCGTATTGACGCATCCAATTCTCCCATTGATTTTGATGATTTCATAGGATTGGAAATTGATACTTTGAGTAATTTATGGGTCGTAGACAACACACATTTGCATACATTGATTACGCCAAATAGTCCGGAATGGTTAAGTGCATTAGAATTGGAGTCAAGTGCGAACTTCAGCCTTTTTCCAAATCCAAGTAGTGGAACCATTCACATTGAGGCAAAAAATAAAAATGTAACTGCTATACTTATTTATGATTTGAGTGGTAGAAAAATGGAAGAACACGTTTATGCAAATACGATTCAAACTACACTTTCGTCAGGAACATATATTTTACAATTGAAAAATGAAGATGAGGTTGTTGGACAGGAAAAGATAGTTGTTAGATAAAATAATTACGGATTGCGAATTACGGATTGATTTATTGAAGCATGTTTATTCCCTTTAAGTTGTTGTAAACAAATTAGAATACTGAAAAATTTTTAATTCTTAATTCTTAATTCTTAATTCGAAATCTGTAATTGTTTCAACTATTTTCCCTTTATCTTCTCCCAAGTCGCATACATGCTTTCTTGAGTTGGACGGTTTTCTTCAATTTCGCGCAGTGGTTCGCATTCTTTTAATGTAGCATGACATTCACCAGGTAATGCTTGATACAAAGCTGTACCTTTAGTTTTCCAGGCAATCATTTCATCGCTTACTTCTTTGATGATTTTTGCTGGATTTCCAACAGCCAAACTTCTTTTTGGGAGATGCATATTGGCCGGAACAAAACACAAAGCACCAATGATGCATTCGTCTTCCATGATGACATCATCCATCACAACACTATTCATTCCAATCAAACAGTTTTTTCCTATCGTTCCACCGTGTATAATCGCTCCATGTCCGATGTGTGCACCTTCTTTTAATAGAACTGTGGTGCCAGGAAACATGTGAATGGTACAGTTTTCTTGTACATTGCAACCATCTTCAATGATGATTTGTCCCCAATCTCCTCGAATGGCAGCTCCTGGACCGATGTACACATTTTCTCCAATGATCACATTTCCTGTCACACTCGCATTTGGATGTACGAAACTCGATTCAGCAATTACAGGGATGAATCCATTGAATGAATAAATTGCCATTATGCCTTGATTAAGGTGTCTATGAATTGATCTAACTCTGCTGCATGTTCAGCCAATAAATGTCCATCTTCAAATGCATGACCAAAGGATGGAAGTGCAAAAGTATTGATTACCTTTCCGTTCAAGCGTTCCACAAAATTGGAGACATTTTGAATGGCATTTTTCGCAGCTCCGCGACCAGGCGATGTGCCGACCAAAAATACTTTTTTATCTTTCAAGAAATCTCTATTTACGCGGGACAACCAATCCAATGTTGCTTTTAGGTAACTTGTCATGTTACCATTGTGTTCAGAACAAGCAATGACAACAATGGAAGATTTAGAAATTTCTGCTTCCAAAGCAATCATTGATTTCGGATAACCTGTTTCATTTTCTACGTCGATACTGAACATTGGCGTTTCATAATCTCTTAGTTTGACCAATTGAAATCCGTCGATTGAATACTTTTTATAAATAAATTGTAATAATTCGTGATTAATGGATGAAGAACTATTACTTCCTGCAAATGCAATAATTTTTGACATAAAATTTCTTTAAAGTAAAAATAAGGATAATAATTTAGTTTAAGACTTGTTCCAACGAGCGTAAACCTTTCCTGTATATCTGAAGTCGCGTGAATTGAGATTTGGTCCTTTTAGTAATTGGATGGAAGTCACCATTAAAAAAAGTACTTCTACTTTATCTTCAAAAATGGATTGAGAAGAGTTGACAACACGCACCAATGCACAATGTGGTTCATAATTAGAATACTTTAGTTCTTTGCTCAAATGAATGATGTACCAGTTTTCATCACCGTCAACGGTTAAACGATGCGTGATTGTTCCGCTGATTGGAAGTTGATTGCCAATGTAAACGTTTGATTTTGGTGTGTAAAATGTAAACGTTTGTCCAATGACCTCTCTCGTCACATAACTTGTTGTTGAACCTTTCCTCTTAGAAGATTTGAAGCGAAAAATAGAGCTTAGCAATTTCGGGAATTGCAGCTTAAATTTCATCCAAATTCCTTGTTCCACTTTTAATGTTGAAACTTGATAATTGAAATAAATGATGAAAAAGGCAACGAAAGGTAAGTTCGCCCGCATCAATTTGTTTCCTTGAATTGCACCGTATTCTGTTGAGAAAATGACGTATTCCAACATGATCAATCCAATGATAATAAATGTCATGCTTTCTTGAATGGAAGTAAGATTTAATTGAGCATTGGATTTGTAATAAGTAGAATGATTGATAGAGTTGTTCTTTATGTGAAACCAAAAGTGAAGCGATAAAATGAAGAAAAGAATCGTAATGAACTCTAGGTTCTCAGACCAAGAACTTATAAGCCAAAAATCGTAAAAACCGTGTGAAAGTGCAGCTAAAATGAATCCAGCAAATGGAATTAGAATTTTCCATTTTTTGTCCGCATACTTAAAACGATACAGAACCAATGAATATGCAATGATAGAAGCATCAAACATGTGCTCAACGGTTGAGATTAATCCACGTCTGACAATACTTGATGAGTCTTCTAGGTACATCCAATTCTCGGTAAAGGCAAATCCAAGTGCTGCAATAGAAGCGTAAAGAATGTAGTCAAAAGGTTCTTTCAATCGTTTGGTAAAAAAAGCAAATAGGAGCCAAGGCAAAAGTTTGACTAACTCTTCAGAACCTCCAATGACGAGAACTGAATACAAGGCATCATTCAATAAGTGACCGTTGAGCTCAAATTCAAAATAATAATGAGTGAGGTCATAAATGGGAAGAGCAAGAAAAGTAAAAAGGGTTCCAAGCGCAAAAACGATGAGTAGATGATACCACTTTTCAGGATTGAATACGTCGAGTTTCCAAAGGAAGAATGACCAAATCAAAGAAATCAAGAAGGCAGCAAAAACGGCAATGATGGAAACATTTCGCACTCTTGAATCAAAGATGGCGTGTGCATATTCCATCCAATTTCCGCGCACGAATTGGTAGTAATTTCTAAATGTTACATCAATGTTTTTCCGGTATTTAGGATTGGAAATGTACGCATCGAGTTTGTCATATTGCTTGTTGAAATAATAATAGTCGGCAATTAAATTATAAGTGTTCAAATAATTTGGGTTGACTTCAATGTCTTTGAGAAAGTATTCTGTACAACTTGAATCATTCAATAAATAAGCTTGGTAGCCCAGTAAGTAATTTTTGAAGGGTACATTCTTTTTGTAATTTTTTAATTGTTGTGCAAGTGCTTCGCTCAATCGTTTTTCACACTTTAACTCAATGTATGCCAATGTTAAGAGTTCTGTCGTCGTGTCAAAAAAGAACAGATCGAATTTGAGAAATTCACAATCACTTGTTCCATAGATTGCATATAAATCCACATACTCATATCGTGCAACAACATTTTTTGGTTCAAATAAGAACTTTTGTTCGTATCCTTTCTTCGTATAGGCGAAATTTTCTTGTTCATCACCATACTCTATGAGTTCATCGCTTGAATTTAAATAGGTGTGAGGCAAATACACATTCAATATTATGGTTGGAAAAAGCATCATCGAAAGAAGAACGATGGATTTTTTATGGCGCAACCAAAATGTTTTCCCTTTATTGTTTGCTTCTTGGTTTAGAATGAACTGAATGAAAAGGAGAACGATGAGAATTGTAAGTATCATTTTCCGAAATTAAAATTTAATGGTATAGAATTTGTAATTTCCCCCAAAAAATTAACAACCATGAAAAAATCGTTACTATTATTAGTTGGCTTAGTGAGCTTGACGAGTCAATTGTCTTTCGGACAAAAAGGAGAGAAACCATTTGAAAAAGTATTGTTTGCTGACCAAGTGATTACTACTGATGAATATAAAGTAGAAATATCCAATGTGTTAACCATTGATGCTGAAGCGAAGTTTAAATTTAAGATCACTAACAATACAGCAGATTTTTTACTGTTTGATGCCTCAAAATGTGTTTTTGAAATCAATGGTAACAAGTTCACGCCAAAAGATAAGTTTTTAATTATTGAACCATACGATAACAAGAGTAAAACGATTTCCGTACTTGGTTCTAAATTGAATACAGCTCATTCCTATTCATTTACCTTAGATGGCGTTCAGCGAGTAGTGCCTACAGGTGATGAGATCCTTGCGCCACAATTCAAGTTGCCAGCGAGCACGAATGATTTTGCAGCAGGAAAGTTCACAGCACAATTGAAAAACTCTAAGAAAGAATCGGGCGCTACGTTCGTGAAATTTGACGTTCAGTACAAAGGAGACAAAGTTGGATTCATCATGCCATCAAAAATTGATGTGACAATGCCAGATGGAAATAATTATGCCAATGCAGATTCTAGAGGAAAAACGTTCATTATGTTCCCTGGAGATTCAGAGAAGTTTACAGCACAATGGGATAAAATGCCAGGTGGAAGATTAAATGACATGCAATTGGTTGAAATGTTAATCAACTTCAATGGTGTTTTTAGTGAAGGTGAAATCAAAGATATTCCTGCTCAAACAATTCAATTGACTTGGGATGAAGCTGCGACGAAAGGAGCAAATTAAAAAAAAATATTGTCAACGAAAAAAGCCGATTCAACTAAATGAATCGGCTTTTTTTATGTTTGAGTGATCTTAATCTTGCTTCGTGATTTTGATGACTTCAGTCGTTGCGGCAGTTGCCACTTCTAAGAAGTAAACTCCATCAGAAAAAGTAGAAGTATTCACTTGAACACTATTGTGTCCTTTATCCTTTGCAATTACTTTTCCTTGCATATCAGTGATTGTGTATGTGAAATCACCATCCAATGAAATTGTAAATGCTTCTTTTGTTGGATTAGGGAATACCAATAAATCTAACTTCGCTTGATCTTCAATTCCTGCACAACCGTCAACTGTTAAGTCGTTTGTTGCGGTATTCGAACATCCGTTACCATCTGTATATTCATACGTTACAGTATAGGTTCCAATTCCAGTTGCTGGATCAAAACTTCCCGCTGTAATTCCTGTTCCAGAATATGTTCCTCCAGCTGGAGTTCCTTCCACTAAAACATAGTTTGGATGATTGATACAAATAACTGGGAAGTTTCCTACTGCGACAGTTGGCAACGCATTTGCAGTTACATCAACTGAGCTCGAGTTCGAACATCCATTTGCATCCGTTCCAACTACAGTGTAAGTCGTAGTTCCGCTTGAAGGTGTAAAAGCAACTCCATCTACAACAGAGTTATCCCACACATAAGTTGATGCTCCACTTGCAGTTAATGTCACTGATTCTCCTTCACAAACTGTTTGGTCAACTCCAGCAGAAACAGTTGGATTGGTATTCACTGCGACAGTAATTGAGTTCGATGTTCCTGAACTACATCCGTTTCCATCTGTTACAGAAACCGTGTATGTTCCTGCCGTATTTACAGTAATCGATTGTGTTGTTGCAGCATTTGACCAAGTGTTTCCACTTGTAGCATCAGACGTTAAATCAACTGAACCACCTTCACAGAAAGTTACAGGACCGTTAGCTGAAATCGCTGGTGTTGCAGGCAACGAATTTACTGTAACTGTTACCGGAGCAGAAGTACTTGAACATCCATTCGCATTAGTATAAGTAACGCTGTAATTTCCACCTGTTGAAACAGTAATTGCATTCGTAGTTGCAGCATTCGACCAAACGTTATTGTTTGATTGCGATGAAGTCAATACTACTGATCCACCATCACAGAATGTTGTGCTTCCACTCGGAGTCACTGTTGGTGTCGCAGGATTGTTATTAACTACTACTACAACAGCAGATGAAGATGCTGAACATCCACTTCCATTCGTATAAGTTACACTGTATGTTCCTCCCGTGTTAACAACAATTGAGTTTGTTGAAGCTCCGTTCGACCATAAGTTTCCACTTGTTTCAGATGAAGTCAATGTAACAGAACCTCCGGCACAGAACGTAAGTGGTCCTGAAGGTGTAATTGTTGGTGTCGCTGGAGGCGTAGGATCTGTCAACGCTTGATTCAAAGTATTTGATGTACATCCAGTGGCATCCACAAAAGTGATGTTGTATGATCCTGCTGCCAAAGATGGAATCGTAAATGGCAACGTAACTGAACCAGATGTTCCAGTGGCTGTTCCTGTCCAAGAAACTACTCCAGTTCCAGATCCAGTTACTTGAATACTACCTGTAGTTGTTGAACAAGTCGTTGGGTTAACTACCGTTCCAGCTGCAATAGTCGGAGTTGGATTAACTGTTACTACGATACTTGCTTGAGCTGATACGCATCCTTGAGCATTTGTATATGTCACAGAATAAGTTCCTGAGCTGTTCACCGTAATTGTTTGGTCTGTTTCCGCAGTGCTCCATGTATTGTTTACTGCCGATGATGAAGTCAGATCAAGACTTGAACCAGAACAAATAGTTGTTGAACCACTAGGAGTGATTGTTGGTGCTGCAGGTACAGCTGATACATTTACAGTGGTGTAAACAGTTGATTGACAACCAGAACCATCTGTTACAACGCACTCAAATTGAGTAGTTGAAGCTGGAGAAACAGAAATACTTGGAGTTGTTCCTAATGTTGTAACTCCGTCATACCATTGGTATGAAACTCCACCACCAGCAGTGATTGTTGCTGATGCTCCTGAACAAATTGATGTGTTTGGACTGATCGTTGCAGCAAATGGAGTAGAAGCTCCAACAGTTACTGGGTATGTTGTTTCACAATTATCTTCACCAGTTCTCACATAAACAGTGTAATTACCAGAAGGTAAATTAGAGTAAGTTGTTGTGCTTGTATAGTTCACACCATCTAAGCTATATTCATAGTTTGGAGTGTTTCCTCCTGTTGGACTCGTAATGGTAATTTGACCATTGTTGTTTCCACATGTCGTTGCAGTAGGAGTAACTGTTGCAGCTACTGCTGGAGCCACTGTGATTTCCTGAACGTAAGTATCTGTTTGACAAGAACCATCAGCAAATAAGATCAATCCGTAATTTCCTGCAGTTGGGAAATTAAATGTTGGCGCTGAACTATTACTTGTGTTAATGATTGTTGTGATTGGATTATCTGTTTGGTACCAGAAATAATTCGTTGTGTTCGTTGAATTAGAACCGTTAGCAATGATGTCTCCTCCAACACATACAAGAGTGTCAGATAATGTCACATCAGCTACTGGAGATGCGCCGTTTGACAACATTACATCCATTACAATGGATTCAGTCAATCCAAGTAATCCAGAATTTAACCATCCATACGTTTCCATTTCCATGAAGAATGACGGTGTTGCCCCAGATGCTGTATTTGTTAATCCAAAAAGGACAGTATCTTGAGCTGCTCCATATTGTAACTCAACACCAACGAAAAACGTTCCACTCACTGATGCAGGAGTACTAAAGTCGATTTCATTATACGCATTTGCCGTTAAATCTGATAATAATACGGTTTCAGAAGCTAAAACTGTTCCAGGATTTGCTCCATTATCATCGTCATATACTTTAAATTGAACTGAACCACCCACAGGTGCTACATCTTGAACAATGAAAATTGGTAGACGCACTCGTCTAACTTCAGCGACGCCTGCATAAGAGAATTGTTCAACTAGTTGAAGAACATCCTCAACGGATGAGCCGTTTCCGTATAAATCTAAATGACCATGTCCAGGTATATACCCCCAGGCACCATTTGTTGGAGGAACATTATAATACGTAAATGATTGAGATGGATCCCAATTTCTTAATGTATCACAAGCTGTCCCTGTAGCTGGTGTAACAACTTGAACGTGTGCTGTTTTAGTTAAAGTACCAGTTCCATATGCATTAGTGGCATCTAATGTAACATCGTATGTTCCTGGAGTATTAAATGTAATAGAAGGGTTTTGAGCAGTTGAATTCGCCGCTCCTCCACCAAAGTTCCATAGCCATGAAGTTGGTGCATTCGTTGATTGATCTGTAAAGTTCACCGAACCTCCAACTGGAATAACAATTGGATCTGCAATATCAGCAATAAAGTTCACAACTGGTGGAGCATTTACTGGGTCACAACCAGGTGACGACAATAATGAACTTCTAATACCATTCAAGATAACAAGCATATAGTCTGCTTGATCTTGAGTAAACATACATGTACAATTGGCATAATCCATGAAGTTTTCATATTGTGTTTGAATTCCAGAACAAGTAGATTGACTTCCAGAACAAGATCCTCCATAGTTAAAAGAAGGGCCTGCAGTATTTGGAGTGTCGGCAAATCCGTCATCATTACCACAGCCTCCAGAACCACCCCAAGTGTGGTCTAATCCTAAATAGTGACCAATTTCATGAGATGTAACGTGTTCGTTGTTAACACCTAAATTATAGTCAATAACAATTCCATCAATTGTAGAACCAGGTAAGAATGAAGTGGTTGGACGATAAGCATAACCTGCTGTACCTGAACTAGCTCCGTTTGAGATGTCACAAATCCAAATATTCAAGTAGTTGTTTCTGTTCCAGATAGTTGAACCACCTGTTGCAGCACTTTTCATTTTGTTTTCTTCACCACCATTCGAGTTGTACCAATCTTCAGTTGTTGAAACACGCACCACACCAGGCTCCGCTAATGGAACTCCAGTTGGGGTTTGCGTAGCCAAACAAAAGTTGATGTTGGCATCTGCTGGATTAAATCCTAAACCAGTTCTTGCTCCTCCAATATCAGGATTTGATTGTGAGAAATCTTGTTGAATTTCGTTGAATACTGCCATAATTGCAGCATTGGAAACGTTTTCAGCTGGGTTATTCGGATTGTGAACAACGTGGAAAATCACCGAAATCGTATTTACACCAGGCGTTTTAGCTATTGGTGGTACAACTACATGGCTTGTAGATTGCTGGTAACTTAAGTTGTATTCATTGAGAATACCTCTGTCAGAATAATGTTGTTCATTCAATGAATGTGATCCACAAGAGTGATTCATAGTTCCTGGATCTGTACCCAATGGCTGAACATTTAATGTTGTGTTGGTCAATGGGGTTGATGTGTGTATTGGGGTCTTTTTTAGTGTGGATGGATCGCTCTGGGCAATTGTTGATCCAACAAAAAATAAGCCCATTACAAGTAACGAGATACTTTTCATAAATTTTAGTTTAACAGTTTTCGATGCACAAAATAGTCCAAATAAGATGAAACTAAAACCTTAATACTCTGATTGTTGAAAAGTGTATAGGAATTGTTAGTAACTGAATTCGTTGTTAAAATTCAATTTTTAAATTATTTTTTTGTGGAGAATATTGCTGGAATGAAGCGTAAAACCTGTTGTTAAGATATTAACAATGAAACTAGAGGTGGTGATTATCTATAGGACAAATTAGGTTTTTCTTTTCTTTTTCTTCGCGGCAGGAAAAAGAATGTTATTTAAGATTAATCGATATCCAGGGGAATTTGGATGCAAATTCAAATCTGTCGGTGGGTCACCCACTTTGTGTTCATAATCTTCTGGGTCATGTCCTCCATAAAACGTCCATGTTCCTTCTCCCATTTCACCATGGATGTAGCGAGCCGTACCAATGGCTTTGTTTTCTCCAAGAATCAACACATTTGGCTTAATGGTTTCTTTTAAAAAGTCAGTTGTTTGCCCCATAAAACCGTCAATGATGTCGGTGTGACATTGTGTTAACATAGTTGGTACAACATCCCATTTCGCTGAAAATTCAAACAATGTAAACTTGTCAGTTGGTTCTCGAATTCCTTTCGCACGACGTAACTCAGTGCCATCAATATTGGAGTATTCGTATTTCAAAGGATCTCTTTCTAATAGGAAGTTTTCAAACGCAAATGTTTGGGTGAAATCAAGTGCTTGTTGTGCATTAGAACTAGCTGGATCTCCATCGTACATGGATTCGCAAATGTCCGTGTTTTGAGCAGCTAATGCAATATCAAAACTATCCGTACCACTGCACATGGTGAAAAGAAATCCACCGCCAATCACAAAATTTTTGATGTTTAATGCAACAGCTCTTTTTAATTCTGATACTTTATCAAAACCTAGAGAATGCGCTAATTTTTCAGTTTTTTCAACTTGCTGTCTGTACCAAGGAGCTGAGCGATATGCAGCATAAAATTTTCCGTATTGTCCCGTAAAGTCTTCATGATGCAAATGCAACCAATCGTATTTTGGCAATAAGCCCATTACAATGGTTGAATCATAAATTTTATCATATGGAATTTCAGCATATTCCAACACTAACGTCACGGCATCGTCCCATGGTTGTTTTCCATCTGGAGTGTACACAGCAATTTTTGGTGCTTTTTCCAATTGAACAATTTCCATGTTTTTTTCAGGACTGGCAATTAAATTCCGAATGGCATTGGCTTGTCCATCGGCTAGAACTTCATAAGAAACACCACGAATTGTCAATTCTTGTTCAATGGATTGAACATGAGGTAATAAAAAGGATCCTCCGCGATAATTGAGTAACCATTCAAGCGTTAATTCATGTTCTAAAATCCAATAAGAAATTCCGTAAGCCTTCAAGTGGTTGGCTTGTGTTTCATCCATCGGTACCAATAGCTGTGAAGCCATTGAATTGAATCCAAGACAAAAAAACAGTATACAAATGAAGTGCTTCAACATGAAAGGATGATTTTAAAATGGTACTTCGTCATTGAATGAATTATCAAAATCTGAGCCATCATCATCAAACGAACTCATTTTTGATTTTATTGTAACGTTGTGCTGTTCAAAATCTGACTTAGCAGTCAAACTATTGGATCCTCCTGAGAAATCAGAATCATCTACAAATGAATTGAAGTTTTCAAATCGTGCAAATTCTCCAATGAAACGCAAACGCACACTGTCCAATGCACCATTTCTATGTTTTGCTATAATGATCTCTCCAACTCCTTGATTGGATTGTCCTGATTCATCTTCTAGGAATCCGTAATATTCTGGACGGTAGATAAATGAAACGATATCTGCATCTTGCTCAATTGCTCCAGATTCACGTAAGTCGGAAAGTACCGGACGTTTATCACCTCCACGTTGTTCCACTGAACGACTTAGCTGAGAGAGTGCAATCATTGGTACATTTAACTCTTTCGCAATTTCTTTAATGGAACGCGAAATCGTCGAGATTTCTTGCTCTCTATTTCCTGCTCCTTTTGAACCTCCAGCAGTCATTAATTGCAAATAATCAATGATGACCATGTCAATTCCGTATTGCATTTTTAAACGGCGACATTTTGCACGTAAGTCGAAGACACTAATTCCTGGTGTATCATCAATGTACAATGGGGCAGTGGCCAATTTAGCAATTCGTGTATGTAATTGTTGAAATTCGTGTTCCGCTAAATCTCCTTTTCTTAATTTTTCAGCACTCAATCTTGACTCACTGGCAATCAGACGTTTGACTAATTGCACCGACGACATCTCAAGAGAGAACAATGCGACTCCCATGTTGTGATCAACAGCAGAATTTCGAGCCATAGAAAGTACAAATGCCGTTTTTCCCATTGCTGGTCGGGCAGCAATGACAATCATATCAGATCGTTGCCATCCAGAAGTCAATTTGTCCAAATCAATGAATCCGGTTGGAACTCCCGAAATACCACTTTTATTTTGAGATGCTTTTTCAATTTCTTCAATGGCTTGTCGCACAACATTTTGCATGATGTCGACATTTTTCCCCATATTGTTTTCTGCAATTTGAAACAATTCACCTTCTGCTTTGTTCAATACATCGAAGACGTCATTCGTATCATCGTAGGCATCTTTGATAACTTCTGAACTCATGCGGATTAATTCACGCTTGATGTACTTTTCAGAGATCACACGGGCATGAAATTCAACATGGGCGGTAGAGGCAACACGACTGGTCAATTGTGAAATGTATGCAGCTCCACCGGAAGCTTCTAATTCACCATTTTCACGCAGTTGATTGATGACTGTCAATAAGTCGATTGGACTAGAGTTTCCAAATAATTCACGAATTGCACCATAAATGTATTGATGCTTAGGATCGTAGAAACTGCTTGGTTTTAAAATGTCAATGGTATCTGTCACCGCATTTTTTTCCAACATCATTGCACCAAGAACTGCTTGTTCTAGATCGAGTGATTGAGGTGGTATTTTACCTAACTCATTCACCATCATAGCATTTTGATTTACACGTGTTGCTGGTTTGCGTTTGTTTTCAGAATTATTGTCCATAACAACAAAGATAATCAATCTCATCGCTTCTTTGGAACTTCCATTTTTAAATGTTCAAAAAGATTTCAAAAGGAGTTATGAACAAATGTTTATAACCGTATTTTTGAACTATGAATCGAAAATTGATTACAACAAATGATGGGTCGCAAACAATCTTTGTCGAAGATTTGAACGAAACTTATCATTCTATTCATGGAGCAATTCAAGAAGCGAATCACGTTTTCATTGATCATGGATTGCGTTTGTTTCATTCTGATGAACGAGTTCGAATCCTGGAAGTTGGTTTTGGTACTGGATTGAATGCATTGCTCACATTTTTGAATGCAGACAACTTGAAGTTGAACGTTGACTATGTTGGTGTTGAAGCGTTTCCTGTTGAAGAGGAGTTGCTAGAAAAAATTGAATATCCATCGTTTCTAGAAGGTGGAGCTGAGGAAATGTTTAAGCGAATACATGATTGCGCATGGAACGAAAAGCATGAACTTTCTAATAGTTTTGCTTTGACAAAAATGAAAATGAAAATTGAGTTGCTTCAGTCTGAAACGAATTTTTTTGATTTGATTTATTTCGATGCATTTGGTCCAGCAGTTCAAGGCGAATTATGGCAACCAACTATCCTAAACCAAATGTATGACCTTTTAAAATTGAATGGTGTTTTGGTGACATATTGTGCAAAAGGTCAGGTGAAACGCGATCTAAAATCGGCTGGATTCACAGTTGAAACATTGCCGGGTCCTCCAGGGAAAAGAGAAATGACACGAGCAATTAAATCTTAACGTTCACTCAAGCCAAATAATTGTCGCATGGTTTCTTTGCCGACTGGGCAATGTTTTAAATTGTGCATGAAAAACAATGATTTTTCAATTTTCTTTTCGCTTGTTTTATTCTGAAGGATGTAATATATTATAGTGCGTTGTTTTCCTGGTGTCAATGCATCAAAGCGTTGTTTGGCATGTTCATCCTGTGCCAAAACTTCTCTTAATTCCTCTGGGAATTCATGACCATATTTAGAGTAGTCTTTTTGCAATTCAACTTCGATGGTGTCTCCTTCCTCTGCGTTTAATTTTTTCAAGCGTTCTTTAGAAAGAGCAATGTATCCTAATCCATTTCCAAATGCGACTAATCCGCCTTGCCATTCAATTGTTTGGTTGACAGAAACAATTACACGTTGATTGTATCTGCCTTTTTCAAGTCCATCGTTCAATTCAATCAATAAATCTTCTGGTACGAGAATACAATACATTTTTAGTTTCTCTACACGGGAAATAACTGTGTTGAATTTCATGATTCGTTTTTTACGAATATAAAAAAAGTTGACTTGAATCAAGCCAACTTCTTTTCTCTTTCAGTTTTTAGGTATTAGGGTTGTGTTTCGTACCCGTTTTTCAATGCAGCTTTTCGAATGCTTTCATTGACGGAACTTCCAAAGTCATCAACAGGTGCTTCATTCGAACGTTTTTTCAGTTCTTCATCGATGTATTTTTGGCGTTGAACAGAAAGCTCTTGAATGTTCTTTTGGTAGTGAACACGATCTTTTTTCGTCTCTTCAATGAATTGAAGTTTCTCTTTTTCAGTTTTTCCTTTCAATTCAGCTGGTAAATCTTCGTCTTTTAGTTTCGTAATATCAACTTCTTTTTCTTCAACAGCATCTACAATGTCCCAAGTTGCATTCGAATAATTGGAGCTTGCTTTTGCTGCTACACGATCAGCTTTGCTCGACATTGATTGAGATTCAGCATTTGAGTCTTGCATCGTTTGCATTTCTTTTTTCATGCGACCTTGATTTCCATATCCGTAATAAGTGCGATTCAAAGAATCATTGTATTGATCTATTTTTGCATCGTATGGTGTATCGATGTGAACGATTTTAGCATCTGAATTGATGTTGAAATAATCTCCCGTACTACATGTTGCGCCATCTTTCCAAAATTCACGTACACCTTGATCATAATCACCACAGTAAATTGTATTGATGAATATTCCTTTCGCTTTGGCATCTGAACAAACTTCTTTGTAATTCACTGGTCCTTGATTGAAAGGTTCATTCCCCGCAATGTAAATTAATTTTAAATCTGTTGGATCATTGGACCATTCCAATTCATTCAATGAATGTTTGATGACTGCTCCACAAAATTCATCACCACCATTTGTAGTAAGTGCAAACAGCTGTTGTGAGATCAAATCCAAGTCAGATGTAAGGTCTAGAATTTTTCGAACATAATCCTCCTTTACACTCAAGGTACTTTTTCCATATTCGTACAAAGCAATTTCAATTTTTGGCACCTCACCATTGTATCTTAAATTGTTTATTTCATTCACAATTCCCCAAATTCTTGTTTTGGCTTGATCAATGAGTCCGTCCATTGAGTTGGATGTGTCAAACAAAATAGCAACTTGTACTTTTTTATTCGTTGGTGGAACAGGCGCTGGAACTGGTCCAGGATTTGCAGTTGATTGATTGCAGCTTAATACGATTAAAGCGACAATTAAATAGAAGATTGAATTTTTCATAATACACGATTTTAACTCTGTACAATTCATTGAAAGATTGGTTCAATGGAAGATCATTTTTTCATTTTGGTCATTGATTTTTTCAAAATGAAAAAAAAATGAAGCTTTTTGATTTTTTTGCACGGGCACTTGATTTGGTTTAATATATTGAAAATGAAATATTTAGATGTGTTAATTTTTGAAAGTCAATTTTTTGGTACAGGAATTGACAATGACAAGTACATAGAAAAGCATATTACTTAAAGGTAAGTATAGAGTAATAAAAAATGTTAAGGTTTAGGTAAGGTTAGGTTAGTTTAGGTGAGTTGAAAAGTCGTACTTTGAGTACGACTTTTCTTTTTTGGGATAATTCAGAAATCATGAAGCGAATCATAAGAAATGGTTAATTTGAAAGTGATTTTTTCAAAATGAAAATAATAAAGCACTTTGGCATGATGTGCCCAAAAAAGATTCATTGTTTAAACACTATAGTATCAATTGATTACATGTTTTAGCTCTATTTTACTCGGTTTTGGAACAGGAATTGAAATAAGGAAAGCACACAGTAGTTATTTAATATGTTGGTAAGGTATTAAGTAATAGTAATAGTTAAGTTTAGGTAAGGTTAGGTTAGTTTAGGTGAGATGAAAAGTCGTACTTTGAGTACGACTTTTCTTGTTTTACAACTTTTTTCTGAACAATAGATTGTACAAACTGGCATTCTACAGTGATTTACTTAACTTTGTGCAAAATTGAACAAATGAAAGTGTACAATAACATCCTTGAAACAATTGGAAATACTCCAATCGTAAAGTTGAATAAGATTGCAAAAGATGTCAAAGGGACAGTTTTAGCAAAAGTTGAAACGACCAATCCTGGTAACTCCGTGAAAGATAGAATGGCAGTGAAAATGATTGAAGATGCTGAAAAGGCTGGTTTAATCAAGCCTGGAGGAACAATCATCGAAGGAACATCTGGAAATACTGGAATGGGATTAGCATTGTGTGCGATTATTAAAGGGTACAAGTTGATTTGTGTACTCAATGATAAACAATCGAAAGAAAAGATGGATATTTTACGTGCTGTTGGTGCTGAAGTAGTAGTTTGTCCTACGGCTGTAGATCCATCTGATCCACGTTCATACTATCAAGTTTCAAAAAGATTGGCAAGCGAAACGCCGAATTCTTGGTACGTAAATCAATACGATAATTTATCGAACCGAACTGCGCATTATGAGCAAACTGGACCGGAAATTTGGGAGCAAACAGAAGGGAAGATCACTCATTTTGTTGTTGGAGTTGGAACAGGAGGAACAATTTCTGGAGTAGGAAAATACTTAAAAGAAAAAAATCCAAACATCAAGATTTGGGGAATCGATACCTATGGTTCTGTTTTTAAAAAATACAAGGAAACAGGAATCTTTGATGAAAATGAAATTTATCCATACATCACTGAAGGAATTGGAGAGGACATTTTACCTGCCAATGTTGATTTTGATGTGATTGATTATTTCGAAAAAGTAACAGATAAAGATGCTGCTGTCTATACACGAAAATTGGCACGAGAAGAAGGGATTTTTGTAGGGAATTCAGCTGGAGCAGCCATCAAAGGAATTTTGCAATTAAAAGATGAAATCAAAGAAGATGATGTTGTCGTTGTTTTATTCCATGATCATGGATCTCGTTATGTTGGGAAAATTTTCAACGATGACTGGATGCGCGAACGTGGATTCCTTGATGAAAACATTAAAACAGCTTCAGATATCGTTTCTAAACATGAAGACATGCCTCTCGTTACGTTGTTTGCAGAGGAGTTAGTATCTCATGCCATCGCGAAATTGCGTAAATTCTCTATTTCTCAAATTCCAGTAATGAAGGATGGTAAATTCGTTGGTTCAATTGATGAAAGTACTGTATTCCAAACGCTGGTTGATAATCCAGAATTGAGAGATGCGCCAATCGCTTCTATTATGAATGAGGCTTATCCAATCGTGAAGGAAGGAACAACTTTAGAAGAATTATCAAAATTAATTTCAAAAAATTCTCAAGCGGTATTGGTAGAATTGAACAATGGCAACTATCACATTGTTACGAAATACGATATAATATCAGCAATGGCTTAAATGATGTGCTCGTCTTGTGATAGACGAGCATTTTTTTTGATTATGATACAATCTACAGATCAACTCGGCAATGTTATTGAATTACAAGATTTTCCGAAGCGGATTGTCTCAATAGTTCCTTCACAAACAGAATTGTTATTTGATTTGGACTTGCACGATGAAGTCATTGGTATTACGAAGTTCTGTATTCATCCGGATGAATGGTTTCGAACGAAAACTAGAGTAGGAGGGACGAAAGCAATATCTTTGGACAAGGTGAGAGCACTTCAGCCGGATTTGATTATCGGTAACAAAGAAGAGAATTTCAAAGAAAATATTGAAGAATTGGCTCAAATAGCTCCAATTTGGATGAGTGATATTTTCAATCTGGATGATGCCATAGCGATGATTCGTGAAATTGGAGCATTGACTAATCGGAAAGAAAAATCTGAGCAGATTGCTAACTCAATTGTAAAAGGGTTCGACTCTTTGAAACAAGTTGAATCTGATTTGACTTGTTCTTATTACATCTGGAAAAATCCCTATATGGTTGCCGGGAAAAATACATTTATTGATATGATGCTGCCATTTTGCGGATTGAAAAATGGGATTACTTCTCAACGCTACCCTGAATTGGATAATCAGTTAATTGCAACAGATGTGATTTTATTGAGTTCTGAACCTTATCCTTTCAAAGAAGCTGATGTGCACTTCATGAAGCAGAAATTTCCGAATTCTTTAGTGAAGATTGTTGATGGTGAAATTTTTAGCTGGTATGGTTCTCGCTTGCTGAAAGCACCTGCTTACTTCCAAGATTTACAGAAAGAAATCAATTCGCACTTTGGGCATTAGTCAATAAGACTTTTAGTAGTTCATTCATTGCATTTGCATCTTCTTTAAATTGAACGACGGCATTGTAACGCAATGGTTGATTTCCTTGTTGTCTCAATGAACCTTTGATAGATTCGATGTCCTTGAAAAATTCTTTGGATTGACTAAAAACACTGTTCATGTTCAATAAGGCCATCATAAAGCGACTTCCTTTGACTTCTGTGAGATAATGTGGTGAGCCTTCAAATGAAATGACAGCATTGATTTCTCGCGACTGAATCACTGGATCTTTCACTGTTCCAATGTAAATGGTTGATGGTGATAGTTGCTGTAAGTAATAAATTTTCGGACCAATTTTGAAGTAATTAGATTTTAACTGAATATCAATTTCACCCATGATTTCAGTGCGAGTTATGAAGTTCTGAATGGAGAATGGCTTTCCAAACTCAAGAATGAGTTCCATGTTGGGAAGTGGCAGGACTCCATTGTCAGTTGTTTGAATTTCAACTCCTTCGTAATTCAGACTCAATGCTTTAATCGACGGGATTTCAGTGATGTATTTTTTTGCCCATGCTCGAATCGTGTCATTCCATTCTCGTGGGATGATTCTACTATCAATGTGAAAGTGATTTGGCTCCAAAGAAAATGACAAGGGAGTGATTTCAACATTTCTACCAAACAAAAGTGTTCCTTCAGCATGAATGGCTTTTTCTTTAATGCTAAGGTTGCTTTTTAAGTTTTGAAGTGTCTTTTCAATTGAATTTTTACAGGCATATCTAAGTTGTAAAGATTGAGCAAACTCTCTTGCGTCTTCGTAATCTGTCGTGAATGATTGCTTATGAAAATATGCTTGTAATTCCTTTTTGGTCAAAAGGTTGGAAGTCAAAATAATTCCGCTATTTTTCGTCCGTTGTGCAAAGGAGTGATTCCCAAAATAATTATCACTGTTGTCATCCCAAAGTTTGGTGTTGTCAACATTAAAGATGAATCCAGAAAGCGATTTATCTTGGAATTCATCTGTGAAAAAGTGAATGGAACTGAACAGATTTACTCCAATCAGCTTTAATCCAGATCCGTCATCTTTTTTTCGATTGGCTAAAAGTCTACGAAGCAAATTGGAAACCTCAATATCTTTTGAATCAATGAGAGCGGTATATGCCGCTTTGTTGAATAAATCGTCTCCGTTCAAGCAAATAGCCAATTGAGCTGATTTGGGAGGGAAATAATCACCTGTTTCTTGTTTGCTTTTAAAAAATACAGAAACCAACAAGTAGCAGATCCAAAGGATGGAAAGCAGTCCTAATGTTTGGGAAAGTAGTACTATTTTTTTTTTCATACCTCTAGTTACAACAAATGTAACAGTAAAACTGAAATGTTTAACTTTGTGGCATGGGAAAATTTGCAATGTGGTTGATTGGTTTATTTGGTTGGAAAATAGACAAACATACGCCAGAAGGAGTGAAGAAATGTGTTGTTGTGATGGGACCACATACTTCTAATTGGGATTTTGTCATCGGAAAAATTGCTTTTGCCAAGTACAAAGTCAACGGAAAATTCTTGATTAAGAAAGATTTATTCTTTTTTCCTTTGGGAATCATCTTGAAAGCAATGGGCGGAATTCCTGTTGATAGAAAGAAAACGAACAATATGACGGATCAAGCTGTCGATATTTTCAATAAACATGACAAAATTTTCATGGTGTTCACACCAGAAGGAACGCGATCGTATAACGATAAATGGAAAAAGGGATTTTACTACATCGCTCAAGCTGCGAACGTTCCAATTTACATTGGTTACATTGATTATAAAAAGAAAATTGGAGGATTCCACAGTTTGTTTGAGCCGACTGGAGATGTTGAAGCTGATATTGCTTATTTGAAAAAAGTGTTGAGTCAATATTCAGGTCGATTCCCAGAAAACGGAATTCGATAGCCAAAACCAATCGGTTTAATCGCTTCCTTCTTCTTTTAATTTATTCGCCAATTGATTCAATTCACGAATGCGCAAGCGATTCAATTCTTTCGCCGTTTGCTTCTTGTTTTTCTTCTGTTCCAGTAATTTGGTGTGAAGCTTTTTGTTGCTAGTATTTTTTTGTTTTGCCACATGACAAAGGTAGTGATTGGAATTTTCTTGAGCAAAAACTGTTCAAGTAGGTTCTTGGTAGGTTGTTATTCTTGACTTTTTAAAACTTGACTCAAGATGGTTTCCAATTCTTCTGAACTGAGAAAGTAGTTGCTTTGAAAAATAATTTCATCTTTCTGATTCAAAATACACAAGCTGGGAAAGGAAACTTTACCATCGATTGTGGCTAATTCTTCCGCTAGTTCATGCATTCCTGTTAAATTGCCAGTTGGTTTGAATTGAAATGGATGTCCTTTGTAGACGATCGTTTGTTGCTCTTCAGCATTCAAGGCAACAAAACAAAAATATGAATTGAGCAATTCGACATTGTTTTCGTCTACTAGAGTTGTGGCTTGCATGGCGTGACAAAACTTGCACCAATCTGTGTAAATGAACACTACAGTATTTCTTGAATCATTCTGTTGCAAACTGTCGATTTGTTCAAATGAATGAGTTTGCAATTGAGCATTGGAAGTAAAAGTTACCATCCAACAAAATGAAAATGCTATGTTGAGGAAGGTTTTCATCAATTAAACGACCAACGAATTCCTAAAAAGCCTCTAATTCCTTGATTTGGTCCATAAACATATGTCGGATCAAATGTTAATGCGTATGGATTCTCTGGAGTTGCAATTGCTTGACCATTTGAATCAAATTGAACATTTTTATCGAATGGGTCATGAGAACGCGCAATGATAAATGGATTTCCTTTGTTGGGTGTCCAATTCAGTAGGTTTTTAACTCCGCCATACACTTCAAAACCTTTGTTGAACTTTTTTGTCAATTGAATGTTTTGAATGCTCCACCAAGGTGATTGATCACTGCGTGGATCACTTTCGCTTAATACTGGTAATCGCATTGGGCCATAGAGGTTACCAGTGTAGTCAATGGTTAATTTTATTTTAGAGAACGTATAACCTAAGCTCCATGTTCCTGTGTAGTTTTCGGTAAACAATTGTTGTGTTCGAATGTTATTTTCATAGCTGTAAACATCCATGTATGTCCCTCCAATTAATGCTTTGAAGCTCTTGTAAGTGAGGTCGATGTTGAGTGAAAATCCTTGTGAAACAGCGTATCCATCCAGATTGTCATAAATTATTTTGTTGGGATCAGTGTCATAATCTGCAATGATTTTATTGTTGAAATAGGTGTAAAATGCCGTTGCATCTAAGTTTATGAAAAGTCCACTTTTATGAAATAATCGTTTCACATAATTGATGTTTCCATTCCAAGATGTTTCAGGATTTAAATCTTCTAAAAATTCAACTTGTCGCGAACCAGTAAGTGCAGCATGGTCTTCAGTAAATACATTCGCTACACGATAACCGTTTCCAATACTGACACGCACAATGTTTTTCTTGTTGCGCGAATTCCATTTATAGTTCATTCGTGGAGTGAAAATATTTCCATGAATGGAATTGTGGTCATAACGCATTCCAAGCAACAATTTATTGTTTTCATTGATGCTTATTTCGTCTTGAATAAAAAATCCTGGCAAGTAGCTATGAGATGGTTTGTTTTCTCCAGTTCCTAGCGTGTCAAATGAAGCAGTAGCTGGAGTATTATCATCGTAGTAGGTATATCTGAATGTTGCTCCAACCAGAAGGTCATTGCGGTTCAAATTTTTGCTCCATGTCAACTGACCGAAACCAATGTTTTGTTGCGCATTGTAGATGGTGTTGCCATACACGCTGTTTTGATCGTGACCGTTTCCGCTGAATTGAAAAACAATTTTTTCTTTTATGGGCAATTGATAGACCCCAAAAATCTCCCAGCGATTGGTATAGATGCTTTCACCATAAATACTATCGCCACCTCGAAAATCTTTTGACCAGTTCATTTCTCCTCCCCAACGATCTTCAAAAACATAGCGCGCAGCAAGGGAAAATTGACGATTGTTTTTTCGTTCGAAATTCCATTTGTTGAAGATGGAAATTCTGTTTTGAAGGGTGACATCTGTAAAACCATCCTTGTTATTGTCTTTTGGAGTTGAATAATTAAAATAGTTGATTCCTATTAGAGATAGTGCTTTTTTTCCAGCATTGAGCTTAGTAGAAATGTCGGCATTAACTTCTCCCCAAGTGGTACTAAAAACATCTGCAGCAACAAGTGGAGCATTGCTTGGTTTTTTCGTTATGATGTTAATCAATCCACCAACTGCTTCGCTTCCATAAAGAGTAGAAGCTGGACCTTTTACCACTTCAACGCGATCTATGAGTGATTGTGGAATCCCACTCAAACCGTACACTGTTGAAAGTCCACTGACAATTGGCATTCCATCAATCAGAATCATTGTGTATGGACCTTCTAGTCCGTTGATATGAACATCTCCTGTACTACAAATATTGCAATTTAGTTGTGGTCGCACTCCATTTACATTTTGCAAAGCATCAAATACTGAAGGGGTAGGATTGCTTTTAAAGAATTTTGCTGAATACACTTCAACCGGTACAGCACTTTCTAGTTTTGACACTTCTTTCATGGTTCCAGTCACCACAACTTCAGCAATTTGAGAAGTATTTGCTTGAAGTGTGAAGGATACAGTCAATTGCTCGCCTTTTTTGAGCGTAATTGAATGTGTCAATTTTTTATATTCAGAGGAGGAAATGATCAATTGGTAATTGCCAGGTGGAATGTCTTGAATGTTGAACGCACCTAGCTCATCACTAATTGCTCCCAATCGAGTTCCTTGTAAAAAAACACGTGCAAATTGTACTGGTCCAGTATCTGAATCCAATTTCCCAGAAATGGATGCATTTTGTCCGTGTACAGTTGAAAAAATTAGAAGTGAGAGATATGCAAGTACGAGGATTCGTGACATAAAAATATAGAGTGAAGTGTATTTCGTTTGTTTTACTTGCAAAAGTATAAAGTTAGATTAATCTAACAAATTTAATTTGATATTATTTTGAAAATTGTTTTTAGTGTCTAACTGAAAGTAAGTGTAGGATTGATAATTGCAGGGGGAGGATTATACTATGGAACTTTGGAAATGGAAGTGCATTGATTGCGGAAGGTTCAACATCTATTTACTCGTCATTTGGAACATATTCTAGTGTACCATTTGTTATTTATAGCAACTGTTCGAATATGACAATTAGAATAACGAATAATAATGAAGTAGCTAATGACAAATTTTAGAAATTGTCTCAAAAGGAAGTTTATAGTTTGGCGGAGCTCATCAGACATCCCTAAAACTTCCAAACAGGATTATTCAATTGAAGCATATTGAACAGAAATCGAAGTATGCACTTTTAAATATTAAAGGAAAGAATAAAGTTGATATTAGTTTATTTTTTTAAATAATATATCTTTTACGGTTCCTTCTGATGCTACATAAAACGAAATTACTTTTTTATTATTATCTCTTTTAAAGGTATATTTAGTTCTTCTGTTTGCACCAAAAACATCCTTTTCGCCTTCTTTTAATACCAAACTTTCATTATTTGGGTAGTTCAAAATTAATTCTTGATTAGAAACAATTAACTCGTAGCTTACATTAAGTTCTTCAGAAAAGTAAATGCCTGAATATTCATAAACATTTGGATTTGGGGTTGTTGCTAATTCTATTTTTTCAAAATAAAATAAAGCTCCTCCAAAATCTACATGTAAATCTGCTTCTGAATTTCTTTCTGAAAGAAAAGTGTATTTCACAGAAGAATTATCAATTCTAGTGAAACAGTTATTTGATTCAGAAACGATTTGTACCGGGGTTCTTCCGTAACTGCTCAGTGCATAAAGAGTATCATTATTTACAAAAATGTACATTTTTAAATCACTATTTAATTCTTGATAATGTCCTATAAATTGATTTAACTCCATTTTTGTATGGTTGTAACTTTTCTGATCGTGTTCATTTTGAGGATGGTTCTTAATGTAAAGATCGAGTATTTTGTATGATACATTAACTGCGTTAATGTCCTCATAATTAGTATAAACGATTACACCTAGATTTAAATCAGGTAAACAGATGAATTGGGATCGCATGCCTATGTCTCTCCCGCTATGATTGTAAGTGGTGAAGCCTTTATAAGGTGTAACGAACATTCCACGAGCATGCAGCATTTCTTCGCCGCTGTTTAGTGTGTCAAGGTTTGTTATAAAATTTGCAACATATGAGAAACGGTGATTAGTATCTAGAAAAACTTGAGACCAGGTTGTTAAGTCTGAAATTGTACTAACTATTCCTCCAGCTCCAACACAAAGTGTTAACGAATTTGTCTGTTTGAATTCATTTTTTTCATGATAATAAGGGTGTGCTATATTCTTAATGATTGCGTTTAGATCGCTTTTATAGAAAGTGTTTGACATACCGAGTGGATTAAACAATTCTTCTTCAGCAAATTGACTAAGGGTCATTGTTGACACTCTCTCAATTATAAGTGCCAATAAAACATAGTTTGTGTTTGAATAAAGAATTTTTTCTCCCGGTTTATTATTCATTCCTTTTTGACGGAATATTAGTTCCTGAATGATTTTATTTGTATAACCTTGATGGTCATAGTCAAACCCAGATAGGTCCAATAGAACATTATGATTTCGGATTCCACTTGTGTGTCTCAATAAGTGATTAATTTTTATAGTATCTCCTGTAAAATACAATTCAGGAATATATTTTCTTACGTCATCATTAACAGATAGTTTTCCTTGTTTTTCGAGTATTGCTATACAGGCAGAAGTAAACTGCTTTGTAATTGAAGCAATTTCGAATTTTGCAGAGTCATTAAATGGAACATTGTATTCTAAATTTAATAACCCTTTACTGCTCTGACAAACAAGCTTGCCATCCTTAACTATACCAATTGTTAAACCCGGACTTAATTCAGTGTCAACCTGCTCCGACAAAATAGAATCAATTTTTTCATTTATACTAAGTTGTCCAAAAGAGCTAATACTGTAAATTATATATGTTAGAAATAGAAATGTTTTCATTTTTGCTGTATTTAAGATGTAGAAAAAAGTAACTTTTTTTAGGGCTCGAGCCTTCAAGATATATTATCACGGGTCCCTAAGGGTAAGAAATGTGTTTTGATTTCTTATTCTTATTCTGTCAGACATACTTGTTGGTCAATTTTAGTTTGCAATGCTAATTTTATATAATCTGCAATGGCACATGATTCCACTTTAAATTAGGTAATATTATTTACTAATTCTGTTATTACTTTCACTTCCAATACCAACAGAAGAAAAACCTGGCTTATCCATTTTTCCAAATTGGTAAACCAAAGTAACTCTATACAGTTGTGTGTTCATTTTTCTCAAATAACTGACTCTAGAGGAGTTTAGTTCATAATGTCCGTTAACAATGAAAGTATGAAAAATATCGTCTGCAAGGAAGGAGCAGTTCAACTTATTTTTAAAGAAGCTTTTAGTCCATCCTAGCGCTACGTTACAAGCCGGTTTTCTATAATAAATTCCATCATATCGTGTTCCTAAAAACTTAAAATCAACTTGAATTTTCCCTAGATTCCCTAAATCTATCATATTGTTTGAAAAAAAGTAAAACCTAGGAAAATAACCTCTTGACTTAAATTCAGGTCGACTATCATCAACTTGGTCTAATGAAACTCCAATAATGTTGAAAGATCTAATCCTCTTGGAAACAACAGGTACTTGAAATGTAGCTAAATAGGAATGCTCTCTTTCAACATTTATCTGCATTAAAGTTGCCGAGTTTTGAATATTTCCATTTGGTAAAAGAGCATACCTAAACGCATTATTTGTTATTGTATAGCCAATTTTTAATGTGTAGCGCTTAAAATGAATATTTGATTCCAATGAATAGCCAGATTCAGGTCTCAATTTGGGGTTTCCTTGATTCGTAGTGAGAGAGTCTACATAAAACACAAACGGATCCAATGCTTGATATGATGGTCTATTAATTGATGAAGAAAACGATAAGTTTGCATTCCAATTATCATTAAATCTGTGTCCTAAATTTAAGGCTGGGAATATGTTTAAGTAATTAGTATCAATAGCATAATTACCTAAAGCAAATGAATAACCTTCAGCATCAGTGTATTCACTTCTTAATCCCAAAGAAAAGTTGTTATTCTTTCCAATTTCTGTTTCAAACTGAATATAAGCAGCTCCGATTAACTCCATATATCTAAAATCATTCGATTGAGTAGGAGAATATACGAACTTCGTCTCGTCTGTTTTTTTAGAGAAGAAGTCGATAATCCCATTGTTATCTGCATTGATTAACTTAATTCCGAATTCAAGTTTATTCTTGTTATTTTTTATGTACTTAGTCATATCTACTTGAGTAGTATTAAATGAAATAGCGGATGACGAAATATTCTTTCGGTTGTAGCTAGTTTGAATTAATTCATCAATATGATTAACGTTCTGAGAATCAAAAATAAAATAGTGTCCTCCCACTAATAATGTACTTCCAATAGAATCGAAAGTACAGGTGTAATTCAAATTTATGGAATTACTTAAATAATTACTTTCTCCATAATTAACCGTGTTGATTACAGTCGTGTCATTATTTAAGTCCAGAAAGATAGTTTGAGCCTTAGAATCTTGATCAGTTATACTTGAACTACCAACATATTCAAGCGATAAGTTGTTCTTAGAATTTAAGGAGTAGGATATTCCCAAATTGTAAGTGTTGAAGTATTTCAAGTTTGAATTGTCTTCAAAGTTATTAACTGAGATTGTTTTATCTGAATTTGAATATGATTCCCTGGTTAATCTGTTTGATAGCCAATTACGTCCAAAATTTTGACAATAGCTACTTTGGAAAGCAAGTTTGTTTTTGCTGTAATTTAAGGTCAAAACTGTATATGATTGCAGATGTTTTGCGAAAGTTGTATTCTGCACTATTTCACCTGAAAAACCTTTTGCTGGGGAATCAATCAGTTTAATATTAATAACGGCTTTTCCACGTGCATCATATATTGCTGGTGGATTTGAAATTATCTCCACAAAGTTGATATTGCTGACTGGTATTGTATTGAGTTGTGTACTGGAAACTAACTTATCGTTTACAAAAATTATAGCTTCACCGATACCAAAAACTATAATTGTTTCATCTTCAATAATCACACTTGGAGACTTTGATAAAACATCCAGAACTGAAGTTGAGCTTTCAAGAATACTTTCCTTAACATTTATTTTTAATTTCCCTGAACTTTCTAAGACGAAAGCGGGCTTTAAGGCAGTAACATTGACAACATCTAAAAGAATTCCCGATTCGACCTTAATATCACCAATATCTAACTCATTCTCTGAAGGTCTTGAAATTGGTATGAATTTACTTTTAATATCAATCGATTCTATTTTGAGAAGGGCCGAATCAACAATAATTCCTTCCAATAGGAGAACACCATTTTTGATCAGGCTTCCTTTTATTAGTGAGCTATCTTCCATATCAACTAGTAGGGCCCTAGCAAATACTAAGCTATCCGTTTGATCTTTGACAATTCCTTTAATTGTATATGTATTTTGAGAAAAAGTAGAAATAAAGGTTAGCAAGGAAATAGTGAATAGAATTAAGTTTGTTTTCAAAAATCTTTTTTTTTGGATTAATACATTTTTGTTTACCCCACGTGTAATACACATTGATAGTAAAATCACAGGATTATTTTCATTCTCATGCTTATTTAATCTATGCATAAGACAAATATACATAATATTCTTATGTATAAAAACAAACTGCATAAGAAACTTATGTAAGTTTAAAAATTAGCATGATTAAATTCTTAGAATTAAAGGTGAATTTTGGCAGCTATTTTTTTATTATAGTGTCAATTAATGTGATGTATGTGTATATCTCAAGGTAAAGTTGACCGAGAATCGGCTCAAACACAGTCGTGGATTGCAGATAAATGAATGATTAAATTCATAGTATCATTGAAACACACAGAAGTAAAAACAGAACATTTAGAACTTCACCAATGATGTTCGAAGAAAGACATTTGTAATCCTAATAAATATTTAATTTTTCCATTATATCAAGCAACATAAATAATCTCATTTGGTTCGTCTATGTTAGCAATCTTGTTCTTTGTCTTTGAAATCGAAAATGAAAAATGTCGAACCCTAAAACTTTATGAAGTCCTTCGTCTAATACACAGTATTTTCGACTTATATTAAAAATGATAAAGGGAAGATGTAATGAAGATTTAAAGCTCTCTCAATCTGTGGGGTAAAGCGTATTCAATTCGTTATTTTTATACCTAAAGTATAATGCCGAGATAGATTTTACGGAGCATTTATGCGACAATAAAATCATCATCGGTATCCTCAAAGAATTGACGCATTTTTTGCTCAACTTTCGTATGGATTAACTTGGAGTTTGGGTTTATTCCATGAACCCTTGAACTAACGTGCAATGGATAAAAGCGCATTCTTTTCGTCATTTTTATACCTAAAGTATAATGCC
>Ga0098074_1000147_pt1 | contig 63790 bp, 61 predicted proteins | sample 32_taG_FD_75064 | JGI IMG/M metagenome (GOLD analysis project Ga0098074, IMG submission 75064) | Marine viral communities from the Gulf of Mexico - 32_GoM_OMZ_CsCl metaG | ecosystem: Environmental > Aquatic > Marine > Oceanic | place: Atlantic Ocean: Gulf of Mexico | collected 2015-07-12 | reverse complement strand
TAGCATGAAACTTCCCAGTATATACTTCGCAACGAAACTTTCTCTCTAATAATTCAGCACCTTTTTGTTGGTAGTGAATCCAACTTTCTTCGTTATCATACATGGATAGTATGGCATCAGCAAATTCCTGAGGTGATTCCGCCAATTGACCAGGCCAATCAACTTTCATTGCAATTCCTTCACTACCAATCGAAGTTGTAACAGAAGGAGTTCCAACCTCCATTGCTTCTAACAACTTCCCCTTTATTCCCGCACCAAAGCGCAAAGGCGCTAACATTATCCGAGCTTGTTGAATGACAATCTTAGCATTTTCAGCTCTTCCATGCACAATAAATCCTTCTTTGGGCTGATGAAAATCATTGACTTTCTGATTGGCATATGCACCATAAATATGCAGCGATAAATCCTTTCTTACCTTGCGCACAAGTGGCCAGACCTCCGTTTTAAGATGAATGACCGCATCCAGGTTTGGTTCATGCAGAAAATTACCGATAAACATTAGGTCCTTGCGATCAGAAAACGGCAAGACGGATTGCTGGAATCCTTCATAAAAAACAGGCAAATGAATCAATAATTCAGCTGGAATCCCAAATGAACTCACTAATAAATCAAGTTCAAAATCAGATGTCAACAATGTCAAATCACAGCGGTAAATAGATGCTAATTCACGCATGGTTGCATCGTTCGTAAAATCCAACTCTTCCAAAGATTGTTGAGACTTTACTGCTTCTTTTCTGGTATTTCTGAGAAAATGAAGGTCTTCTGTATTAAGAATACGAATTGCTTTTGGGCAATGTTCCATCACTCTCCAGGCAAATTGCTCTTCAATCATGAATCGATCAAAAACAACAATATCGGGTTGAAGTGTCTTTAGTAATTCATTGAATGAATCACAATTCAGGTGAATCTCGACTGTTGCGACAGAAAGTTGTTCTTCAAATCCAGTTTTCTTGGCTGGACAAGCAAAAGTAACTGTTCCAATTGTTTGTAATAAATCAATCAACTGCACCATTCTCTTCCCTGCTGCAGAAGAATTTGGCTCGGGCCACAATTTACCGATTACAAGAACATTCATTGTTCAAAGATAAACTTTTCATTAACTCAACAATCATCTTGTTTATACTGGTCGTCCTTTGAAATCAATCTCAATATCACAAAAAATGAACTTTAAAATGTGCACACAATCATCGTAAAAATGGTGTAAAATCTAAAAAAATGTGTATTTTAATAGTCTAAAACTTAAAGTAATGAAAGCACCTCTCTATTTAGTACCATTCGATTTTTCACCAGTCTCTGAAAATGCAATGCGTTTTGCAGTTGATATGGCCACATATAACAAAGGATCAGTGATGGTTCTGCACATTGTTGGTAAAAAATCTGAACGTCAAACAGCGCGTGATAAAATGCAAGACGTGGTAGCTAAATATTCCAAACAAGAGCAAGAATTGATTCGTACAAAAGTATTGATTGGTGACATCTACGAAGACATCGCTAAGGCAAGTGAAATATTGAGCGCTTCATTGATTATCATGGGAACACATGGTGCAAAAGGAATTCAAAAAGTGTTTGGTAGTCACGCTTTACGACTAGTAAGTAGCACAAGCACACCTTTTATTATTATCCAGAGTTTGGATCACTACACGAAAATGGAAACGATCGTGATGCCATTTAATTTTGAAAAAGAAAGCATTCAAATTGCAAGTGTCGCTGGTTACATTGCAAAACAATTTAATGCAACAGTCCATTTAGTTGGTTATCACGACAAAGATGAATGGTTGGAAGGTCAAATGAAATCCAATCAGGTTGTTCTTCGCAAATTCTTTATCGAAAACAATGTGAAACATGAAATCATCAACTTGGATCGTTCAAAATCATACGAAAAAGCTTTGATCAACTATGCACAAAGTGTGAACGCTGATTTATTTGCAGCATCTGCATTTACAGACAGCATCATTCCTTCCGTTAATTCATTCATCCAAGAATTGATTGAGAACCCTATTCCACTTCTTACAGTAAATGCTGAGGAGTTGACTACAAGTTCTGGGTATTCGTTTTTAACTGTGTAATTGAGTTTAAGGAACTAATAGAATCTGAAAAGAGAAACTCACGACATCCCCTTCTTGTGGAGATGGTTCCATACCGTACTTTGTTTTATCTAAGGATGACTCACCTACTAGGATTTGTTTGCCATCTTTCTCGCCAACATACTTAATGAACACTTCCTGTTCATTCGATTTTCCTAGCAATGTGAATTTTCCTTTTAATATATAACCATCCTCTTTTGCTTCCAAAGAAGATGAAGCAAAACTCATCGTTGGGAATTTTTCCTCATTGAAGTATTCAACATCCATTAACGATTCATCTCTCATCGCGTTGAATGTAGAAAGATTAACAACAGGAATTGTCACAGAGAAGGTCGACTTTTCAATGCTCTCAGCAATATTAATTTTGCCTTTGAATCCTTTAATTTCACCCTTGGTAATTCCACCTTTTGGTCCTAATTGAAAGGAAATAACAGAACTACTTTCCTCTATCGAATAACTTCCAACGATTTCTTCTAAAGACAAACCAGTTTGACTAGCAACGATGGACTCTTTTTTATCAGATTTCAGAGCAGTTGCACCTATAGGTTGAATCGATTCTATGCCACTTTCAGCAAAAGGATCTGAAGGTAAGGTCAAACCGATGACAACTGATGCAGGCAACAAGAAACTTCCAATTCCATTGTGTTGAAAATATAAATTGGCAAATGCAATGCCTAATATTGCCGCAACAAAGGATTCTACTCCACCGTAAGCCGGATGAATTGCATTCAGAGAAAGAACCAACATGATGAGACCAATACTTGCTAATAAAAGTAAAACTGCAACAATCTTTTTATTCATTTGAATGGCAACAGCAGTAATTCCAACAATTCCAGCACCAACAAAAAATCCAGCAATGACTTTTCCAATGGACAAATCAATGGCTTCTACACCTAATTGAGTGGTGAAAAAAGCAAGAACTGAAATTGATATCAAAGCAATCGGAATGTACTCGCGTTTACTCACAGCGAATAAATTGTAAATCAAAGCACCAATTGCCATGAAATAAAATCCAAACCATGAAGCCATGAATGTTGCAATGATGCTGAAAAGTCCAATAACTAAAAGAACTATGGAACGTTCAGCTGTTTTTACATCAACTTCAGGAAATAACCTTTGAATGAAATGCATCTTAACGTCCAAAATTGCCATCAAAATTGCTCCCAAGAATGGAAGAAGAATAATTTTCGGTAGAGACAAATTCAAAGTATAACTTCCAAAAGTCAATTCAGCATCTCCTAAAATCATCATTGCTGCAACGATAACAAATGGAATAATCACTTTCAACCACTTATGTTGAATGACTGCACCAAGAATGAAACTTGCTGTCAAAAAACAACTCATTGCACCTAAAAAGGCCCAAGCGTGATTTTGTGGTGCAAGTGTTGGCAACAATAAATACGTTGATGAAATGGCGACTAAAAGTGCCATAAATGTAGTTAAACGCTGATTTTCTTTGAACAATAAAAATCCTCCAGAAAACATTAAAACGGCAAAAATTGCTACTATCATAATTTCAATTTAATGATTCAAATATACAAACTATTTAATTACCATGGTAAATAGATAGTATATTTTATTTTAAAAAGGTAACAATTAAAGTTGAGAGTTCAATAAAGGGTTTTCCAGCAATTTATGAAAATAGGGGTTTTTCAAATTGGATTCTAGGAGCATTAGGTGTTGAATACGGTGACAATCAGAACCGGCAAAATCGACTAGCTTGGCATCTACTAACGCTTGTGCTTGTTTTTTTACATCTGGACCATAATGACCAGTCAAGGAATTCAAGTTCAATTGGATTTTCACACCTCGTTCTCTCAATTCGATTGCTTTATCGATACTACCATGCCAATACGTATACCGTTCAAAATGCGCCAAAATTGGCTGATAACCGGCAGATTGCAAATCAAAAAAGACACTTTCTATATTAAATGGTTCATCCATGAATGCAAATTCAAGCAAGACAAAATTCTCCCCAAATGACAATATGTTTTTTAGCCTTATTTGTTCCACAAAATACTCATCGAAGTAATATTCAGCTGCAGCCTCAATTTCGATAGTAAGATTCAATTTTTTTGCCGTTTCACGCACTTTTTCCAGTCCACCCAAAATGATTTCCGGAGTATTCTTATAGTAATCGCTCAGAATATGAGGAGTAGTAATAATTTTTCGATAACCCAACGCTTCAAACTTCGCAAGCATGGCAATGGTTTCATCCATTGATTTTGAACCATCATCTATTCCTGGAATCAAATGACTGTGCATATCGACGCCAAGAGTACTCAGATTTATCGGTTCTAATTCAGGTTTTTTCTTAAAAAGGTCAAAAATTCCCATTAGCGCTTATCGTACATTTGAGAATAATAATCTTGGTATGCTCCAGAAGTCACTTTTTCAACCCAATCAGGATTATTCAAATACCAATCCACCGTGTTTTCCAAGCCATCTTCAAAGGTAATAGAAGGTGTCCAACCCAATTCTTTTTCCAATTTTGTTGCATCAATGGCGTAGCGCAAATCATGTCCAGCACGATCCGTCACATATGTGATCAATTGTTCAGAAGTTCCAGTTGGACGATTTAATTTTTCATCCATCATGCGACATAAAAAACGCACCAAATCAATATTTGTCCACTCGTTTAATCCGCCAACATTGTAGGATTCCCCTACTCTTCCATCGTGAAATATTTTGACAATTGCTTGTGCATGATCTTCCACCCACAACCAATCACGTATATTTTCACCTTTCCCATAAACAGGAAGAGGTTTGTTGTTCACAATATTATGAATCATCAATGGAATTAGCTTTTCGGGAAAATGATGACTGCCGTAATTATTCGAACAATTTGAAATTTTTATAGGCATTCCATACGTATGATAAAATGCATTGACAAAATGATCGGAGGAAGCTTTGGATGCTGAATATGGACTTCTTGGATCATAGGCAGTCGTTTCTTGAAACAATCCTTCTGCGCCGAGTGAACCATACACTTCATCTGTACTTACATGATGAAAAACATGTCCTTCACTGTTTAACCATTTTTCTTTACTTACTTGTAGTAAATTGACTGTTCCAACGACATTTGTCATTACAAAATCCATCGGACCGTCAATGGAGCGATCAACGTGTGACTCTGCAGCTAGATGAATGATATCGGTAACATTAAATTTTTCGAACACATCAACAATGTCTTCTCGTTGAACGATGTCTCCTTTAAAAAAAACATAATTATTTTTAGTATCAACATCCTTCAAATTCTCTAAGTTTCCTGCATAAGTTAACTTATCAAAGTTGATAATTTGATAGTTTGGATAATTGTTGACCAACAAACGTACAACATGAGAACCAATGAATCCTGCTCCGCCTGTGACTAGTATTTTTTTTTCAAACATCATCATTTAAAATTTGAAGAATCAAAAGATCGACACAATTCTTGATTTTTTTTGAATCTTACCATCATTGAATCATCTTTACAACGACCAGTATTTCATTTTATTGATTTTACCACGGAAAATTCCTTTGACATCAACGAAGATTCCTTCATCGTCTTTCATCATTGATCTGAAGTCTGATTCTGACAATGATTGATATTCTTTATGGTTCACTGCTACAATGATTGCATCATAATCATTGGATGGAGTTTTAGTTAAACCAACTCCATATTCGTGTTCCATTTCTTCAGATGAAGCATGAGGATCAACCAAATCAACTTTTACTTGAAATGATTTTAATTCAGTAATCACATCAATGACTTTTGAATTTCGAATGTCAGAAACGTCCTCTTTGAACGTAGCTCCCATTACCAATACTTTTGAATCTTGAATGTGTTTTCCTGTAGCCAAGATCTTCTTCACTGTTTGCTTTCCAATGTAGAAACCCATTGAATCATTCACATAGCGACCACTGGTAATCACTTTCGAATGATATCCAGCTTGTTGCGCTTTATGCGTTAAATAATATGGATCGACACCAATGCAATGTCCACCAACTAAACCTGGAGAAAACTTCAAGAAATTCCATTTCGTACCAGCCGCATCCAATACATCATAGGTATTGATATTTAGCTTATTGAAAATAATTGACAACTCATTGATTAAGGCAATATTTACATCACGCTGAGTATTTTCAATAATCTTTGCCGCTTCTGCCACTTTGATTGAAGTAGCTCTGTGAACGCCAGCTCCAACAACCAATTCATATGTTTTTGCAATTTGGTCCAATGATACATCGCAACATCCAGAGACAACTTTCACAACATTTTGCAAGGTATGCTCTTTATCACCTGGATTGATTCTTTCAGGCGAATAACCGATCATGAAATCTTCTCTAAATTTCAATCCAGATTCTTGTTCCAACACTGGAATACAATCTTCTTCCGTACAACCTGGATAAACTGTTGATTCAAACACAACATAATCTCCTTTTTTCAATACTTTACCCACCGTTCTTGATGCACCAATTAATGGTTTCAAATCAGGTAAATTAGCATCATCAATTGGAGTTGGAACAGCAACAATGAAAAATGTAACATCTTTCATATCATCTGGATTTGCCGTAAATTCAATGTCGCAACCATCAAATGCAGAAGCATCCAATTCATTGCTAGGATCAATGTTATTACGCATTAAATCCACGCGATCTTGATTGATATCAAAACCTACGACTTTGATTTTTTTAGCAAATTCCAAAGCAATTGGAAGACCTACATAACCTAGACCAATAACTGCCAATTTCGTTTGCTTATCAACTAATTGATTATAAATCGAGTTGCTCATTTCGTACTTTATAAATTCGTTCTATAATTTCTACCACTTTCAACCCTTCCAAGGCATTCGTAGTAGCTGAAGTTCTACCTTTTAATGTGCTAATGACATTTTGAATTACGTAATTATGATTCGCCGCTGAACCTTTGTAGGCACCATAATCATTTCCTGGATTTGTCGGCGCCAATTCTGGCATTTCATAATCCTTGATATTACAAATTTCTACTTCGTTCATGTATTGTCCACCAATTTTCACACTTCCATTGGCTCCTACAATTGTCAATGAACTTTCTAAGTTCTGATTAGCAACAGCAGTTGAATAATTGATACATCCCATTCCGCCGTTGATAAAATCGAAACTCACAAAACCAGAATCCTCAAAATCAGTATTGGATTGATGTGTGAAATCAGCAAATTTACCTTGAATGTTATCAATATCACCAAATAACCAATACATGATATCGATGAAATGCGAAAATTGTGTATACAAAGTTCCACCGTCCAAATCAGCCGTTCCTTTCCAACCTCCTGCTTTGTAATAGCGTTCATCTCTGTTCCAATAACAGTTCAATTGAACCATAAAAATATCACCTAAAATCTTTTGATCGACAATGGATTTTATCCACTCTGAAGGAGGTGAATAGCGATTTTGCATGACACAAAAGACATTTTTCGACATTTGCAATGATTTGAAAATAACACGCTCGCAATTTTCTTTTGACAAACCCATTGGTTTCTCGCAAACGACATGTTTTTTCGCCTCCAGCGCAGCTAAACTTTGTTGAGCATGCAATCCATTTGGTGTACAAATATTTACAACTTCAAACTCCAAATCAGAAGCTAATAACTCCTCAATTGTTGCAAAAAATGGTACGTCAAAATCTTGCGCACCACATTCTTCTTTCGTGCGCACATCGACCATAGCAACCAACTCGGCTTCATCTTCGCGACGTATCATTTCTGCGTGTCGCTTTCCGATATGGCCAGCACCAACTACTGCAAATTTTATCTTTTCACTCATCTATTAGACTTTAAGAGCGCTCCTTTGTCGCTTAAAGACGCAAGACCGCTTCGCTTTAAGACTTGATTTTGGTTTGAATAACATTCATTTAAAATCAAGTCCATTTTTTACTAAGTTATTAAAATTCAAAATCCGTAATCCGTAATCCATAATCCGTAATCCGTAATCCGTAATTTATTATTTCTTTTTTACATTATTATCTTTCAACTCATATTCTTCGTTGCTTTCTGGACAAATAGCGCATCCATTGGCATCAAATTCTAAGCGGTGACCAAATTCACTCATCCATCCCATTTGACGAGCTGGATTACCAACAACCAAAGCGTATGCAGGAACCGTTTTCGTTACGACAGCACCAGCACCGATGAACGCAAATTCACCGATATCATGTCCGCAAACAATTGTTGCATTTGCTCCAATACTTGCTCCTTTTCTCACGACGGTTTTTGAATATTGATCGCGACGATTGACAGCACTTCTTGGGTTAATGACATTCGTAAAAACCATTGAAGGGCCTAAAAAAACATCATCTTCGCACTCCACTCCTGTATAGAGCGACACATTGTTTTGAATTTTCACATTGTTTCCTAGGATTACTCCAGGCGAAACCACAACATTTTGACCAATATTGCATCTTTCACCAATTTTACAATTGGGCATGATGTGGGAAAAATGCCAGATTTTGGTCCCTGAACCAATCGTGCAACCTTCGTCTATTACAGCTGTTTCGTGCGCAAAATAATCCATTATCGAATAATGTATTTATCGAAATTGTAGTGATTTGTATCGTTCAATTCTTCCTCAGTCAAACTTTTGAAATACGCATAAGTTCTTTTCAATCCTTCCGCTCGATCTACAGTTGGCTCCCAATTCAGAATCTCTCTTGCCTTTGTAATGTCTGGCTGACGTTGTTTTGGATCATCAACAGGCAAATCTTTGTAAATCACTTTTTGATCGGTACCTGTCAATTTGATGATTTCTTCCGCAAAATCTGCAATAGAAATTTCATCTGGATTTCCAATGTTAACAGGATAAGCGTGATCTGAATGCAACAAACGATAAATTCCTTCCACTAAGTCATCAACATAACAGAAAGAACGCGTTTGTGAACCATCTCCAAAAATGGTCAAATCTTCACCTCGTAATGCTTGTCCAATAAACGCAGGCAAAACACGTCCATCATTCAAACGCATTTTTGGTCCATAGGTATTGAAGATGCGGACAATTCTTGTTTCAACTCCGTGAAAATTATGGTAAGCCATCGTCATTGCTTCCTGGAATCGTTTCGCTTCATCGTAAACACCTCTTGGTCCAACCGGATTCACATTTCCCCAATAATCTTCTGTCTGAGGATGAACCGTTGGATCTCCATATACTTCAGAAGTAGAAGCGATGAGCACTCGAGCATTTTTCGCTTTAGCTAATCCTAAACAATTGTGAATCCCCAAAGAACCAACCTTTAATGTTTGAATTGGAATTTTTAAGTAATCAATTGGACTTGCAGGTGAAGCAAAGTGTAAAATATAATCCAATTTTCCAGGAACATGAATGAATTTTGAAACATCGTGATGATAGAATTCAAAATTCTCCAATTTGAACAAGTGTTCGATGTTTTTTAATTGTCCAGTAATTAAGTTATCCATTGCTACGACAGCATACCCTTCCTTGATGAAACGATCGCATAAGTGAGAACCTAAAAATCCTGCCGCACCTGTAATCAATACTCTTTTTCTTTCACTCATTATTTTGATGCTTTTCTACCAATTGAATAGTAACTATACCCTCTTGCGTTCATTTCTTCAACATCGAATAAATTTCGACCATCAAACACAACTTTATCTTTCAACAATGTTGCCATTTTGTCGAAATCTGGGTTTCTAAAGATTCCCCATTCAGTACAAATTAACAAAGCGTCGGCATCCTTTAACGCATCATACTCGTTAGCTGTGTATGAAACTGCATCACCTATAACTCCTTTCACATTTTCCATTGCTTCTGGGTCAAAAGCAGCGATTGTTGCTCCTTCCGATTTCAACGCATCAATCATGTACAAAGCTGGAGCTTCACGAATATCATCTGTATCAGGCTTAAATGCCAATCCCCACAAAGCGATTTTCTTTCCTTTTAGATCTCCACGGAAAAAGTTTTTGATTTTTGGCATCAAGACAGTTTTCTGCTCTTCATTCACTGCCATTACAGCATTCAAAATTTCGAACTCAAAATTGTTTTCCCTTCCACTTTTCACTAATGCTTGTACATCTTTTGGAAAACATGATCCACCGTATCCTATTCCTGGAAATAAGAAACGTTTTCCAATTCGATCATCGGAACCAATTCCAATGCGCACTTTATCAACATCTGCACCAACTAATTCGCAAAAATTAGCCACTTCATTCATAAATGTAATCTTTGTTGCCAAAAACGAATTTGCGGCATACTTTGTCAATTCTGCAGATTTTTCATCCATGAAAATAATTGGATTTCCTTGTCGTACAAACGGTTTGTACAATTGATCCATCACTTTTTGTGCCCGCTCAGAACTTGTTCCAATTACTACACGATCTGGTTTCAAGAAATCATCTACTGCGAATCCTTCACGTAAAAATTCAGGATTTGAAACAACATCAAAATCACAACTAGCATTCTTTACGATAGCTGCATGCACTTTTTCAGCAGTTCCAACAGGAACAGTGCTCTTATCCACGATTACTTTATATTCAGTAATCATTTTTCCTAATTGTTCCGCAACACCTAAAATATACGATAAGTCAGCCGAACCGTCTTCTCCCGGAGGAGTTGGAAGTGCTAAGAAAATAATTTCTGCATCTTTGATACCAGCAGCTAAATCTGTAGTAAAAGTTAAGCGATTTGCTTTAATGTTTCGTTCAAAAATAACATCTAAGTGTGGCTCATAAATTGGCACTACACCTGCTTGCATTTTCTTTACTTTATTCTCGTCAATATCGACACAAATTACTTGATTCCCCGTTTCAGCAAAACATGTTCCTGTCACCAAACCAACGTACCCTGTACCAATTACTGCAATTTTTTTCATCTTATTTATTTAAAAATTCGGCAACACCATTACAAATGTGTGCTAATTGTTCTTCTTCCATTTCAGTATGAATCGGCAATGAGATTACTCTTTCTGTCAACCAATCTGTAATCGGCAACTCAGTTGCTTCACTTCCAAATGCTTCAAACATTTTTTGTTTGTGAGCAGGAACTGGATAGTAAATCATAGAAGGAATGTCTTTAGAAGCTAAAAACTCATTCAAACCATCTCGATCCACACCTTCCAACGTCAATGTGTACTGATGAAACACATGTTTCGAATTTTGCGCTCTCACTGGTGTTTTTACTTGTGGGAATTGCGCAAAAAACTGGTCGTAATAATCTGCAACCGCTCTTCTATTGTTATTATAGTGATCTAATTTTCGCAATTTAATTCTTAAAACGGCTGCTTGGATGCTATCCAAACGTGAATTACAACCAACAACATCGTGGTAATAACGCTTGCTTTGACCATGATTTGCAATCATTCTGATTTTCGCAGCTAATTCATCGTCATTTGTACACATTGCACCTCCATCACCATAACATCCTAAATTCTTAGATGGGAAGAAAGAAGTACATCCAATATGTCCAATAGTACCAGTTTTTGAAATTACTGTATCTGTATGGTAGTAATCACATCCAATCGCTTGAGCATTGTCTTCAACAACAAACAAATTATGTTTATTTGCAATTGCCATGATTTCATTCATTGCAGCAGCTTGTCCGTACAAATGAACAGGAACAATTGCTTTTGTTTTAGAAGTAATCGCTTCTTCAATTTTATTTACATCGATGCAGAAAGTATCCTTATCCACTTCAACAAATATCGGTTTCAATCCTAACAATGCAATCACTTCTGTCGTAGCAACGTATGTAAATGAAGGTGTAATCACCTCATCTCCTGGCTTCAAACCTAAAGCCATCAATGCAATTTGCAATGCATCAGTTCCATTTGCGCAAGGAATTACATGTTTCACTCCTAAGTATGCTTCCATTTCCGATTGAAAACCACTTACTTCTGGACCATTGATAAACTGCGCATTTTCAATTACATTCAGAATTGCTGTGTCAACTTCTGATTTTATCTCTTGATATTGAGTCATCAAGTCGACCATTTGTATTTTTTTCATTTGATGCTATCGATTAACATTTTTAGGGGCTAAATATAAGAAATACTATCGGGAAAACTGTGAAGATTATTCCCAATAGCACGATGAATATTTAAAAATAAAAAGGTGGTTTGAAGCCATCGAACTCAATTTTAACAGATATTAAGCGTTAGAACTCAAAAAATGCATTTATTTTTGACTCATGATAATTAGAATTCTATCACTCTTTTCTTGCTTAATTATTGCGCAGCATGCTGATTCTCAACGAAATTTATCAGATTCTGCAATCGGAACACCACTTTTAGGCATTCAGTATGGATTGAGTTGGACAGCGGGCGATTTACAAGATCGTTACGGACTGTTTAACAATGCAGGATTTGCAACAGGTTACAAATTTAAATCAAATTGGTACGTTGGAGTGGAAGGAGATTTCATGTTTGGAAAGGACATTCGCATGTCGCCGAGTGATATTTTTGGGCATTTAGCTGATTCTAAGGGTAATATTACGGATCAAAATGGTGACATTGCATCGATTTTACTTTTTTCACGTGGATTTCATGCGAACATTGAAGTTGGTAGAGTTTTTTCCAAATTAGGGCACAACAACAATTCGGGATTAATGATTAAAGTTGGAGGAGGATATTTAAATCACCGAATGCGCATTGAGTCGAATGAACAAGTGATTCCATCATTGGAAAAGGATTACAAAAAAGGATATGACAGATTAACAACAGGATTTAATGCGAGTCAGTTCATTGGATATTTGTTCATGGCCGACCACGGATTTTTGAATTTTTACGGAGGATTTTTTATTCAAGAAGGATTTACAACCAATAAGCGCAACGCATTTTACGATCAACCAGGAGTTCCTGTTCCAACAGAAACGCGTTTGGATATTTTATACGGAGCAAAGTTGGGCTGGTTAATTCCGGTTTACAAACGTCGACCAAAAGATTTCTATTACAATTAATGAGATTCATCTACAATTTATCAATCCAGATATATGGATTTGCACTTAGAATTGCTTCTTTGTTCATTCCAAAAGCCAAATTATGGATCGATGGTAGAAAAAATCAGCAGGCAACATTTCCCTCGGTTGAAGGAAAAAAAGTACTGTGGTTTCATTGCGCATCCTTGGGCGAATTTGATCAAGGGTTGCCTCTAATGAATCTACTGAAAAAGGAAGATCCAACTCTCTTTTTACTGGTAACATTTTTCTCTCCATCAGGGTATGAGCACTACCACAAACGCAATCATTCCATCGACTTTGCTTGCTACATCCCTTTAGACACACCATCAAAAGCACGAAAGTTTGTCGATCATTTCAAACCAGAGATTGCTGTGTTTGTAAAGTATGAGTTTTGGAGCAATTTCATTTTTACCTTAAAGAAAAACAATGCACAACTTTACTCAGTGAGTACTATTTTACGGCCAGAACATCGCTTTTTTAAATGGTATGGTGGATATTTCAGAAAAACACTGAAACAATTTGATTATTTCTTTGTTCAGAATGAATCGACAAAAAAATTATTGGCTTCAATTGGTATAAGCAACGCCGATGTAACTGGTGACAGTCGTTTTGATCGCGTAATAGAAAACAAAGCACAATTACAACACAATCCCATTTTGGAACGGTTTACAAAAAACGCACAATCTGTTCTCATCTGTGGTAGTACCTGGCCGGTAGACGAAGCATTGTTACAAGAACAATTCAACGGAAGTATATTTGACAAGGTAATCATTGCACCACACAATATCGACAAAAAACACATCTCTGAAATAGAGGAATTGATTACGGTCAAATACGATAAAATCACATCAGTAAGCGACACTTTGGAAGATTCACGCATTTTGATTTTAGATACTATAGGTCAATTATCTTCTGCATATTCTTACGCTACAATTGCCTATGTTGGTGGTGGATTTACCGGGAATTTACACAACATTTTAGAACCTGCTGTTTTTGGATTGCCTGTTGTTTTTGGCCCAAAACACAGTAAATTTCCTGAGGCAGAATCATTTATTCAACATGGATTTGGATTTTCAATTTCTTCGAAAGAAGAGTTGCAAACACAATTAAAGCATGCTCAAAGCAACATTCTTTCATTGTCACAAAAAGCAACTTTTTTTGTAGAACAAAACGCTGGTGCATCCATTAAGATAGCGCAATACATTCTAAAAAAGTAGAGAAACTTATTTCCAACTCAACAACTGCAAATTTTCTTTTCGTTGATTGTTATAATGCAATTGAATGATTCGAATGAGTTCTTCGCACGCTTTCGCTTTAAGTGATTTAGATGGTAAAATTGCAATTACTTCTCGAGCAGGATAGGCATTAGATTTATCATCCATCAAACGTTTTGTTGTCACATTTGGTACTCGATAGTACTCAGGAACCAATGTATACCCTCCATTCAGATCAACCATTTTTACTAAGAGTTCAATGTTCCCTCCTTCATAGCTCCAATTCCCTTCAACTTCCAACCCTTCGTCGAGACTACAAAAATGAACCATTTGTGTCCGCAAACAATTTCCTTTGCTCAACAGCCAAGGTTGTGCCAACTCTAGATCTGCTGGAACCAACAACTTTTTCTTGTTCGTAGGGAAATAGATTTTTATTTCTTCTTGAAACAAGGGGACTGTGCGCATTCTTCTTCCAATATACGGTCCGGCCATAATTCCAAAATCAATTTCATTTGCTTCAAGAGACTGAACAAGCTCTTCAGATTTCAGCTCTTCAACTTTAAACATCACATGAGGCATTTTCATCCGTACTTCCTCAAAAATATCCAATAATAAATAGGCACTTATAGTTGGAATAATGCCAATTTTCAGCTGTTCCGTATACGTGCCTTTTACTTTTTGTGTCAGCGTTGCAATTCGTGCATACTCTATTTGAATGTCCTTTAAAATTGGGATCAAATCTTCACCAGCGGGTGTTAATTCGATTGGAGAACGCGAACGATCAAAAATGGAAAAGCCCAATAAATCTTCCGCTTTTTTAACTTGCATTGAAAGAGTTGGCTGTGTGACAAAACACTTATCACTTGCTCGTTGAAAATTGCGTTCAACGTTTAATTCAAGAATGTAATTAATTTGTTGAGGCGTCACATTATATACATTATCTATCATAGTATAAAATTAATCAATAAAATTGATTTCAAACATCTATTAATTTTGTAGTGAACTTAAAAACAAACAACATGACAACAGAATATTCACAAAAACTGAACGAATTACTAGCGAGCTATCAATTGCATTATCAAAATTTACGCTCACTTCATTGGAACATCAAAGGAGAAAACTTCTTTGAACTGCATGTGAAGTATGAAGAGTGGTATACAAGAACTCAAGTAATTATTGATGAAATTGCAGAACAAATGCTCACGCTACAAATTCAACCACAATCGCGATTTTCAGATTACATCGCCACAAGTAAAATCAACGAACTCCCAATTATCCACGCAGGAAAAGAGGGTGTAAAATACGTATTAGACGCTCAATTGATCATTCTTGAGTTAGAACAAAATTTGTTGAATTTATCGGATAGCAATAACGATGAAAGTACCAATTCATTCATGAGCGACTTGATTCGAGAAAAGGAAAAAACAAACTGGATGTTGCGGGCCTGGCTGAATAGGTGAGGCATTCAACGTTGCGACAAAAGTCAAATTCTTCAATAACGTAGTACTTGAATCTTTGAACTCATGAATTTTCTCTGTTCAAATCAGTTGCTTATCTTTGCACCAGAAAATAATTAATCAAAATAAAGAATCATGGGAGTATTAGTTGGTAAAAAAGCGCCATCATTTTCAGCAGGAGCTGTAGTTAATGGAAGAGAAATTGTTGCAGATTTCTCATTGGATCAATATGTTGGAAAAAATCCAGTATTGTTTTTCTTTTATCCAAAAGATTTCACTTTTGTTTGTCCATCAGAATTACATGCTTTCCAAGCAAAATTGGATGAATTCGAAGCAAGAGGAGTTAAAGTTGTGGCTTGTTCTACGGATACGGAAGAATCTCACTGGGGATGGTTACAAGTTCCTAAAAACAAAGGAGGAATTGAAGGAGTTACATATCCATTGGTTGCAGATACAAGTAAAACAATTTCTGAAGCATACGGAGTTTTGGCTGGTGAGTACGATTACGATATGGAAGGTAATTTAACTGCAACTGGACCAATGATTGCATACCGTGGATTGTTCTTGATTGACAAAAACGGAATCGTAATGCACCAATTAGTGAATAATTTCCCATTAGGAAGAAATGTAGACGAAGCTTTGAGAATGGTTGATGCTTTACAATTCTTAGAAGAAAATGGTGAGGTTTGTCCAGCAAACTGGCAAAAAGGAGCTGCTGGTATGAAAGCAAGTTTCGAAGGAGTTGCTGAATACTTGTCAGCGAACTAAGATTCATATAAACTTATCGTTTAAAGGAACCACTCTTTTGAGAGTGGTTTTTTTTGTGCTTGTTTGGAAGGGGTTGAATGCTATTAAAGTGACAATTGTTAGTGAATTCAGTCTTTTTTGAATATCGCCATATTACGATGACCTTAGCTATTTAGCTAAATTGGTCAGAAAAGTGAATGTTGAAAATGACCTTGAAGACTACCCAAATTCAACATAACAGGATGACTGTTTAATGGAGCTAATGGCAATGACAACAAACCGATAACCATGCAAACTTCCAATTTTTCAATATCGCCATATTACGATGACCTTAGCTATTTAGCTAAATTGCTCAAAGAGGTGAATGTTGAAAATGTCCATTTAAACTACCCAAATTCCACAAAAAGTGATGACTGATTAATGGATCTAATGGTGGTAACGACAAACCGACAACCATGTAAACTTCCAATTATTTCAATATCGCCATATTACGATGACCTTAGCTATTTAGCTAAATTGGTCAGAAAGGTGAATGTTGAAAATGACCTTGAAGACTACCCAAATTCAACATAAAAGTAATGACTGATTAATGGATCTAATGGTGGTAACGACAAACCGACATCAATGCAAATTTCCAATTATTTCAATATCGCCATATTACGATGGCCTTAGCTATTTAGCTAAATAGCTCAAATATAGATTTCCATAAATTCACTACTCCACAAAATCCAAATCTTTATTATGTGTTTCACCAATCGTCATCGTTGAATAAATTCCTAGTCCAAACGAAATTACCCCTACAATCACAGCCGACCAAATCACACCAGCTGATGGTTTAAAATAATTGAACCCAATGATCATAAACACCAATGCACCACGAACCATATTCGGAATTGTTGTTGCTGCTGTTGAACGGATATTTGTCCCAAACTGCTCTGCTCCCATTGTTACAAAAAGTGCCCAATAACCTGTTCCTAGTCCAAGCCATACACAATAGAAATAATACATTTCAACTGATTTCGCACCGCCAAACAACATCAATACAACTCCAACAATTGTAAACAACATCATATATAAAATGGCTTTTTTCCTCGATTTTAGTTTATTACTAATAAATCCGCTTGCAAAATCTCCTACAGAAATTCCAATGTATGCCCATAAAATTGCCTTTCCAGGATCAATATCACCTACAATCCCCAAAGCAGGACCGAACTGATTGGCAAAAACAGCTAAAATTCCAATACAAAACCAAGTCGGAAACCCAATTGCTATGCATTTAATGTAACGGACAAAGCGATTCCAATTGGTGAAAAATGACAGAAAATTTCCTTTTGAAACGGATGCATTTGACTCTATTTGCTTGTACATTCCTGATTCCATCACTCCAATTCGAAGTACTAAAAGAGACAATCCCAATCCTCCTCCGATAAAATAAGCTATCGTCCAATCACTCGCCAAACCTGCAGTAAAACTTGCAACAACTGCACCCAACAATCCAAAACCTGCCACTAAGGAAGTTCCAATTGCCCTTAATTCCTTCGGCAAGGATTCCGAAACCAATGTAATTCCTGCACCAAGTTCTCCAGCTAAGCCTAAACCAGCAATGAATCGAAACAAAGCATATGCATTTTGTTTTTCCATGAATTCGACTTGTGGAAGCAAGCCACACGCAATATTTGCCAACGAATACACCAAAATTGAACCAAACAAAACTGACAATCGACCTTTTTTGTCACCAAAAACGCCCCAGATAATTCCCCCCAACAACAAGCCAGTTTTTTCCCAGTTAAGAATCATTGTTCCGTACAAATCCCAATCTAAGCCCATACTTTCTAAGCTAGGTATACGGACAATAGAGAATAAAAGTAAGTCATAGATATCAACAAAATATCCAAGGGCAGCAACAATTACAGGTAAACTAAATAAGTAATTGAGTTTTTGTTTTCGCGTTAGTTCCATGGGGTAAAAATAGAAAAGATTTGTCTTCCACCGAGTCGAGAGTAGCGTGATTCAATAAATCGTGTTATCGCAATATTGCGATATTCAAACTCTCCCATCATCCAATCAAATTTCAAGAATCAAAAGTTAATCTTAGAAAAAGAAGCCATAATGAACTCCATGGGTTATATTTTCAAAACTTCAAACTTCAGAATCTTCAATTTAAACGGTATCTTCGTTTCATGAAATCGAACAATTACTTCATGCAGCGCTGTTTTCAATTGGCTCAATTGGGGTTTGGTAAGGTAGCACCGAACCCAGTCGTTGGAGCCGTTATTGTGCATAATGGTAAAATCATTGGCGAAGGATTTCATCAAAAATACGGAGAAGCTCATGCTGAAGTAAATGCTGTGAATTCAGTGGAGGATTCATCATTACTGAAGGAGTCAACAATTTTCGTTTCTTTAGAACCTTGCGCTCATTTCGGCAAAACGCCTCCATGCGCTGATTTATTAGTGAAACATCAATTTAAAAAAGTTGTTATTTCATGTAAAGACACTTTTTCTGAAGTTAGTGGAAAAGGAATTCGACGGTTGCAAGAAGCTGGAATCGATGTGGAAGTAGGTGTTTTGGAAGAAGAAGGTAGATTACTCAACAAACGTTTTTTTACATATCATGAGCAAAAACGACCTTATGTTATTTTGAAATGGGCACAATCTCGAGATGGTTTCATGGATAAAAAAAGAAGTCCAAATGAAACAGGCATCAATTGGATAACGCAGCCTTCTACCAAGCAATTAGTGCATAAATGGCGTGCCGAAGAAGCTGCAATATTAGTTGGAAAAAACACAGCAATCAACGACAATCCTTCATTGACTGTGAGAAACTGGCCAGGAAACAATCCTGTTAGAATTCTATTAGATTCCAATTTAGAAGTTCCTTTATCAGCAAATTTATTGGACAATAGTACCAAAACCATCGTATTCAACACTCTTAAAAGTGATATTAACAATAACATACAATATGTTCGGCTAAAGTCGCTTTCTGCACAATCGATTTTGAGCGAATTGTACAACTTCAACATTCAATCAGTCATCATTGAAGGAGGATTCCAGACCTTACATTCATTCATCTCATCAAATTTATGGGATGAAGCAAGAGTTTTAACAGGAGATGTTGAATTCCAAGAAGGGGTTTCAGCACCTAAACTTGACAATCACTACTTAATTAGTCGCAGCAAAGTTGGAATTGATCGACTTGAATTATTTGAAAACAGATGATTCCACTACTTCTATCCATCATCAGTTCAAGTTTGATATTTGCTATTTTCAAACTGTTTGCCAAGTATAAAATTGATACTTTTCAAGCCATTGTCTTCAATTATTTCACTGCTTTCGTTTGCGGCATATTCATCACTTCACAACCATGGTCGAATGAATTTGAAAACTTAAAATCTTGGGGACTCATTGCGTTCATTTGTTCTGGACTTTTCATTTCCCTATTTCTATTAATGGGGAAAAGCTCTCAACTGAATGGTGTCGCTAGAACTTCTGTTGCCGTAAAAATGAGTATGGCCGTAAGTATTTTAGCCATGGTTTTCTATTACAACGAACCTATTGGCATAGTGAAAATAGGTGGAATTATTCTCGCTTTTTGCGGGGTAGTTCTGGTTTCAAAACCTGATGGAACAAGTAAGCAAACTGCTGGATGGATGCTATTCATCCTATTTTTCGGAAGTGGATTATTGGACTTTCTTTTAAATTTTGTGCAAAACTTACCGCTAACTCATTTCAACAGTTCCATGTTTACAGCCTTTGGGTTCTTAGGAGCCGGAGTAATCGGATTGACTGTTCTAAGCATACAATTACTACGTAAAAAAACGTTGTTTTCATTCAGAAATGTTATCGCTGGAATTCTCCTAGGAATTCCCAATTACTTTTCCATTTACATGTTGATTGAAGCATACAGTTCAACATCATTTGAAGACTCAACCATCTTGTCAATCACCAATGTTGCTGTTGTTGTACTCTCAAATTTAGTTGGTTTTAGTCTATTTAAAGAAAAGATAACAACCAGAAAAATAATTGGACTTTTGACAGCAATATTCGCGATAATTGTCCTATTTATTGCTCAATATTAGTGCTCATAATAAAGATTGGATTCATTGTTTTTCATTGAAGCCACATCGTATTTTTTTAGCATATTTGTAAGAAAGCTATAAAAATGAAAATTTATCCTCTCAACACAGGGAATTTCAAATTAGATGGTGGCGCCATGTTTGGAGTTGTGCCAAAATCATTGTGGACAAGAACAAATCCAGCGGATGAGAATAACATGTGCGATTGGTCCATGAGAAGTTTACTCATTGAGGATGGAAATCGATTGATTTTAGTTGATACGGGAATTGGAGATAAGCAATCAGAAAAATTCTTTTCACACTATTATTTGTCAGGAAATGATTCATTGCATGGAAATTTAAAAGCACTTGGCTTTTCCGCAGACGATATAACAGATGTCTTTCTAACTCATTTACATTTTGATCATTGTGGAGGAGCAATTCAGTGGAACAAAGACAGAACAGGATTTGAACTAGTTTTCAAAAATGCAACCTATTGGAGCACGGAAAATCATTGGAAATGGGCAACAGAACCAAATCCAAGAGAAAAGGCATCATTTTTAAGTGAAAACATCTTACCAATCCAAGAAAGCGGACAATTGAAGTTCATTCAGCGAGAAGGAGATTTTACAAAAAATGTTTTTCCAAATTTTGATGTACTTTTTGTTGATGGACACACAGAAAGCATGATGATTCCTCACATTCGTTATCAAGACAAAACGCTTGTTTTTATGGCGGATTTATTACCAAGTGTTGGACACATTCCTTTACCTTACGTTATGGGATATGATACGCGTCCACTTCTAACTTTAACGGAAAAAGAGAAATTTTTAACAACTGCTGCCGAAAACAACTATCACCTCTTTTTGGAACATGATAGCGTAAATGAGGTATGCACACTACAAACTACAGAGAAAGGAGTTAGATGTTTGGACACATTTAACTTTAACGAACTATTCATCTAATCAACAATTATGGACAAGTATTTAATTTCAATTCTTAAAGAAGTCAACACGATTATCATTCCTGGTATTGGTGCGTTAACAATTGTCAATCAAGAAACTGGAGAGGTGATGTTCATGTCTTACATGAAATTTGACGATGAAAAGTTGGCAAAACACATTGCTGAAAAAGAAAATTGGGAGCTCAATGAAGCTAAAAATTTAGTGTCAAAATATGTTCGAGACATCAACACGAAATTAGATCAAGGTGATTCGTATGATATTTATCAATTTGGATCTTTTAAAAAAGGAACAGACGGCGAAATCGAATTCACTCCTTGGGACGGATTTTCAAACGCTTCTTCTGACACAGTAGTTGCTGAAAACAACGTGGAAGAAGATGTTGAAGAGTTGAAACAGGAAGAAACGAATCCCATTCAAGAAAAACTAGAGGAGGTTCAAGCTGAAGCGGATGAAGCCGTTGTTGAACTGAAAGAAGAAGTAGAAGAAATAAAGGCCGAAGAAGACGATCATTCGATTGATGCGGTCATTGATTTAGTGGAAGAAGTAGTTACTCCAGGAGAGGAAGAAAAAAAGATTGTAGAGGAAAAATCAGTTCCGCCAATTGTTCCAATTAGTGAAGAAGAACAGTGGAAAGATGATTTAGATGTTCCACCGATTAACTTAAAGAAAGAAATTAAAAAGAAACCAATTTTAGAAAAAGCAGAGAAGGATAAGAAAAAGAAAAAACGTGGAGTTGGATTCTACCTCTTACTTGCGTTACTTGTAATCATTATTGGTGGCGGAACATTTTTCGCGATTAACTACAATGATTTAAAAGAACATATTCCTTTTTTAGCGAGTCAAACCAAAGAAGAAACTGAACAACCTGAAAAAGAAGAAATAGATGCAACACCATCCGGTGACCAAGAAGATGAAGTAATTTCTGAAGAGCCTTCCGAAGAGTTAGTTGAAGAAACTCCAGAGCAAACAGAAATCATTGAAGAAGTTACACCTGAACCAATTACGGTGAGTTCGGCAAATGGCTTGATCGTAAACCAATCACTTCCAATTCAAATCATTGTTGGATCATTTACAGAAGAAAGCAATGCTGAACGAAAAATAGCGCAATTGAAAGCTGCGGGTGTAAATGCTGAGAACATTGGTAGATACGACGGCTTGCACCTCGTGAGTATTGGATCATTCAACAGCATGTCTGATGTGAAAGCAAACTCAGAAACGATTAAAAGTGCAGCTGGTACTTATTGGGTGTTCAAGAAATAAATTACATCAATTTTACTAAGTCAAGAAGTCGGTTCGAATAGCCGGCTTCATTGTCGTACCAACCAACAATTTTGACCATTTTTCCGATAATACTGGTCAATCCATGATCGTAAACACAACTGTTTGGATTTCCTAATATATCAACAGAAACAATCGGGTCTTCGGTGTATTCTAAAATACCTTTCAACTTTCCCTCTGCAGCAGTTTTCATTGCAACATGAATTTGTTCTTCTGTAATCTCTTGTTTCACAACCATCGTAATATCAGAAAGTGAGCCATCAGGAACTGGGACACGAACTGCGCCACCTCCAATTTTACCTTCATATTCTGGGAAAATCTTTGTTATTGCCTTTGCAGCACCTGTTGTCGTTGGGACAATTGACTGAGCCGCAGCTCTCGCACGTCGTAAATCCTCATGAGGAGCATCATGCAAGCGCTGATCAGACGTATAACTATGGACAGTAGTTATGAACGCATTTTCAATTTCACAAATTCCTTTCATCACTTCAAATAATGGCGCAATGTTATTGGTTGTACAAGACGCATTAGACACAATTGTATCAGAATCTTCCAACAAATGTTCATTGATTCCAACAATGATCGATTTTACATCCGCGCTACTCGTTGGTGCTGAAATAATCACTTTTTTCGCTCCACCTTTCAAGTGCAACTCTGCTTTTTCACGTGATCGAAAAATTCCAGTTGATTCAATAACGATTTCTACTCCATTTTCTCCCCACGGAATTAATTCTGGATTGCGTTCTTGAGTGAAAAGTATTTTCTTTCCATTTTCAAAAATGAGTTGATTGCCTTGAATTTCAAACTTCATCCCCAGTCGACCGTGAACACTATCGTACTTGAATAAATGAGCCAATGTATTAACATCTGCTAAGTCATTCACAACTGCAACATCTACCTGAGAATCAAGCAAGGCCATTTTAGTAAAATAACGACCTATCCTTCCAAATCCATTAACACCAACTACTTTCATGATTCAATTTTTTTTAAAGGTATAAATCAAAGTGCTTATAAACAACAAAAGACCACCGAAGTGATCTTTTGTTTTGAAATTTATTTTTTGATATTAATAAACTACTGTAATAAATCCTTGTTTTTCAATCTCTTCTCCACCGTAAGCTTTTGCCTTAATGTGGTAGAAATAAACACCTTCTTCTACGATGTTTCCGTTCTTTGTTCGACCGTCCCATCCTCCATGAACATCATTGAATTCATAGATTAAATTTCCCCAACGATTCAAGATAAAGCATTCGAATTCTGCTATACCATCCGAATTCACATACCACATATTATTTCCAGTCGTTGAACTCAACGAAATTACGTTTGGCGCTTCAATGTCACACATGTAGTAGTCTATGACAGCAACATCTGTATAATCATGCGTTGGACATTCATTTGAAACTGTCACAGAATAGGTTCCAGGCTCAGTAATTATGTGAGTTGGACCATCCGTTCCATCATTCCATGTATAAGTCACATTGTAAGGGCTGATAAATGCATCCAAAGAATAATCTACTCCTAAACAAATTGTCGTGTCATTAATTTCTGTAAACAAATAAGGAGGGAAATAAACGCTTCCAGTACCAGAAAGAGGACAATCACCCGTAATCTGATAATTAAATGTATACGTTAAATTATGCTCGTCTACTTGAACGAACGGATTAGCAGAATTTGCATTCGTACCTCCAATAAAGTTTACCGAAGTATCTTCCAAAATTGGTGTATTTGGATTGTCAATTACAGTCCAAGTAATTGCTCCTCCAGCCGGGAAAGTTGACGTAATATCAAATGTTGTTAAATCACATCCAATGTTTGGGAAACTAACAGTTGGTGGAGTTTTAATTTCAACATTTGCCGTATCACTTTTGTTTGGACAGGAATTATCTGTTAAGATCAACTGATAAACACCTGGTATCGCACCAGTAAACTGAGTTGCTGTTTGAGTATTGTTTGGGGCAAAACTACCAGCCGGATTTGATGTCCAAGTAGCTCCTCCAAATGTACTTACTTCGTTCAACGGTATAGAATAAGTCAAATTACAAATGATAGTGTCATCAAAAATAACAGGTGGAGCGGGGAAGGTAATTTCAGCCGTCAAGTCATTTTCACATGGGGTTGATAAATTGACTGTATATACCCCATAAGCAGTGGTTGTAATCAGTGGATTAGAAATTGTACTATTTGAAAAGGAAATTTCCGCATCAGGGGATGACCATGTAGCACCTGTCCCGGCAACAGCTCCCACAGATTGGAAATTGAATCCAGTACATGAAATAGTATCACCAAAAATTGTTGAAGGAGACGATTGACCGATTGTAAATGTCGTATCATTCGTGCACAACCCTGTTGAATCCATGTTAGAAATGGTATATGTACCTGGCTCTAACCAATTTTGAAAGAGCGTATCCAATGCTGGATTTCCTAAATTCCAGTTCATAACATCAATTCCCAAAGAATCTCCAATAGTAATCAACGTTGAATCTTCACCTGGGCACAAGTATAAATTTCCTTCTAATCCAAATGATGCCGCCGATGGAACGTAGAAATAATCTTCTACACGCTTATAGCAGTTGTCCAAACTCACTGTAACTCCAAACACACCAGATTGATCAACATAGGTTGTTGGTTGAGTTACCAAATCATCCCATAAATAAGTGTCGTAAGGACCATTTAGTACGGCTACTGGGAAACTATCACAAGCAACAGTGTAATCCAAAACTGGATTTAAAATTCCGGCACCGTCTTCAATAACTATGACAAAGTTCATCGTTGTTACACCTGCAGGAACAAAATCATCTGTTGCAGTCACAGTGATTGTATATGATCCGGCGCTTGCAGGGTCACCAATAATACGAAGAATTAATTCAGCCGTATTTCCAGAAGTATTCGAAATTTCTTGTAATGTAGTCAACCCACCATTTGTATATGTGATCGATGTTGTTTGATTTGCTTCAGGAGCAAAGAAATTAATTGAAATATCAGCTGTATCACCAAAACTACATACCTTAAATGTATCACAAGCTGCAACCCCTTCTGGAATTGGAGGTACGTTACCTGAATTTGTTACATCAAAGAAAAAGCTTTTATTATCTAACCAACTAATTCCATCAGGATTCCCCAAGGCTCCATCGAAGTCAGTTCCTGCATGATCAAAACGAGCAATCAAAAAGTAAGCAATATTATCTCCTTTATTCGCTCCACAAGTAGCTGGAATTCCACCGAACCCGTTCACACCTTGTGATGCAGAACCAGTTGTCCATTGCATATCTTGGTAACAAAATGCAACATTGTTCCCATCAGGAATTGCAGGGTCTGTACCATCTGAAATAATCAATTGAAAAGTATTTAACTTATCTCCCATTTGATTAAAATAACCTACATCTTCCCAATTAATAAAAACTGCGGTTGGAGTAATCTTGTAAACAACTTGTCCATTTCCAGCTCGTGTATCAACGTCTGCCCAAAATGGAGCAATAATTTGATCTGGAGAAGAAGGAAAGGCATTTGACGAGAAAGAAAACAGTGAGTTAACAAACGTAATGTTTCCATTGTTATTAATGTAAAAACTGTTGTATGATTGACCATAAAAATTAAAGTTAAACGGAATAGTAATCAATGCACTCGATCCATCGTCATTAGGCGCCATTGCTAAAGTATAAGATGCATCTGGTTCTACGTAACAATCACACGCTCCACTTTTTGGTGGACCTGAAGTTGGCTTTACTTTATAGTGACTTCCCTCTGCAGGAGAAAAGGAAGATTCCTCCAATTTCATGACATGTCCTGCTAATTTACCTTCAAGCTTTAATTTTTCGTATTGAGGAGAACCAATGACAACCTCCTGCTGTGCGTATAAATTAATTGATAATAGTGACAAACAAAACAGTCCGAAAATTCTTAAACTCATAATGTGCATTTTTTATTTTTACTTCTTATAGACGCGCTAAAATAATAGAAAGTTGCATGGAAATGTTAATTAATTCACAACAATTACTTTGATACTATTGAAATCCTACTTGCAGCGAATAAAAAAAGCAAATCCCGCGAAATGTTAATTAAATCTGATAATCGTGGATAACGTATGAATTTATATGTGAATTCCCAACGAATAAAATCGTATTTTTGCCCAACGAAAACGGTTAAGCAGTAGTATGGAAACAGTAGAATTAAATAGAATAGCATCTCAAGTAAGAAGAGATATCGTAAGAATGGTTGCAGCAGTTAGTTCAGGTCACCCTGGAGGTTCATTAGGTTGCGCCGACTTTTTAACTGCACTATACTTTAAAGTATTAAAAGCTGATCCGAAAAACTTCAAAATGGATGCTGTTAATGAAGATGTGTTTTTCTTGTCAAATGGTCACATTAGTCCAGTTTGGTACAGCGTTTTAGCTCGTGCTGGTTATTTTCCAGTTTCAGAATTAGCAACTTTTAGAAAGATTTCTTCACGTTTACAAGGTCATCCGTCTCCTGCAAAAGGATTAGAAGGAATTCGCATGGCATCGGGATCATTAGGTCAAGGCTTATCAAATGCACTTGGTACTGCTTTGACAAAAAAATTGAATGGTGATTCAACCTTGGTTTATTCACTTCATGGTGATGGCGAGTTGCAAGAAGGACAAATTTGGGAAGCGGCAATGTATGCAGCTGCAAATAATGTCGACAACATCATTTCTACCATCGATTATAACGGTCGTCAAATTGACGGTGACGTTGATCAAGTGTTGTCTTTAGGAAACCTAACACAAAAGTGGCAAGCTTTTGGATGGGAAGTATTAGAAATGGATGGACACAATATGGATGAAATTATTTCAACATTGGAAAAAGCGAAATCATTGACTGGAAAAGGAAAACCAATTATGATCATTATGACAACTGAAATGGGTCAAGGTGTTGATTACATGATGGGGACTCATAAATGGCATGGTTCTGCACCAAATGATGAACAATTAGCTTCTGCCCTTTCACAATTGGAAGAAACTTTAGGAGACTATTAACATTGAAAAAAATTGCACTCATACTATTCGTTTTTGCTGCATCTTTCACACATGCACAAGAACTGACGCGTATCTTGTTTATCCTTGATGCCTCAAATAGTATGAATGCTAAATGGGGTGATCAAACGCGAATTGATGCTGCAAAAGAATTGCTCGCAAAATCTGTAGATGAGTTGGTGAATGTGCCTAACCTTGAAATTGGATTACGCGTCTACGGTCATCAATCTCCCATCACGAATACGTTCCAAGATTGTAATGACACAAAATTAGAAGTGCCATTTGGAAAAAATAATTTTGAACGTGTAAAATACAGAATCAAGTCAATTCACGCAAAAGGTACTACGCCAATTGCTCGATCACTTGAAGCGGCAGCAAGTGACTTTCCAGACATGAATTCACGTAACTTTATCATTTTAATTACGGATGGTTTAGAAGCGTGCGACAATGATCCATGTGTAATAGCAAAAAAATTACACGACAAGGGAGTTAAAGTGACGCCGTTCGTCATCGGTTTAGGAATGGACCTGTCATATCTCGAAAAATTCAATTGCATTGGAGAATATACAGAAGCTGAAACAAGGGATGCATTTGAAAAGGTTTTGAAAAATGTGGTCAACAAAGTACTGGTCAATACAACTGCTCAAATTAATCTGAATAACACATCGAAAGAACCGAAAGAAACTGATGTCACCTTGTTCTTGTATGAAGCTGGCACAACGAACTTGAAATATACTTTCACTCACACTCTAAACGAAGTTGGACTTCCAGATACATTAATTTTGGACCCTGCTATTAAATACGACTTGGTAGTGAATACCTTGCCGAAACGAGAGTTGAAAAACATCACTCTTCAACGAAATACGCACAACACCATCGTTGTTGATGCTCCTCAAGGTTACATCTCCATCCGTTTAAAAAATGCCAGTAAGGTTTATTTGATTGATTCAAGGGTCATGGAAGATTCTAAACATGAAACAATCAACGTGCAAGCAATGGGATCTACTGATAAATACATTGTAGGTAAATATGATTTAGAAGTTCTCACGCTACCAAGAACCTATGTTACTGTTGATGTGAATCAAAGTAGCAAGACATATGTAGATATTTTAGCCCCTGGTTTCTTCAGTTATAGCGTTGCAAACCAAATTACTGGACAAGTGTTTACCATCAACGACAATGGAACGTATACATGGGTGTGTAATCTAAGCAATTCAGATTTAAGTGGGATTTGGCAATTACAACCTGGACAATACAAAGTGGTGTATCGTCAAAAGAAAGAAGTAAAAACGATTTATACATACGAGAAAGAATTTCGTATTTATTCAAACAAAACAACATCATTAAACTTATAGCATGATTGACATCGAAGTCTTTGGTAAAAAAGATACTCGCTCTGGATTTGGAGAAGGGTTAGCAGAATTAGGGAAAACCAATCCCAACGTTGTAGCATTGTGTGCAGACCTTACAGGTTCTTTGAAAATGAATGCATTCGAAGATGCGCATCCTGAGCGTTTCTTTCAAGTCGGAATTGCAGAAGCAAATATGATGAGTATGGCGGCTGGAATGACAATTGGTGGGAAAATTCCATTCACGGGAACCTTTGCCAACTTCTCAACTGGTCGAGTATATGATCAAATCAGACAGTCCATTGCGTATTCAAACAAGAATGTAAAAATCTGTGCATCACATGCCGGATTAACACTGGGTGAAGATGGTGCAACACATCAAATTTTAGAGGACATTGGAATGATGAAAATGTTGCCTCACATGACTGTAATCGTTCCTGCTGACTTCAACCAAACGAAGCAAGCAACAATCGCAATTGCAGAGCATGAAGGCCCTGTGTACCTAAGATTTGGTCGCCCATCAGTTCCGATTTTTGTTCGAGAAGATGCAAAATTCACTATTGGGAAAGCAGATACCATCATCGAAGGAAAAGATGTAACAATTATTGCATGCGGTCATATGGTATGGAAATCGATTGAAGCAGCAAAAGTTTTGGAACGTCAAGGAATATCAGCTGAAGTAATAAATATGCATACGATTAAACCTTTGGACGTTCAAGCTGTCTTAAAGTCTGTTGAGAAAACAAAATGTGTTGTTACAGCCGAAGAACACATGATCAATGGAGGTTTAGGTGATTCAATTGCTCAAGTATTAAGTCGCAATAATCCACTTCCTCATGAATATGTTGGTGTTGATGATACGTTTGGCGAATCTGGAACACCTGATGAATTAATGACAAAATATCACATAGACACACAAGATGTTGTGAACGCAGCATTGGATGTTTTAAAACGAAAATAAATGAAAGAAAAGCACCTTGATCAATCTTTACTTCAAAAAATTCATCAAGGTGCTTCCTTTAAAAATGAGGCATTCACAACTATTGTGAAACACTACGGGCCGCTACTCTATCCTCAAATACAACGCCTCACAAAAAACAAAGAGTGGACAAATGATTGTCTTCAGAATGTCTTTCTTAAAGTGTACGAAAAAATTGAATCCTTTAAAGGAGAATCTTCTTTGTACTCTTGGTTGTTTAGAATAGCCCATAACGAAACATTGAACTTTCTTGCAAAGGAAAAAATCCGTCACAGTGTTGATGTAACAGATCATGTATTTGAGATAAAAGCTGGACATTCACTTTTAGATCAACTTTCCGGAGAACAAATTCAAGAGTTGCTTTCCCGGGCAATTGATTCACTATCTGATAAACAAGCAGAAGTGTTTGAGTTAAAGTACTTCCAAGACAAGAAATACAGTGAAATTGCCGACATTACAGGCACAAGCGAAGGTGGATTGAAGGCCAATTATCATCACGCCGTGAAAAAAATTGAAGATTTTTTAATCCGTCATTTAAACCAAATCTAAAACCAACTGTCTAATAATCAAATGAAAGAAGAAAAAGACATATTCTCATTTATTTCCACGGAGAAAACTGCTGTTCCAGATGATTCCTATTTTGAATCATTGGCTAACAAGGTCATTGCTTCAAAAGCAACAGAAACCAAAGTGATTCCGCTTTATAAGAAACCGTTTTTTAAATGGGCGGTTGCTGCATCAATTGTGTTACCATTGGCACTTTACTTCTTAGCACCAGGAACGACGAACAACTCTCAGGAGCAATCAGTATTGATTGGCATGAATGATATTCCAAGAGAAGATATTCATGCGTACATCATGGACAATATGGAGGAATTTAATTTTTCTGAAGTAATTGAAATGGTTCCTATTGAAACCGTTGCAACATTTGAAACTGAAACAGTAACATTAGAAACGAATACATCATCTAGTTTTTTTGATGACATATCGAAGGAAGAAATTGAACGTTATTTCGAGTCAGAAGACATCGATTTAGAAGAATTAGAACAAGAAGGACTATTTATTTAATACCAAAAAGCATGAAAAAGAACCTATTATTCGCAATCGGATTAATTTTATTGATGATTCCAAGCGCAGCACATGCTCAAAAGGACAGTGCTAAAAGAGAAGAAATGAAAGCTCAGAAAGGGAAAGTTGAAGCACTTAAAAAAGAATACATCACTAAGGAACTCTCTATGACTGATGCTGAGGCACAAAAATTCTGGCCGCTTTACGACGAGTTGCAATATAAACTGCATGAACAACATCAAAAAGATCGCAAAATTGGAAAGGAAATAAAGGACAATTTTGACAAATTAACTGATGCAGAATTGAAACAAAAAACAGATGCTTTATTCGCTGGAGAAGCAGCTAGTATTCAGTTGAAAAAAGATTATTTGCAAAAATATGCAGCTGTTCTCGGACAAAAGAGAGCTACTAAAGTCCTTCACCTTGAACGCGAGTTTAAAAAGGAATTAATGAAGCGCATGCGTGAAAATCATTCTGGTGATGGAAGCGGAAAAACACCTCCTCCAGGTAGGTAACATATTTGAATCTGTACAAAGTCCTTTTATTCAATTAAAAGGACTTTTTTGATGTTAGATAATCATCATTGAATTCATCAAAATCTATTGCTTTTTGATATTTTTACAACTCAACTCAAGTTTTATTCATGCAACAATCTGAATCATTTCTAAAAAAACTAGGTCAAACTAGTCCAAGTCCTTATTTGTTGAACATCGCATCAGCAAAGGGAATTTATTTGTACGATACGAATGGAAAGGCCTATATGGACATGATTGCGGGTGTGGCGGTGAATAATATTGGACACGGAAATGAAAAAGTTCTAGAAGCTATAAAACAACAGGTCGATAAGCACTTACACGTTATGGTGTATGGTGAATTCATTCAAGAAGCAACACTAAAATTTGCCGAAAAGCTAACATCCAAGCTACCTGCAAATTTAAATTGTGTTTATACTGTCAATTCTGGGACAGAAGCCAATGAAGCGGCCTTGAAACTCGCAAAGCGTGTTACTGGAAGAACAGAAATTGTTGCCTTTAGAGGATCTTACCATGGAAGCACACATGGATCAATGAGTGTATCAGGCAATGAAATCAAGAAAGAAGCTTTTCGCCCCTTGTTACCAGATGTACGATTTTTACGCTTCAACAATCTAGAAGATTTAGAACAAATCACAGAGAAAACTGCTGGTGTCATCATGGAAACAATCCAAGGTGATGCAGGTGTTCGTGTTCCAAGTCAGGAGTTCATCGCAAAATTGCGATATCGCTGTACAGAAGTTGGGGCACAACTAATCTTTGATGAAATCCAATGTGGAATTGGCAGAACTGCTCGCTTTTGTGCCTTCGAGCATTTCAATGTGGTTCCAGATATTTTGACTTTAGGAAAAGCATTAGGCGGAGGAATGCCTATTGGGGCTGTCGTTTCATCACAGGAAAAACTCAATGAATTCACTTACAATCCAATGTTGGGACATATCACCACATTTGGTGGGCATCCAGTAGTTTGCGCTGCAGGATTAGCAGGATTGGAAGTATTGGAAGAAGAAGTTGATTTCAAGGAAGTAGAGCGTTTAGGTAAGCTGTTAGCTGATTTAGTTGGTCAATCTCCTGAAATCAAAGAAGTCAGACGATTTGGAATGTTATTCGCTTTCGACATGGAATCATTTGAGCGAGTTGAAAAAGTGGTAAATCATTGTTTGAAACAGGGATTAATCAGTTTTTGGTTTTTATCCCATCCTTATAGTTTTCGCTTATCTCCACCATTGACAATAACAGAAGATGAAATTCGTAAGGCTGCAAGCATCATTTTGGAGGCCATAGAAAAGACTGCTTAAAATTGAAGTTCATTTCATCTGACTAATTGGCTAATCATTAGGAAATGTCGAGTATTTTTTGTATATTCTTACAACTTAAAAAAAATACAATGAAATCAATAATTACCTTTTTAATCATCAGTTTAACCGTTCAAAATCTATTCGCGCAAAAACTCCAACCAGTGGATGCAACTATTAGTTATGATGGAAAATCGCGACCATGCTTGTTTATCAAAGTGGATCCTGAAGCGAAAACGCTCAAAGAGGAATGGAATGATTTTTTGAAAGACAACTATGACTTAAAACTAAAAGGCATCGGTTTCCTAGCAAACAAAGACTTAATGAGTCGCAAGGAAGTAATTGTGGATGAAATATCGACAAATGCAATGAATTTTTACACTGAAATCATTGAAGGAGAAACAGGGTCTGAAATGCGTGTGTTTGCATCATTTGGTTATGACATTTATATAGATGCTTCCATGCAAAAAGAATATGCAGTGCTTAGAAGTATGATGGTGACCTTTTTAAATGACTACATCCCCAATTATTATCAAGAAATCATCGATGATACGGAGAAAGTTGTAAGTAACTTAAGCAAAGATGAATCTAAACTTAAAAAGTCAATTGCGAAAGATTCAAAGAAAATCACCAAGTTGAAAAGCGAAATAGAATCACTTACTGAGGATGTCAGCGAAAATAATTCTGAGTTAGAAGAAGTTCAAAAAAAGTTAATGAACCGAAGAGAAAAACTTTCAAAATACAAGGGAAAACTCAGTGGTGTTCAATAATAGAAAACAGAAAGAGTACTGCTATTAGTAGTACTCTTTTTCCATTAAATAATTTTTTACGTAGTCTGCAACACCTTCTTCCAATGTGAAAAATGGCTTGTCATATCCTTGGGCAATTAATTTATCCATCACAGCTTCTGTGAAGTATTGGTACTTATCACGAATATCTTCTGGAGTATCAATGAATGAAATGTTTGGCTCTTTGCCCAATGCTTTAAAAGTATTAACAGCCAAATCATAAAAAGAGCGAGCTGTTCCAGTTCCTAAATTGTAAATTCCACTCTGAGGTGTTTTTTCTAACAAGAACTGACATACTTTTACCACATCTTTTACGTAGACAAAATCACGTAACTGCTCACCATCTCTATACTCAGGATTGTGAGAGCGAAACAACTTCATTCCTTCTGTTGCTGAAATCTGATTGAAAGCATGGAAAATAACACTTGCCATTCTTCCTTTGTGATATTCGTTTGGTCCGTAAACATTGAAAAATTTCAATCCAGCCCAAAAAGGAGGTTGTTTTTTCTGTTCCAATGCCCAAATGTCAAAGTCGTTTTTTGAGTCACCATAAGGATTCAATGGTTTCAAATTAGGGATAATAGAGTGATCGTCTTTGTACCCTAATTCACCCAAACCATATGTCGCACCTGAACTTGCATACACCAATGGAATATTCAATTCACAACATGCATTCCAAATTGCTTTTGAATAATTGACATTTAAATCGTCAAATATCGATTTATCAAATTCAGTTGTATCGGTTCTTGCTCCGATGTGAAAAATAAAATCAACTTCAGAGCCAAACTCTTTCAACCAAGCAATAAAATCATTTCGACCAATTTTAGCCAAAAGTGTTTTTCCTACTAAATTTTCGTCTTTTTCTGTTTTGGAGAAGTCATCTACAACGATGATGTTGTCATAACCTAATTCGTTCAAGTGTCCAACAAGACAACTTCCAATAAATCCGGCAGCTCCGGTAACTACAATGTTTTTCATTCTATATAAGACTAATAGACTTTTGGAGTCTGGAGACAAGACTTATATCTTTGAAAACAACAAGTCTTTCGTCTTGACTCTAAAAGTCTTGACTCTATTTTTTAAAATAATCCGTTAATCTCTGCATCAATCGAATTGATAATCTTTCCAAGATCTTCTTGATCATTTGGAAACTTGTTGTTATCAATATCTATGATGAGTAATTTTCCTTTGTCGTAAGTTGAAATCCATGCTTCATAACGCTCATTTAAGCGCTTCAAGTAGTCTAAACGAATACTTTCTTCGTAATCTCTACCACGTTGTTGAATGTGGTTGACCAATGTTGGAACACTTGCTCGTAGATAAATCAACAAATCTGGAGCTGAAACAAATGAATCCATCAAGTTGAACAAGGAAAAATAATTTTCAAAGTCGCGAGTTGTCATCAACCCCATGGAATGTAAGTTTGGAGCAAAAATGAATGCATCTTCATAGATCGTTCTATCTTGAATAACACTTCCTTCCGTACTTTGGATTTCCTGTATCTGCGTAAAACGCGAATTCAAATAATAAATTTGCAGGTTAAATGACCAACGTTGCATATCATCGTAAAAATCATTCAGATAAGGATTTTGTTCTACATCTTCAAAATGTGTGTCCCAACCATAATGTTTTGCCAACATTTTAGTGAGTGTCGTCTTTCCAGACCCGATATTTCCAGCTACAGCAATATGCATATTTCGTTCGATTTTGGACTGACTAAATTACAATAATTGCCTCAAACCGCAAGCTTATTCGCTTAAAAGAAATTCAAATTTTTGAATTGTTGACTCTGATCGAAAATAAATCGAATTTCCATCAAAGTTAAACTCATAAAAATCACCAGCTGGGAGCGCAATTTTCTCTTCCTTGGTTGTGATATAATTGTAGATAATAAACCCACTATCGCACAGCATTAGCACATTATCATTCTTGAATTGCACCCATTTTAAATCCTTCTTTTCAATTTTATTGATGAGTGTTCCGTACAAATCAAACATGTAAACACCTGTTGTTGTGTCGACAAAAAATAATTTATTCTCAATTTCGATCATTTGAGAAATGGTTTCCGAATTTAGAATTCCCATCAAGTTTTTAATTCCTTGATCTTGGTTTAAACCGTTGAGCGACAATAAGCGCAAGGTAGAATTCACCTGGTCGAAAACCCACATTTTATCCGATTGACCTGACGTTGCAAATTGTACAGCATTGATGATGTCAAAATCAGCCAGTTCAATGCAGTGATCCATAACGGTTAGCGAATTATCAAAAAAGCACAATGTTTGTTGTTGTTCCGAAAAGGCAACAAATTTCAAGGTGTTGAATGGTTCAATTTTGTCCAAACTTCCAAACGATTTTTGACTTTGTTCGAACAAAATGGTTCCATCTGCACCATATTTTGTCAGTTGATCGCGTTTTGTGGTAATGACATTTCCAATACCGTCCACCGTCCAAACATCCTCCTTTGAAATTGGATAGGTCTGAATCAGTTTCCATTCCAAGCCTTGACTTTGGACGAAAAAAGTGCACAATATGCTATAAATTAGAATCAACTTCATTCTATCAGTTCGTTCGTTTCATTTTGAGTCATACCTGCAAGTTCCAACAATTGTTCCATTATTTTTCGATTATTGGCTAAACGAGGAACTTTGTTTTGTCCACCCAATTTCCCTTCCGATTTCAACCATGCATCAAAACTTCCAGGCTTCAACACATGAATCAATGGTTTTTCAAGAACCATATTATTAAATCGTTTCGCATCATAATCCGAATTTACATCTCTCAATGTTTCATCCAAAATTACGGCAAACCGTTCCATGTCAGAAGGTTTTGTTACAAATTCAATCATCCATTCATGTCCACCATGCTCACTATTTGTCATATAAATAGGACACGCATGAAAATCTCTTACTTGGGCATTTGTCTTCCTAGATGCTTCTGTAATCGCACGTTCAGCATTTTCCACAATGAGCTCTTCACCAAAAGTATTGATGTAGCTCTTCGTTCTTCCAGTAATTGTAAAACGATACGGTTTAATGGAAGTAAATTGAATGGTATCACCAATGATGTAACGCCATAATCCACCATTTGTAGAAATCACCATGGCGTAATTGATTCCCGTTTCTACTTCAGCTAATGGAATGGTGTTTTTTGAATCAATCCCGTTGAAATCCGACATTGGAATGAATTCATAAAAGATGCCATAATCAAGCATGAGCAACATGCTGTTTTGGGTAACATCATCTTGAATTCCGAAGAATCCTTCTGATGCATTGTATGTTTCAACGTATTGCATCGTTTCGGAGGGAATCAATTGTTTAAATGCTTCTCGATACGGTTCAAAATTCACTCCTCCATGCATGAACAACTCAAGGTTAGGCCATACTTCCAATAAATTCGATTTACCAGAAAGTTCTAACACACGATTTGCTAGAACCATTGTCCAACTTGGAACGCCCACCAAGATATGAACATCTTCATTCATGGTTGTTTCCGCCAAACGTTCAATTTTTTCCTCCCAATCGCTCATCAACGCAATTTCTTTAGCAGGAGTTCTTCTAATCTCAGCCCACCAAGGTAAATTTTTCACGATGATGGCGGATAAATCTCCGAAGTAAGAATCCTCTGAAAGGCTATTCACTTGCGCACTTCCACCAACTACAAGGTGTTTGCCTTTGTATAATTTGGTGTTCGGAAAATTAGAATAGAACAATCCCAATAAGTCCTTACCTCCTTTGTAATGACAATCTTCAATAGATTCACGCGTTACAGGAATGAGTTTGCTTTTTGAACTAGTAGTTCCCGAGGACTTTGCGAACCATTTCGTTTCAGTTGGCCACAAAATATTTTGTTCACCAGCAATAACACGATCGATCAATGGTTTAATGTCTTCATAAAAATGAAGCGGTACATTTTCTTTAAAGTCACGGTAAGATTCTATGCTCGAGAACTGATGATTAATTCCAAATTCGGTATACGCTGCATTGGAAATCATTTTTGAGAAAAGCTCTTCTTGCACTTCAATAGGATGTTTTTTAAACAATTCTATTTGATGAATTCTTTTCTTTACTATCCAACCAAAAATTGAATTAAAAGGCATGTAGCGCGTTTTTATTTAAAGATACTAAAAATTGAATAGTTGCTACACAATTGAGACATTTCGTCACAAAAAAAGTCGACAAAGCGCCGACTTCAAAGTATTTTTACACAGCAATAATGGATTACACTATTGCTTCTTTGCGTGGTTTTATCCCCAAATAATGATCGTTGCTAAAATAGCTAACGCGATGATTGTGAAAATAGTACCTACTGCTGCTGTTGAATTATCAAAAAAATTTTCAGGCATCTTCTTAGTTTTTATTTTCAAAGATAATGCAATTGTCCAAAAATGAAAACCTTTCCAAAAAAAATCGAATACCAAATTTTAATTACATTAATTTTATTTACCATGGTAATAATATAAAATAAATGTGTATCTTTGTAAGAACAAAAGCAAATAAGATGAAAACAATCACACATTTATCAGAAGAACGCGGTCATGCTGACCATGGATGGCTTAATGCAAAACATTCATTTAGTTTTGCAAGTTGGTACGATCCTACAAAAATACATTTTGGAGCATTGCGCGTATTAAACGATGACATTGTAGCACCAGGAATGGGATTTGGAAAACATCCTCATGATAACATGGAAATCATTACGATTCCGTTGGAAGGTTCTTTGCGTCATGAAGACAGTATGGGAAATGGTTCCGTGATTGAAGCGGGTGAAGTACAAGTAATGAGTGCTGGAACAGGTATTTTTCACAGTGAAAAGAACGCAAGCACTAAAGATCCTATTAATTTATTTCAACTTTGGATTTTTCCGGACACCCAACAAGTTGAGCCACGCTATGATCAAATTCACTATTCGCAAGATGACATGAAAAACACGTTTCTTCAAATTGTAAGTCCAAACAAAGAGGATGCTGGAACATGGATTCATCAGCAAGCATGGATTCATTTATCAGAAATGGATGGCGACACAGATTTGACCTATTCATTGAAAAAAGATGGTAACGGAGTGTATATCATGGTGATTGACGGAGAGGTGACAATCAATGAGCAAGATTTGAGAAAACGAGATGCAATAGGAATTTCTGAAACCTCATCGATATCCATTCATGCTACTTCCACTACTCGATTGTTAGTGATTGAAGTTCCGATGAATATTGATTAATGTATGAACAAGAGAAAACGATTACTTTTGCAGGTATAAAACAGTAGAATGAATAAATTGATAGAAGATTTGAACTGGCGCTATGCCACGAAAAAGTTCGACTCAACCAAAAAAATAACATCAGAAGATTTAGAGACACTTAAGTCGGTCTTACAGCTTGTAACAACTTCATACGGATTACAGCCATTGAAGTACCTTATTGTTGAGGATCCATCTCTGAGAGAAGAATTGTTTGCACATTCATCAGGACAACAACAAATCAAAGATGCTTCTCATTTATTGGTTATTTGTACCTACACCAAGGTGGAAGATGAATTGGTAGATTCTTATATGTCGAACACCGCAATTTCTCGTCAAATTGAATTGGAAAAAGTACTTGGTTTTGGTCAATTCATTAAAACGACATTGGCTAATTTAACCGATGAAGAAAAATGCATTTGGACAGCAAAACAAGCCTATATTGCGCTTGGATTATTGCTGAATGCCTGTGCAACATTGCGTATTGATGCCACTCCAATGGAAGGATTTAGTCCGCAAGGCTACGACGAGGTATTGAAATTATCCGAACAAAATTTGTGTGCAACACTGGTTGTTCCTATTGGTTACCGTCACGAAGAAGATAGTAATCAATATTTGAAAAAGGTCCGACGACCAATCGACGAATTGTTTACAACACTTTAAACATTTACAGGACTTCAGTGATTGAAGTCCTTTTTTTTATCTTTTTAATGCTATTGATTTATTCCCAATAAGCATGTAATAAATTCCTTTCGGCTGAGTGGACAAATCGATGTGAATTTCATTGTTGGTATTTGTAAAACTTGACAATTGTCGACCATTCACATCAATCAATGCCATTGATTTACTTTGATCTAAATCACCAACAATTTTAAACCTACCATTCTCGAACGAAAGCAGTTTCAAGGATGACTTTTCCAAATCAGACAGTCCAACTGTTGAAATTTCCACATTTTGAGATGACAGGTCAAAATTGCATTCGCTTATTGCTTCAAGAACTACTGTAAATTGACCATTCAAGGAATAGGAATAAATCGGATTTGTTTCATTAGAAACTGTGCCATCACCAAAACTCCAGTTATACGATTGTGCTTTCCAACTTGCATTGGTAAAAGAAACTTGCTCATCAAGTTGAGTAAATGTAAATCCTGCCATGGTGTGATTTTCATGCGCGCGTAAATGCCACAATTCCAAACTATCTAATACAGCTACTTGTGCAGCTAATTGTAATTGTTCAGCCGTTGCTTGTGGCAATGAACCATAAAAATTCGCTCCTACAGGTGATTTACGATAAAGTGAGGCATAAAATGTACATGCTGCTAAATAGCTACCTTCTGGACTAGGATGACTTCCGTCTCCAGCATACAAATTAATTGCAGGATAATTTTCTCTCACATATTTCCAAGCCATTCCCACAGGAGAAACACTTGCTTGAACAGAATCTGCGATGCGTTGATAACCATTTCTCAAACGAGACTGCATGCCTTCATAGGTTGAAATTGGTTGCCATTGAGAATCTCCATTTTCGTAGCCCCAAGTCATGAATAGCATTAAATCGGTACAAAACTTTGCACTGTAAACACTATCTGCAATTTTCTTCAAATAAGGTAGTGATTGCGAATTCACTTGACTTTCGCTAAACGAAACTTCTTGACTTTGTCCTTGCACAACGACATAATCCCAAGGTTTTGAGTGAATTTTAGTGTAAGTGTTTGTATTTGCAGAATGGACATTAAAGGTTGCACCACCTTGTGTTTGAGAATCAACTGTCAACTTATCTCCCTTTGCAATCGTTAATGAATGGAGTAAGCTCGGAAGATCATTTACATAAGTGTAACTATTTCCAATAAACAACACCGAAATGCTGTCCTGAGCCATTAAAAATGGAGAGACAATTAAGAATAAGGAAGAAATAATAATTCGCATTGGAATAAATTTTAATATCGTTTATCATTTGACTAATTTAGTCAATCAATAGTTGCGTTTTGAACGAACCAAAAACTTACAGAAACGAAGTATTCTTGTAAAGCTAAAAACACTAATTATGCCAAAACACATAAAATACGTCATCAGTTTTCTATCACTATACATGATAAGCTTTGCGACTTTTAGTCAATTCAATTTTGAGTTTTCAGATGAATTGGTAGTAAAAAAAGGAACAGATACTTTATACAATGCTTGGGCGGGTGGATTGGATTATGTTCAACTTTCAACCTTAGATTTTGATTTTGACGGAGATGAAGATTTGTTCGTATTTGATCGCAGTCAGAATAACATTCGCGTTTTCACGCATGAAGTGATTGGTGGCTCACCAAGATGGATAATTGCTCATGATGCATACAAACAGTTTCCATCAGATTTGATTTATCGCGCAACCATGGTTGATTACGACTTTGATGGCAAAAAGGATTTATTCACTTATGGTATTGGAGGACTCAAAGTCTATCGCAATGTGGGAGATGCTGGAAACGGTTTACAATGGGAATTGTTCAAATCAATCGTAAATTCAGATTATGATGGTTTTATAACGAACTTATATGTTGCATCGAGTGATATTCCGGCTATTACCGACATAGATTTTGACGGAGATATTGATGTTTTAACATTTCATCAGGGCGGACAGCATGTGGAATATCATAAGAATATGAGCATGGAACTTTATGGAATTCCAGATTCATTAGAATTTGTTCTAAAGAATGAATGTTGGGGGAAATTTTCAGAAAATGTCAATAATAATTCTGTTTTATTGAATGATCCTAATGTTCCTTGCAATGGAGGTGGAAATGTTGAAAATCCTGAAAAAAGTGGAGCAAATCACGCCGGATCAACATTATTAGCGTTGGATTACGATAATTCTGGTGTTATGGATTTAATTTTGGGAGATGTTGCCTATTCCAACCTTACATTGCTTATTAATGGTGGAACAAGTCCGAACACAGACTCGCCAATGATTAGTTTCGACAATGCATTCCCAAGTAATTCATTGCCTGCAGACCTGTATTTATTTCCAGCTGCTTATTTTTTAGATGTTGATTTTGATGGCAAAAAGGACCTTGTTGTTGGAGCGAATGCCAAAAATGTTTCAGAAAATGAAACGAGTATCTTATTTTATAAAAACTCGGGGACGAATGCCAATCCAAATTTTCAGTTTCAAACGAAATCATTTCTCCAAAACAAGATGATTGAACATGGTAAAGGAAGTGTTCCTGTGCTTCATGACTTTAACAATGATGGATTAAAGGATTTATTTGTTGCCAACTTATTTCGCTTCAAAAACTCCACTCAAAAAGAGAGTACAATTGCTTGGTACAAAAACACTGGAACGGCAAATTCACCAGTATTCACATATGTAGATTACGATTTTTTAAATTTAAGTCAGCAAGGATTTGGATTGCGACTCATTCCTACATTTGGTGACATAGATGGCGATGGTGATGAGGAGTTAATCATCGGAACAGAATTTGGAAAACTCATCCATTTTGAATACAATGGTTCGACGTTTGTCAATCCTCAGCAAAATTATCAAGACAACAATGGAGTAGCTATTTCAGTAGGAAGTTTTGCTCATCCACAATTATTTGATTTAAACAATGATGGCTTACTTGATTTAATCATTGGGAATAAAACGGGTGAAATTGCCTATTATCAAAACATTGGTACTAGTACAAATCCTTCCTTTCAACTAATTACAAATCAATTGGGTGGAATAGATGTTTCTACACAAAGTCCGGATGGTTATGCTGCGCCACATTTCTTCAGAGATGCGAATGGTACGTTTTTGTTTTTAGGCGATTTAGAAGGTCGCTTTCACTATTTCGACAATATTGATGATAGTTTGCAAGCCGGAACAAACTTTCACGAATATTCGAACAACTTTTTAGACGTCAATGTTGAAGGATACAGTTCATTTTTTGTTGATGACATTGACAATGACGGATTCTTAAATTTATTCATTGGTCAAGATCTGGGTGGATTAACACACATGGAAGTTGACCCAAACAGCAGTTCATCTGTAACGGAATTAGTGGAATTAGAGTCGATTGTATATCCCAATCCAACGAGTAATGATATTACGATTCGAGTTAAAATTCCAGGAAAAGTTTCGTTGATCGTGCAATCGATGAACGGAATGAAGCTTACTGAAAGGTCATTTGAACAAATAACTCAAATCGATTTTAGTGAATTTGCTCAAGGAATTTACTTTATACAGTTACAACATGAAAATGGACAACAGAATGTATTGAAAGTCATCAGAGCTGAGAACTAGTTTACAACTCAGAAATTAATTCACTGAATTGTAATCCAATTCTCTAGTATTTAGTACAATTTTTTGTGAGATTTCAATTTCAGAATCGAAAGGTGAAAAAATCGTCTTTATGACGTCAATATCTATCATGTCATAGACATAAACTACGATTCGTTTTTCATCTTTTGATTTGACATCAATGATTCCTTCTTTTTCATAGAAATCATTTTTCAGCATTTCAAAATTCAATCCTGAAAACTCATGATTCACAGCGAAAACTTCGAAATAATAAATCTTCTGGTTGTTGACATTTTGTTCGTATCTAGCTTTTTCCCATCGTTGGGCTTGAGTAGTTTGTCCGAATGAACATACAGCAAGCATTAGGCATCCTATTGTTAAAAATAATCTCATTAGTTCTTGATAAATTGTTTAATACTTACTCCACTTTTTTCATTTGATAATTGAATCAAATATGCTCCTGATTTCAAATTCAACAAGTTGATTGATTTAGTAACATAACCTGAAGGTATCATTTCACTGTGTAAGACGATTCCATTGAGACTAATTACTTCCAATTTTGATTCTGTCCCACTTAAATCATTCATTTCCACATTTAAAAAGTCATTCGTTGGATTTGGGTAAATTGCGACTAAACCTTCTGACGTCACCAAGCGATCTAGTTTGATCAAGTCTGTTTTAAATGAATTACCATCAAAATCAACTTGATTTAATCTATAATAAACCACTCCTGATCTGATCGTGTTATCTTGAAAACTATAGAAATTTGTATTGGTTGCATTTCCAGCACCAGAAATGGTTCCTATTGTTTCAAAATTAATTCCATCGAATGTTCGCTGTACTTCGAAGAAATCATTGTTCAACTCAGATGCTGTTTTCCATGATATCAAGTTGGCATCAGGCAGTGTAACTCCATTAAAATCTATTAGTTCAACTGATAACGGAATGATTCCTGTTGCTGTCCAACCAGTAACCGTGAAGCTACACACATCCCCTGCATTTCCATCTACCATCAAATAGTATTCAACACCAACTGTCAATCCTGTCGCCGTAACTGTCCCTGACGCAGTCGTTCCTGGATTGTAACAATTTGATTGAGAAGCGAAGTTCGTACAACAACCATTCGCATTTTGAGTCACATTGTACACTTGTGCTTGAACTCCATAGTTATTGTTGCAATTGGTGATATTTGAAAAGTTAAATGTATGAGTCGTTGACGTAGCAATAAAAGAATACCAAGAATTATTTTCGATACTTCCACAGAAAACACTACCCAAGTTTGCAGGAATATCTGCCGTATAGGAACCAGAAGTATTTGCTGAAAATGATCCGGGACCTTCAGTTAAGATTGCAGGTGCCACACAATAATCTTGGTTATTTGGGGTGCCACAAGGTCCTGTTCCCAAAATACACAAATCAAAACTTGCACTTAAACCACTGGAGGAGCTCCACGAATAAACGCGTACATAATATGTATTTCCGATGACTAGTCCTGAAACAGAACTAGAATTAGGATCACTGCACACCAAAGCAGCTCCAGGAGCACCGCAACTTCCTGCGTAAACTGAGTGATATAAATCTGTTGTTGTACCCGAAATATTACTTAGCGTCACAACTGCGTTATTGGCAGTTGCAACGAATGAAAACCATACGTCATCGTTTGCTGTTCCTCCACACCCATTCGCTTGAGATGAAGCAGTTGCTCCTGTAATGTACCCAAATGTGTTTGCGCAAGTACCATTTGTCATTGTTGCTGCGATGGCATTGTTACAATTATCATTGGTTGGAGGTGGAGGTGGTAACGTTGCACAAATACCAAAAGTACCATTGTTATTATTCCCAAATTCCCAAACTCTAATCCATACTGTCGCGCCTGGAGTCATACCCGTTCTTGTAATTGACGACATCAGACCATTTGCACTGTCGTCATCATCACATTCTAACAAAGTTAATGCCCCACAAGAACCAGTATATAAAGCCATTCCGGAATCTGTCATAACTCCTGTTTGTGTGTCAATTGTAAATGTACCACTTGCAGGAACAACAATTGTGAACCAAACATCTCCACCGCTGTAACTAGCACATCCCGGTGCTGTAACACCAGTAGTTGCTGTCGCAGCAGCATTTGTATACGTAGAATAATTACATGCAATATTCACTGGTATAGGCTGCGCTGAGCATGGATCATCATTTGAAGGTGGCAGTGGAGGCATTGTTGCACAAATTCCAAATGTACCGTTATTATCATTTCCATACTCCCACACTCTTATCCAGATAGTTGCACCCGGTGTTAAACCTGTTCTATTGATGTAGGACATTAACCCATTTGGACTATCGTCATCATCACATTCAATCAATGTCAGTGAACCACAAGTACCTGAATAAAAGGCCATACCTGAATCTGTCATAACTCCTGTTTGAGTATCGACAATTAATGTTCCACTTGCGGGTACAACAGCCGTAAACCATACATCTCCTCCACTGTAACTAGCACAACCTGGAGCCGTAACACCAGCAGTTGCTGTTGCATTGGCATTTGTATAGGTAGAATAAGAACATGATGCACTAACAGTCAAAGGAATCGCCGAACAGGGATTATCATTGGAAGGCACTTGGGAATAAGCGCAAAATGCACTTAAATTAATTAGTAGTAGTAATTTTTTAATCATTTTTTAATTTAATAGTAGTACAATAAATATAATTTTACATACTAAAATAAACTTGGTAAATGACTAAACCACAGAGTATTATTTTCAGAATGAATTTTCTCGCGATAATTCATTCAATCTCTCATCATTTTTCCCACCTTTGTATTCATGGAACTATTTCAATTTATTTTTCGACTTGGGGTTGTATTTGCCATTTTTGGATTTATTTGGGGTTTGATTGACTTAATGATAATGTTATTAAGTTCAGGGCGTCAAAGACAGGTTGGAGAGATTTATATCGTTAAAGCATTCAAGTATTTCTTTCTAGTGGATGTGACATTTCTAATATGCATGAATGGAGAATTTACAGGTTTCAATGCTACTAGTCAATTGGTATTTGGTACTATCGTGCTGTTAATGTACTTCATCGGTAAATTGCAAAATGGACAAAACAAACAACGAATGTTTCAAATGGCTACGAATGGTATGATTCGCAATCAAGGGGCATTTAACATTCGCTATGAAATTGGTGTTATCGTATTTGCATTAGCCGTGTTCGTGTTATTTTGGTTTTTCCCTTTGTATGCAGAAAATCCAATATCACTTTGGTTTGAACGTTCGATTCTAGATATTGAGGATACGCCAATATTTGGATTTATATTCAAATTGATTGGTTTTTTCTTTTTGATCAATATACTATTCAAGATGGTCAATGCCTTTCTCTTCCTTGTTTCTGGTCAGGCATTTGCACGTAAGACGAATGGAGATGATTCAAATGATGATAATCGCAGAGATGATTTTGATTCGTTTGAGGAGGTTGAGTAGTGATGAAGGGGTGATTAGATTTTAATTTGAAGTATTGAAGTTGAATTTTGCTTCATATTTAGATATCGGCATATTGCGATATTCGACTAAAGTCATTTTCTGTAAATTGTAACTTATCGTCATATTGCGATATTCAAAAAAAGGATTACTATTTCAATCTCAAGCAGATATTACAGAGTACTTCCTATCGATATCAACTCCTCAACGATCGCTTCAATTTGACCTAAAATCGGTCTATTATCATTGATAATAATAAAATCAGATAATGGTGATTTTTGCTCATCTGTCCATTGTTTGGACATTCTTTGTTCCACTTCTTCTATGGAAACTTGATCACGTTGAATCACTCGATGAATCTTTAATTCCTTTGGTGCTGAAACGAGAATCATATAGTCAAATCTTTTATATGCATCCGTTTCGAATAAAATTGCGGCTTCGTTGAATAGAATATCGCCATTTTGCGATTTGCACCATTCATCAAAATATGATCTTACTTTTGGATGAACGATGTTGTTAACCTTATTGCGATTACTATCGGATGTAAAAATCTGTTGTGCTAAAAAAGCTCTATTTAAATGATTTCCTTGATAAACTTTATCCCCAAATAATGTAATTAATTCACTTCGGATTTCTTCGTCGTTATCCATCATTATTTTTGACTCCAAATCGGAATAATAAACAGAATATCCCATCTTTTCAAGGATTTGGCAAATGAATGATTTTCCTGACCCAATTCCCCCGGTAATACCAACCTTCAACATACAAATAATCTTACTACCAAAAAAAACAGCCATCGAATCAATGGCTGCTTTTGAATTAAATTTCTTCTACCTCTATCATTTTAAAAGGCAGTTTGACTATTGCCTGATAATCTTCTCCGGCCTCTTCCATGTCTTCGTCCTCTTCTTCGTAGTACCAATTCACAGACACTTCTGTATTTTGACCATTCAGCTTCTCTAGTTTCTTGAATAAATCCAAGATACATTTAGAAGATGAAGTGTTGAAATACTCTAGTTTCACGTCTATAACAGTCTTGTTACAAGGGTTATTTGCATAAGTATCAATCCAATCATTCAAAGGTTGGTAAAACTCAATTGAATTTTCTGGAATTGAACGACCTCGTAATTCTAACACACCAGTTGCACTATCAAAACATACTAACGGTGTTTTTGGAGATGCTACTAAGTTCAAATTTTCCATAACTGCGTTCATATTAATCAATTTTTACGTTTAGGCTAAAAAAACAAGAATGCTCATTGACACTTAAAAATTGGTAGTCCAATTTATTCCCTGATTTTCTAGCAATATCAATCATTCCTAATCCAGCTGTTCCTTTAGCCGAGATTTGAGAATTTTTTAAATTTTCGCGATACATTAACTTCAACCCTTCTTCGTCCAAGCTATTAATTTCTTCTAATCGCTTCTCTAGCTTTTCAATTTTGGATTTCTCAATAAAGTTACCTGTACGAACCATGAATGTATTTCCTTCTCGGATAATCACTACCAATGCTGAATTGGCAACTGTTTCTACATACTCCATGCTTTCCAAATTTGCCTCAGTATGATGATACAAATTTTGAAGGCATTCCACCAGTACATTGAACACTTTCTTTTTAATTTTTGGTTGTTCATCCAAAAATCTCAATTTCAACTCCATAATGTGTAACATCGAAGTTAAAAGCTCGCTGGTAACAACGCCTTTGAAGGACATGATGATATTTTCATCATCTAGCTTTTTATATAATTCGTATGTACTTGTGTTGGACATGGTTATCGTAATCAAGCAAATATAAATACAGCACATTGAAATTCATAGCAATACATGCTTTTTTTTTCACTTAAAGTGCAATAAATTATGAATACCTTTGCAGAATGACAATGAAGCAATGGTTTAGTTCGTGGTTTGACACAGAGTTTTACCACATATTATATCAAGATAGGGATGAATCTGAGGCTCAAGTTTTTATTGAGCGATTAACGAATTTCTTAGAATTGCCGAAAGACGAATTAATTGTTGATTTAGCTTGTGGCAAAGGAAGACATTCAATTACGTTGAACAAGTTAGGTTTCGATGTTTTAGGTGTTGATTTGTCTGCAAACAGCATCAAGGAAGCTTCACAGCATCAGAATGACCGACTTCATTTCCTAGTGCACGACATGAGGCTATCAATCCCTGATGTTAAAGCACAAGCAATCTTTAATTTGTTTACAAGTTTCGGTTACTTTGAATCAATGGAAGAGAATGAAAAAGTTTTACATGCTATTCATTCAAATTTAAATCCGAATGGTATTCTAGTCATTGACTTCTTGAATGCTGTCAAAACCATCAATGACCTGATTCCAGAAGAAGAAAAACAATTGGACAATATTTCATTTAATATTCAGCGTAGTTTTAACGGAACACACATCATTAAACAAATTGATTTTCATTCGGACAATGAAGATTTCGCATTTACTGAACGAGTTCAAGCGTTAAAACTAGAAGACTTTATGGAACTTTTTAACAAATCTGGATTTGAATTAATTCGTACTTTTGGTGACTTTGATTTGAGTCAGTTTGATTCCAATTCATCCAATCGATTAATCATGATAGCCCGAAAAAAATAATGGAATTATTCTTTATCATACTTTCTTTGATTGTTTCTGTTCTTTTCGGAGGAGTAATTGTCACTTTTCTGGACAAGGCAAACAAACAAAATATCATCAAAATTCTCCTTGCTTTTAGTGGAGGATTTTTATTGTCTATTGCATTTATTCATTTTGTCCCTGAATTATATGAGCATTCGAATCACCAGGTAGGAATTTACATTCTATTGGGCTTTTTGATTCAACTTATTTTAGAGTTTTTCTCTGGCGGAATTGAACATGGGCATATTCATCATCATGGCGAAGGAAAAATTCCTTGGGCAATTCTAATTTCATTAGGGGTTCATTCATTTTTAGAAGGAATGCCTTTAGCTGCTCCTTTCACCGGACATGAAATTGCCACTTCACATTCTCATAGTGGAGACCAAACACTTTTGATGGGAATTATTTTTCATCAGCTACCAGTAGCCGTGGCACTTATGACTTTATTAATTGCGGCTAAACTTAAAAAATCAACTTCTTGGTTATTACTTTTACTTTTTGCCATTACGACTCCCGCTGGAGTGCTGATTGGATACGTTTCTAATAATGCGATTGCAGGATATGATTTCAACCTAATTTTGGCGATTGTTGTAGGTATGTTTTTGCATATTTCAACAACGATTATCTTTGAAACGAGTGAAAATCATAAGTTTAATTTTTTGAAATTGATTAGTATAATTCTAGGATTTGGGATTGCATTAATGATTCATTGATTTTTTTGAATATCGTAATATGCCGATATTCAAAAAAGCGCTTATTCAAGAATTCTGCTAATTCGACAGAACCTTAACAAAGGTTTTCAAAATAATCTTGATGTCATTCAATAACGTTGGATTCTTTAAATACTCCTTATTCAATTCAATCTTCGCCGGCATAACAATATGTATATAAGTTTCTTGAGGGTTTTCCGATTTCCCGAGAATCTCATTCTCATTGAAATAGGCTAGGGATGCTAAATCCGTTATTCCTGGTTTCACATTAAGAATTTGACGTTGATCATCAGAGTACAAAGTTACATATTCCTCAACCTCAGGTCTTGGACCTACAACACTCATTTCCCCTAGTAAAACATTTACAAATTGAGGGAATTCATCTAGCTTATATTTTCGAATAAAATACCCTGACTTTGTTATCCTGCTATCTTTCATTCCTACAGTCAACTTGCCCTTTTGATCGGCATTTTTCACCATCGTTCTAAACTTCCACAATTTAAATGGCTTCCCTTTGATTCCAATTCTTTCTTGAAAATAAAATACGCCACCTTTCGATTCTAGCAATATCCATATTGACAATAATAGACCAACAGGCAAAAAAAACAGTAATACAATTGCTGAAAATATTAAATCAAAAATTCGCTTCATTATAAGGGATACGTTTTTCATTGTAAAAATACGATTATTCAATTATGAAGTTCAGAATTTCATGCTTACAAGCTCAATATTAAAAATCCAATTAAGACAACATTTGAATATTACGATGACTACAATTTGCATTTGCACAAATTAATAATTCTTCCTAACTTAATACTAACCTATTTTTTTTAACCTATAAATCATTCAACCATGGGAGCAACTAAACGCACCAATTACACAGAACAACAATTACAAATCGCAGATCTTTTCAAGGCTCTTGGACATCCAGCGCGCATTGCTATTATTGAAAATTTATTGTCAGATGACCTTTTGAAATGCAAGGATTTACAAGAGCGAATTCCGCTCGCGCAATCTACCATATCTCAACATTTAAAAGAGCTCTATAGAAATGGAATTATTGGTTATGAACAAAATTTCAATTGTGCATATTATAAAATTAATAACTCTGCCATCACACTTGTGCACGAATATTTGGACAAAATTAAACACGCATTAGAAGAAAATCATCGAACATTAATTGACACCTATTTTCGGCCAGGGTTATTTAATCAATCAGATTTACAACTACGGATTTAGTTTAATTCTTTCAACAGCACTAATAACAGCTTTTAGAACTGCTACCACATCTTCATCAGATAAGTTGTAATAAACGGGGAGAGAAATTTCATTGGAATACTTACTCCATGTTTCAGGATAGTCATCAATAGAGTAACCTCGTTTTTTGTAGGCTGTCAATATTGGTAATGGTTGAAAGTGTACATTGACCGATACATCTTGATCAAAAATTAACTGCATGATTGCATCACGCTGGCTTTCTGTGATGTCTTTAATCCTCAACAAGTAAAGATGATAACAAGACTCCTTTGAATCATCAATGTATTTTGGGGTGATTGCCCATTCATGTCTTTTTAATTCATTTGTATAGGACTGAAAAATGAATTTACGTCTTTCAAGGTTTTCATGATATCGATCTAATTCAACCAGTCCAATTGCTGCTTGAATATCAGTCATGTTACATTTAAAACCTGGTTCTTCTACATCGTACCTCCAATTTCCTTTTTGAGATTTTGCTAATGCATCTTTGTTTTGACCGTGAAGTATCAAGGTGTTGAATGCCTTATAGATTTCATCATGATCATAAGAATCTGGCAAATTAAAACAAATTGCTCCACCTTCAGCGGTAGTCAGATTTTTAACTGCATGAAATGAAAAACATGAAATATCAGCTAAAGCACCTGATACTCTACCATTCATAGTAGCACCAAAACTATGAGCAGCATCAGAAATTAATAATATTCTGTTTAATTTTGATTGCAAAGCATTGGAAGCATTGAAAAGCGATTGTTTTTCATGTATCACATCATAAAGCTTATCGTAATCACATGGAAAACCAGCTATATCAACTGCAATGATTGCCTTTGTTCTGGACGTGATAGCAGCTTTTACTTTGTCTGAATTTATATTAAAGTCTTCTGGAGAAATATCCACCATTACTGGTTTAGCTCCTGCGTGAATGATCACATTTGCACTTGCGCAATAAGTATATGCTGGAAGAATCACCTCATCTCCTTCTCCAATTCCCCACCAATGCAACAACACTTGCATTCCCATTGTCCATGAGTTCACCGCAACTGTCGTTTTACAATCGCAATATTCCGATATTCGCTTCTCGAATAATTTCGTTCTTGGACCAGTGGTAATCCATCCGCTTTGTAGGGCTGCCGTTACCTCGTCAATTACTTTTTGATCAATACGTGGTGGTGAAAAGGGAATCATAATTTTATTTTTGAAAGTTCTAAATTAAGGAATAAATAGATAGAAGCTATTTCGTGTAATCAACTTAAACAAAAGAAATACAAAGTTTACTCTACAACAGAATCATTTTCAACCTGATGCTTGACTAACTCTTGTTTATTAGAAAAATACACACTCAATATAACCATCCAAAGGGTATAAAAAACTATACCACTTTGTCTCTGAAGCATGGATTCAAACAAACAATTAATGAATAAATTAACAGACAATAGAACCAGCAAGTATTCCCTTCTAACAAGTCCTTTGAAGATACACCAACCAACAATAAAAAGTATCAACACAGCTGCGGGAATTCCAACTTCTAATGCGGTTTGAAAAAATTGATTGTGCGGATTGTATTTTTTTTCAGCCATTTCATAATGCGTCAAATATTGCAGCTGAGATGTTAAATGATCATCCAAATTACCAGTTCCAACACCAAACGGATGTTTTTTTATTTCCCGAATAGTAGCTGTCCACAATATCAATCGTGTTTCATCCCCTCCTAAATAAGTTTTTTTGGTTTTCACAAATTTGATTGGATCTTCCATGTATTCGAGGAAATATAATTTTGATCCTTTAAATTGAGTTTTAAAACCAGGAATAAACTGAATCGAAAGATACATTACTATTGGAACCAAAGCGATACTCACCCATAGACCAATTTTTCCAAATTTGCATTTGATTAAATAAACGGCATACCCTATTATAAACAGCATTAATAGAAGCAATCCGGCAAGTGATAAACATAAAAATTGAATAGCGACCAAGACAACCACCATAATAGCCCAAAATAGTCTTTCCTTCAACTTCGTTTGCATATGTATTTGTTGGACAGACATTACCATTGCTAAAAATGCAAATCCAGATAAATACGTTGGGTGATGGATTGTTGAAAAATAGACACTTGTAACAGAATCCAAAGTTAGGGGGGAATGAAAAAGGGATTGAATAAAAGAATACAAACCAAGTACACCAACAGAAACAACGAATCCAACTATTAATCTTTTCTGAATGATTCCTTCTTTGGGTTGAAACAAAAATAACAAAGGTATGATTAACAATGAAAGTTTGTATTCAATGTACTTAAAGGCAATTTCTGGATGATTGGTCCAAATTGTACCAATTAAATAACTCATAAATAGTAACCAAAATAATATTGACAATAAGTTGGGTTGAACGAAACGAATCTTTTTTTGGAAAACACCAAAAACGATTGTTATGAACCAGATACCGAAGGACAGTGCAACTAATTTTGGCAGTAGTACACTCACCATTATGGTTAATAGTACACACAATTCGTAAACTCGATAAAATGGTAAATTTTTCAATAGTGTTTTTGTTCAATATTTAAATATCGTAATATTGCGATAACTTAAAATTCAATTAATACCTTTAACGCAAATGTAACTTGCACAACAAAATTAGCACAAATTGAAAGAATTCATTCGAAATAATAGATTTACCCTCATAGGATTCACTTGCGGTCTAATTATCGCATTTATTTTCTACCTAAGCAATAGTAAATCAAATCGATATCGTGTTATCTTTCAATATCCAACTGCGGAATCGAGTCTTTTGCCACCAACATTAAAAACAGATACATTTTTTATTTATAATTCTATCCCTATTCGGACATATGAAAATTCATATTCGGATACATTAGGACTTCAAGGAATTAAACGGTCTGAATTAATTGTTTATTATCCTGATAAAGTTGAAAAAGGTCAATTAAAAAAAATTGTGTCACCAATATTATCTTATACATCTAAATTAATCGAAGTAAAATATGAGGGACAGAAAGCATACAATAAACGCTTTCTTATTATCCCATTCATTGGACTTTTTCTTGGTTATTTGATGAACCTCTTAAAGTTTAAGAATACAGCAACAAAAAAGCATAAAACAACTCCAATTTGAAGATTCAATAATGTTAAATTTGTGAAGGAGTTTATAAATATTACTAAAATCAAAAGGTAAACTTGTAAGTTCCTGTCCTTGTTCCATTTTAAAATCCCTATCAATAAAGTCAACCAACAAAATAACCCGATTATCCCAAACTGAAAAATCAATCCTAAATACTCAGAATCCAATGAGAAACCTAAAGTATCAATAGGTTTATTAATTACTCCTTTCCCAATAAATAATTCAATCAAACTAAAATTATCGAGATACATATAGTTATCTAGTCGTATTAAAAATGATTTTGAAACGAACGCTTCTCCCGTAAATAACGCTCTTAAATAACTTGACTTTAAAATAAAAATCAAGGCCCCCACTAATACTGGGAGCGCAACGTAAGTCATTCGTTTCCAGTTTCTTTTTGGCCAATATTGAATTAGAAAATAGATAAACAAACATGCAATCAAAGCAATCACATTTGTTCGAGATTGTGTTAAAAATAAAATCCCTATTGCCAATAGCAACAACGCCCATTTCCTTTTCAAAAATTGTAAATAATAGATGGCAAAGCACATCCATACTATGGCATTATTATTTGGGTTTAATTGTGTTCCTGAAAGGCGGAAAACACCAGGCTCATGGTAATAAACAAAATCATTATAGTTTGATGAAGTATAGATATTTTGGATTGATTCTCCAATTCCAAAAGGATTGATTGCAATAAATAAATTCAAAAAAACTAAAGCCAAGAACATTAAGTCTATAATTCTTCTGAAAATGACCACATTTTCATGCTTTTTTAAAACATTAATTACTAATAAAAGGATACATAGCAACTTTAGAATAATCAGTTGATAAGATAAATTTGAAAACCACCCATTCGAATAATTACTGTAAAACTGACTAACAAATGTCCAAATAAAAAAAACTGAAAAAATTACAATAATTGGACGTAACTCTTTGTTTGAAAAACTGTCTAATACAACTTGAGCTAAAGCAAATAAAAAGAATATATTATCTAAAAACCCCAAGAATTCTCGCGGGAGAATAAGTACTTGAAGCATACAGACGACTAGATAGGTCCAAGCTAAATAATTAATAATTTTTTTCGCTAAATTCATTTTATCAAAGTTTGAATCAATTCAACTAATTTATTCATCTGCTCTTTGCGCGAAAAAGAGTCACAATAATGTTGATCAGGTTCAACGTAAGAAGATTTTTGAATCTTTGCTATTGCATTCACTATACTAGACTCGTCATTTTTTGTCCAATATACATTGGGATACCCTTTAAGCTCTTCATGAATACTTCCCCTTTCTAAATAATTATCAGAAACAATTAAAATGACGCGCTTACAACGGATATAATCGAAAATTTTTGTCGTTGAAACAAAATCTTCTCCCATAGTCTGAATGATTGCAATATCAGATTTAGCCGTCAAATCAACCGCTTGTGAATAAGGAATAAGACCAAAATTATTTACATTTTTCATTGTAGGAAGAATTTTATCCCCTCCCATACCGGCATAATCCAATGTTAAATTTAGAGAGTCCAATGCTCTAATGATTGGCTTAGGATCAAAATAAAACTTACCCGTATAACAAAATTTAGGATTTATTAAATCGATCGTCTTTAATTCAGGTTTGATTGTTTCATCGTACCCATTTTGAACAATCCTATTCGGCATATCGTAAAATTGCGATATGATAAAACCACAGTATTTATTTACTGTAACAAGTGCATCTGCCGACTTATTAAACTTACGTTCATAATACTTCTTCACCCACACTTTCAATCGCGAGTTATTAAAGCCTGGATTGGTCGCAAATGGATCTCTGTAGTCTAAAATCACCTTACAATTGAGCCGTTTCTTTAACCATTTCGACATTCCGAAATGCATAAACGGAGAACCTGTTATAATGACAACGTCTGCGTTAATTGGATTTGTAGTTAAAAAGTTTTGAACTTCTTTCTTCCATGTAACACCTTCATCTTTAATTGGACTCCATTTTGGAGGTTGAGCAACTTGTGGAACGATATGAATATTCTCACCACTTGCTTCTGTATTTGCCGTAATAACTGAAGTTTTAAATCCTTCAATCGTCGGCAATTGTCGGTACCAATATGACGTCCGCAATGCTCCAACTCTCTTATCTGGTGCAAAGAAAAATGAAATAATTAATACATGAACGTCTTCTTTTTTCATCTCTTTTTTTTCCAATTTTCAATTAATTCACCAAAAATTTTCTCCTTCGAAAAGTATTGATTGATAAATTGTTTTGCTTCAACATTGACCAAATCCTTTCCATTGTCAAAATCACTCTTAATTTTCTCTACAGTTTGAATCATGTCATCAAGTGTTTCACAACATAAGCAATGGTTGAAAGGGTATTTATAAATAACTTGCTTTCCGCGCGCCAATGATTCTAATATAAACGAAGACAATCCATCATGTTCAGGAAATCTAAGTGTAACATGTACTTTATCAAATAATTCATGCATGTTTTCAACCCAACCTAGGGCTTGGATATTATTTGGAAGTGGATCATGATGTTCAGCCTTTGTACCTGCAATGTAAAAATTAACTGTCGGAAAATGTTTTGCTAAAGCTATAAACTCATTTATCCCATAAAAATCAGATCGTTTATCTGAAATATATGACAAAACATTCAATTGATTCTTGGGTAACTCAGGTATTTCAAATTCCTTTTCAAAGGCGACAAAATTCATCAATTTCGCATTGATTCCAATTGGCTTTAATTCTTCTTGAATCCATTCAACCTCACAATAATGTTCTACATCAGAAATGTACTTCTCATTCCTATTCTTGTTAGCTAAAGCCTTCAATACGTCCGTTCCTACCCAATTAAATTGCACTCTTTTTTTTAAGAATAAAGCCAAATCTATTACTCTACTTTTTGAAGTCGTGCCATTTATAGAATATACAACATCCATAAATGGAATCATAAAAAATGCTTTAAGCTTGTCTTTTCGACTATAATAAGTATTTAATTGATAATACGAATTTGAAGTATCAAATGCCGAAAGCTCCTTTTGCAATCTTTCAGCGAACAACGGAAGTCCAACGATTAGAATTTTCATAACTATTCTTTAACCCACTCTTCGTAATTAGCTCGTAATTCTGGATGATTATTAAAGAAAATTTCATCTTTTTCTTTAGTCGTTCCAACTACAACGGCAGGATTTCCTGCAATGATTGAAAACTCAGGAAAATCACCCTTCACCAGACTAAATGCTGAAACAATACTTCCTTTCCCAATTGATGTATTGGGCATAATAGTTACATGCGGACCAATAAAAGTATACCTTCCGATAAAAACAGTTCCTTTTATGTATCCTTTTAAATCAGTACCACTTGTTCTATACTGTTTCCCATAATAGCGAATAGAGTTATGACTACTATGCGAAAGAATTGAAATATAATTGGTTATTTGACATCCTTCTTCGATTTCTATTCCATTACTAGCTTCAATAAAATTAAAATGACCAATAAATACGTTCTCAGATAATTTCAAATTTTCTTCTCCAACAATTGCAGTAGACTCAGAAATTCTCGTATTCCTAATCAGTCTGTTGTTCAATTTAACAGAATAATTCATTCTAGGACCAGTTATCACTGCTGTCCTTTTGAATAAATTAATTATTTGATGATAGATTCTTCTTACCATTTGTTGTTTGAATGTACCTAAAAATGATGAATATCACAAAAATGAGGTAGAACGATTGTAAAACACTTGCAATCCATAACGTTTCATTGATTGACTTTTCCAAGAAATATCCAGGTATGACTAAACTAATTACAAGCATTGTTGAACCAAAAATGGACAATAGGAAAAATGATTTTTGTCTTCTCAATACCAATGGTAAGGTGGAAATTGGTGAACTCACAAAATTTACCATAAACCAAGGCGCCATAATTTCGGAGAATACACCTGCACCACGCCATTCTTCACCAAAAACATAAGTAAATAATTCCTCCCCAAAAAAGAAAATAATTGAAAACGGAACAATAGATAGAAGCAATAAAATAAGTACTGATTTTTTTGCTAGAGACATTATATCCTCTCCTCTATTATACATTTCAGCACATTTCTGAAAGAAGACCTGACCAATGGAAGCTCCTGCCAACACGAGTGGAATTCTCAACATTTGATATGAGTGATTATATAATCCATAGTCTGCCTTTGAAAACAATTGCCAAATGATAAAAACAACCAATAAATCTCTTCCTAAATCAAGCAGTGTATGCGGAAGGTTAATCTTTGGAAACTCATCATACTGTTTAGCCAAAACATAATTTCTTGCTGATTTAGAACTAACTTGATGTACTTTCCTAGACTTTCCAAAATCTCTGAAGAAGAAAATAGTCGATAATAATAAACCTATAACAACTCCGAGAATTAGTCCAATGTACCCTAAATTTAAAAATCCTAAACCAACCTTACTTAAGTTTCCTGTTAATGAATTAGAAATTTTCGATATTGAAATAGTATTGAAAAACTTATTTCGGATTGACCAGTTTGTCCCTAAATTACTAAAAGCCAATAACCCAATTCCAACTGGAATAAGTAAATAAAACAATCTGTCTGATGCATTTTCCGCAAATAAAGTTGGGACAATAATAGCAATAGAAGAAATGAGAAATACATTTAAAACAATACGCAATGCAAAACGATAAATTCTAAAAGAGTGATTGTCCGACTTAATAATCGGAATGGCCAATTCATAACGTAAAGTTGCTATTGTCGCTCCAACTCCAATGATTCGAACGTATAATCCCATTTCAGCCGCCTCCTCTGGCAAATACAAACGCGTAATTATTGGAGCTAATAAATACGAAAAGATTTGAGCAATCATGGTGCCTGACATAAGGACCATAATGTATTTTGCAAGATCGGATTTTATATTAATCGAAGGCAGTTTCATTAGATAATGGTATCTAAATACTCTTTCATTCCAGCGTCAAAATAAACCAAATCTGTATAATTTAACACACCTTTCGTGTCAGAAATTTCAGCTAAAGAGTCGCGAATGTCGCCCGAACGCTCTGGACCATGAACAATTGTCGTAGCTGCATTAAATCTTCTTTTGTCATCCAAAACAGTCCGAATAGAATTGATCACTTGATTGAGTGTATAGTATTGTCCACAAGCAACATTAAAGCTTTTACCAAATGCAGCACTATTTTCTGTAGAAAGCGCCAATATATTGGCTTTAACTGCATTTTTCACATAAGTAAAATCTCTGGTTTGCTCACCGTCGCCATGAATAGTGATTTGGCCGCCGTTCAACATTGCGTCAATAAACTTTGGAATTGCAGCCGCATAAGCACCATTAGGATCTTGATTTGGACCGAACACATTGAAATATCTCAAACCAATCGTTTCTTGTTGATGTAATTGATGGTAAACACCCGCATACATCTCATTCAATTGTTTTGTTACAGCATAAGGACTCAACAACCTCCCCTCTGAGCCAATCGTTTTAGGCGAAACTTTACTGTCACCATACACCGAACTTGAGCTAGCATAAACAAATCGCTTCACACCTCTTTCTTTAGCAGCGTTGAGCATGTTCAAAAAGCCAGTTGCATTCACGAGATGTGTGTTATGAGGAAATTCAATTGAACGTGGCACAGACCCTAATGCAGCCTGATGAGTAATGGCATCTACATCATTCAACGCATTCAAACATGTTTCATAATTGCAAATATCCCCTTCTACAAACGTAAAAAGGGGATTATTTATAAATGGCTCTATGTTTGTATAATTACCTGTAGAAAGATTGTCAAGCACAGTAACTCTAGCTGATTGAAGCAATAAAGCTGCAACAATATTGGAGCCAATAAATCCTGCTCCGCCAGTTACTAAAACATGTTTATCTTTCAGACTAATCATTCTTATTTAGCGTAATTCACAGATCGTTTTTCACGAATTAAAGTCACTTTCACTTGACCTGGATACGTCATTTCAGTTTGAATTTTTTGAGATATCATGAATGATAATTCGTCGGCACGTTGATCCGTTACCTTCTCACTTTCAACCATAACTCTTAATTCACGACCAGCCTGAATAGCATATGCACTAGACACTCCATCATACGATAATGCCAAGTTCTCCAATTCTTTGATTCGCTTGATATATGACTCTACAATTTCTCTACGAGCACCTGGACGAGCACCTGAAATGGCATCACATACTTGTACAATAGGAGAAATCAAGGTTGTCATTTCGATTTCATCATGGTGTGCTCCAATGGCATTCAACACATCTGGTTTTTCACCATATTTCTCCGCCAATTTCATTCCTAAAATAGCGTGCGGCAATTCTGGCTCCTCATCTGGAACTTTACCAATATCATGTAACAATCCTGCTCTTTTAGCCAACTTAACGTTTAATCCAAGTTCAGCGGCCATGATCGCACACATGTTCGCAACTTCACGCGAGTGCTGCAATAAATTTTGTCCATAGGATGAACGGTATTTCATTCGACCAACCATTCTAGTTAATTCAGGATGCAATCCATGAATTCCAAGATCGATACAAGTTCTTCTACCTGTTTCAGCAATTTCTTCTTCTAATTGTTTACGAGTTTTACCAACAACCTCTTCAATTCTTGCCGGGTGAATTCGACCATCAGACACCAGTTGATGTAAAGCTAAACGCGCAATTTCTCTTCTTACAGGGTCAAAACAAGACAAGATAATTGCTTCAGGAGTATCATCAACAATAATCTCAACACCAGTTGCTGCTTCCAATGCACGAATATTACGACCTTCACGACCGATAATTCTACCTTTCACTTCGTCAGACTCAATATTAAATACCGAAACTGAATTTTCAACCGCTTGTTCAGTAGCTACTCGCTGAATTGTTTGAATTACAATTTTTCGTGCTTCACGATTCGCATTCAATTTTGCTTCTTCAGCGATTTCTTTGATGTGAACCAAAGCTGCAGTTCTTGCTTCATCTTGCAAAGCTGTTACCAACCCTGCTTTTGCATCTTCTACAGACAAACCAGAAATTTTTGATAATTCTGCCACTTGCTTTTGGTGAATTTTATCCAATTCTTGTTGGCGAAGATCCATTGCTGACTTCTTCAACTCCAAGTCTTTTAATTCCTTTTCAGCAGCTTTTTCTTTGCGACTAGCCTCTTCAATCTTTTGAGAAAGAGATTTCTCTTGATTCTTTGTGCGATCTTCAGCTGATTGCAATTTACGCTCTCTCACTTTCATCGCATCTTCATGCTCTTCCTTTAATTTCAAGAATCGCTCCTTTGCTTGAAGAATTTTCTCCTTTTTCATGGATTCTCCTTCCGATTCGGCTTCTTTTAAAATTTGCTCCTTTTTACTTTTTAGGAGTGTGTTTTGGAGTACAAAAGCGACAATTCCGCCGCCAATTAACCCAATTAATAATCCAATTATTAAATTCATGTCTTAATTATATAAAAATAAAAATCCCACTGCTGCAACGTGTCAAACATTACAATTCAGCGGGGAATCCAATTATTGAATACTGTTTTTTACTCTTGGTCAAATTCCTTCGAAAGCTTTTCCAATGCACTCTCAATAGAACTATAATCGGCTTCTTCAGTTGATTTCTCAACCTTTGAACCAGACTTCGACGCTAATTGTAAAGCTGTCATAGCCAACAAATCTTGCATATCTTTTACAGCATAATTGTCCTGAAGCAATTTTATTGCTTTATTGATGTCTTCAGCCGACTTCATCACCTTCTCCTGTTCATTTTCATTCACAGTTAAAGGATACGTGCGACCAGCAACAACAACTTTTATAGACAACTTACTCATGCATTATTTTTTAACTGTCCAATGCAGTATTCAATTTCCCTCACTAATTCATCAATTTCTACATTTCCTTTGTTTTCCACGTTGGAAACAGATTCAACAGTCTTAACTTCATTTTGTTGTGATTGTTTCACAGAAGCTAATTCTTGTTGAGTAGCAGACAAATCATTTCTCAACCTTAAAAGTTCAGTCTCTAAAGCCAACTTTGCTTTTTTTCCTTCTTCTAATTCTGTCATCAATGCGTTTATTCGCTGATCCTGAGATTGTACTTTTTCTCGTTCAATTCTCAATAAATCTTTGATTGCGTCCTTCTTAGAACGAATTTCACTAATGATATGTTGTATACGATCTGTCATTTACAAATTGACTTAGTACAAAATTAACATACTATACTTCATGAACAAGTAATTTGCATGAATCTTGTAAGAAAAAATATGAACGTTGAATCGTTAACATCGCATTGTGGACATACACTTAAAATTCATGTCATTACCCCTAATCGATTCAATAACTTTGTAAAATGATGAAAAAATATCTTGCCGCTTTAGTACTTTTTCTTGCTAGTAACTCCGTTTTTTCGCAAGATCTAATGGATAAAAATTACACACCACCAATTGGAATTCCGATGGTTTTGGCTGCCAACTTTGGAGAACTGCGTCCAAATCACTTTCACATGGGAGTAGATTTTAAAACCAATGGCAGAATTGGCTACAATTTGTATTCCATTGCAGATGGATATGTTTCACGTATCAAAGTCTCTCCTTACGGATATGGAAAAGTTATCTACATTGATCATCCAAATGGAAAAACAAGCGTTTATGCTCATTGCAGTGAGTTCAAAGGTGCAATTGATTCAATTGTTCGAATATCGCAATATGCCGATGAAAATTACGAAGTGGAAATATTCCCAAAACCACATGAAATCTCCGTTAAAAAAGGCGATATTATTGCTCTCTCTGGGAACACAGGAAGTTCTACAGCTCCCCATTTGCATTTTGAAATTCGCGAAACACTTTCAGAAGATGCTTTAAATCCATTAGTTTACGGATTCGATTTAGACGATCATCAAAAGCCTGACATTAGAAACATGAAAATTGTTGCCATTTCAAAAGATGGATATCAAATTCCTGGAAAGTCAATTGTCGTTCCTGTTTATGGTTCAAATGGAAAATACACAATTCGCAATAATACGATTGACATACCAGCTGACTTTTGTTCACCAACAGGTGGAATTGGGTTAGCATTCGACATCATTGATAAATTAGATGGGGCACCTAATCAATGTGGTCTATATGGAACTGATTTAATTGTTGATGGCGACACGATTTTTGGACAACAAACCGATCGTATTTCATTTGAACATACACGTTATGTGAATAGTCACAGAGACATGAATTCGCCGGGGAAATACCATAAATCTTACCGGACATTGCACAACCCTCTAGCCATATATAAAAGGGATGGATTGGGTGTGATTGCACTAAAACCAGGAGAAACCAAATCAATTGCTTTGAATGTGTATGATCCAAAAGGCAATGAATCTCAATTGAATTTTGCGATAAATGTACAACAAGG
>Ga0098074_1000146_pt1 | contig 64537 bp, 55 predicted proteins | sample 32_taG_FD_75064 | JGI IMG/M metagenome (GOLD analysis project Ga0098074, IMG submission 75064) | Marine viral communities from the Gulf of Mexico - 32_GoM_OMZ_CsCl metaG | ecosystem: Environmental > Aquatic > Marine > Oceanic | place: Atlantic Ocean: Gulf of Mexico | collected 2015-07-12 | reverse complement strand
GGACGCTCGACGTGCTGATGGAAGCGGGATGGGTCAGGATCGCGGGCCGCCGAGAGGTGCCGGGTAGGCCGACGATCTATGCGACGACGCCCGAATTCCTCGAGCATTTCGGCCTGTCGAGCCACCGTGACCTGCCCGGAATCGCGGAATTGCGCGCCACCGGCCTGCTCGACCCGGTCGACGATGCCTATGACGAGTTGATGGGAGAGGGCGCGGGCGAGGATGGGGCGGACGATACCGAGCGAAGCGACGATCCCGAAGAGAGCTGACTGGCGCTAAGCCCGCGCAACGCCTATATTCGCATCCAAGCAATGTGAAAGAGAAGGTCCCATGGGTCTCAGTGTCTGGCAGCTCGCCATTATCGCCGTCGTCGTGCTCGTCCTGTTCGGTCGCGGGCGGATTTCCGAAATGATGGGCGATTTCGGCAAGGGCATCAAAAGCTTCAAACAGGGCATGAACGAAGACGACGCGCCCGCCAAGCAGCTCGGCCATGAAGCCAAGCCCGCCGACGAGGCACTCAAGCCCGACCAGGTCAAACAGACCACCGACACCAAGTGATCCGCTAGCGGGCGGAGGCAGGCCATGTTCGATATCGGCGCCAGCGAATTGCTGGTGATCGTCATTGTGGCGATCCTCGTGATCGGCCCCAAGGACATGCCCAAGGCGCTGCGCCACGCGGGCCGCTGGATCGGCAAGCTGCGCCGCATGTCCAACCATTTCCGCGCCGGGCTCGACGAAGTCGTCCGCCAGGCCGAGATCGAGGAAATGGAAGACAAGTGGGCCGCGCGGAACAAGGAAATCATGGCCAAGTATCCCGACGGTTCCTCGCCGGAAGGGGGCGCGCCGGAGAACCTCCTGCCCGACCAGCCGATGGAACCGCTGGCTGCGGCAGGCGAGGTGCCCGATGCCGATGCCGCGGCGGAAGCCGCGATCAAGCGTGCCGCCCCGGTCAAGGCGGCCGAACATTCGGACGAACCCGCACTGCCGCTCGACCCTCCGCCCCCGGGCAAGGATAGCTGACATGGCAGTGATCAAGGACATCGACGAAAGCCAGGCCCCGCTGCTCGATCACCTGATCGAACTGCGCGGACGGCTGGTGCGCTGCGTGCTGGCGCTGGCGCTTGCCTTCGGCGTGTGCCTCTACTTCGCCGATCCGATCCTCGGCTTCCTCATCCAGCCGCTCAAGAATGCCTTTCCCGTGGGCGAAGGCCAGCTGATCTTCACCAAGCTATACGAGGTCTTTTTCGTCGAGCTGAAGGTCGCCCTGTTCGCCGGCTTCTGCCTGAGCTTCCCGATCATCGCCAACCAGCTGTGGGCGTTCATCGCACCGGGGCTCTACGCCAAGGAAAAGCGGGCCTTCCTGCCGTTCCTGCTGGCAACGCCGATTCTGTTCGGGATGGGTGCGGCGCTGGCGTATTACGTCGTCATGCCCACCGCCTTCCGCTGGTTCCTCGGCTTCGAGGGAACCGCGGGCGGGATGGAGATACAGGCGCTGCCGACCGCCAACGAATACCTCGGCCTGGTCATGCAGTTCATCCTCGCTTTCGGGATGAGCTTCCTGCTGCCTGTGCTGCTGCTGTTGCTGCATCGCGCGGGTCTCGTCACGCGCGACCAGCTGGTGTCCGCCCGGCGCTATGTGATCGTGCTGATCGTGGCGCTTGCAGCGATCATCACGCCGCCGGACCCCGGTTCGCAATTGCTGCTCGCGGTTCCGCTGCTGCTGCTGTTCGAAGGTTCGCTGGTGCTGATGCGGCTGACCGATCGGCGCCGCCGTACTGACAGCGACGGTACCGACGAGGCTCAGTCCGCTTCGTAGACCTTGCGCCCGCCGACCCAGGTTTCCAGCACCTTGGTCGCCCGCAATTCGGCAGGCGAGGCAAGCAGCGGATCGCGGTCGATCAACACGAAATCTGCGCGTTCACCGGGCAGCAGCCGGCCGAACCGGCCTTCGGCGAACCCGGCATAGGCCGCTGCGCTGGTAAAGCCGGCCAGCGCCTGTTCGCGATTGACGCGTTCCTCGGGTCGCCAGCCGCCGAACGGCTCGCCATTCGCATCCATCCGCGTGGTTGCTGCGGCGAGGCCGGCGAAGGGATCGGGCGATTCGACCGGAGCGTCCGAGCCGAAGGCCAGTCGCCCGCCAAGCTGCAGGATGCTGTTCCAGGCATAGGCGCCGTCGAGCCGATCCGGCCCCAGCCGCGCTTCGGCCATCGAGCGGTCGCTGGTCTGGTGAACCGGCTGCATCGAGGCGATGACGCCGTTCTGTCCGAAACCGGACAGGTCCGCCGGATCGATGATCTGCGCGTGTTCGATCCGCCAGCGCCGGTCGCCGGGGAAGCTTTCGCTCAGCTCGGCGATCGCGGCCAGCGCTTCGGCATTTGCGGCAGTCCCGATCGCGTGGATCGCGGGCTGGAAATTGCCCTGCGCGGCGCGGACCAGGATGTTGCGCAGCTTGGCCGGGCCGGTCAGCGGCAGGCCGGTGTTGCCGGGATCGTCCGCATAGGGCTGCTTGAGCCATGCACCGCGGCTGCCCAGCGCGCCGTCGAGGTAGATCTTGATCCCGTTCATGCGCAGCTTGTCGTCATACAGCCACGGCGTGGGGCGGGCGCCGGCGATCAATTCCATCTCGTCCGGACCAGCGGCATAGGCCATGATCCGCAGTGTCAGAGCATCCTTGTCGCCCGCGCGGCGGAAGGTCTGCCAATCCTCGATCGTCGTGCCCATGTCGGCCACGGCGGTAATGCCGTTGCGGTGAAGGACCTCCTGTGCCTTGGCGAAGGCAAGGTCGCGCTCGGTCGGACGCGGCGCGGGAATGGCGCGGGTCATCAGGCTTTCAGCGGCATCGACGAAGACCCCCGACGGGGCCTGCGAACCGGGCATGCGTTCGACTCGCCCCCCGGCAGGGCTTTCCGTCGCCGCGGTGATCCCTGCGGCTTCCATTGCCATCGTATTGGCCCAGCCGGCGTGGCCGTCGACGCGCTGCAGGTACACCGGACGATCGGCGACCGCGCTGTCGAGCTCGGCAGCGGTGGGGAACCTGCCGAGGCCCCATTTCTCCTGATTCCAGCCGCGGCCGAGAATCCAGGGCCGGGCCTCGTTTTCGGCCGCGAAGCGGCGGATCTTGTCGAGCGCTTCCTCGAGCGAATTCGTATCGGACAGGTCGAGCGTGAGCGCGCCGATGCCGATGCCCATGACATGCGCGTGCGCATCGATCAGCCCGGGGATCATGACTGCACCGTCGCCGTCTTCGCGGAAGTCGGTCTGCGGCACTTCGTCCCGCGCGGTCAGGATCTGCGCGACCTTGCCCTCGTCGTCGATCACCAGCGCGGTGAACCGCTTGAGCTTGCCATCCTCGCCGATCGTAAGACCCTCGACATTGTCGACCAGCACGTCCGCTGCGGCGGGCGTAGCGAGCGCGAGAGCCAGGGTGGATACGAGGAATTTGAATGACATGTCAGGCAGTCCCGTCTCGGTTAAGCGCGCCCAGCGATAAGGCATAGCTTGGTAGAGGCAAACCCTTTCGGCGATTGCGCCGCGCCCCAGCGCGCCGTAGGGGCGCAGACCATGACCCAAGCATCCTCCGCGCATGCCGACGCCCCCAAGGCGACCGACCAGCTGACCCTCGCCGATGTCCGCGCGGCCGCCGCACGCATCGCTGGTGCGGTTGTCCGTACACCGATGCTGCGTTCGCAGACGCTGTCGGACATCGCCGGTGCGGATATCTGGCTGAAATTCGAAAACCACCAGTTCACTGCCGCCTACAAGGAACGCGGCGCACTGAATGCGCTGCTGCAGCTGAGCGACGAACAGCGCGCGCGCGGCGTCATCGCGGCTTCGGCGGGCAACCACTCGCAGGGCTTGAGCTACCACGGACGTCGGCTGGGCGTGCCGGTGACCATCGTCATGCCGCAGACCACGCCGAGCGTTAAGGTGATGCAGACCGAAAGCGTCGGCGGCCAGGTCGAGCTGGTGGGCGAGACCTTCGATGAAGCCTATGCTCATGCGCGCGAGCTCGAGCGCGAACGCGGACTTACCTTCGTCCATCCCTTCGATGATCCGCAGGTCGCGGCAGGGCAGGGCACCGTCGCGCTCGAGATGCTGGAGGAGAAGGACGATTTCGATTGCCTGGTCGTGCCGATCGGCGGCGGCGGGCTGATGAGCGGCATGGCCACCGTGGCCCGGGCGCTCAAACCCGAAATCGAAATGGTCGGGGTGCAGGCTGAACTTTTCCCCTCGATGTACTCGGCCGTGACCGGGGACGAGCGCCCCTGCGGGGGCGATACGCTGGCCGAAGGCATTGCCGTGAAGGCCCCGGGCCAATTTACGCGCCAGATCATTGCCGAGCTGGTCGACGAAGTGCTGCTGGTCAAGGAATCGACGCTCGAACATTCGGTCTCGCTGCTGTTGCAGATCGAGAAGACCGTGGTCGAAGGGGCAGGCGCTGCCGGGCTCGCCGCGGTGCTGTCCAATCCCGAAAGGTTCGCCGGCAAGACCGTGGGGCTGGTGCTGTGCGGCGGCAATATCGACACCCGCCTGCTGGCCAATGTGTTGCTGCGTGACCTGGCGCGTTCGGGCCGCCTTGCTCGGTTGCAGGTGGTGTTGCAGGACCGCCCCGGCGCGCTGTTCAAGGTCATGCGCGAATTCAACGCGCATGACGTCAACATCATCGAAATCTACCACCAGCGGATCTTTACCACGCTGCCGGCCAAGGGCCTGACCGCCGAGATCGAGTGCGAAGCCCGCGATGGCGGCCAGATCGATCGGCTGGTCGAAAACCTGCGCGCCAAGGGCTATGTCGTCGAACTGGCCGAACTGGCCTGAACCGGGGCCTTGGTGACGCCAACGGGCGGAGGAACGGGGCCGTTTGGCGAGGGGTGGTGGCTTTTCATGGTAAAGAGGGTTTTAACAAAGGACCCGCTCTGGCATTGATAGGCGCAGCAGGTAATTGTCCCCGCCGCCAAAAGGACGTCGCCGAAAGTGACCGCACCGATACGCTTCCCCCGCTTTTTCGTGACCAGCCCCGCGCCGTGTCCGTACCTGCCGGGCAAGAGCGAGCGGAAGGTGTTCACCGAACTGCGCGGCGACAATGCCGACGAATTGAACGAAGCGCTCGGCCGGATCGGGTTTCGCCGCAGCCAGACCGTGGCCTACCGCCCCTCGTGCCTCGATTGTCATGCCTGCGTATCGGTGCGGGTAGTGGCGAAGGAATTCCGCCCGTCGTCGTCACAGAAGCGCACGCTCAAGGCGAATGACGATCTGACCGCGACCGAATGCCGCCCCTGGGCGACGGCAGAACAGTTCGAACTGCTGCAGAAGTACCTCGCTGCACGGCACCCCGGTGGGGGCATGACGCAGATGGAGGAAAGCGACTTTGCAGATATGGTGGAACACACCAGTGTTACCAGCTATGTGATTGAATATCGGGAGCCGGGCATCGGCACCGAACCGGGGCGTCTCGTGGGGGCGTGCCTAACTGACTATCAGGGTGACGGGCTGTCGATGATCTACAGCTTCTATGACCCTGAACATGGGGATCGCGCCGGTCTTGGGAACTACATCATTCTCGACCACATTCGCCGTGCGGCCGACAATGGGCTGCCTTTCGTCTACCTCGGCTATTGGGTCGAAGGGGCCGAGCGAATGCAGTACAAGGTCCGCTACCGCCCGCTCGAACGGCTCACCCGCGGTGGGTGGGAGCGCATGCCCGATGCGGAACAGAAGCAGCTTATCGCCGCTGCAACCGCGCCGCGAGCCAAGCGCCGCGACGATCCGCTCCCTGCGAAAGACGGGCTTGCTGCAGAGTATAAGGTCGACGACTGAGGTCGCGCGCGGCGCGCTTGCGACCGGTCTTGCCCTCGCGGCGTTTGCGGGTGCGCAGCCAGCAGTTGCGCAGGACACATCCGCGCCGGCGTCTCTTGAGGACCTGATCCCCGACAGCGCGGTCGACAATCCCGAAGCCTGGGCACAGCAGGGCACCGATGAGGGTATGACCAGCGCCGAACCCGTGCTGGCGGCCGAAACGCCGATCGCCGATCTGCCCGCCATGCCCGTCGCATGGCCCGACGATGTCAAGATCGAACCGCTCGAGCCGCTCGAACCGGAAGGCGATATCCAGTTCGCGGACCTGCTCGAGGATGCGCCGCAAATCGCTTTCGAAGACGCGGAAATCGAGACGCTGTCCGATTCGCTGGTGCTCGGCTTTCCGCAGAAGGAGCCGCCTTTCACCGAGCGCGGCGACTTCGTCGACCGGTTCGAAGCGCTCTCGACGATCGAAGAACTCGACAATGGCGATGAGAACGTCGCCCAGCTGGCGGCGCGCGCGCGCGAGGACGAGGAACTGCTGGCGACGCTGCTGCGGGTCTATGGCTATTACGATGGCGAAATCGTCCGCACGATCGCCACGCGTGACGTCGGCGAGGATACCGCCGACCAGAACCCCCGCGTCCGTTTCGATGTCATTCCCGGGCCGCGCTATACCTATGGCGCGATAGACCTGGGCGAGCTCGACACGGCGACCGATGCGGCAGAGCTGCGCGCTTCCTTCGACATCCAGCCGGGCGAATATTTGCAGTCCGACACGATCCTGGCCGAACAGTTCGACCTCGACCGTGCGCTGGGCGAAACCGGCTATGCCTTCGCCGAAATCGACGAACCCGAATTGCTCATCGATCACGATCGGGTCGAGGGCGACCTGACGATGCCGGTGCGCCCGAATGGCAAATATGTCTTTGGCGGCGTCGTAAGCGACGACGAGGCGTTTCTTTCAAGCCGCCATCTCGAGCGTATCGCCCGTTTCGAACCGGGCGATGTCTACCAGCGCAGCCTCGAGTTCGACCTGCGCCGCGCGATAACCGCGACAGGGCTGGTCTCCAGCGCCAGCGTCGAAGCCCGCGAAATCGAGGCCCCGCAGGGCGACGAGCCGGGCGTGGTGGCCATGGACGTGAGCATGGAACGCGCCGAGCTGCGCACGATCGCCGGGGCGATCGGTTACGGTTCGGAAGAAGGCGTTCGCATCCAAGCGAGCTGGGAGCATCGCAACCTCTTCCCGCCCGAAGGCGCGTTGCGGCTGCGCGGCATCCTCGGCACGCGCGAACAATTGGCGGGTGTCACCTTCCGCAAGAACAATTTCGGCGGCCGCGACAAGGTGCTCACCGTCGATGCCTATGCCTCGAGCATCGACACCAGCGCCTATGATGCGCGCACGGTTGCGCTGACGGGCACGTATGAACGTACCTCGACATTGCTGTTCCAGAAGCCGCTGGCCTGGGCGCTGGGCGGCGAGATCCTCGCCACCGACGAGCGCAATCGCATTGTCGATGGGGTGGCCCGCCCGCGCCAGACCTATTTCATCGCTTCGCTGTTCGGCCGTGCGACGATCGACACCAGCGACTCGCTGCTCGATCCGACCCGCGGTTTCCGTGTCACCGGGTTCCTCGCCCCCGAAACCTCGCGCACCGAGGGCGAGCAGTACTATTACCTGCGGAACCGCGTCGATGCGGCCTATTACCAGTCGGTGGGCGAACGCACGGTGATCGCGGCGCGCGCGGCTTTCGCCAGCATTCAAGGTGCCGATCTCGTCGGCATCGCGCCCTCGCGGCGGCTTTATGCGGGTGGCGGCGGATCTGTGCGCGGCTATGGCTACCAGTCGATCGGTCCGAAGAACCAGTTCATGGAACCGATCGGCGGACGCAGCCTCGTCGAGGCCTCGCTCGAAGCGCGCATCGGGACCGGCTTCTTCGACGGGGCGGTTTCGGTCGTGCCGTTCTTCGACCTGGGCAGCGTGTCGACATCGACCACGCCCGATTTCGACGAGATCAAGATGGGGGCCGGTGTGGGCCTGCGCTATGCGACCGGCTTCGGCCCGATCCGCGTTGATGTAGGCGTGCCGCTCAACCCCGAACCCGAAGATTCCCCGGTCGCGGTCTACATCTCGCTGGGGCAGGCTTTCTGATGCCCGAAGAGCGCGCGACCGCCCCCGAGGCATCGGTTTCGAGCCGCACCTCTTCCGGGCGAGGGGGCCGCAAATGGCTGCTGGGCCTGGCCGCGGGCCTCGTGCTGCTGGTGGTCGGCGCGCTGGCGCTGTTGAACACACCGCTCGGCGAACGTTTCCTCGCCAACCGGATTACCGAACGCACCTTCCCCAACGGGCTCAACATCCAGATCGGCCGGATCGAGGGCAATCTCTACGGCGCGGCAGTGTTGCACGATGTGCGAGTCTCCGATCCGCAGGGCGTGTTCCTGACAGTTCCCCGCGCGGAAGTGGACTGGAACCCGGGTGCATGGCTGTCCAACCGGCTCGAGATCGACAGCTTCGCGGCGCGCAGGGGGCAATTGTCGCGCCTGCCCGAGTTTCTGCCGAGCGAGGATGAGGGGCCGATATTGCCGGGCTTCGACATTTCGGTCGAAGAACTGGTGATCGACGATCTCACGCTGGCCAGCGGCATCGCCGGAGAAAACGCGCAGCGGGTCAACATCGCCGGGAGCGCTCAGGTCGATGACCGCAGGCTGTTGCTCGATCTTGACGGGCGTTTGGGCGCGCGTGACCGGGTGGCGCTGTTGGTCAACGCCGAACCCGATGGCGACGATTTCGATCTTACGCTGGATGCCTCCGCCGCGGCCGACGGCCCGATTGCCGCGCTCGCCGGACTCGATGCTCCGCTCGACATGCGCGTGCGCGGCGATGGCACCTGGACGCAGTGGGACGGCGCATTGCTCGTCCGCAGCGAAGACGAACGGGTCGCCGCCCTGCAACTGACCAACCGCGCTGGCCGGTTCGGCTTGCTGGGAACGGTCGACCCTACCGTATTCCTGACCGGCCTGCCAGCCGAAACACTTGGCGACAAGGTGGCGCTCAAGGGCGATATCGCGATCGACAACCGGGTGTTCGACGGGACGGCCATAGTGGCTGGCCGCAAAGTCAGCCTTTCGGCCGAAGGGCTGGTCGATCTGGCCGACAATCGGGCGGACGACCTCGAGATGGTGGTGCGGGTGCGCGATCCGGCGGTGCTGGGCGACGGTTTTGCGCTGCGCGATACGCGGCTGACCGTCACGCTCGACGGATCGTTCGACGATCTCGCCATTGCTCACGAGGCGCGCGTAGGCGAACTGGACATCGGCGGAACCGTGCTCACCCGCCTGAAGCAGCAAGGCACCGCGCGCTATGATGGCACGCGCTGGACCCTGCCGCTGGATCTGACGGTCGCCCGGATTGCCAGCGGCAATGCGCTGGTCGATCCAAGACTTGTCGACGGCACCGGCCGCGGCACTTTGGTCCTGACGGGATCGACATTGCTGGCGGACGATTTGCGGCTTTCTTTCCCCAGCGCGGCAGCCAACCTCGCGCTGCGCGGCGATCTCGCCCGTGGAAGCTACAGGATTCGCGGACCGGTGCGCGCGCAGAGCCTGGCGCTGGACGATATCGGGACCGCGGGCGGCACGGCCGTGATCGATTTCGCGCTTGCCCCGGGCGCCCCTTGGCGTCTTTCGGCCGAGCTCGACGCGCGCATTGCACCGGTCACCAACGCCACCCTGGCCAATCTTGCCGGCACGCCGATCCGTGTACGCGGCGGAGTTGCGATGGGCGGAAACGCACCGCTCGATTTCAATCGCCTGCGCGTCAACTCGAACAAACTCGCTCTCTCGGTCGATGGTAGCATCCGCGCGGGCACCACGCAGGTCGCGGGCAGCGGCAGGCATGTCGATTACGGTCCCTTCATGGTCGAGGCGAGCGTCACCGATGCCGGGCCCAGCGCCGCGCTGGTGTTCGCCCAGCCGGTGACGGGGCTCGAGAATGTTCGCCTCGCGATAGCGCCAACCGAAGATGGGTTTGCGATCGACACCGATGGCGAATCGGTGCTGGGGCCCTTCGCCGGCCAGTTGGCACTGGTCGCCCCGGAAGCCGGCCCTACGCGGATATCCATCGAAACCATGCAGCTGTCGGATACGCAGTTGACCGGCGCGCTGACCCTGGTCGATGGCGGCGTCGATGGCGCGATCGCTCTGGCAGGTGGCGGCCTCGATGGCACAGTAGCGCTCGCGCCGCGCGGCGCGGGGCAGGGCGTCGATGTCGATCTGCAGGCACGCAACGCCCGGTTCGGCGGGGACACCGTCCTGCGTGTCGCGCGCGCGGATGTCGAAGCAAGCGGATTGCTGGCCGAGGGACGGACCACCTTCACCGGTTCGGCTACGGCGGCAGGCCTGTCCTATGGCACCCTGTTTATCGGGCGCCTGGCCGCCGAAGGCGAACTGGACAATGGGGTGGGCCGGGTCGATGCCTCGCTTTCCGGGCGGAGAAGCGGACGCTTCGTGCTCGATATCAATGCGGCGATCCGCCCCGAACGGATCGCAGTCGCAGCGCAGGGGGAATTCGCCGGGCGGTCGATATCGATGCCGCGCCGCGCCGTGCTGACCAGCCTCGATAATGGTGGCTGGCAACTGGCACCGACACAGCTGTCCTATGGCGACGGCGCGATGGTCGCTGCCGGCAGCTTCGGCGGCGGCAATCTCGATTTCGATTTCAAGCTGGCGCGCATGCCATTGTCGCTGATCGATGTGGTGCGCCCCGATACGGGGCTGGGCGGGACGGTTTCGGGTACGGTCGATTACCGCGCCGGTGCCAATGGCCTGCCATCGGGCGAAGCCAAGGTGAAGATCGAGCAATTGACCCGTTCGGGTCTGGTGCTGACCTCGCGGCCCGTCGATGTCGCACTGGTAGCGCAGCTGACCGATACCGAACTTGCCGCGCGGGCCCAGCTTGCAAATGCGGATATCCAGCGTGGCCGGATCCAGGCCCGGATCACGGGTCTGCCGGCACAGGGCATGCTGCTCGACCGGCTGCGCGAAGGCAGCCTGTTCGCGCAATTGCGCTACCGCGGGGCGGCAGAAAGCCTGTGGCGGCTGGCCGCGCTCGATACGTTCGATATCACCGGTCCGATCGCGATCGCCGCCGATGCCAGTGGAAGCCTGCGCGACCCGACCGTGCGCGGCTCGATCTCGGGCGAAGCGCTCCAGCTGCGCAGTTCTCTGTCGGGTACCAATATCCGCGATATTGCGCTGCGCGGACAGTTCCGCGGTTCGCGGCTGCAACTGACGCGGTTTGCCGGCAACCCGGTCAATGGCGGAAGCGTGACGGGAAGCGGGATCGTCGACCTGCGGACCCTCGGCGAGGCGGTGGAAGGCCGTATACTCGAGATTCGCGGCCCGACGATCGATCTGCGCATCGCAGCCGATAATGCCCAATTGCTTGATACGGGCGGCTTGAGTGCCACGGTCACCGGACCCTTGCGCATCGTATCCAACGGCCTGGGCGGCACCATAGCGGGCCGCGTACGCGTCAACCGCGCCAGCTGGACGCTGGGAACTGCATCGGATGATCTGCGGATTCCGCAAATCGCCACGCGCGAGATCAATGCCCCGGCCAACCGGGCCCCGCAGGCAGCCCCGTCGCGCCCCTGGCGTTATCTGATCGACGCACGGGCAACCAGCCGCATCGATGTCGACGGGATGGGCCTCGACAGCGAATGGTCCGCCGATGTCATCCTGCGCGGAACCACCGATGACCCGCGGATCGGCGGCAGCGCCGAAGTCGTGCGCGGCGATTACACCTTCGCCGGAACGCGGTTCGAACTCACTCGCGGCGAAATCGAATTCGATGCCAATCTGCCGGTCGACCCGCGGCTCGACATCCGGGCCGAAACCGAGCGCGACGGACTGACTGTCGAAGCGACGGTACAGGGCAGCGCGACCCAGCCGGAAATCGCCTTCAACTCGAATCCCTCGCTGCCCGAGGAAGAACTGCTGGCCCGACTGCTGTTCGGCGGGTCGGTCACCAGCCTGTCGGCCACCGACGCGTTGCAGCTTGGCGCTGCGGTCGCCAGCCTGCGGGGCGGTGGCGGGCTCGACCCGATCAACCAGCTACGCAGCGCGATCGGCCTCGACCGGCTGCGGATCGTCAGCGCGGATCCAGCGCTGGGGCGCGGCACGGGCGTGGCGCTGGGTAAGAATTTCGGACGGCGCTTCTATGCCGAAATCATCACCGATGGCCGCGGATACAGCGCGACCGAGCTGGAATTCCGGGTGACCAGCTGGCTGTCTCTGCTTGCTGCGGTGTCCACTGTCGGACGCGAAAGCCTGGTGGCTGAAATCAGCCGTGACTACTGATCCGCGGCGTTGCGCGGATCGGGTGCCAGGATCGTGTCGATCGGAATGACGACCCCGTTGTTCACCGCGGTGGCGCTATCGACCAGCGCGGCGCGGGTGTCGCCTAACGAAACATACAGCTTCCCTTCCGATCTTGAAAAATAGACCAGCGTTCGGCCGAGCGTCGTCATCGCGACGGGCCCGCCTTCGCGGTCGATCGCGGCGTCGATGGCTTCGGGTGTGAGGTGCCCCGGCAGAAGGTGGTTGCGCAGGATCGCGATCAGGACGGGACGGTGCTCCGGTTCGAGCAATGGCATGGCGCGATCGTTCACCGCTGCGAACGCTGCGTTAGTCGGGGCGAGAAGCGTGTAGCTGGCCGGGCCGTCGAGCACGGTAGTGAGCTGCGATTTCTCGATGGCGTCCTGCGCCGCGCTGAGATCCGGGTCGGAGCCAAGTGCGGCAGCGACCGTAAGCGCTCCGGCATCCTCGGTAAGGACGGGATTGTCGTCGTCGGGCTGAGGTTCGCTGCCGCAGGAGGATAGCAGCGCCAACGCAAACAACGGCAGTACGGCATGCCCTGCGCGCCGGGCGAGGGACGAGGGGGGTGTCATACCAAGAGATCGATCGCTGCGGTGACCCGCCGGGTCCGCGGATCGACCCGGTACACATAGCCATCGACATAGCGGTACCAGACCGTGGGCGTATCCTGGTAACGCGTGCGATAGGAATAGGGGACGTTGTAGACGTCGTAGCCAGCGGGCATTTCCTGCCCGATGACGAATTCGTCACCTGTCAGCAGCGCGGCCACTCCGGTGATCGAAGCGTCTTCCGGATCTACCCGGTAGAGAACATTTTCGGCAAAGCGATAGGACGCTGCGGAACCGAGATCGAAATAGTCGACATAATAGGCCGGAGCGGCCGCACTCTCGATCCGTTCGGGCCAGGTCTTGCCTAGGGCAAGGGCGCCGCCGAGAAGGCCTGCCCTTGTGCGATAGCCGTCGAGCCACTGTTTCATCCGGTCGGTGCGATCGGTGTCCAGGCACGCAGCATTACCCACCGCAGATCCGGGCAAGCATTCCGCCCCCGATACCGCTTCGCCGGCAAAAGCGGCCATTTCGGACCCATTTGCGGCATTCGTAGCCGGTGCGGCGCGTGCGCCGATCGATACGAGCGCCATGACTGCCGCCGCTGCGACCACACTACGCATTAAGAATACTCCTTCGTCCCTGCAACGGCGGCGCGGGCCCTACGGTTCCATGCCGTTCGACGAGTGGAATGGGAGGCGTTCTGCGGCGTTCACTGCGAGCGGTAGAGCGCTGCCTCGGCCTTGCGGCGGCGGACCAGACCGTTGAGGATGCGGCCGCCGGCGCGGTTCCACCGCGCAAATTCGGCAGCGGCTTCACCATATTTTCCTGCCTCGTGAAGGCGCAGCAAAGTCGAACGGGCAATCGCGCCCGTGTTGTAATGAAAGCTGACGAGGGCATCGAATTGCGCCTGCGTCGTTTGCGCATTGCCCAGCGCGGTCGCGACATCGCGCGCGTGACGGGCGATATCCTCCTCCAGCCGGTTGTCGCATTGCTCCTTCGTCCAGACCGTTCCGGGACCGATGCCTGGCCCGGTAGCGCCCCAGCCAATCGTCCATGGATCGGCTCCGGTGCCCGGGTCGGGATAGGCCTCGACCAGGCCATCCTGCCGGATTCGCGCGCAGCCTTCGAAATCGCGGATCAGCCGCAGCCCGCGCTCGCTGACGCCGCGCCCTTGGAACAATTCACCCGAGGGTGAGGTTGCGGCGCTGACAGCGTCGATTGCCGCGTCAAGCCGCTCGACCTCGGACTGGCGGAACCCCCGGCCCAGAATTTTGCGGATCGTATCGAAGAGCGGTTTGCGGTTCATAGTGTGGCCTCCCGGGGAAATGAGGCTGCTTTGCTAGGCACCAACCGGCAGAGTAGGAAAATGCTTTCGCGCATCGAAAAGGCCGCCCGGTTGCCCGGACGGCCCTTTCTTGCCGAACCCGAAGGTCCGGTACGGATTGGCTCAGAACTTGAACGTTGCCGAAGCGCGATAGGTCTGCGCGTTGGCATTGTCGCGGGCGATCGTCGTGTCCACACCGATACCGAACTGCGCGGGACCGCTGTTGAACTTGGCGGAAATGCCCGCTTCGGCCCAGAACTTGTCCTGGCTGTTGACCGGGAAAAGCACACCGGGGCCGGTGCCGTTGGCGAACTGTGCCGAAACGGCGAACGGTCCGTCTTCGTATTCATGCACGAAGTCGACATTGGCATCGAGCTGGAGACCGGTGGTGACCTTCTGATAGTCGAAACCGATCCGGCCCTGAAGGCTTTCGAAATCCTCGCGGTCGATGCGCAGGGCAAGCGGGCCGCCGGTTTCCTCGATCACGTCGAGCGAATGGTCGACATAGCGCACTTCGATACCGGGCGAGATCGTGCCGAACGCGCCCTCGATGTCGTAGGAAATCCCCAGCGCCGCGCCGAGGCCGCCATCGCCGCTGTCGCTGGTAAGCGTCTGCGTACCGCCGCCGAAGGCGATGGTGCGCGTCGTGTCCAGATCGACATCGGTAACCGTCAGCTGGCCATCGACCACGAAGCCGTCGACGGTCTTCACGCTGCCGTAGAGCGACAGGGCGAGGGTCGTCGACTCGGTCTCATTACCGAGCGAAACTTCGGAATCGAGATCGGAATACTGCGCCGAGATGCCGATCATCGAGTTCTCGCCGGGGAAGTACTCGATACCGCCGCCGAAGAAATAGCCATCGACGTCGGTGTCACCTCCGGTTCCGGGCATGGCCGCGCCGCTGCCCTGCATCAGGCCACCTGCGAGATAGATGGCGACATCTTCGCGAAGCCCGCTTTCACGCACACGCGTCGGTTCGTCGGCCTGGTCGAGACCCATGGCCACTGCCGAGATCGGCTGACTTCCCCGCGAGACGCTGAGCCCGGCCGTACGGATCGGGTTGCCCAGCGTCGCGATGGTGCCGCCCGAACTCGCCAGCGTCGATTCCCGCAGCCGAGAAGCGTTGAACGACTGGACCTGGTTGTAGGACTGCGCGACCATTTGCAGCGCGGCCGTCTCAGTCGTCGGTGCCCAGCTTTCGAAGGCGCTCTGGATCGCCGACTGGTCGGCGAAATCGAGCACGTTGTACAGCGCTGCCAGAGCCGCATTGCCGCGGTTCTGATCGAGCAGCTGCGCATAGCCGCGCTGGACGGCATCGTTCCGATCGACCACCGACCCATAGCTGCGAGCCAGGATTTCCATCAGCACCGCAGTGTCGGTGTAGGTGAAGTTCTGGTACAGGATCGCGGAAAGATCACCGGCGTTGAAGGTGCCCGTCAGGCCGCCATCGGCGGTCAGGATGGTGAACTCCTGCCCCAGGCCGACACCCGGTTCCAGGACACCTGCACCCACGGCCACGACGCCGCCAAGCGACGCTTCGCCGGTGATTGCAAGCAGGTCGGACGTGTTGTCCGGCCCAACATCGATCATCAGGGTCGAGCCCGACGAAAGTACGGCCGAACCATCGATGGTCAGCGTATCGATCCCGCCGACCGTGCCGGGCGAGATGGCTCCCATGACGTTGGTGACGAACGGCGCGGTAACCGTTCCGCCGCCCTGCAGGGCGCCGCCGAAGATGGTGTAGTCACCGACCGAGTTCAGTGCGCCATCGACAGTGATGGTGCCGCCAAACTGGCTGATGTCGATCAGTGCAGTCAGGCTGCCGTCCGCGGTGATGTTCAGGCCGGCAGAACTGCGGACCGTCAGACGGTCGATCGTCACATCGCTGCTCAGCGTGGTCGTGCCGGCATTAGCCAGCGTCACATCGAAATAGCGCGGGTCGACATTGACGTCGGCGTCGCTGCTGACCACCGGATCGATGTTGTCGGGTACGAAGCCGGTCGCACCTGGCAGGCCGTTGTCCAGCGTCGGGTCGGGAAGCGCGGCGTCCGAGAATTCGGGCGTGCCGCCGTCGCTCGCGTGGGGGGCGTTTTCGGCGAACTCGGGGCCCTGGTTCTGCGCCTCGTTGGCATTGATCAGGCCGCCGCGGCCGACCGCCGAAGCATCGACGGCATCGGGATTGGCACCCTTTGCGCCACCACCACCGAGTGCATCGAGCATGTCGGCATCGGCTTGGCCGATGCCCGACGAGATGGAACCATCGGAGTTGCGGACCGGGGGCGTATCTTCACCGGTCGCCAGATCCTGGCAGCCTTCACCCGGACCGTCGCCTTGCGGGTCGAAGCAGACTTCGCCCCACTCGGGCGAGTCGCCGGTGATGCCAGCCCCAGGCGAGGTAGGCAGGCCGTTAACGACCTCGCCATCTTCGTTGATGACGCGATAGACGGGATCCAGCGTGGTTTCCCAGTGAGAGGCGTCTTCCCAGTTGCCGTCGCCATCCTTCGCCGTGACGTATCGGTAGGGATTGGTGGCAACGATGTAATCCCAAAACAAATACAGCGGCTGGTAAAAGCTCTCGGTGCCATAGCTGGAGAAGACCTGCGGGCCGAAGAAACGCGAACCACCGGAAAGAACACCGATGACGAGGTCTTCGTCGCTCAGCGTATTGTTGGCCGCATCGAGGATCAGCGGGCCACCCGAATCGCCGCCAGCGGTGGTGCCTTCGCGCTCGCGCGCTTCATCCTTGTACAGGTTGAAATCGAACGGATTGGTCTTGTTCGGATCGTCGAAATCGAGACGATAGAGGTTCTGCGGCAGGTTGGAAGGGCCGCCAAACAGGAACGTGTTGCGTGAATCGAATGAGGTGAGCGCACCGATCATGTTCTCGGCCGACTTGCGTCGCCAATCGATCCCCAGGTTCGAACCGGTGGAACCCGAGCCGGTAGCGCCGTAGCCGGTGATGTTCACGTGATACCCGGTCCCGTCCGCATCGTCGATTGCCTCGGGCGTCGGCAGCGGCGAGAACAGCAGCGACCAGGTCGGCAGGTTCGCGGCTGGATCGGACAGGCTGGCGACGGCAATATCAGCCTCGAGGAAGCCGACTGCTTCGGGGCGCTGCAGCGACCGCGCATCGTAGTAGATGCGATTGACGTCGAAGACAGCGAGGTCGGGATTGCTGGCGAAGCCATTGCCAATCCAGTCGCGGAAGCCGGGGAGGGCATCGACATTGAAGGAGAAAGCCGAGCGAACCGTCGTGTCGTAATCGGTTTCCGGACGATCGTTCACGCAGTGAGCAGCGAACAGCACGGTACGCGGATTGATAAGCGTCCCGGTGCAAACGAAGCCGTCGTTGCGGAAGAACATGCCGACGCCGCTGAACTCTTCGTCGGTATCGACGATGTCGTCGGGAGTATAGTTGTCGTTCGGTACGATGGCGTGAGCGGGGGTGCTCAGCGCGACGGTCGACAAGGCAATGGTGGCGGCGCCGGCCAACAGGCGGCTGCCGTTACGATTGAACGTGGATTTCATGACGAAGGTCCCTCCAGGAATATTTCGCATAGTGGCGCGCCCCAAGTCGCGCATATGGTTACGTTTGACCCCAGTTGGACGAAAAGGAAAGACCGGTAACGTCCTCGGTTGAACCATTTTGTATGCCTGTGTTGCGCGAAGGACCCACCTTTTGATTGCGCATGAAAAAAGGGCGGCCGGATCGCTCCGGCCGCCCCTCTTCTATCCATTTGCTATCTAACGCCGATTAGGCGTCAGGCACTGTAGTACATGTCGAATTCTGCGGGGCAGGGCGTCGTTTCCACGCGCAGGACTTCGTCCCACTTCAATTCGCAATACGCGTCGATCTGGTCCTTGGTGAAGACATCGCCCTTGAGCAGGAATTCATGGTCCGCCTCGAGCGCTTCGAGCGCTTCGCGCAGGCTGCCGCAGACCGTGGGCACGTCCGCCAGTTCGGCGGGCGGCAGATCGTAGAGGTTCTTGTCCATGGCTTCGCCCGGATGGATCTTGTTCTGGATCCCGTCGAGTCCGGCCATGAGCAGTGCCGAATAGGCGAGGTAGGGGTTGGCCATCGCATCGGGGAAGCGGAATTCCACGCGCTTGGCCTTGTCGCCCGCACCATAGGGGATGCGGCAGGCGGCCGAACGGTTGCGCGCCGAATAGGCGAGCAGCACGGGCGCCTCGAAGCCCGGTACCAGCCGCTTGTAGCTGTTGGTGGTCGGGTTGGTGAAGGCGTTCAGCGCCTTGGCGTGCTTGATGACACCGCCGATGTAGTACAGGCAGTTTTCGCTGAGGCCACCATACTGGTTGCCCGCGAAGGTCGGCTTGCCGCCGTCCCAGATCGACATGTGCGTGTGCATGCCGGACCCGTTGTCGTCCTTGATCGGCTTGGGCATGAAGGTCGCGGTCTTGCCGTAGATATGGGCGACCTGCTGCACGACATACTTGTAGATCTGCAAATTGTCGGCGGTTTCGACGAGCGTTCCGAAGGTCACCCCCAGCTCGTGCTGAGCGGCGGCGACTTCGTGGTGATGCTTGTCGCAGGGCAGGCCCATCTCGATCATGGTCGAGACCATTTCGCCGCGGATATCGACTGCGCTGTCGACCGGGGCCACGGGGAAATACCCGCCCTTGGCGCGCGGACGGTGCGCCAGATTGCCGCTCTCATATTCCTTGCCGGTGTTGGTCGGCAGCTCGATGTCGTCGATGGCATAGCCCGAACCGGCATAGCCATCCTCGAACCGGACATCGTCGAACATGAAGAATTCGGCTTCCATGCCGACGTAGATCGTGTCGCCCAGGCCGGTGCTCTTGACGAAGGCTTCGGCGCGCTTGGCGGTCGACCGCGGGTCGCGTGCGTACAGCTCGCCGGTCGAAGGTTCGACGATGTCGCAGAAGACGATCATCATCGGTTCGGCGCTGAAGGGGTCGGTATAGACGCGATCGAGGTCGGGCTTCAGGATCATGTCACTTTCGTTGATGACCTTCCAGCCGGCGATCGACGAACCGTCGAACATCAGACCGTCTTCGAGCTCGTCTTCGCCCAGAACGCCCGCGACCATGGTCAGGTGCTGCCATTTGCCCTTGGGGTCGGTGAAGCGCAGATCGACCCATTCGATGCCTTCGTCCTTGATCTGTTTCAGGACGTCGCTTGCACTTGCCATTGGTATTGCCTCCGATTGAACAGGATTGGGTTGATGCGGGACTGGCGCCCCCGTTTTTTCAGATCGCGTCGTCGTCTTTCTCGCCGGTGCGGATGCGCAAGGCACCCTCGATCGACGAGATGAAGATCTTGCCGTCGCCGATCCGGCCCGTTTGGGCGGCGGCGGCGATAGCTTCGACCGTGCGGTCGGCGATGCCGGCGGGCACCACGACTTCGAGTTTTACCTTGGGCAGGAAGTCGACGACATATTCCGCCCCGCGGTAGAGTTCGGTGTGGCCCTTCTGCCGGCCGAAGCCCTTCGCTTCGGTCACGGTGATGCCGGACACGCCGATTTCGTGCAGCGCCTCCTTCACCTCGTCCAGCTTGAACGGCTTGATGATCGCTTCGATCTTTTTCACCTGGTGGTGTCCCCCGAGAATTCTTTGGCCCGTAGCTCACGAGGTTTACGCGCCGCGTCCGCACGTGTTCCAAGAACCGTGCCAAACGTGCGCAACGCGTATTTGCGTGAATCGGGGCGGTGGAAGTGGCTGTCGGTGCCCGAAGCACAGACAGGCGGTGCCTGTTTTTTAGGCAAGTGTCAGGCGCAGCCCTGCCGTTTCGGGCAGGCCGCACATCAGGTTGAGATTTTGCACGGCGGCGCCGCTGGCGCCTTTCCCGAGGTTGTCGAGCCGGGCGACGAGCCGCGCGTGCGATCCGTCATCATTGCCGAACACGAACAGTTCGAGCGCGTCCGACGCGGGTGCATCACTGTCGAGCAGGAGTTCGGCGACCGGTGCCTTGTCGCGGACCGTAACGACGGCCGAGCTTTCGTAAAACCGACTGAGCGAGTCACGCAGGCTGTCGGCGTGCGGATTGTCGGCCATCGCTCCGAGATGCAGCGGGACTTCCACGATCATGCCGCGATAGGTCGACGCGACCGACGGTGCGAACAGCACCGGATGCGCAAGTCCCGCGTGGGCTTTCATTTCGGGCAGGTGCTTGTGCGCCATGCCATAGCCGTAAGCCATGAAGGCGGGTGCCCCGGCGGCTTCGAAACGCTCGATCAGGGCTTTTCCGCCTCCCGAATACCCGCTCACCGCATTGACGGTATAGGGCCAGTCGGCGGGCAGCAGCCCTTCGCGCACCAATGGTGCGACCAGGGCGAGGAAGCCGGTGGGATAGCAGCCCGGGTTGCTCACCCGGCGCGCCTCGGAAACGCGTTCGCGTCCGACCAGCTCGGGCAGGCCGTAGCACCAGCCTTCCGCAGTGCGGTGCGCGCTGGAGGCGTCGATAACCCGCGTGGCGCTGGTACTGTCGATCAGCTCGACTGCCTCGCGGGCGGCGTCGTCGGGCAGGCAGAGGATCGCGATATCGGCCTCGTTGAGCGCCTCGCGCCGCGCCGCGCTGTCCTTGCGGTTGGCATCGTCGAGCGCCAGCAGTTCGAATTCGGACCGGCCGGCAAGCCGTTCGGCGATTTCGAGCCCGGTTGTTCCGGCTGCCCCGTCGATGAAAACCTTATGCATCGATGACCGGTGCGAGCTGCCCGAGCCGGACATAGCCGCTGGGGCCTTCGGGGCCGCAGGTGATCCACGCCCAGTCGCCTGCGCAGTCGAGCAATTCTATTTCCTGTCCGGCGGGCAGGGTCGTGCCGTCTTCGGCATCGTCGCGCATGTTCAGCTTGAGCGTTGCGGGCGCCGCCCCGACAGCGCGCGGCTGCGGGATGACATAGTGTGCAGCGAGATAGGATTGCGCAAGCGCGATATGCGCCAGATCGCCGCGCAGGGGCAGCGTGCCCGGCGCAGGCTTGTCGACCGGGCCGTTCAATCCGACGACGCCTTCGGGAAGGGAATAACGGTCTGGGGCAGTCACGCTGTGTGCTAATTCCGGTTGTGAACGTTGCGGGCGCTTAGCCGCGCCCGCGCTTTCCCGCAAGCGGGCGGCCTTCAGCCTCCCCCGAAACGGGCCTGCAGCATGTGCCACGCGGCGCGCAATCCGTAGGCTTCGCCGCCCTTGGGCCGGCCCGGCTTAGCCTGCGGGCGCCAGGCGAATGTGTCGAAATGCGCCCAATCGATCCCTTCGCCCACGAACTTGTCGAGGAACAGCCCCGCCACGCTGGCACCGGCAAAGGCATTGCCATGCGCGTTGTTGGTGTCGGCAATGTCCGAGGCGAGCCATTCGCGATAGACATCGGGCAAGGGCAGGCGCCAGGGTTCGTCGTCATGCGCCTTGCCGGCTGCGATCAGCGCTGCGGCGGTTTCGTCGCGGCGCGTCATCAGCGCCGGGTATTCGGGGCCCAGCGCGACCCGGGCTGCGCCGGTCAGCGTGGCGAAATCGAGGATCAACTCGGGGTTCTCTTCGCTGGCCCGCTGCAAGGCGTCGCCGAGGATCAGCCGGCCTTCGGCATCGGTGTTGCCGATTTCGACAGTCAGTCCCTTGCGGGTTTGCAGCACGTCGCCGGGCCGGAAGCTGTTCGAACTGATCGCGTTTTCCACCGCAGGTACCAGCAGGTGCAGATGCACGGGCAGATGTGCGGCCATCACCAGTCCGGCCAGCGCGATCGCATGTGCGGCGCCGCCCATGTCCTTCTTCATCAACAGCATGCCGCTGCTGCTTTTGACGTCGAGCCCGCCGCTGTCGAAGCATACACCCTTGCCGACGATCGCGAGAACGGGGTCGCTTTCCTTGCCCCAGGTCAGGTGCATGATCCGCGGCGCATGATGGCGCGCGGCGGCGCGGCCCACCGCATGCACCATGGGATATTCCTGTTCCAGCGTATCGCCCCTGGTTACCTCCAGCCTGGCCGCATGGGTCTTGGCCAGCGCTTCGCATTGCTCTTCGAGCGCGGCAGGGCCCATGTCCTCGGCCGGCGTGTTGACCAGATCGCGGATCAGGCACACCGCCTGCGCCTCGGCCAGCGCGCCGTCGATGGCCTTTACGTCCTTGGTAAGCAGCACCCGCGGACCGACGGGGCGTTCGGGTTTCTTGTAGCGATCGAATACATATTGGCCGGTCTGCCAGCCATGCAGCGCTGGGCCGGGTTCGCCCCCGGCACGGCGATAGGTTCCTTCGGGAAGGCTTTCGGCCAGTTTCGCCATGCACCAGCTCGACAACTCGTCCGGATTGGCGACGCCGCCGACTGCGAACCAGCCATCGCCGTCGGGGACGATGCCGACCTGATAGCCGCCACCATCGAATTTCTGCGCATCCAGCGCTGCGCGCTGGCTGGCGGACAGGGACTTCTTCCATTCGGGGAAACCATCGCGATTGACGAGGTGGATGGAAATAGCGTCCTGGCCCCGGTCGGGCTGGATTAGCGGTTGCTTGTCGGCCATATTGTTGGTGCCCCAGATCAATTCGTTCTTCGCATAAGGAAACCGCGATGCGTGCGCCCCTGTTCCTGATTTCGTTCGCGCTGTCGAGTGCGGCCTGTTCCGGGACCGCCGACGATCCCGGACAGGGCGCGGCGAGCCAGGACGAAAGCGCGGCTGCCGCCGAGGGTACGGGTGACGCTGCAGTGCCAGCCGAGGATTACGCGGAGGAAGAGGAAACCGAGCGTTATGTTTTCGAATATTCCTGGCCGGCCGCGGTTGCTGCCGAGGCAGGACTGGTCGAGGTGCTCGGGGACAGGGCACAGGGCATGAAGCCCGAAGTCGCCGCGCGCGCCGACGAGGATTGGGAGGCGGCAGGCGAGGGCGACTGGACGCCGCGCCAGCACAGCCTGTCCGAGGAATGGAAAGTGGTCGCCGACCTGCCGCGCTATCTCAGCCTGTCGGGCCATCTGGCCACCTATTCGGGCGGCGCCCATGGCATGTACGGCCTGCGTTCGCTGGTGTGGGACCGCGAAGCGAAGCAGGCGATGAAAGGCATTGCGCTGTTCAATTCCCCCGTTGCGCTGGAGCAGGGTCTCGGCCAGCGATTGTGCGATACGCTCAACGCCGAGCGGGCGAAACGCCGCGGCAGCCCTGTCGAACCCGGCAGCGGCAACACGTTCGACGATTGCCCGGGGCTGGACGAAGCCAGCGTGTTGCTGGGATCGTCGAACGGCAAGACGTTCGACCGGTTGAGTGTCTATTTTGGTCCCTATGTCGCGGGCCCCTATGCCGAAGGCGATTACGAGCTCGATTTCCCCGTCACCGCCTCGGTGCTCGATGCGGTCAAGCCGCATTACGCCGACGCCTTCAGCGTAAAGCGCTAGTCCTCTCGCAATTCCGGCCACAACCGCCTATGTGGGCCGCATGACGGAATATCAGGTAATCGAGGCGGATGAGACCGTCTATCGCGACGGCACGATCAAGCTGCACGGCGAAGCTGGCTTCGAAGGCATGCGCAAGGCCGGGCGACTGGCCGCGGAAATCCTCGACGAGCTGACCGACTTCGTCCAGCCGGGTGTTACCACCGGTGCGATCGACGACAAGGCGCGCACCATGATGCTCGATGCGGGCGCAGTCCCGGCAACCATGGGCTATCGCGGCTATACGCACAGCTGCTGCACCTCGATCAACCATGTCATCTGCCACGGCATTCCCTCGGACAAGGCGCTGAAGGAAGGCGACATCGTCAATATCGACGTGACCCCGCTGCTCGACGGCTGGCACGGCGATACCAGCCGCATGTTCTTTGCCGGTGAACCGTCGATCAAGGCGCGGCGGCTGGTCGATGTGACCTATGAATGCCTTATGCTCGGTATCGAAGCGGCAGGACGGCCCGGCGCGCGGCTGGGCGATATCGGCGCGGCGATCGAGGCGCATGCCCGCCAGTATCGCTACGGCGTGGTGCAGGAATTCTGCGGACACGGCCTCGGCCGGCTGTTCCACGACGCGCCCGAGGTGATCCACGCCGCGCGTGCCGGAACCGGTCCGGAAATGAAGCCGGGCATGTTCTTCACCATCGAACCGATGATCAATGGCGGCCGCCCGCATGCCAAGATCCTGCGCGATGGCTGGACGGCGGTCACGCGCGACAAGTCGCTTTCGGCGCAGTTCGAACACTCGATCGGGATCACCGAAGACGGGGTCGAAATCTTTACCGAGAGCCCCAAGGGCCTGCACAAGCCGCCGTATTAAGCCTCGCGCGCTGCGCGCAGCGCGGCGCCAGCGATGAAGGGCGTAACCGCGCACAGGCCGAGGCTGATCGCCGCGGTGAGCAACAGCGCCGCAGGGTCGGGACGGCCGAGCGCGCCGGCCCCGAAAATCAGGATCGGCACTGCCAGCGGGATCACCATCAGCCCGGCAAGCGCCGCGCCGCCGCGCAGGCTGGCGGTGAGCGCCGCCACCGCGAGGCCCACGGCGGCGAGCCCTGGCGTACCAGCGAGCAGGCCGAGCAGGACGGTCCGGGTGGTGTCCGCGTCCAAGCCGAGCAATGCGGCGGCGGGCAATGTCGCCAGCAGCAGCAGCGGGGCGAAGGCCAGCCAGTGCGCCAGCAGGCGCGAGGCCATAGCCCATTCCTCGCTGATCCCGCGCAAGTGCAATTGGTCGAACACCCCCGCTTCGAGATCGCCCGCCACCAGCTTTTCGAGCGGGAGGATTGCTGCCAGCAGCGCCGCGACCCAGATGACACCGCCGCCGGTCCGTTCAAGCAGCTGGGCGTCGGGGCCGACCGCGAAGGGATAAAGCATCGCCACGGCTAGGAAGAACAGCAGCGGCAGGATGCCCCCGCCGCTGCGGCCGCCCGGCAACAGCAATCCGAGGTCGCGTCTGAGCAGCGCCGCTATCATGCTGCATTCTCGGCGAGATCGATGATCGCGGGCGCAGGCAGCGCAATCGGCTGGTGCGACGCGGCAATGGCTACTCCGCCAGCCGCGCAATGCCGGGCGATAAGCGTTTCGAAGGCCGTCTGCGCCTGACTGTCGAGCCCGTTGAGGGGTTCGTCTAGCAACCAGATCGGGCAATCGCGATTGAGCAGCCGTGCCAGCGCCGCACGTTTCTTCTGGCCGGTCGAAAGATAGCGCACCGGGACATCCATCAGCGGTTCGAGCTGCAACAGTTCGAGCGCGCGGCCCGGATCGCGGCACCCGTCGATCCGTTCCCAGAATGCGAGTGCCTGGCCCAGCGCGAGATTGGTGTCGAGTGCCAGGCGTTCGTCGACCAGACCCGCAGCGCCGGTTCGTTCGACCGCTCCTGCGAAGGGACGCAGAAGGCCTGCCAGGATACGGATCAGGCTCGATTTTCCCACACCGTTGGCGCCCACCACGTGGATTGCTTCCCCCGCTTCGCATGCGAAGGAGAGGCGCCGGAACAGCAGCCGCTCGCCGCGACGGCAGGCGATATCCTTTGCGACGAGGCGAGCTTGCATGGGCGAGGGCGATAGGCAAAAGCCGCGCCAGCGACAAGCCGGAGGAGATTCGCACGCCATGACCGTCGAGCAGCTAAGCGAAGAAGAGCGCAAGACCTGGCTCAGCGCCTTGCCCGAGTGGTCGCTGTGCCGCGACGGGAACGCGATCGAGCGCACGTTCGAATTCGGCGATTTCTCCGCGGCCTTCGCCTTCATGACGCGTGTCGCGTTGATCGCGGAAAAGCGCGATCACCATCCCGAATGGTTCAATGTCTACAACCGGGTGGAAATCACCCTGACCACGCATGACGCCGGCGGTCTTTCGCTGCGCGACGTTAAGATGGCGCGCAAGATCGACGCGCTGTCTGCCTGATATTCGGGGCGCGGGCGCAGATCTTTGCGCCCGGCGGATTATTTGCCCATCGGCCGGATCGATGAACGCGTCTGCTTGCGCACCCTGCCGGGAAGCCAGCGTGCGGCAAAGGCCATGGTTTTCGCCGTCTTTCCGACCGTCGTGTGCAGCCGGTCGCCGTGCACGGCCGCCCAGGCCGCCGCGGCCACATCCGCCACGGGGGTTATCTCGAGCCCGGCATCGGTGACGCGCTGACGAATACCCTCGTTCGCGCCGGCGTGCGGGGTATGGTCGAGCAGCGGCGTTTCGATAAAGCTGGGCATCAGCGAAGCCACCTTGATCCCATCGGCCGACCATTCGCCGTCGAGGCTTTCGGTGACCGCCCGCACCCCGAATTTCGTTGCCGAATACACGCTTGCGCCGGGCGTGCCGTAGATCCCGGCAGCGCTTGCGGTGTTGAGCAGGCAGGATCCCGGCGCGGTTTTCTTCAGATGGGGATGGGCCGCCTGAGCGCCGAACAGAACGCCTTTCAGATTGATGTCGAGACAGCGTTCGATTTCCTCGGCGCTGTTCTCGATCAGCGATCCGCCCAGCGGGATGCCGGCATTGTTGAACACCACGTCGATCCGTCCGCCGCTCGCCACCGAGAAGGCCTCGAGCGCCTCGTCCCAGGCAGCACGGTCGCGCACGTCGAAGACATGCGAATAGACGAAGCCATTGCCGATCAATTCGGCCGTCTCGTGCAGGCCGGACTTGTCGATATCGCCGAGCCCGACGAACCACCCGCGTTCGGCGAAATGCAATGCGACCGCGCGTCCGATGCCCGAACCGCCCCCGGTAATGAAGATCGCCTTGCGATCGCCCATGCTCTGTCTCCCTCGGTGCGCGCTAGAGCGCGGCGTTGGTGTATGCGTGCCAGGTGAAGATGGCCATTGCGCCGCGATGCGGCCGCCAAGCTTCGCCGATGGTACGGGTTTCCTTTTCGCTCGGCCGCTCTGCCAGTTCGAGCATGCGTCCGACCGCTTCCTGAACGGCCAGGTCGCCGGCCGGCCAGATGTCGCCGCGCCCCTCGGCGAAAAGCAGGTAGATTTCCGCCGACCAGCGCCCGATCCCCTTGATCCGGGTGAGTTCGGCGATGGCTTCCTCGTCGTCGCGCGGAAGGTCGGCAAGGTCCAGTTCGCCGCTGGCCACCAGTTCGCACAGGCTACGCGCATAGCCCTGTTTCTGCCGCGACAGGCCGCAGGCCCGCAGCGTATCGAAATCGCGCGCCAGCAATTCGGGCGCGGGCATGGATTCGCCCAGTTCGGCTTCGAGCTTGGCCCACACCGCATCCGCCGATGCGACGCTGACCTGCTGGCCGACGATCGTCCGCAGCAGCGTGCGGTAACCGGTGGGGCGCATGCGTTCCTCGGGATAACCGCAACGCTCCAACGCGCCGGCAACCACGGGGTCGGCCGCCGCCACCCGATCGAGGTCAGCGCGCAATCGTGCATTGGTCAGCCCCATGGCGAGTGCGCTTGCCTTCCCCGTCGCGATTGAATAGCAGCGCGACGCATAGGGTCGACCAGTGGCCCTTTGCAACCGAGGAAACACGCAATGCCGAAACTGACCGTGACCACCCGCGAAGGCGAAACCAGCGAGATCGACGTCGCCGACGGCCTGACCGTGATGGAAGCGATCCGCGACAATGGCTTCGACGAGCTGCTGGCGCTGTGCGGCGGGTGCTGTTCCTGCGCGACCTGCCATGTGCATATCGATCCGGCGTTCACCGACAAGCTCCCCGAAATGAGCGAGGACGAGGACGATCTGCTCGAATCCACCGATCACCGCCAGCCGACCTCGCGCCTGTCGTGCCAGATTCCCTTCACCGCCGAACTCGATGGGCTGAAGGTTACTATCGCGCCTGAAGACTGATGTTGTTTGCAGCGTCGGGTCGGCAAGCCTAATTCGGGTCTCATGACTGCAATCCCCGTACGCGAGCATACGCTCGATCTTATCGGCAACACGCCGCTGGTCCGCCTCGAGGGACCGAGCGCCGAAGCCGGCTGCGACATCTTCGGCAAGTGTGAGTTTGCCAATCCGGGCGCCAGCGTGAAGGACCGCGCGGCGCTCTACATCATACGCGATGCGGAAGAGCGCGGCGAACTCAAGCCCGGCGGTACGGTGGTCGAAGGGACTGCAGGGAATACCGGAATCGGCATCGCGCTGGTGGCCAATGCGTTGGGCTATCGCACGATTATCGTGATGCCCGACAACCAGTCGAAGGAAAAGATGGACACGCTCCGCGCGCTGGGTGCGGAACTGGTCACCGTTCCGCCGACCAAGTATGCCGACTCCAACCATTTCCAGCACGTCTCGCGCCGCATGGCGGAAGAACTCGACGGCGCGGTCTGGGCCGGCCAGTTCGACAACACCGCCAATCGCAAGGCCCATATCGAAACCACCGCCAGGGAACTGTGGGATCAGCTCGAGGGCCGGATCGACGGCTTTACCTGCGCGGCGGGCACCGGCGGCACGATCGCGGGTGTCGGAATGGGGCTGAAGGAACTGGACGAAACCGTCACCATCGCGCTGACCGACCCGCATGGCGCGGCGCTGTACAACTACTTCGCCAATGGCGAGCTGAAGGCCGAAGGGTCTTCGGTCGCCGAAGGCATCGGGCAGGGACGCATCACCGGCAATCTCGAAGGTGCGCCGATCGATACGCAGTTCCGCATTTCGGACGAGGAAGGCCTGACATGGGTCGCTCGCCTGCTGCGCGAAGAAGGTCTGTGCCTTGGCCTGTCCTCGGGCATCAATGTCGCCGGCGCGATTGCGCTGGGCAAGCAATTGGTGGCCGAAGGGCGCGAGAATCCGCGCGTCGCCACCATCCTGTGCGACACCGGCTTCCGCTATCTCTCGACGCTTTACAGCGCCGAATGGCTGGCCGCGAAGGGCCTGCCGGTGTTCGATTGGTTGCAAAGCGGCGATTGACTGTTGCCCGGGCGTGCCTAGGTTCGGGGCGTGCACCAATTCTTCGACATGAGCCGCAAGCCGCCAATGGGCGAGTTGCCCGACGTTCCGGGCAAGGATGCCCGGCGTGAACGGTCGATGCAGCGCCTGCAGATCGGCACGACCGGTATCGTCATGATGATCCTGCTGGTGGGCCTCGCCAGCGTCATCCAGAACCGCGCGGCCGAAACCGACGCGACGACCGTACCCGCGGCCGCGTCGACGACCGAACCGACCTCCGCCCCGGCCCGCAACGACCCGCTGGTCGAAGCCGGTGTCGTGCCGGACCTGCCCGCCCAGCCCTCGGCGACGCCCAGCGCATCACCGACACTCGACCCCCCGATGCCCAGCGATGCGCTTCCGCCGGCGAACTAGCCTGTCGGTAGCGCTGGCGCTGCTGATTGCCGCCTGCTCGGCGGGGCCGGCGGAGGAGACGGCCCCGGCTAAGCCGCGCCTCGGCCTGTTCTCGACACTGCCGATCTATTGGGGCGAAGGCGATGTCGCCGCGCTCATCGATTCCGGGGCGGAGCCGGACTGGGTGCGAGTCGAACTGGAATCGCGCTACGATCTGGTGCCGCTCGACACGCTCGAACCCGACGCACTGGCAGGGATAGACCGGGTGATCCTGGCGCAGCCGCGCGCTCTGGCGCCGTCGGAGAACGTCTCGTTCGACCAGTGGCTGACCGCTGGCGGGGAGGCGCTGATATTCGCCGATCCCATGCTGACACGCCATTCGGAATACCCAATCGGCGATCGCCGCCGGCCGCAGGACGTGGTGCTGCTCTCGCCGCTGTTCGACCATTGGGGGCTGGAGCTGACTTTCGACGAAACGCAATCGGGCGAGGAGCGGGTGTTGCCAGTCGCTGGCCTGCCCGTACCCGTGCGGCTGCATGGCCGCTTCGTGCGCAACGATAGCGGCGCGGAAGAGCGCACATGCACCACGCATGACGAGGGTTTGGTCGCGCGCTGCGCCGTGGGGCAGGGCACGGCATTGGTGCTGGCCGATGCGGCGCTGCTCGACTGGGACGGCAGCGCACCCGTTCCCGAACGGCGGAAGGACGCGCTGCAGGCGCTGCTCGGCGGGTTCGGCGCGCGGGAATCGCTGCCGCGCGATTGAGCGGGATTTCACGGGAAAACTGCGGGGAAAGACGGGGATGATGCTCATTCTCGCCGGAAATGCGTGCGCTCACAGCGTGTTCGTTAGCGATTTGGTAACGAATTCGAACCTTCGGGTCGGCGAAAATAGCGCGATAAAACAGGTGCTTATCGTCTTATCCCGTAAAATCCCGCAAATTTCCCTTCCATCCCCGCTTCACCCACGATAAACCGCAATCACATCGGACACCACTGTCACTGCGCGTTTCGCCGGCAGGCGATGCGTCTCGCCCATGCGTTCGGGCGGGCCGGGAAAGTTTTGTCCGATGAGGAGGTAAGCGAAACCGCAATCGAGGTTCGGGGAAAGTGTCATTCGGAGGGTATAGCGGTCAGGCTTATTCGCCCGCGGGCGACAAGGGCCGCTTTGTGCTTCCTCCCCTTTTCCGCAAGGCCGTGAAGGACAGCAGTGACGGTCGCGTCCTGTGCCTCTCCAAGCACGCCAGCTGGAATTGCCTCGTCGGCTTCGGCCTTTCGCGCAAACCCGAACTGGAAGCGCAGCTCGACCGCGAGGAAGAGCTTGCCGTCCGCCTTGGCCGTGAATTCGATCGCGATACCCGCTCGAGCCAGCTGTTCGGTTTCCAGGAGCTGCCCTTCGACGACAGCGGCCGCTTCGTCATGCCCGATCACCTGCGCATCCTCGGCAAGGTCGAAGACGGGCTCTATTTCCAGGGCGGCGGACGGTTCTTCACGCTGTGGAACCCCGTGGAACTGGCCCAGATGGGCGACGATTGGGCGGGCGCGAAGGCGGCCTGCGCCAGCTTCCTTGCCGATGCGAAGGCCAAGGGCAAATGACCGGTGCCCCGCACATTCCCGTCCTGCTGGACGAAGTGATCGCCGCGCTCGATCCGCAGCCCGGCGATGTCGTGATCGACGCCACCTTCGGCGCCGGCGGTTATACGCGTGCGCTGCTCGAACGCGGCGCGACGGTTCATGCTTTCGACCGCGATCCCGATGCGATCGCGGCGGGCGAGGCATGGCCCGAGACGAAGGTCGATCCGCCGCGGCTGGTGCTGCACCCGCACCGCTTTTCGGAAATGGCGGAAGTCATGACAGCTGCCGGCGTCGCTCGGGTCGACGGGATCGTCATGGATATCGGTGTCTCGTCCATGCAGCTCGACCAGGCGCATCGCGGCTTTGCCTTTTCATCCGACGGCCCGCTCGACATGCGGATGAGCCAGGATGGCGAGAGCGCGGCCGATTTCCTCAACACGGCCGACGAAAAGTCCATTGCCGATGTGCTCTACCTCTACGGCGAAGAGCGCCAGTCGCGCCGAGTGGCCCGCGCCATAGTGGCCGCGCGTCCGCTGGAGACGACCGGCGAACTCGCGCGCATCGTGCGCAAAGCGCTGGGGTACAAGCCGCACGACAAGAAGGATCCGGCCACCCGGACCTTCCAGGCGGTGCGCATTCACATCAACGGCGAGCTCGACGAACTGTCGCACGGACTATCGGCCGCCGAACGCTTGTTGTGTGAAGGAGGCCGCCTTGCGGTGGTCAGCTTCCACAGCCTCGAAGACCGGATCGTCAAGCGCTTCCTGCGCGAGGCATCCTCAACCCCGAGCGCCTCGCGGCACGTCCCATTGGCGGCGCAGGACGATCCGGTCTTTTTGCAGGTCAGCAAGGCAATCAAGCCGGGCGAGGCCGAGATCGAGCGCAATCCCCGCGCCCGTTCCTCGGTGCTGCGCCACGCCACGCGCACCGCCGTGCCCGCGCGGGAGGCCGCGTGATGGTCGGCGGTTCGCGCATTCGCCAGATCGGCTGGGCGCTGGTGCTGGCCGTGTGTTTCGCGCTGCTGCTCGCGCTGACCTTCAAGGTCAACGCGGTGAAGAGCGACGTGCGCCTTGCCGAGCGGCAGATCATCGCGGCGCAGCGCGCCAAGCTGATGCTCGAAACCGAGTTCGAAACCCGCGCCAGCCAGCAGCAATTGTCCGACTGGAATGCGGTTGAGTTCGGCTATGCCGCGCCGCGCGCGGATCAGTATCTCGAAAGCGAGCGCCAGCTTGCCGCGCTGGGTTCGCCGCGCGGGATCGATGCACCAGAGCCGGTGCGGGTGGCGCTCAACCGGCCCGCTCCCGAAAGCGACGGCCTGCTGGCCGAATGGATCACGGGTGAAGAAGGCGATGCTGCGCCCGAACGGGCGGAGCGCTCCGAACGGCATGACCTGATCGCCGCCGGCGGGCTTGCCGAACGGCTGGCGAGCCCCGTGGCCGGAATGGCCAGCGTCGCCGAGGCGGGTCAATGAACGCCTTTTCCGGCTTCGGCCCTGCAATTGCCGCGGGCAGAAGCGGATATGGTGCGGTGAGCATGGCCGTGGCCTCGGGCCGCGTGCAGCTGGTTACAATCCGGCAGGAATCGCTCTCGCTGGCACGCTGGCGCCTGTTGTGGGTCGCGCTCGGCTTCGTCTTCGTGACGCTGCTTGCGCTGGTGCGCATCGGCTATCTCGGGGCGTCGGACAATGGCGCCCGCGGCACTTCGCTTGAAGAAGCGTTGCTGCCGCCTCGCGGCGAGATATCCGATCGTAACGGCGTGCCGCTGGCGCGCGCCTTCCCCGCCTATGCGCTGTGGTTCAATCCCACTGCGCTGGGTGGAGACGGTGCGCCTTTGGTCCGCGATCCGGCGGTGGTCGCGGGCAAGCTGAAGGACATTTTCCCGGATCTCGATCAAGCCGCGGTCACCGCGCAACTGGCAGCGGGCAAGCAGGGCTATATCCGCCGGCGGGTGCTGCCCGAGGATGCCAACCGGGTGCAGGACATCGGCGAACTCGCACTCGAGATGCCGATGGAGAACGACCGTCACTATCCGCAAGGTTCGATGGCGGCGCATGTGCTCGGCTATGTCGCGGCGGATGGAACGGGCCGCGTGGGGATGGAGCAGGTGCTCGACGCGCATCTGTCCGATCCGGCGACGCGCGGCACCCCGATCGCCCTGTCGATCGATTCCCGCGTCCAGGGCGCGCTCGAGGACGAGCTGCGCCGCGGGATGAAACTGGTGCAGGCGCAGGGCGGTGCGGGCATCGTGCTCGACGTCGACACCGGCGAAGTGCTGGCGCTGGCTTCCCTGCCCGAATTCGATCCCAACAAGATCGATGCGCGCGGCCAGAAACTGATGTTCAACCGCGTGACCAACCAGGTCTACGAACTCGGTTCGACCTTCAAGCCGCTGTCGGTCGCGGCCGCGATCGATGCCGGTGTGGTACGCAATCTCGGCCGCCGGTGGGATGCGAGCCCGGTCAAGGTCGGCCGCTTCGCGATCAAGGACAGCCACCCGATGGGGCCCGATCTCAACGTGGTCGAGGCGCTGATCCATTCGTCGAACACCGTGACCGCGCGGCTGGCGGACGAGCTTGGCCCCGAACGCATGCGCCGCACGATGATCGATCTCGGCATGAACGAGCGGCCCTATATCGAACTGCCCGCCAAGGGCTTCCCGATCTGGCCGGGCAAGAAGTGGCCGCGCCTGCGTTCGATGACGGTCGGCTATGGCCACGGTATCGCCGTTACCCCGCTGCATCTCGCAAGCGCCTATGCGGCAATGGTCAATGGCGGCATCTGGCGCCCCGCGACACTCAGGAAGCTGGGGCCGGGCGAAGCGCCCAAGGGTCGCCGCGTGTTCAAGGCGTCGACTTCCAGCCGGATGCGCCAGCTGCTGCGCGCGATCGCCGTATACGGCACGGGCAAGAACGCCGATGCGCCGGGTTACCGCGTGGGCGGCAAGACTGGCTCGGCCGAAAAGCCCGGCGGCAGTGCCGGCTATCGCAAGACCGCGCTGGTTTCGACCTTCGCCGCCGCCTTCCCGATGGACCGTCCCCGCTATGTCGTGATTGCCATGCTGGACGAACCCCGCGGCACGCTGGCCAGCTCCTACCAGCGTACCGCCGCGTGGAATGCCGCCCCGATCGTCAAGCGCCTGGTGCCGCGCATCGGCCCGCTGATCGGCGTGCGCCCCGACGATACGCGCGATGTCGATATTTCCGATCTCAAGCCGCTCATCCCGGAGGCGAACAAGTGAAGCTTGCCAAACTCTGCGCCGCGGCGGGATTTGCCTGCGATGGCGATGCCAACGTGACCGGCTTCGCAATCGACAATCGCAAGGTCGCACCAGGCACCGTCTTCGGTGCGTTCCAGGGTACGCAGGTAAACGGCGAAGACTTCATTCCCGCGGCGATCGAAAGCGGGGCCATCGCGGTGGTGGCGCGGCCCGAAGCGACAGTCGAAGGCGCGGTCCATATCGCCGATCCGGAGCCACGCCGCGCTTTCGCGGCCCTCGCAGCGCAGTTCTTCACCCCCGTGCCCGACCATATCGTCGCGGTGACCGGCACCAACGGCAAGACCTCCACCGTCGAGATGACCCGTCAGATCTGGCGCATGGCGGGCGAACGCGCGGCAAGCATCGGCACGCTCGGCGTCACCACGCCCGACGAAAGCGTTTCGACCGGACTGACCACGCCCGATATCGTGACCTTCCTGTCCAACCTCAGCGGCCTGGCGCGCGAGGGCGTTACGCATGTCGCCTATGAAGCGTCGAGCCACGGACTGGCGCAATTCCGCAATGAAGGCGTGCCCGTGATGGCCGCCGGCTTCACGAACTTCAGCCGCGATCACCTCGATTACCATGCCGACATGGAAGACTATTTCGCGGCCAAGATGCGGCTGTTCGATGAAGTCGTAACCGATGGTGCAGCGGCAGTGATCTGGATGGGGTCGGGCGACAGTGGCTGGAATGCCCGCGTGGTCGAGCATGCGGGCACCCGCGGGCTCGCCGTGATGACCGTCGGCGAACAGGGCGAAGCGATCCGCCTCGTCAATCGCGAGCCGACCCAGCTCGGGCAGTCGCTGACCGTCGAACATGCCGGGCAGGAGCGGACAATCGATCTGCCGCTGATCGGTGCCTATCAGGTGTCCAATGCGCTGACGGCGGCGGGCCTTGCGCTTGCCACCGGGACCGAAGCCAGCCGGGTCTGGGATGCGGTCGCGCGGCTCCAGCCGGTTCGCGGACGGCTCGAGCGTGCAGCCATCGCGCCTTCGGGCGCACCGATCTATGTCGATTACGCGCATACGCCCGATGCGATCGCGGCGGCGGTTGCCGCGCTGCGCCCACATGTGTCGGGCAGGCTGATTACCGTTTTCGGTGCGGGCGGCGACCGCGATCACGGCAAGCGTGCACCGATGGGTGCTGCTGCGGCCAAGGCGAGCGATGTCGTCATCGTCACCGATGACAATCCGCGCGGCGAAGATCCTGCGGATATCCGCCGGCAGGTGCTTGAGGGTGCGCCGCAAGCGCGCGAGATAGGCGGGCGTCGCGAAGCCATTCTCGCAGCCATCGCCGAAGCGGGCGCGGAGGACATCGTCCTCGTCGCCGGCAAGGGACATGAAACGGGTCAGATCATCGGATCGGGAGATAACATGCGAGTGCTGCCCTTCGACGATGTCGATGTCGCGCGCGAATGCGTCGCGGAAATTGCCAGGGGTGCCGCATGAGCGCCGCCATCCTGCGCCATCCGGCCTATATCGAATGGCCCGCCGACCCGCGTGACCGGCTGCCGCTGACCCTGTGGGATGCGCGCAGCATCGCCGAAGCGGTGGGCGGCGTCGCCAGCCATGATTTCCAGGTCGCGGGCGTCGAGATGGACAGCCGCGATGTCATCAATGGCGATCTTTTCATTGCCTTGAAAGGGGAGGCGATGGACGGCCACCGTTTCCTCGACAAGGCCTTCGCCAATGGCGCAGCGGGAGCGATCGTCGACCGCGCTGTCGACTGGCCGCACATTCTCGTCGAGGATACCACTGCCGCGCTCGAAGCGCTGGCACGGGCCGCGCGCAGCCGGGTCGAGGCGACGATTATCGGGGTGACCGGTTCGGTCGGCAAGACCGGGGTCAAGGAAGCGATCTTCGCGAGCCTCGAACGTGCCAGCCGCGGCGCGGCGCATCGGTCGACGCGTAGCTACAACAACCATGTCGGGGTTCCGCTCAGCCTGGCGCGCATGCCCGCGCGCAGCCGGTTCGCCATTTTCGAAATGGGCATGAACCACGCGGGCGAAATCGCGGATCTCACCGCGCAGGTCCGACCGCATGTCGCTGTCATCACGACGATCGCACCCGCGCATATCGAGAACCTCGGCAGCATGGATGCCATTGCTGCGGCCAAGGCGGAAATCTTCGCCGGGCTCGAGCCGGGCGGAACGGCAGTCATCCCCGCCGACAGCGAACATAGCGCGGCGCTCGAACGCGCCGCCAGGGATGTCGGCGCGCGCGTGGTCAGCTTCGGCCGTGCCCGCTCTGCCGATGTCCGCTTGCTAGACGCGATCCCCAGCGCCAATGGCGGCAGCCTGGTGACCTGCGAATTTCCCGAAGGCCGGCTGTGCTACACCGTGGCCGAACCCGGCGATCATTGGGTGATCAATTCACTTGCGGTGATGGCTGCAGTCCGGGCCGCGGGCGGCGACATGGCCGCTGCCGGACTGGCGCTGGCGGAAATGGGTGGGCTCAAGGGCCGCGGCGCCCGGCACGGCATCGCGGTGCCCGGCGGCAAGGCGCTGCTGATCGACGAAAGCTACAACGCCAATCCCGCCAGCATGCGCGCGACGCTCGCCCAACTGGGGCAGACGCCCTCCGGACGCCGGATTGCCGTGCTCGGGTCGATGAAGGAGCTGGGCGATTTCGGTCCGCAGTTCCATGCCGCGCTGGCCGAGCCTGTGCTGGCGGCCGATGTCGACTACGCCTTGCTCGTCGGCGACGAGATGGCCGCGCTGGCGCAGGAACTGGGGAAACCACAAAGCCCCGTTCTTGGCAAGCCGTTCGCCTGGGCGCATTGCCAGACCGCCGACGAGGCGATCGGGTTGCTCGAGGACTTCGGCGTAGTCGCGGGCGACGCCGTGCTGGTCAAGGGCTCCAACTCGGTCGGACTTGGCCGGCTCGTGGATCATTTCACCCGCGCCAGCTAGGCGCGACGAGAGGCTCGATTGCTTTATTTGCTCGCCGAATGGTTGAATTTCGAAGGCGTCTTCAACCTCGTGCGGTACCAGACATTCCGCGCCGGCGCGACGCTGATGACCGCCCTGTTCATCGGTCTCGTCATCGGTCCGCGGTTCATCGACATGCTGCGCGTGCGGCAGGGCAAGGGGCAGCCGATCCGCGAGGATGGCCCGCAGAGCCACCTCGCCAAGCGCGGCACGCCGACCATGGGCGGGCTGATGATCCTGATCAGCCTCAGCCTAGCGGTGCTGATCTGGATGGATCTGAGCAATCCGTTCATCTGGGCCTGCCTGGCGGTCACGCTGGGTTTCGGGCTGATCGGGTTTCTCGACGATTACGACAAGGTTTCCAAGGCCAGCCACAAGGGCGTTTCGGGCAAGGTCCGGTTGCTGCTGGAATTCGCGATCGCAGGCGTCGCCAGCTATCTGATCGTCGGCCAGATCAACACTTTCCTCTACGTCCCCTTCGTCAACGATTTCGGGATCGAACTGGGCTATTTCTACTTCGTGTTCGCGGCTTTCGTGATCGTGGGGGCGGGCAATGCAGTCAATCTGACCGATGGGCTCGACGGGCTGGCCACCATGCCGGTGATCATCGCGGCAGGCACCTTTGCGCTGATCGCCTATCTGGTCGGCCGCGTGGACTATTCCGAATATCTCGGCATCCCGCACGTGGCGGGCGCGGGGGAACTGGCGATCTTCTGCGCCGCGATCATGGGCGCGGGGCTCGCCTTCCTGTGGTTCAACGCACCGCCCGCTGCAGTGTTCATGGGCGACACCGGCTCGCTCGCGCTCGGCGGCGCGCTGGGCGCGATCGCCGTCGCCACGCACCACGAGGTCGTACTGGCAATAGTGGGGGGATTGTTCGTCTTCGAGGCATTGTCGGTCATCATTCAGGTGTTCTGGTTCAAGCGTACGGGGAAAAGGGTCTTCCGCATGGCCCCCATCCACCACCATTTCGAACAGCTTGGCTGGTCGGAGAGCAAGGTCGTGATCCGCTTCTGGATCGTCGCCATCGTGCTCGCACTCATGGGGCTCGCGACGCTCAAGCTACGATGATCACTTCGCCCGCCTGGAAGGACAAGAAATACGCCGTTCTCGGACTGGCGCGGTCCGGCCGGGCAACGGCCGAAGCGCTGCTGGCGGCGGGTGCCGACGTGCTGGTGTGGGACGACCGCGCCGAAGCGCGCGCGGCCTTCGCCGGGCGCTGCGCGGTCGCCGACCCGCTGAAAGCGGACCTTGCCGGCTATGCGGGAATGGTGGTCAGTCCCGGCGTTCCGCTCAACACCCATCCGATCAAGCCGCATGCCGACAGTTCCGGCGTGCCGGTGATCGGCGATATCGAACTTTTCGCGCAGGCGCGCGCCGCGCTGCCGCGGCACAAAGTCGTCGGCATCACCGGCACCAATGGCAAGTCGACAACCACGGCGCTGGTTCACCACATGCTGAAAGAGGCGGGCGTGCCGGCCACCATGGGCGGCAATATCGGCCTGCCGATCCTCGAGCAGGAGCCGCTGCCCGAAGGCGGGGTTTATGTGCTCGAACTGTCGAGCTACCAGATCGACCTGACCTATTCGCTCGCTTGCGACGTGGCGGTGCTGCTCAACATCACCCCCGACCATCTCGACCGCTATGACGGCGATTTCGCCAAATACGCTGCCAGCAAGTCGCGCCTGCTGGCAATGCAGACGCGCGGCCAGAACGCGATCGCCCGGTTCACCGATGCGCGGGTGCTGGGGCAGTTCGCCGAAGGTTCGATCGCAAGCATTCTCGAGGATGTGCTGCAGAACCGGGGAATCGCGCCGGGCGAGCAGGCCGAGTGGCCGTCGCTGCAAGGTCCGCACAACCGCGAAAATGCCGCAGCGGCCATTGAAGCCTGCGATATCCTGGGCATCCCGACCGCGCAGATCCGCGCCGCGCTCAAGAGCTATCCCGGCCTGCCGCACCGCATGGAGCGCGTCGCGGAAATCTCCGCCGTTGCCTATGTCAACGACAGCAAGGGCACCAACACCGCCGCTTCGGCGCCCGCGCTGGCCGCGTTCGAGAACATTCACTGGATCGTCGGCGGGCTCGGCAAGGAGCCGGGGCTGGGCGAGTGCGAGGCCGAACTGGGCCGCGTCAAGGCGGCCTATACCATTGGCAGGGCCGGACCCGACTTCGCCGCACTGCTCGAAGGCCGCGTCCCGGTCGAGCAGTGCGAAACGCTCGACCGCGCGGTAGCCAGTGCCGCTGCGAAGGCCGCGGCGGGCGATACGGTCCTGCTCAGCCCCGCCTGCGCCAGCTTCGACCAATATGCCGACTTCGAGAAGCGCGGCGACCATTTCCGCGCGCTGGTGGAGCGGCTGGCGTGAACACGATGCAGCCCTACGTTCCCGGCAAGCGCCAGCCCGCGCATATGCCCAAGGGCAAGCTGTCGCGCTGGTCCGAGCTCAAGATCTGGTGGCGCGAGATCGACCGCGTGCTGCTGCTGCTCGTGCTGCTGCTGATGAGCTTCGGCACGATCGCGGTGGCTGCCGCCAGCCCGGCCAGCGCCGATCGTCTCTCCACTTCCAGCCAGACGCTCGATCCGCTGTATTTCTTCTACCGCCACCTTGCCTGGCAGATGCTTGCGCTGGGCACGCTGTTCGGCGTGTCGATGCTGACCCGCGACAGCGCGCGGCGGTTCGGGCTGCTGCTGGCCGCGGGCATGACCGGGCTGCTGTTCCTCGTCCCGCTGGTGGGCGCGGAAATCAACGGCGCACGGCGGTGGATCAATCTGGGGATGCAGTTCCAGCCGTCGGAATTCCTCAAGCCCGGCTTCGCCATCGCCACGGCCTGGATCCTGTCGTGGCGGATGCGCGATCCCAACATGCCGGTGGCGGGCATCGCCACCGCCTATGTCGCGCTGATCGCCGCGCTGATGATGATGCAGCCCGATTTCGGCGGCACGATCCTGTTTGCGGGCGTGTGGTTCGTCGCGATGATCCTGTCGGGCATCGACATGAAGCGGATGGGGGCAGTGATCGGCGGCGTGATCGTTGCGCTGACCGCGACCTATTTCCTCTATGACAACGCCCGCCACCGCATCGACAGCTTCATCGGCGGGGGGACCGCCTACGACCAGGTGGATCTGGGAGCACGCACGCTGACGGCGGGCGGCTGGACGGGCGCGGGTTACGGTCTCGGCATCCGCAAGATGAGCCTGCCCGAAGCGCATACCGATTACATCTTCAGCGTCATCGGCGAGGAATTCGGCCTGATTGCCTGCGCGCTGATCGTGCTGGTCTATCTCGCCATTGTCGGGCGCGTGCTGATGCGCCTGCTCGACGAAGAAGACCTGTTCGCGCTGCTGGCCGGGGCTGGCCTGATCGCGCTGCTCGGCGGACAGGCGTTCATCAATATCCTGGTCAACCTGCAGCTTTTCCCGTCGAAGGGGATGACCTTGCCGCTGGTCAGCTATGGCGGATCGTCGACCATTGCGATCTGCCTCAATGTCGGTCTGCTGCTGGCGATAACGCGGCGCAATCCGTTCCTGAAAAGCCGGACCATTGGGCTTGGCGACAGGCTCGGCTTCGGGCAGACGGCCCCGATGAAAGACACCGCGCCTTCCCCGCACCGCGAGATCCACCCATGACCGGTGCCAGCCGCCATTATGTCCTTGCCGCCGGGGGGACGGGCGGACATCTGTTGCCCGCCTTCGCGCTGGCCACCGAACTCGAACGGCGCGGCCATCACGTCGCGCTGATCACCGATACGCGCGGCGCGCAAATCCCGGGCAAACCCGATTTTCTGCCTGCCCATGTCATTCCCGCGGGCCGGTTCGGCAAGAACCCGCTGAGCTGGATCAAGGGCATCCGCGCGGTGCTGCAGGGCCGGCGCATGGCGCTGCGCCTGTTCGACAGTTTCCAGCCGAGCGCGGTGGTCGGGTTCGGCGGTTACCCGTCGCTGCCGACCGTGCTGGCAGCAAAGAGCGCGGGCGTGCCCACCGTGGTGCATGAACAGAACGCGGTGCTGGGCCGGGTGAACCGGTTGTTCGCGCGGCACGTCGATGCGATCGCCACTGCCTATCCCGAAGTCGAACGGCTCGATCCCAAACATTCCCGGAAAGTGCATCTGGTCGGCAATCCGGTACGCGCGGGCGTATTGTTGCTGCGCGACGAACCCTTCCCGCCGCTGGGCGAGGAAGGCCTGCTGCGGGTGCTGGTGACCGGCGGCAGCCAGGGCGCCCGCGTCTTGTCCGAAGTGGTGCCCGACGGGCTGTCGATGCTTCCCCCCGCGCTGCGCCAGCGGTTGCAGGTCACCCAGCAATGCCGGCCCGAAGATCTCGACGCTGTGCGCGAGCGGTATCGCAACCATGCCATACCCGCCGAACTGGCGACCTATTTCGAGGACATGTCGGCGCGGCTGGCCGATGCGCATTTGTTCATCGGCCGCGCCGGGGCATCGACCATTGCCGAACTTACTGCCGTCGGGCGGCCGGCGATCCTCATTCCGTTGCCGATCGCGACCGATGATCACCAGGCCGCCAACGCCCGCGAACTGGCGAAAGCCGGCGGCGCGCGTGTGATCCGCCAGGAACGCTTCAATGCCAAGGAACTGGCCAAGCAGATCAAGGCGCTGGCGGACAACCCGCAAGGGCTCGGCCGCGCGGCGCATGCCGCCTGGAATTGCGGCCGTCCGCGCGCGGTCGAGGATCTCGCCGATCTCGTCGAAAGCTTCGGCGGAGCAGATATGATGGATGTAATTCGCGTCGGCGGCAACAACGCGCGGGGCGCTTCGCAGGGCCTGCCGGCCGGACAGGGTGCAGTGCGGGAGAGTGCGGAATGAGAGGCGTTCCAACCGATATCGGGACCGTCCATTTCGTCGGCATCGGCGGCATCGGCATGTCCGGGATTGCCGAGGTGATGAACAATCTCGGCTACACCGTGCAGGGTTCCGACATGAAGGAAAGCGCGACCGTGGAACGGTTGCGCCAGCGCGGGATCGAAGTGGTGATCGGCCACGCCCCCGAAAACGTCGCAAGCGCGGCGGTCGTCGTGACTTCGACCGCGGTCAAGCGGACCAATCCCGAAGTCGCCTATGCGCTGGAAAACCGCATTCCCGTGGTCCGCCGCGCGGAGATGCTGGCCGAACTGATGCGGCTGAAATCCACTGTCGCGGTCGCCGGGACGCACGGCAAGACCACCACCACCAGCATGATCGCCGCGCTGCTCGATGCCGGCAAGATCGATCCCACCGTGATTAATGGCGGGATCATCGAACAATATGGTTCGAACGCACGGCTGGGCGACAGCGAATGGATGGTGGTGGAGGCCGACGAGAGCGACGGCAGCTTCCTGCGGCTCGACGGGACCATCGCGGTGGTCACCAATATCGATCCCGAGCACCTCGACCATTACGGCGATTTCGACGGGGTGAAGGACGCCTTTGTCGAGTTCATCCACAACGTCCCGTTCTATGGCGCGGCGATCCTGTGCATCGATCACCCCGAAGTACAGGCAGTGATCGGCAAGGTGCGCGACCGCAATGTCGTGACCTACGGCTTCAACCTGCAGGCGGATATCTGCGGGGTGAACATCCGCCCCGATGCGGGCGGCAATGTGTTCGACGTGATCGTGCGCCGCCGCGGGCAGGAGGATCGCCGGATCGAAGGCGTGCGCCTGCCGATGCCGGGACGCCACAATGTCCAGAACGCGCTCGCCGCGATTGCGGTGGCGATCGAGATGGGCTGCCCCGACGAGGTCATCTGCAACGGCTTTTCGGCCTTTGGCGGTGTCCGGCGCCGCTTCACCAAGGTTGGCGAAGTGCCCAGCGGTGCGGGCGTGGCGACGATCATCGACGATTACGGCCATCACCCGGTCGAAATCCGCGCGGTGCTGGGGGCGGCGCGCGAAAGCGCCGGGACGGGGCGCGTCATCGCCGTGGTCCAGCCGCATCGCTACACCCGCCTGCGCGACCTGATGGATGAATTCCAGAGCTGCTTCAACGAGGCCGACCAGGTCTATGTGACCCCGGTCTATGCGGCGGGCGAGGATCCGATCGAGGGCGCCGATGCCGAGGCGCTGGTCGCCGGGCTCAAGGCGCGCGGCCACCGCGCGGTGCAAAGCGTTGAGGATGAGGACAATCTGGCCGCGAAGCTGGCGGACGATCTCGCGGCGGGCGATTTCGTCGTCTGCCTGGGCGCGGGCGATATCACCTATTGGGCGGCGGGGCTCGCCAACGGGATTGCCAAGGCCAGTTCGGCATGAGCGCAGGGGCTGCCCCGATCGACACGCAGGGCCTGCGCGGCAAGCTGACTCCCGATGCGCCGCTGGCGAAACTGGTGTGGTTCAAGGCCGGCGGCGCGGCCGACTGGCTGTTCGAGCCGGCCGATCGCGCGGATCTCGAGCTGTTCCTCCAGCGGCTGGGCGGGCGCCTGCCGCTGATGGCGCTGGGGCTGGGGTCCAATCTCATCGTGCGCGATGGCGGGGTCGCAGGCGTGGTGATCAAGCTGGGCAAGCCCTTTGCCGGGATCGACGTCGAGGACGGGCACGTGCTTTCCTGCGGTGCGGGCGCGCATGGCATATTGGTGGCGTCGACTGCTCGCGATGCGGGGATTGCCGGGGTCGAATTCATGCGCGGCATTCCCGGGACGGTGGGCGGCTTCGTGCGGATGAACGGCGGCGCCTACGGCCGCGAGGTTGCCGATGTGCTGATCGATTGCGATGTCGTGATGCCCGATGGCGCGCTGGTTACCCTGGCTGCGGCTGACCTGCATTACAGCTATCGCCATTCGCAGCTGCCCGAAGGCGCCGTGGTGGTCGGCGCACGTTTCCAGGGGCAGCCGGGCGACCCGGCCGAAATCGGCGCGAAGATGGACGCAATCGGCGATGCGCGCGAGAATTCGCAGCCGCTGCGCACCCGGACGGGGGGGTCGACTTTCAAGAACCCTCCCGGCCAGAAGGCGTGGGAACTGGTCGATGCCGCCGGCTGCCGCGGCCTGCGCCTGGGCGGCGCGCAGGTCAGCGAAAAGCACACCAATTTCCTCATCAATGTCGATGATGCAACCAGCGCCGATATCGAAGCGCTGGGTGAAGAAGTGAAGCGCCGTGTCCACGCGCATTCGGGGGTCGAACTCGAATGGGAAATCCAGCGCGTCGGGCGGCAGCGGGACAGGTCATGACCGAACTACCCAAGCTCCATATCGCCGTGCTGATGGGCGGCTGGGCCAATGAACGCTCCGTCAGCCTGATGTCGGGCGAGGGCATCGCCAAGGCGCTCGAGGAGCGCGGCCACCGGGTCACGCGCATCGACATGGACCGCCAGGTCGCGGCGCGCATTGCCGAGGCCGCGCCCGATGTCGTGTTCAACGCATTGCACGGCGTGCCCGGCGAAGACGGCACGGTGCAGGGCATGCTCGACCTGATGGGCGTACCCTATACGCATTCGGGCCTCGCCACGTCGGTGATCGCGATCGACAAGCAGCTGACCAAGCAGGCGCTGGTGCCGCAGGGGATCCCGATGCCCGGCGGGCGGATCGTCAGGAGCGCCGATCTGCACGAGCGCGATCCGCTGCCGCGGCCCTATGTGCTGAAGCCCGTCAACGAAGGCAGCTCGGTCGGGGTGGCGATCGTCACCGATGATGGCGATTACGGCAATCCCATCGCGCGCACCGCCAAGGGGCCGTGGCAGGACTTTCCGCAGCTGCTTGCGGAGCCCTTCATCAAGGGACGTGAGATGACCAGTGCGGTCGTCGATTTCGCCGATGGTCCGCGCGCGCTCGCAGTGACCGAGCTGAAACCCAAGAGCGGGTTCTACGATTTCGACGCCAAATACACCGACGGGCGGACCGATCACATGTGCCCCGCCGATATCCCGCAGGCGATCACCGACCTGTGCCTCGAATACGCGCTGAAGGCGCACCGGGTGCTGGGCTGCAAGGGCACCAGCCGGACCGATTTCCGCTGGGACGAGGAACAGGGCGAGGACGGGCTGTTCATCCTCGAAACCAACACGCAGCCGGGGATGACCCCGCTCAGCCTGGTGCCCGAACAGGCGCGCTTCGCGGGCATCGAATATGACGAATTGTGCGAATTGATCGTGGCCGCCGCGCTGCGCGACCATGCCGGCACGGCGGGCGACGACGATGGCTAAGGTCAGGCGCAAGCCCACCGGCGTGCGCCGGTCCGCCGCGGCGCGCAATCGCAGCCAGAAGGCGCATGCCGCGCGCAAGCACACCAGCGGCCTGCTCGACCGGGTGATGGCGGCACTGCCCTTTTCCGAAGAGCAGTGGCACAGGTTTTTCCTGACCGTCATCGTGGCGGCGGGGCTGGGCATCGCCTGGACCATTGCCAGCTTCGCGGGCGTTCCCGAACTGGCGCGGACCGAACTGGCGAAATCGGCTTCGCGGTCGGGCTTCGAGGTCAGCCGCGTGCAGGTATCGGGCGTCGAGCGGATGAACGAGCAACTCGTCTACGAACGCGTGCTGGCGGAGCAGGACCGCCCGATGCCGCTGGTCAACCTCGCCCAGGTACGCGAACGGCTGCTCGAACTGCCGTGGGTCGCCGATGCGCGCGTCTCACGCCAGCTACCCGATACGCTCAAGATCAATATCGTCGAGCGCGTCCCGCACGCTGTGCTGCGCAAGCCCGATCGGCTGATGCTGATCGACCCGCAGGGGCACGAGCTCGAACCGGTGAGCGCGAAGGAGGCCGAAGGCAAGCTGCTGATCGAAGGGCCAGGAGCCGCGCGCCAGGTCCAGGAGCTGGGCCGCCTGCTCGATGCCGCGCCCGCGCTAAAGCCGCAGATCGCCTCGGCCGAATGGGTCGGCAATCGCCGCTGGAACCTGACCTTCAATTCGGGCCAGCTCCTGGCGCTGCCCGAAGGTGACCTCGGCGCCCCCGCGCTGGTCAAGTTCGCCCAGCTCGACGGGATGCACCGGCTGATCGGCGGGAAGCCCATCGCCATCGACATGCGCGTGCCCGACCGCGCCTATCTGCGCTGCGACGACGGGCCGTGCCCGAAGCAGATGTCGCTCAATGGCAGGAGCGACTGATGGCGACCCAGCAGCCCCGCATCACCCGCGTCTTTGGCGCGGTGAACATCGGGTCCTTCCGCGTTTCCGCGATGATCATGGGGCAGGCCGAAGACGGCGCCATGATCGTGCTGGGTTCGAGCCACCGGGCGAGCGACGGGATCAAGCGCGGCTATGTCACCGACATGCGCACGGCGAGCCACGCCATCCGCACCGCGGTGGAAAAGGCCGAGGCCAATGCCAACACCTCGATCCAGAGCGTGTGGATCGGCTGCGCGGGCGCCGGGCTGTCGAGCAGGATTTCCAGCGTCGAGATCGCCATCGGCGGACGCCGGATCGAAGAGGACGATATCGAACACCTCCTCTACGCCGCGCGCGATCATCTGCATCCCGACGGGCGGATGGTGCTGCATGCGCAGCCGGCGCATTACACGCTCGACGGTGCGCACGGCGTCGCCAATCCCAAGGGGCTGCACGCCGAGGCGCTGGGCGTCGACGTCCATGTGACGCTGGCCGAAGGCGCGCCGGTGCGCAATCTGATCGAGGCGGTGCAGACCGCGCATCTCGATGTCGAAGGCGTCGTCGCAAGTCCGCTGGCCGCCGCGCATGCGTGCCTGACCGGCGAAGAACGCGACCTCGGCGTCGCGCTGGTCGAAATCGGCGCGCAGGTCACCAATGTCTCGGTGCATGCGGCGGGCATGCTGCTGGGGCTCAAGTCGATCCCCATCGGGTCGAACGACATCACCGATGCCATCGCGTCCTCGCTCGGCATTCGCCGCAGCCAGGCCGAACGGCTCAAATGCGTTTCGGGCTCGGCGATCGCCACCCCGACCGACCACCGCGAGATGATCCCGGTCAATGGCCCGGGCGAAGAACCGGGCGGACCGCTGGCGCGCGGGGCGGACGAACACAATCGCATCGCGCGCGCCGAACTGGTGGCGATCGTCACCGACCGGCTGGGCATCGCCACCGCCGAGATCGGCAAGGCGCTCAAGAGCATGGGCTTCACCGGCGCGCAGGGCGGGCAGGTCGTGCTGACCGGCGGCGGGGCCGAACTGCACGGGGTCGCCGAATTCATGCAGGGCGCGCTTGGCCGGCCGGTGCGGATCGGCAAGCCGCCCGTCCTGCAGGGCCTCCCCGAAGCGCACGCGACGCCGGGTTTTGCCACGCTCGCGGGGCTGTGCCTCTACGCCGCCGACGATCCCGTCGATATCCGTTCGGTCGGGCCGCGCTACCAGCCGACCAAGCGTTATCGGGGCATGGGTCTGGTCAACCGTGTTTTTCAAGCGGTGCGTGAGTACTTCTGAGGCTTGATGCGGAGCCGGATTCCGCCTTTAGGCCTTGTGGATAAGGCTGGCGCGGCTTCGATCTGCGATTCGCTTTGTGCCAGTGTTGTGACATAAAGCCAGCACGTGACTTTCGAATACCCAGGGGACTCTTGATGAGTATCAATATCGGACCGGCATCGGACGACGATCTTCGTCCCAAGATCATGGTCGTCGGCGTCGGCGGTGCGGGCGGCAACGCCATCGCCAACATGATGGAAGCGAAGATCGAAGGCGTCGATTTCATCGTCGCCAACACCGATGCGCAGGCGCTCAGCACGTCCCCTTCCGAAAAGCGCATCCAGCTCGGTCCGGATATCACCGGCGGGCTCGGTGCGGGTGCCCGCCCAGAAGTGGGCAAGGCCGCAGCCGAGGAAACCGTGCAGGATATCGAGGACGCGCTCGACGGGGTGAACATGGTGTTCATCGCGGCGGGCATGGGCGGCGGCACCGGCACCGGTGCGGCCCCGGTCATCGCCGAGGCGGCGCGCAAGCGCGGCGTGCTCACCGTGGGCGTGGTAACCAAGCCGTTCCTGTTCGAAGGGACGCGCCGCATGCGCGCGGCCGAAGCGGGCATCGACGAGCTGCAGAAGCATGTCGACACGCTGATCGTCATTCCCAACCAGAACCTGTTCCTGGTCGCCAAGGCGGAAACCACTTTCAAAGAAGCGTTCCAGCTTGCCGACGAAGTGCTGCAGCAGGGCGTTCGCTCGATCACCGACCTCATGGTCATGCCGGGCCTGATCAATCTCGACTTCGCCGACGTGCGTTCGGTGATGAGCGAGATGGGCAAGGCGATGATGGGCACCGGCGAAGGCGAGGGTGACAACCGCGCGCTCGAAGCGGCCGAGCACGCGATCGCCAACCCGCTGCTCGACGGTGTGAGCATGGCCGGGGCCAAGGGCGTCATCATCTCGATCATCGGCGGCGAGGACATGAAGCTGCTCGAAGTCGACGAGGCGGCCAACCATATTCGCGAACTGGTCGACGAAGACGCCAACATCATCTGGGGTTCGGCCTTCAATCCCGATCTCGAGGGCAAAATCCGTGTGTCGGTCGTCGCCACCGGGATCGAGCCCGACGGTTCGGTTGCCGCTGCCCCCATGAGCAGCTTCGCCCCGCGCGAAAGCAGCGCGCCGCGGCGTCCGGTGCTCGACCTGCCAAGCGAAAGCGAAGCCGAAGACGAGCCGTTCGAACTCAACGAAGGTCTTTCCGCCGATCCCGAACCGGAGGCACCGCGCGGTTTCGATCCGGCCCCGCAATCGCAGTCGCCGGCGCAGTCGCAGGCGTCTCCGCATGCCGATGCGGACGATGCCGATGCGCTCGACCTGACCGACGAAGCCGAAGAGGACGACGCGCCGCGCCCGTTCGGGTTGTCGCCCGCGACGTCGGGTTCCTCGGCGGAGCGCGACGAAGATGGTTATGACGATGTCGACGATATCGTCGACCCGCTGGCCGGGCTGCGCAACGAACAGACCGAACGTTTCGACAGCGACGATGACACCGGCGCGCCCGCTGCAGGCGGGCAGGGTTCGGACGCCGCGCAGGGCCAGGCGGGTGAGTCCGCTGGCCGCGCTCCGCTCGACCTGTCGGGCGACATGCGCGAACCGTCGGCGTCGCAGGACGAATTCGAACTGGGCGACGAACAGGGCGCCAGCCCGCTGGCGAGCAAGCCGGTCCGCCGCCAGCCGATCGTGCCGGGTGACAGCCCGGCACCGGCCGCGCCGAGTGCTCCCGCCAGCGGCGCGGGTGCAGGGTCGGGATCGCTGCCCGGCAACACGCTGTTCGAGCGGATGGCCAATCTCTCGCGCGGTGCCAGTACCAGCGAAGAAGAAGACGAGGACGACGATGCCGACGGCGGCAATGGCGGCGGGTTGAACATCCCGCGTTTCCTCGGACGCCAGAACAACCAGTAAGCAGCCGTTTCAGCGCGGGTTAACGCCCGCGCTGCAAAGGATAGGACATGATTTCGACCCGGCGTCTTGCTGCTGCCACTGTACTGCTTGCCATGGCGGTGCAGGGCGCACCTGCGTCGGCCCAGCGCGAGATCGTGCAGCCCCTGCCGGGTCCGGGGGAGCAAAAACTGAGCGATGCGCTGTCGCGGCTGGCACGTAATTCGCAGGATGTGACCGCGCTGCTCGACGCCGGCGAAGCCGCGCTTGAACTCGACGACATCGATGCGGCGATCGGCTTTTTCGGCCGTGCGAACGAATTGTCGCCCGGCAATCCGCGCACCAGCGTCGGTCTGGCGCGCGCCTATACGCGCTCGCACCGCCCGATCGAAGCGCTGCGCCTGTTCGCCGAAGCCGAGCGGGCGGGGGTGCCCGATACGCGGATGGCGCAGGATCGCGGCCTGGCCTTCGATCTCGTCGGCGATGCGGCCAGCGCGCAGCAGCTTTACCGTCTGGCACTGGACAATGGTGCGGGCGCGGAAACAGTGCGGCGGCTGGCGCTCAGCCAGGCGATCTCGGGCGACCGTGAAGCGTTCGAAGCCACGCTTTTGCCGCTGCTTCGCGACGGCGATGTCCCCGCGTTCCGCACGCGCGCTTTCGGCCTTGCGGTGCTCGGCGATGCGGAAGAGGCGAAGGATATCGCCAACACCGTGCTGCCGGCAGGGCTTGGCGCGCGGATGGCCGCCTATCTCGATTACATGCCCCGCCTGACCCGCGCGCAGCAGGCCGCCGCGGGCAATCTCGGCGTGTTTCCGCGCACCTCCAGCATCGGCACCGACGAAGCGGCGATCGCCGCCTATGCACCCCGCCCGGCGCAGCTGGCCCAGGCGGCGCCGGCGGCTGCGCCGCAGGCACCGGGTACTCCCGCAAGTGCAGGGGCCGAAACTCCGGCTCCGGCAGGCGGTCAACCGGCGCGACCGGGTGCGGGCAGTATGCCTCCCGTGCCGGCCGATCGGCTGCCGCAGGACACGGACGTCGCCGCTCCTGCAGAAGCGTCTGCCGCGACCCCGGCCCCGACATCGAACCCTGTTCCGGCCCCAGGGACGCCCGCGCCGTCGCTCGCAGCGCCTTCCGCACGGCAGGCGGCCGCGCCGGAGCCGGCCGACCCGCCGGCAGGCCCCCGGATAGTCGCTGCCGTGCCGGACGACCCCGTACCCGCACGATCCGACCGGCCCGAGCCCACTGTCATCGCGCGCGTCGATCCGACGGCATCCGCGCAGCCGGTGGACACGGCAACCGCCTCAGCGTCACTGGCTTCGGGCACCGCCAGCGCGGGCGCAGCGGCGGGCACATCGATCGAAGATGCCTTCGACGGCTTCACGCTCGCGCCGCCGGCTCCGCCTCCGTCTGCCACCGGCGCGGTCGACATCACGCGCATCGCCATCCCGCGCGAAAAGGTCAGGCCCAAGCCGCCACCGCCCCCCGCGCATCCCGCGCGCCACTGGGTTCAGGTGGCCACCGGCAAGGACCGCGCCGCACTCAAGTTCGACTGGCGCCGCATAACCCGCAGCGCCGAGGGCAAGCTCGACGGCACCGGACCCTTCGTGACTCCCTGGGTCGAAGCCAACCGCCTGCTGTCCGGCCCCTACGATAGCGCCGCCGAGGCTCGCGAAATGGTCAACGAACTGAAGAAGATAGGCGTCGACTCCTTCCCTTTCACCAGCGCCGAGGGCGAAGCGGTCGAACCGCTGTGACAATCCCGCACGGTTAACGCGCCGTGTCGGCTTGTTCACAGGCTTTGCACAGGCGTTAACGGTTCTCCCCAGCGTGGATCGCTGCGCGGATTGCCAAGCCGGGTCCCGGTTCTGCATTCCGTACCCATGACGGCCACGGGACAGCTTCGATGAGGGCAGCGGAAGAGCGCTACGAGACGGATCAGGACGCAGCGCCGCTCGACATGCTGGCTGCGCTGTTCCGGGCGCGCGGCTGGCCATGCGAGACGACGGCGAACGAGCTGTGCGGCGAGATCCAGGGGAGCTGGACCAATTACCAGCTGCGCGGCATCTGGCGCCCCGAGGACCTCGTCCTCCAAATCCTCTGCCTGCCCGACATCCGCATCGGCAAGGACAAGCGCACGCAGGCGCAGGAGCTGGTCAGCCTGGTGAACGAGCAGATGTGGCTTGGCCATTTCGACATCTGGTCGAATGGCGGCGTGCTGCTCTACCGCAATGGCACGATGCTGGGCGACGACGGCATGCTCAGTCTCGACCAGGCGCAGGCGCTGGTCGAAATCGCGGTCGAGGAATGCGACCGGTTCTACCCGGCGTTCCAGTTCGTGCTGTGGGGCGGGCGCACGCCGGCAGAAGCGCTCGAAGCGGCAATGGTGGATGCCGCCGGAGAGGCGTAAGGCGCTGGGGTTCGGGGTTAATCCGAATTAGCCGTGCGAATTCCGGTTTCGCTTGAAATCGCGCGCCAAAGTGCCGATATTCTTCCCAGGAGCAGCGCGTATCACCGCGCCGCCAAAAGGAGTTGCAGACACATGGCCAATTGGAACGACACCGACCAGAGGCAGGGCTTCGGCTCGGTGCCACGCGCTGGCGACGCCGTTGCCAGGCAGGAAACCTTCGATGCGGGCCTGCGCGCCCACATGCTCAAGATTTACAATTACATGGCTTCGGGCGTGTTGCTGACCGGACTGGTCGCCATGCTGACCGCGCGCAGCGGCTTGGCGCTGACCTTCGCCAGCGGTCCGCTGATGTGGATCGTCGCGCTGGCGCCGCTGGGCTTCGTCTTCGCGATGAGCTTCGGCGTGAACAAGTTCAGCCAGGCTACACTGCAGCTGATGTTCTGGGCCTTCGCCACGGTGATGGGCCTGTCGCTGTCGACGATCTTCCTCGTCTATACGGGCGAAAGCATCGCCGCGACCTTCTTCGCCACGGCAGGGGCCTTCGCCGGTCTCAGCCTGTTCGGCTACACCACCAAGAAGAACCTGCAGGGCATGGGGACATTCCTGGTCATGGGCGTGATCGGCCTGATCATCGCCAGCGTGATCAACATCTTCCTGCAGTCAAGCACGCTGACGCTCGCCGTGAGCTTCATCGGCGTGCTGATCTTCGCCGGCCTTACCGCCTACGACACGCAGCGCCTGAAGCGCGAATATCAGTACCTGCGCGGTACCGAATTTGCCGGCAAGGCCGTGATCATGGGCGCGCTGAGCCTGTATCTCGACTTCATCAACATGTTCCTGTTCCTGCTGCGCTTCATGGGCAGCCGCGAATAAACCATTCGTCGCAAACAGGAATCGTTTGAACGTGCCCGGGGCGTAACCAGCGCCCCGGGCATTTTCTTTGCCATTGCCAAACGCTAGGCAGTTTTTCTTCATCCCCCGTCAACCGATGACGAGGCAGGATGATCGCCTTATTTTCCGAGGAGGGTCACGCGTCATGAACCGCGGTTCGAACATCACCATTCGCATGGCGGCCGTGGCTGCCGGCATCGCCGTCCTGGGCGCCTGCGCCACCCCGCCGCCGCCGCCGCCCCCGCCGCCGCCGGTGGTGGAAGCGGTCCCGATCCGTCCGCAGCCCCCGGGCCAGGCGTCCTATGTGATGACCATCCCCCGCGTGAACTCGCTCGGCCAGCGCGAGACTGTGCACCTGGGGATTTCGGACGACGAGAAGGTGTGGCACTTCCGTTCGGCCTGGAATGTCGCGGCGCTCAACTGTCTCGATCCGCAGTATCAGCCGATCCTCGACGCCTACAGCAGCTATATCTCGGACCATGCGCGCCCGCTCAAGCGCGTGAACGATCGGATCGATGCCGAATACCGGCAGGAACACGGCGCCCGCCGCGCCGGTATCCAGGCGCGCGAAAGCCAGATGACGATGGTCTACAACTATTTCGCGCTGCCGCCCGCACGGGCGGATTTCTGCCGCACCGCACTGGGCGTGTCGCAACAGTATCTGGCGGCCGAACAGATCGATCCGATAGCCTTTGCGCTGGCCAACTTCCAGACGTTCGAAGGCCCGTTCGAGCGGTTCTTCGTGGCCTATGAGGAATACCAGCGGGAATCGGCGGCATGGGATGCGCGCTACGGCGATCGCTATGGCTCTTCCCAGCCGGGATACGTCGCGGTCAAGAACGCCTATGGCTACCAGGCGCCGCAGCCGGGTTCGGATCCCGCGACGCTGACCGCCACGCCGCTGCAGGAAACCAAGGTCGTCGATCCCGATACAGGGGCGCAGATCCCCGTAGCGCCGGTCGACGAAACGCGTTCGTCGCTGCCGGTCGTGCAACCCATTCCCAGCGACGACAATTCGAACTAGTTTCCGCCAAGATGATCCCGCGAGGCGCGCCGTTCCCCGGGGAACGGCGCGCCTTCGTTCGTATTGGCAGGCACCGCCTTGCGCTCGCGCCTGCGCCCATCACCGCCAGCAATGTTTGCCCCTGGCGCCGGCCGCGCCTATCGGCACCGCGATGGACCTGCAGACAATCGTTACCGAGACATGGAATGCGCTGGCCGATGATCGCGGCAGCGGCACTCCTGCGCGCTATATCCCCGCGCTGGCGGCGGTCGATCCGCGCAAGTTCGGCATAGCCATCGCTACGCCCGACGGGCGCGTGGCTGCCGCAGGCGATGTCGACGAAGCCTTTTCTATCCAGTCGATTTCAAAGGTCTTCGCACTGGCGCTCGCGCTCGAGCGCGAAGGATCGGCGCTATGGGACGCGGTCGGCCGCGAACCGTCGGGCGATGCCTTCAATTCGATCGTCCAGCTCGAGAAGGAAAAGGGCATTCCGCGCAACCCCTTCATCAATTCGGGCGCCATCGTGACGACGGACCGGTTCATCGGCAACCGCGGCGTCGACGCAGCGGTGCGCGACCTGCTCGATCGGCTGCGCCGCATGGGCCGCAACCCGGCGATCACGTTCGACGAGGACGTGGCGCGCAGCGAGAGCGAGGCGGGCGAACGCAATCGCGCGCTGGCGTGGTTCCTCGCTGATTTCGGACGCCTGCTGAACCCGGTGGAAGAGGTGCTGTCGGTCTATTTCCGCCAATGCGCCCTGTCGATGAGCTGCCGGCAGCTGGCCGAAAGCGCTCTGTTTCTCGCCTTCGATGGCAGCGACCCGGTGACCGGCCAGCGGATGTGTTCGGCCAGCCGGGCGCGCCGCATCAATGCGCTGATGCTGCTGTGCGGTCATTACGACAATTCGGGGCAATTCGCTTTCGAGGTCGGCTTCCCGGGCAAATCGGGGGTGGGCGGCGGGATTCTCGCCAGCGTTCCGGGCCGCGCCGCGATTGCCGTGTGGTCGCCCGGGCTGAACCGCGCGGGCACCAGCCTGCTGGGCGCGCGGGCGCTTGCCGAGATTGCCCAGCGGACCGGCTGGTCGGTCTTCAGCGGACCGCTTCCCGAGGACTAGAGCGCGCCGAAGGTCCAGCCTTCGGTGCGGGCGATATCCCGCGTCAGCCCCGCAGGCGTCCAGCGCGCCCGATCGCTCGGGACGCGGCGAAGCCACGCGGCGGTGAGCAGCGCGTCGGACGAATGGTCCTCGATCGCGCCCTGTCCGGCCACGGGCGGGCTGCCGAGCCCGGCCAGCGCGGAATTGAGGTCTTCGAAGCTGCGCATCTTGGCCTTTGCCGCGCTGCGCCCGGATTCCAACGCGGCGAGGCTGGTGTAGATTTCGACGACCAGCGAGCCGTGTCCCGGATCCGGATCGACCGGCCAGACGGGCAGGTGCCCGCGCAGCCGGTGCAGCACGCGCATTCCCGTCAGACTGGACTTGCCCACCTGCGCCGCACCGACGAGGTTGAAATTCGAATAGGGCTTGCAGCCCATCTCCGCCTGAGCCTGTTCGGTGACTCGGAAACGCCCGCGTCCATGCGCGGCGCCGTCGCAACCGAAATGCACGCCCGTATCCCGGCCATTGCGAAAATAGGGCGCGAACTCGGGATGGTCGACAAAGCTTTGCGCGCCCAGATTGGGATCGCCGGCGCAGATATCGTCGATCAGCGCCCATAGCGACGGGGCATCGGGCAACAGCACGTCGCGGCGGGGGAAATAGGCCCCGCAATCGGCGAAGGGCAGCGCAATCCCCAGATCCATCCCGACCAGCGTATCGTCGGGCAGGTCCTCGCGCAGCAGCGCCAGCACGTCGCCGCGCGACCAGCCACGCCCCCGCTCGACCAACACGGGCGGGCCCCCACCGGCATCGGCCAGCGCCAGCGCGATGCCCTTCTGTACCGGCCCTTTTGCGCCCGACCAGTCGATCGCCAGGAAGTGCCTAAAGCTGCGCACGGTCGCGCCGCAGCTTGTCCCAGTAATCGAGCCGCTTCTTCACCTCGCGTTCGAAACCGCGTTCGACCGGTTGGTAATAGCTTTGCGGCTCCATTTCCTCGGGCCAGTAATCGTCGCCCGAGAAGCCTTCGTCGGCATCGTGATCATAGGTGTAGCCCGAACCATAGCCGATGTCCTTCATCAGCTTGGTGGGCGCGTTGAGGATGTTTTGCGGGGGCATCAGGCTGCCCGTTTCCTTCGCCGATCTGAAGGATGCCTTCTGCGCCTTGTAGGCGGCGTTCGACTTGGGCGCGGTTGCGAGATAGATGCAGGATTGGACCAGCGCCAGTTCGCCTTCGGGACTGCCGAGAAATTCGTAGGCGTCCTTGGCGGCCATGCATTGCACCAGCGCCTGCGGGTCGGCCATGCCGATGTCCTCCACCGCCATGCGGACCAGTCGCCGTGCGAGGAACCGCGGTTCCTCCCCCGCGGTCAGCATGCGCGCGAGGTAATAGAGCGAGGCCTGCACATCGGACCCGCGCACCGCCTTGTGCAGCGCCGAGATGAGATTGTAATGGCCTTCCCGGTCCTTGTCGTAGACCGCGACGCGGCGCTGGAGAAATGCCCCCAGTGCCGCGGGATCGAGCGGTTCGGGGAGCTGGGCGTTATACAGCGTTTCGGCCTGGTTGAGCAGGAACCGGCCATCGCCATCGGCGCTGGCGACCAGCGCATCGCGCGCCTCGGGGGTCAGCGGCAAGGGCCCCTCGAGCGTTTCGCCGCGGTCGAGCAACAGGCCCAGCGCTTCCCGGTCGAGCCGCTGCAGGATCAGTACCTGCGTCCGGCTGAGCAGAGCGGCGTTGAGGGCGAAGCTGGGATTCTCGGTCGTCGCGCCGACCAGCGTCACCGTCCCGCGTTCGACGAACGGCAGGAAGCCATCCTGCTGCGCACGGTTGAAGCGGTGAATCTCGTCCACGAACAACAGCGTGCGCTGGCCGGCCTGCGCAGCCTTGTCGGCAGCCGCGAAGGCTTTCTTGAGATCGGCCACGCCGCTGAACACGGCGCTGACGCTTTCGAAGCGTATGCCCACGCTGTCGGCCAGCAGCCGTGCGATGGTGGTCTTGCCCGTACCCGGCGGGCCCCACAGGATCATGCTCGACAGGCGCCCGGCGGCGACCATCCGGCCGATCGCGCCCTCGGGACCGGTGAGGTGATCCTGTCCGATCACTTCGCTGAGCGTGGCGGGACGCAGGCGATCGGCCAGCGGTGCATCTTCGCGCGGCGCATCCGGCGCTGCGCTGTGCGGGAGGTCTTCGGGAAAGAGATCGGCCATTGGTCGGCTGACATAGGGTGTTCGCCGGAAAATTGCAGGGGCGACTTGCATGGTGCCTTTAAAGATATATCGTAGAGCTATCGAAGATAAGGCAAGGATAGCGATATGCACAAGGCACACAGGCGCCACGGCGCGCGCAGGCGCGGTTGGCCGTTCATCGCGGCGATGATGGCCGGGGCGGAAGCGCAAAGCGGGTTCGGTGCATCGGCGCGCTTCGGCGGCTCCGACTGGGGATTCGATTTCGGTCCGCGCAAGGGCGGACGCCGCCGGCGCATGTTCGGACCGGGTGAGCTCAGGCTGGTGCTGCTCAAGCTCGTCGCCGATGAGGCGCGCCATGGTTATGAGCTGATCAAGGCGATCGAGGAACTGACCGAAGGCTCGTATGCTCCGAGCCCGGGGACGATCTATCCGACACTGTCGCTGCTAGAGGATGAGGGCGCGATCGCGCCGGCTCCCGGCGACGAGACCCGCAAGGCCTACCAGGCCACCGATGCGGGGCGGTCCGAACTGGCGGAACGCGCGGATGAAGTGACGGCGCTGTTCGAGCGGCTGTCGGGTCACGGCACTCATCGCCGCGCCTATGCCACGCCCGAAATGTTCCGCGCGGTCGGCAATCTCGCCAGCGTGCTCAAGAACCGGGCGCGTTCGGGAAAGCTGGACGAGGACACGGTGCGCGAGATCGTCGATCTGGTCGACGATTTGGCCAAGAAGATCGAGCGGCTCTGACCCCTGCCATTTGGCGATCCGCGGGAGACGGGCTAGGCTGCGCCCGCGGGTCGCGATGGGGGAGGGTTCGGACATGACGGACACCACACACACGCCCTGGCACCTCTGGGTGGTGGGCATAGCGACGCTGCTGTTCAATGCGATCGGCTGTTACAGCTACCTGATGACGCAAACGGGTAGCCTGGCCGAACTGGGCATGACGCCCGAACAGATCGGATATTTCGATACCTTCCCGGCCTGGGCCGATGCGGCCTGGGCGCTGGGCGTGTGGGGCGCGCTGCTCGGGTCGATCCTTCTGCTGCTGCGCCGCAAGCTGGCCTTCGCCGCGTTTGCCGTGGCGACCGTGGGGCTGATCGCGACGACCTATTTCGAACTGCTGGTCTCGCAGATCCCCGACAGCCTGCAGAACCCGCTGCTGATGGCGGCGATCTGGATTTCGACGTTGTTTTCGCTGTGGTATTCGCGCTGGATGAGCGCAGCAGGCGTGCTGCGCTGAGCTGCGCTAGCGGGCGGCGGCGCGTGTTTCGATCAGCCGCAGATAGGTGTCGACCACCGCCTGGTTGATCGCGTCCCACGTATAGGCGCGCGCGACCTGTTCGCCATTGGCACCATGCAGCAGGCGCAGGTCGTCATCGGTGCAATAGGGCGCCAGCGCCTCGGCGCAGGCGGGGGCGAAGACATCGGGCTTGCCCGGCGCGACCAGACGGCCCGTGCGCCCGTCGTCGACCAGGCTCGCCGCACCGGTGGCCCCGGCGGCCACCACCGGCAATCCGCAGGCCATTGCCTCCAGCGTGACATTGCCGAAAGTCTCGGTGATCGACGGATTGAAGAAGATATCGCCGCTCGCCAGCGCCTTGCCCAGATCCCTGCCGGTCTGGAAGCCGGCGAAAATGCCGCCGGGCAACGCCTTTTCGAACCATTCGCGCGCGGGCCCGTCGCCGATTACCAGAACCTTGTGCGGGACCTGGCGCTTGCGCAATTGCACGATCGTTTCGGCAAAGACGTCGAGCCCCTTTTCCATCACCAGGCGGCCGAGGAACACGATTGCCACATCGTCATCGGCCAAGCCATGCGCGCGGCGCCATGCATGATCGCGCTTGGACGGATCGAAGACCGTGCGGTCGACCCCGCGCGACCAGATCGAAATGTCGTCATGCATTGCCTGCGCGGTGAGTTCGGCGATCTGGCTTTGCGATGGCGCCACCAGCGCATCGCAGCGCTGGTAGAAGCGGCGCAGCATGCCTTCGACCAGCGGTTCGAGGAAACCGAGACCGTAATAGCGCGGGTAGGTTTCGAACCGCGTATGGACCGATGCCAGCACCGGGATATCCTTCGCGCGCGCCCATTTGAGCGCGCCGTGCGCGGCCGGGTCGGGCGATGACAGATGCACCACATTGGGCGCGAATTCGGCCAGATCGGCGCGCACGTGGCCGTCGATGCGCAGCGGCAGGCGGTATTCGCCGCGACCCTTCACAGGCATTCGGACGTTGGGAATGTCGACCAGGTCGCCGGTCGCGGGGAAATCGGGTTCGGCCACGACCGGGGCATAGACGCGCAGCGCCGCGCCCTGCCTGAGCAGGAAGCCTGCCAGGCGGTTGAGCGCCTGGTTCGCGCCATCGCGAGTGTAATTGTAGTTCCCGCTGAACAGCGCGATGCGAAGATCGGTCACATCCATTGCGCGGCGCTTTAGGGAAGATGCCCGATGCCGTCCATCGGCTTGCAGCGTGATTGTAACCGCAGGGATTTTTCGCATTCCACGATCATGCCTTCGCGGCGGTCGCCTGTCGTGTCGCAGCTACGCTTTATCGCACTACCGGTATTTCACATTGACTCGCTGCGGCGCAACATTAGTGCGGGCGGCGGGCCACGCGGTCCCAACGCCGCGCGAGCTCTCTGCAAGGAGAGAATACATGACTGCCGAACCTGCGCTCAAACCCGAGCGCCCTTTCTTTTCGTCCGGACCGACCGTCAAACACAAGGGCTGGTCTGCCGCCAATCTCAAAACCGAATCGCTCGGCCGCTCGCATCGCAGCGCGCTCGGCAAGTCGCGGCTGAAACATGCCATCGACCTGTCGAAGGAAATGCTCGGCGTACCCGAGGATTACCTCGTCGGCATCATGCCGGCATCGGACACCGGCGCGCTCGAATGCGCGATGTGGACCATGCTGCGTCCCGATCGCCCGGCGACCGTCGCGGCATGGGAAAGCTTCGGCAATGTCTGGATCCAGGACGCGGTCAAGCAGCTCAAGCTGCCGCAACTTACGGTCATGGACGCCGATTACGGCGAAATCCCCGATCTGGCGAGCATCCCGCAGGACAACGACGTCGTCTTCACCTGGAACGGCACCACTTCGGGCGCCAAGATCCCGAACACCGACTGGCTGGCCCCGGGCCGCGAAGGCGTGACGATCAACGATGCCACCAGCGCCGTTTTCGCGATGGAGATGGACTGGGCCAAGCTCGATGCCACGACCTACAGCTGGCAAAAGGTGATGGGCAGCGAAGCGCAGCACGGCATGCTCATCCTCAGCCCCAAGGCGGTACAGCGGATCGAGGAATACGACCCCGAATGGCCGCTGCCCAAGCTCTTCCGCCTCAAGAAGGGCGGCAAGATCAACACCGGCATATTCGAGGGCGCGACGATCAACACACCCTCGCTGCTGGCGACCGAAGACTATATCGACGCGCTCGAATGGGCGCAGGCGATGGGCGGGCGCAAGGCGATGTTCGAACGCGCCGATGCCAATGCCAAGATCGTCCTCGACTGGATCGAGACGACCCCCTGGCTGCGCAACATGGTTGCCGACCCGGCCAAGCGGACCAACACCGGCGTGTGCTTTGTCTTCCAGGGCGAGTGGTACGATCAGCTTCCCGATGACGAGAAGGCGGCGGTGCCGAAGAAGATCGTCAAGCTGCTCGAGGACCGCGATGTCGGTTACGACTTCAACGGCTATCGCGACGCCCCGCCGAGCCTGCGCATCTGGTGCGGCGGCACGGTCGAGCAGGAAGACCTCAAGCGTCTCCTGCCGTGGATCGAGTGGGCCTACGAACAGGTGAAAGCGGCATAATCGGCGTCGTCCCAGCGAAAGCTGGGACCGCTATCCGCTCGCTCCGACCAAATCGAAAGCGATCCCAGCTTTGGCTGGGATGACGAGAGAAAAATCATGACCAAACCCAAAGTCCTTATTTCGGACAAGATGGACCCGAACGCCGCGCGCATTTTCGAAGAGCGCGGCTGCGATGTCGACGTGAAGCCGGGCATGACGCCCGATGAACTCAAGGCGGTGATCGGCCAGTACGATGGCCTCGCCATCCGCAGCGCGACCAAGGTCACGCCCGAAATCCTCGATGCGGCGACCAATCTCAAGGTCATTGGCCGCGCCGGTATCGGCGTCGACAATGTCGATATCCCCTACGCCAGCGGCAAGGGCGTGGTGGTGATGAACACGCCGTTCGGCAATTCGATCACCACGGCCGAACACGCCATCGCGATGATGTTCGCGCTGGCGCGGCAGATCCCCGCCGCCAATGTCCGCACGCAGGCGGGCGAATGGCCCAAGAACGACTTCATGGGCGTCGAAGTGACCGGCAAAACGCTGGGCCTGATCGGCGCGGGCAATATCGGCAGCATCGTCGCCAGCCGCGCGCTGGGCCTGCGCATGAAGGTCGTTGCCTACGATCCCTTCCTGACCGAGGAACGCGCGGTCGAAATCGGGGTCGAGAAAGCCGATCTCGACACGCTGCTGGCCAAGGCCGATTTCATCACGCTGCACACGCCGCTGACCGACGAGACGCGCAATATCCTGTCGGCGGAAAACCTCGCCAAGGCCAAGCAGGGCGTGCGGATCGTCAACTGCGCGCGCGGCGGCCTGATCGACGAGGCGGCGCTGGCCGATGCGCTCGACAGCGGGCAAGTTGCCGGGGCCGCGCTCGACGTGTTCCAGAGCGAACCGGCCAAGGACAGCCCACTGTTCGGCAAGCCCAACTTCGTGTGCACGCCGCACCTCGGTGCCAGCACCACCGAAGCGCAGGTCAATGTCGCGCTGCAGGTGGCCGAACAGATGGCGGACTACCTCGTCAGCGGCGGTGTCACCAATGCGCTCAACATGCCCAGCCTCAGCGCCGAGGAAGCGCCCAAGCTGCGCCCCTATATGGGTCTGGCCGAAGACCTCGGCAGCCTGGTGGGGCAGCTGGCGCATGGCAATCTGACCAAGATCTCGATCGAGCGCGAAGGCGCAGCGGCCGAACTGTCGGGCAAGCCGATCGAAGGCGCGGTGCTGGCCGGACTGATGCGCCAGTATTCGGACACGGTGAACATGGTCAACGCGCCCTATCTGGCGAAGGAACGCGGGCTCGACATCCGCTCGATCCGCCACGAGAAGGAAGGTGTCTACAACACGCTGATCCGCGTGACGGTGGGTACCGACCAAGGCGACCGGTCGGTGGCGGGCACGCTGTTCGGGGCCGATGCCCCGCGGCTGGTCGAGCTGTTCGGCGTGCGGATCGAGGCCGAACTCGACGGCCACATGCTCTATATCGTCAACGAAGACGCGCCCGGTTTCATCGGCCGGATCGGTTCGTTGCTCGGGCAGTCGGGCATCAATATCGGCACCTTCCACCTCGGACGGCGGCAGGCCGGGGGCGAAGCCACCGTGCTGCTCAGCGTCGATGCGCCGATCCCGCCCGAAGTGGTCGAGCAGGCCTGCGCGCTGGAAGGCGTCAAGGTCGTGATGCCGCTGGCATTCTGACAAACGATAGGGCAGGGGGCGCGTCATCATGACTACCCAAGACGACCTCCTGCCCGTCGGCCTCGAAGACGCGCTGCCCGGGCGGGCGCGCACGATGACCACCTCCATGCGCGCCGTGCTCGACGCGATGGATGCGCATGGCTACGACCGTGTGCGGCCCCCGCTCGTCGAGTTCGAGCACTCGCTGGCCGGGCGGATGGACGGCGTCGCCACGCGGCGGATGATCCGCTTCACCGATCCCGACAGCCTGCGCACGCTGGCGCTGCGGAGCGACATCACGGTTCAGGTGGGCCGTATTGCCGCCACCGTGATGGCGGCTGCCCGGCGTCCGCTGCGGCTGTGCTATGCCGGCGATGTCGCGCTGCTCAGCGCCGACCAGCTCGATCCCGCGCGCCAGCGCCTGCAGATGGGCGCCGAACTCATCGGCACCGACAGCGTGGCTGCCGCCAGCGAAGCGGTTTCGGTGGCGATCGACGCGCTCAGCGCCGCGGGCGTGACCAATATCTCGATCGATTTCACGCTCCCCGACCTCGTCGATACGCTGGCGCAGGAAGCCATGCCGCTCGGTGCGGAGCAGCGCGACGCGGTCCGGCGCGAGCTCGACACCAAGGATGCCGGCGGCCTGCGCGATGCGGGCGGGGAAGCCTATCTCCCGCTGCTCTACGCCACCGGGCCTTTCGACACGGCGATTGCCAAGCTGGCCGCGATCGATGCGGGCGGCGCGCTGGCCAGCCGGATTGCCGGCTTGCGCGAAATCGCCGCTACGATCGGCGACCGCGCGCGGGTTACGCTCGACCCGACCGAACGCCACGGGTTCGAATACCAGAGCTGGTTCGGCTTTACGCTGTACGGCGAAGGCGCGCGGCGCGCGCTGGGCCGCGGCGGGACCTATACGATCAAGGGCAGCGACGAGGCCGCCACCGGCTTCTCGCTCTACATGGACCCGCTGCTCGATGCGCTTGGCGCGGCGGATGCCGACCGGCGCGAGACGCTGTTCCTGCCGCTGGGCCATGACCGCGCCAATGCAGCGCGGCTGCGTGCCATCGGCTGGCGCACGGTGGCGGCAGTGTCGGCCAGCGACGATCCGCGCGCGCTCGGCTGCTCGCACGTCCTCGACGAAAGCGACGTCAAACCGCTCTAGGCGGCCTTCCATTGGGCGTGCTTGGTCATGATGCCCGTAAACAGCTCGGATCCGACGAGCCCGGCCAGCCAGGCCTGGAGGTGGGGCAGCGCCTGACCGTCGAACCAGTCGCGGTCGGTGTTGGCGAACTGGCGGATGAAGGGAAAGATCGCGATGTCGGCAAAGCCGCGCGTCTCGCCCCGTAGATAGGCTGACTGCGAAAGCCGCTCGTCCAGCCTGCGCAGGATGTCCAGCGCGGCGGCGCGATGCTGCGCCGGATCGACATCGTCGTACCGGGTGGCGTATTTGTAGCGGTCGAGATGGTGCTTGAACGGCCCGTCATTGGTTTCGACCAACTCCGGATCGTCGCGCTCCAGCCAGCCTTCGGGATCGCTGCGCACCAGCGCCCAGCGCATGATGTCGCGGCTTTCCTCGATCACCTCGCCCGGTCCGGCGACCAGCACCGGCACCGTGCCCTTGGGCGACGCCTCGAGCATTTCCGCCGGCTTGTCGCGCAGGACGACCTCGCGGTGTTCGTAGGATGCCCCGCCGATCCGCAGCGCCATGCGCGCGCGCATTGCATAGGGACAGCGGCGAAAGCTGTAGAGGACCGGTTCAGCCATCGCGCTCTGCTTCGTCGCGCCGGCCGACGTGTTCTTCGCCGCGTTCGCGTGCGAGCCGCGCCTGACGGTTGCGCTCGGCATAACGCGCGCGCTGCTCGTCGCTGCGCTCGTCATAACAACGCGGGCAGGACACGCCCTCGCTGAAATGGTCATGCGCCATGTCGGCCTCGCTCAGCGGCCTGCGGCAGGCGCGGCACAGGCCGTGGGTGCCCGCCGCCAGTCCGTGGCCGACGCTGACCCGTTCGTCGAAGACGAAGCATTCGCCGCGCCACAGGCTGTCCTGCTCGGGCACGTGTTCGAGGTAATTGAGGATGCCGCCCTTGAGATGATAGACCTCGTCCACCCCCTCGGCGCGCGCGAAGGCGGTCGATTTCTCGCAGCGAATCCCGCCGGTGCAGAACATGGCGATTCTGGGTTTGCGCCCCTCGGCCTCCAGTTCGGCGCGCTTGGCGCGAAACCACTCGGGAAATTCGCCGAAGCTGGGGGTTTGCGGATCGATCGTGCCTTCGAAGGTGCCGATCTGCACTTCGTAATCGTTGCGCGTGTCGATCACTATCGTCTCCGGATCCGAAATCAGCG